>Ga0268299_1003078_pt1 | contig 16720 bp, 12 predicted proteins | sample NOBtaG_FD_193484 | JGI IMG/M metagenome (GOLD analysis project Ga0268299, IMG submission 193484) | Activated sludge microbial communities from bioreactor in Nijmegen, Gelderland, Netherland - NOB reactor | ecosystem: Engineered > Bioreactor > Aerobic > Activated sludge | place: Netherlands...
CAGATGCGCGATCGGCCCTGGATCGTGGCCGCCGGCGAGGCGCACAAGGGCCTCAACGCGGCGATCGACCGAAGGATGTGTTGCAAACAAATCCACGAAGCCCTCGCGCGGATTGTCGACGCACATCTCCATCACGGCCGAAGTTGCGCCGGAAAGTTCCCCCCGCCCTTCAATCTTGCGCAAAGCCATGATCATCGAATCGGGATTTTTCGTGAGTTCCACCGAGCCGGCGTCGGCGAGAAACTCGCGCGAACGCGAAAGCGAAAAGCGGATAATGACGGACAGCGCCCACGCAATCGCGATCAGGGCAATCGCAATCACGATTGCAACAAGCGCGCCGCCCGACCCCTTGCGATCTCTGCTGCTGCGCCCGCGCCGGGCCAAGCTCGAGTAGAATAGGGCGCGGAACACCAGCTCGCTGAAAAACGCAATGACCCCGGCAATGACGACGGCGACGACAAGAATCCGCACGTCGCCATTGCGGATATGGGTGAGCTCGTGGCCGAGGACCGCTTCGATTTCCGTATCGTCAAGCGCGCGAAGCAATCCGGTCGTGACCGTGATCGAGTATTGCTTCGTGTTGAGGCCGGTGGCGAACGCGTTGAGCGCCGGGCTCTCCATCGTCTTGAGCCGCGGCATGTGAATGCCGCGCGAGATGCAAAGGTTTTCGAGCAGATTGTACAGCCGCGGCTCCTCTTCTCGGGTTACCACGCGGCCGCCGGTCACGGCATCGATCAGCGCCTGGTGGAGCTTGTAGGCGATGAGAATCCACAAGAGCGTGCCGAGCGTCGCCCAAGGCACGGCAGCGATGAAATCGCGCCATGCGGCTGCAAGGAGCCAGTCGATCGAAGCGTCGCCACCGATCGCTTCGGCCATCAACGCGCCCGCGAAGACGAGCACGTAAACGAGCAGGAACAGCTCGATCAACAATAGGCCCGAGCGCATTCGGTTCGCACGAATGTGGGTATAGAGACCGTAGGCTCGTTCCATGGCCGTAAGCCTTAGCCGCTTGGCTGTTTGCGTTTCGCGCTCGTGGCGTGCTCTTGGAACCGACCCTCGATGTCCGGCCTGATCCCGTCGTGCATACGGCGGGATCAGGCCGGAAGCCGGCGCGGGCGTTAGAACTTCACGGCCGGCACCTGATCGAGCATCTTGCGATCCTCCCCGACATCGAAGAATTCCCGCGGCGCAAAACCGAAGGTGGCCGCGAACAATGCAGCCGGGAATTGCTCGATGCCGGTGTTGTATTCCTGCACTGCGTTGTTGAAGAAGCGCCGCGCGGCAGCGAGCTTGTTCTCGATGTCGCTGAGTTCGGATTGCAGTTGCTGGAAGTTGGCGTTGGCCTTGAGGTCCGGGTAGGCTTCGGCGAGCGCGAAAAGCTGGCGCAGGGCGCCGGTCAGCATGTTCTCCGCCGCGGCCTGCGAGGCCGGACCGTGAGCACTGAGCGCAGCGTTACGGGCCTGCACCACGGCTTCAAGGGTGCCGCGCTCGTGCGCTGCATAACCCTTCACGGTCTCGACGAGGTTTGGGACAAGATCGTGGCGTTGCTTCATCTGTACGTCGATATCGGCGAATGCCTGGCCGACACGCTGCCGCATGGCAACAAGGCCGTTGTAGATGACTAGTATCCAAAGCAAGAGGACGGCGACGACGCCTATTACGGCGATGACGATCCAAGTGGACATCGAAGGCTCCTGTGACCGTGAACTGCGCGGACCGGCACGTTATGCAATTCCTGGCGGCATCGACGACGCGGCGGAGACCAACTTTGCGCTTCGCGCCGTCCGGAATCGGCCCTGGCAATCGCATCGCAGCGCAGCGACTCCATTGCTCGGAAGACGTTCCGCATGCGCGCACTGCCGCTCGAGGAGATAGTCTCGGGTCAAAAGCACGGCTTCACCCGAATCGCCGGGCGAAGACGTTGAACAGCGGCGCGAAGATCAGCGCCACGTACCAGCCCAGCGCGAAACTCTCGACCAGCCCCAGGAGGAAGCTCTGCCAGCTCAGGAGCTTGAACCAGGGCAGGAACAGGGACAGCACTGCATGGCCGGAGCCGGCAGCTGGAAACAGCAAGTAGAAGACGATGCAGAGCGCATAGGTGATCACGAAGGTGACGCTCAGGCTCAGACCGAACGCGATGACCGGGATCGAGGCCGGCCGGGTTGCGAAGACCGCGGCGCTGCCGTGCTGTTGTTTGCCCGTGTCAACCATGGTGGTGCTCCATTGGCTTCGCCCCTAGCTTGTCTTTCTTGAGGTAGGACTCCGGGGCCTGCTCGAACTTGTCCCTGCACTGTGAAGAGCAGAAGAAATGCGCGGTCCCCGCATGCATGCTGGACTTAGCTTTGGCCGTTTCAACCGTCATCCCGCAGACGGGGTCGACCGCCGTTTTCGGCGCGTCGGCGCGCGCACGATCGTCGTCATGCGGATGCGTTGATCTGTGCCGGCCGTGGCCATGCCCCATGGCGTGGGATCCGCACCCGCCACGCATCATCAGGAGGAAGACGACGCCTATGATCAGAAAGAATATCCATGTCGGCATTTCTTGGTCCTTTCAGTGAAACTCCATTCCCTCGACGTGGAATCCGGCATCGACGTGCAAGAATTTACCGGCGACTGTGGCGGGACTCATGACGCATATTCGAGCGTGGTCATCATTCCGGTCGCCATGTGGTAGAGGTGGTGACAGTGAAACGCCCAGGTGCCAGCGTTGCCGGCATCGAACGCGATGGTTACCGAGCGCTTGGGCGGCACCCACACCGTGTCGCGTACAGCGCCGAGCCAAGGCCGGCCTTCAACGGCCACGACCTGGAAATGATGGCCGTGCAAATGCATCGGATGGCCCATCATGCTGTCGTTCCGCATCGTCAGCTCGACGCGCTCTCCGGAACGCAGATTGAGCGGCCGACGCTTGCCGTAGATTTCGCCATCGAGCGTCCAGCGATAGGTCGTCATGTCTCCGCCAAGCACGACGGTCTCGCGGCGATCCGGCGCTTTACGGGGGAGGGACTGGCGCGCCAGCAGGCTCGTTTCCAAACTGAGATCGAGGGCCGAGGCCCTGCGCTCCGCAGTCGCGCCGATGCGTCGAACCGCGCCGCTTTTGGTCGCCAGGACGAACCCGGTGCGCTCCACCGCCCCTTCGCGCAGCGCAAGGATCGGCCAAGCTACTTCCGTCCGCGGCAGGTGGAGGCGGATATCGATCCGCTGCCCCATGCCGAGCGGGAAACGCCGGCCAGGCACGTGCGTGACGGGGTTGCCGTCAACGGCGATCACGTCGCCGTCGAGATCGCCAAGATCGATCCAGAATGCGGTCGCAGTCGCTCCGTTGATCAGGCGCAGACGAATGCGACCGCCTCGCTCTACTCGGAATACCTCCGGGTCATCGAGCGTGCGGTCGTTCGCGAGATAGGCGTCGTAGTCGATGTCGTTGACGTCCATCCCGCTCTCGCCGTGTCCTTTCCCGTGTTCAGGCAGAGCCTTCGGGGCCTCGGGCATCGAGTGCCCGGGCATATTGTGAGCGGCTGGGGTCCGCGTGAGCTTGGCCAGTAGTTCTTCGGGCGGGGTGAAGCTGAAGTCGTGGAAGAGCACGACGATCGGCTGCTCGTCGACCTTGGCTTCGGTGGGATCGACGACGATCAACGGCGCTGCGAGGAGCTGTTGCTCCTGGAGAGTGTGGGCGTGCATCCAGTGCGTGCCCGGCGTGGTGAGTGGAAAGTCGTAGTCGTAGCTATGTCCGGCGGGCAGCAATGGTTGCGGCAGGTCCGGCACGCCGTCCTGGCCGTAGGGCGGCAGCAAGCCGTGCCAGTGGATCAGGGTCGGCGCCTCGGCGCGATTCTCGAGTCGGACATGAAAGCGGCCGGCCGACATAACCAGCACCGAGGCGCCGTTGGGCTGCAAGAGCCCGTAGACTTTGGCCGGCTTGCCCTTGACCTCGATCGTCCGGTTCGTAACGCGCAGGACCACTGCGCCCGGCGCGAATGCAAGAGCGCGGGAGATCGAAAGATTGGAGGATGCGACCGCGCCTAGCGTGGCCGCGGTGGTCGACGCCAAAAGCTGGCGACGCGAAACCATTCGCATGCGAAGAGACCTCTGTTCCAAGTCATCGCTCGACCATGACGGTCGATGGCTGCGGCCATCCTTGGCCGCGCAGCGGAATTAGACTTGGGACGAGAGGCGCGGTGGCGGAAGCTCCTGCTCGAGCGTCGGCCCGAGATGAAACAGAATCCGCGTGAATTCGACGGCTACGCTGGAGGCGTGCGCTTGCAGGACATGCTCCGGTACTGGCAGGCATGAAAGGCAGCTCGAAATGCTGATGCAATGCCCGAAAGCTAAAGCCTCATCATTCCCGGTGTCGTTCGACCCCACATCGTGATGGTCGGTTACCGCTGAATGGCCGTCATTCAAATGTGCCGAATGGGCAATGACTTGATCAGACAGCGAAGCAAGGACGAGAAGAATGGACAGCAAGAATCCGAAGGCGCGGAACGGAGCGCTCCGTTTCCTTGTCCGCGCCATCCCAACTTTGCCGCTCTGCTGCACTGAGTAGGCCTCTCGATCGCCAGCATGATGGTCGATACATTGGTTTCGCGTCTTGATCCAGATCAACCCATTCTATGCATGTCAGCGCTGCGAGCTCTCCCGCGAACCTTGGCTGACGAAATAGTATATGCGCGTGGAATTGCGCTAGTCTATAGTAGCCGACGCAAAGTCACTTTGAGTTGTCGTGCATTCTCATTGGATGAACCGCGAAACCCGAACAGCAATGCGCAATTGGGATGACCATCAAGAGGGTGATCAAGTTGCGATCCACAATAACCTGCCCGCACTGCGGGCATCGGCGCACCGAGACAATGCCGACGGATGCCTGCCTATTCGTTTACGAATGTAGCGAGTGCGGGCAAGTGCTCCGACCCAAGGCCGGTGATTGTTGCGTGTTTTGTTCGCATGCAGATTTACCGTGTCCACCGATCCAAGTTACCGGCGGAAAGACGTGTCGTTCATGCATATGATCGCTTTGGGGTCCCCATGGGGCGTATGCTCAGACGTGATTCATTGTAAACACAGTCGAACCTACGCCGGTCACAATCCTTTGATCTTCATCAAGGCCGATCGATCGTAATCTGATCAAACTATGAGTAAGCTGTACCGCGCACTCGCCATGTTGTTAGTCTTGACGCTGTCCTTTGGCTGGACGGGCGGATTCGTGAATGCAGCCGCCGACGTGCCTTGCACCTCCGACTCTGACGCGGCCGCCTCTGCGATTGCGGAGTGCCGGAACTGCGGCGGTTCTGGTGAGCGAAAGCAATCTCGTTGCCCGCAATTGGCCTGCACATCCGCATGCGCGGCTGCGCAAATGACGTGGCTGGCCAGCGGCTCAGGATCTTACCAGCCCACTTCCGACACCAGAGCAGAAGCGCCGCCGCCGGCTGAGGCCGCGCCAAAGCGCGCCCTGCGGCCAGACCTCCCACCTCCTCGATAAGCCAACTCCAACAAGCATGCCGCGTGACGACGCGTCTCGCGGCGGCTTGGCGCGCGCGGGCGTTCGCTTTGCGCGCAAGAGATTGCTTTCGGCTGCCGCGCGCGTGCGCCCGCAGCCTCGCTTGGAGTTGGCTCATGAAACAGTTTTCCATCCGCATCGCCGCTTATGCCGCACTGCTCGCCCTTGGCGCCACCGCGGGCGCAATCGCGGCGGAGTACTTGCGATCTTTTCTTTTGCCGTCCCGGCCCACTGCCGCAGCACCACTCGAAACCGGCGACATCAACAAGGGTAAACGGCGAATCCTCTACTACAAGAATCCCATGGGTCATCCGGATACTTCGCCGATGCCCAAGAAGGACTCCATGGGGATGGACTACATCCCTGTGTACGAGGGCGAGGACGACGAAAGCGGAGCGGTCAAGGTTAGCGCCGACCGCGTCCAGAAGCTGGGCGTGCGTGTCGAGGCGGCGACAATGCGACCGCTGGTGCACACGATCCGGGCCACCGGCACCGTGCAGATCGACGAGGCGCGCCAAGTCGTCATCGCCACACGCTTCGACGGCTGGATCGAACAGCTGCTCGTCTCGCGCACCGGCGACAAGGTGAAGAAGGGCCAGGCGCTCGTCGAGCTTTACAGCTTCGATCTCTATCGGGTGCAGGTCGAGCATTTCAATCTTGGCCCGCGGCCGATCCGCACTGGCCCGAGCCAGGAAGGGGGCCCGCTCTCTCGACTGCGCAATCTCGGCGTTGCCGAGGAGGACCTCCAGCGCATCCTCAAAGAGGGCCGCGCGCGCCGTTTAGTGCCGCTCCGCTCGCCGATCGACGGCGTGGTGCTCGAGAAGAAGGCGGTGAATGGTATGCGCGCCGCACAGGGCGAGCAGCTGTTCCGCATCGCCGATCTTTCGACGGTGTGGATGATCGCCGAGATATTCGAGCAAGATCTTGCCGAGATCGCGCTAGGCCAGTCGGTCGAGGCGACGCTGCTTGCCTATCCTGGCCGCCGATTCACCGGGACGGTGACTTTTGTATACCCGACGCTAACGGCGACAACGCGCACCGCGCGCGTGCGCATCGAGTTGCTGAATGTCGATGGCGCCTTGATGCCCGACATGTACGGCACGGTTGCTATCGCCTCCGGTACCGCCAATGTGCTCGCCATTCCGGACAGCGCGGTGATCGACAGCGGAACACGGCGCATCGTGCTGGTCGAGAAGGGTGAAGGGCGTTTCGAGCCGCGCAATGTGAAGACCGGCAAGCGCGGCGACGGGTATGTCGCCGTGCTCGAAGGTGTGGCCGAGGGCGAGAAGGTCGTCGTTGCCGCGAATTTCCTGATCGACGCCGAGAGCAATCTCAAGACCGCACTCCGCGGCCTTGCCAAGGAAAAGGACGGCGCCAGCGTAGAGAAGAAGCCATGATCGCGGCGCTCATCCGCTGGTCGGCGCGGAACCTTTTCCTGACCTTGTTCGGTGCCGCGGTGGCTCTGGCGATGGGGAGTTACGCGCTTTCGCGTATCCCGCTCGATGCCGTGCCCGATCTCTCCGACACGCAGGTCATCGTCTATACCGAATATCCGGGTCAGGCCCCGCAGGTCGTCGAGGACCAAGTCACTTATCCGCTCTCGACCGCGCTGCTCGCGGTTCCGCGCTCGCGCGTGGTGCGCGGCTTCTCCTATTTCGGGGTCTCCTTCGTCTATGTGATCTTCGAGGAGGGTACCGACATCTACTGGGCGCGGAGCCGCGTCCTCGAATATCTCAACACCGCATCGGGGCGGCTACCGCGCGGTGTGACGCCCGCGCTCGGCCCCGACGCCACGGGCGTCGGCTGGGTGTTTCAATACGTGGTGCAGGGTGCCCAGCGAAGCCTCGCCGAATTGCGCTCAGTCCAAGATTGGTACGTGCGCTATGGCCTCGCCAAGGCCGAGGGCGTGGCGGAGATCGCCAGCGTCGGTGGCTTCGTGCGCCAGTTCCAGGTCACCGTGAATCCGCGCGCGCTTCAGGCGCAAGGCATCTCGCTGATGAAGGTGGTACAAGCGGTGCGTCAAGCCGGCACGGATTTTGGCGGCCGTACGGTCGAGCTCGCCGAGACGGAATTCGTCGTGCGCGGGCGCGGCTATATTCGCACTCCGGCCGACCTCGAGGATATCGTCTTGAAGACCGAGCGCGGCACGCCGGTGCTGCTCCGGAACGTCGCACGGGTGGAATTCGGCCCGGACGAGCGGCGCGGGATCGCCGAGTTGAATGGCGAGGGCGAGGTGGTGAGCGGCATCGCCGTTCAGCGCTTCGGCCAGAACGCGTTAGGCGTCATCCGCAACGTCAAGGCGCGGATTGCCGAAATCGCAGCGAGCCTGCCCGAGGGCGTGAAAATTGTCCCAGTTTACGATCGCTCCGATCTCATCAAGCGCGCTATTAGCACGCTTTCGGCCACTCTCGTCGAGGAGTTCCTCGTGGTGGCGCTCGTATGCGTGGTGTTTCTGTTCCACGCGCGCAGCGCCTTGGTCGCCATTGCCGTCCTCCCGGTAGGGCTTCTCATCGCCGTTGCACTGATGGACGCGTTCGGCATTGGCTCCAACATCATGAGCCTGGGCGGGCTCGCCATCGCGATCGGCGCCATGGTCGACGCAGCCATCGTCATGATCGAGAACGCGCACAAGCACATCGAACGCGAACCGGACGCGCCACGAACGCGCGTCCTCATCGACGCGGCGGCGGAAGTGGGGCCCTCACTTTTCTTCAGTCTGCTCATCGTCACGGTCTCGTTCCTGCCGATCTTCGCGCTGGAAGCACAGGAGGGGCGGTTGTTCAAGCCGCTGGCCTTTACCAAGACATTCGCGATGGCCGCGGCTTCGCTGCTCTCGGTCACGCTGGTGCCGGCGCTGATGGTGCTCTTCATCCGCGGCAAGATCCGGCCCGAGGGGCGGAATCCGATCAATCGCGCGCTGCTCGCGCTTTATCGTCCCGTGATCGGCGCGGTGCTGCGCTGGAGGGGGCTGACGCTCGTAGCCGCCGCGGCGGTCGCGGCCATCTCGGTCTACCCGGTTCTCCGCCTCGGCGCCGAGTTTATGCCTAATCTTAACGAGGGCACACTGATGTACATGCCGGTCTCGCTGCCGGGACTCTCGGTCACCAAGGCAGCGGAGCTAGTGCAGCTCCAGAACAAGATCATCAAGTCCTTCCCGGAGGTGGAGTCGGTCCTCGGCAAGGCCGGGCGCGCCAACACTGCCACCGATCCCGCGCCGGTCGAGATGTTCGAGACGATCGTGAACCTGAAGCCCCAAGCGCAATGGCGCCGCGGCGTTACCGTTGACAGCCTGATCAACGAGTTGGACCGTGCCTTGCGCATGCCCGGCGTCACGAACGCCTTCACCATGCCAATCAAGGCGCGAATAGACATGCTTGCCACCGGCATCCGCACGCCGCTTGGCATCAAGCTGTTTGGCCCCGATCTTGCCGAACTCGAGCGGCTCGCGCGCCGGGTCGAGCAGGTGGTGCGCAAGGTTGAGGGCACGCGCAGTGCCTATTCGGAGCGCGTGCTGGGCGGCTACTACCTGAACATCGAGCCGGACCGCGCGGCCCTCGCGCGCTACGGGCTCACCATCGGTGACCTGCAGGAGACGGTGGCAGCTGCTCTCGGCGGCGAGACGGTCGCGACCGCGGTGCTGGGCCGCGAGCGTTACGCGGTGGCGGTGCGCTATCCGCGCGAGTTGCGGGACAGCCCCGAGGGGATCGCCGAGAACGTCCTGGTGCCGACACCGGACGGCGCAATGATCCCCCTGGGCCAGGTGGCGAAACTCACGCGCGGCCAAGGACCGGCCATGGTGCGTACCGAGAATGCACAGCTTGCTGTTTACATCTTCGTCGACATTCAGGGCCGCGACATCGGAGGTTATGTCGCAGAGGCGCAGAGGACGATCGCGGCCGAAGTTAAGTTGCCGACCGGTTACCGCGCGGTCTGGAGCGGCCAGTTTGAGTATCTTGAGCGAGCCGAAGCACGCCTCGCAATCGTCGTGCCGGTCACGCTCGCGCTTGTCTTCTTGCTGCTCTACTTGAACTTCCGGCGCCTCACCGAGACGCTGATGGTCATGCTTTCGCTGCCGTTCGCGCTCGCGGGCGGCGTCTGGCTCACCTACGGGCTCGGCTTCAATCTGAGCGTGGCCGTGGCAGTCGGCTTCATCGCGCTGGCAGGCCTCGCGGCTCAGACCGGAGTCGTGATGCTGCTCTATCTCGATCATGCGCTCGATGCGGCGCTCGCTCGCGCCAAATCGGAGAAACGCTTCTTTACCCGCGCAGATTTGCACCAGTCCGTCATTGCCGGCGCGGTCGAGCGCCTGCGGCCCAAGATCATGACGGTAGCCGCGATCATGGCCGGGTTGCTGCCGTTGATGTGGAGCGAGGGCACCGGTTCGGAGGTCATGCGCCGTATCGCCGTACCCATGGTGGGCGGCATGATCTCCTCGGCGCTGCTGACGCTGGTCGTGATTCCGGCGCTCTACGCGGCGGTGAAGACGGTGCAACTTAAGCTGCCGAGTTCGGCCGAATAGGGCAGGAGGGCGGCATGCGAATGCGCGAGGCGGCACTGGGCGTGGTGGCGGCGTTCGCGCTCAACTGGGTTTGGGAAAACGCGCAGGCTGTTCTCTTTGTGGGCTATGCCGGGTTCCAGCAGCACCTCTGGGCCTGCACTACAGCGACATTCGGCGACGTTGCTTTCGTGGCGCTGATCTTCGCCATTGTCGCGTCGGCGTGGCGCGATCGCGACTGGCACCGCCGCGCCTCGCTAGGCCAAACTCTCGTCGCTATCTTCATTGGAGTCGTTATAGCGACCATCATCGAGTATCGCGCCTTGTCCAGCGGACGCTGGGCGTATGACGGAATGCCACTTATCCCAATCATCGGCATTGGGCTCGTGCCAATCCTGCAGATGGCCATTCTGCCGCCGATTGTGTTTAGCGTTATGGATCGCGTCGCACCAGATCCCACCTCGTAACGGGAGCGGCGTGTCGTCCGCGAACAGCTTGCTCGAAGCGAACACATGGCTGGCGAGTCGCGCCTGGAGCGCCTCCAGCCACCAGCAGGGGCCGCCCACCCAGTTGGCCAGGGTCGACCGTTCGATCTCGACGCCATGCCGGGCGAAGATCTGGGTCTGGCGATACATCGCCATCACCGGGCCTCCCGACAATCGTGCGAGAAATGGACGGTTACAAAGTAAGCGTAGCCGGATTGCACGTCAGTCAAAGTGTGACGCGTGAGTCGGCCCAGTTCCAGGGGAGCAGCTCGTCGAGACGATTGGCGGGAAGGCCATCGGTCATGCGCTGCAGGACGTCCTTGAGATAGGCATAAGGCTCGACGCCATTGAGCTTCGCGGTGGCGATGAGTGAGCAGACGGTGGCCCATCGCTCGCCGCCACCGTCGGAGCCGGCGAAGAGATGGTTCTTGCGGCCAAGCGCTACGGGCCTGATGGCGCGCTCGACGGGATTGGTATCGAGCTCGACACGGCCGTCGTCGAGGAAGCGACAGAGTGCGGTCCAGCGTGCCAGGGCATAGCGCATGGCTTCGGCCAGGCCGCCGCCCGGTGGGATACGGCCCAGCTCCAGCTCGAGCCACAGCTTCATGGCGTCGATCAAGGGCCGCGATTGCGCGTTCCGATGCTGCCGCCGCTCCTCGGCGCTCTTGCCCCGGATGGCATCCTCGACGGCGTAGAGCGCCGCGATGCGGCGCAGGGCCTCGGCGGCGATTGGCGATCCGGTCGCTTGGTGCACTTCATAGAACTTGCGCCGCGTGTGGGCCCAGCAGGCGGCGAGCACGACCTCACCGCGCGTCGTCAGCTGCTCGAAGCCGGCATAGCCGTCGACCTGAAGAACGCCGCGGAAGCCGTCGAGGTGAGCGACCGGGCGCGCGGCCTTCCGGTCGGGGCTGTAGAAGTAGACCGCCGCCGGCGGATCGGGACCGCACCATGGGCGGTCGTCGCGTGCATAAACCCAGAGCCGACCGGTCTTGGTGCGGCCGCGGCCGGGATCGAGCACGGGGATCGGCGTGTCGTCGGCGAAGAGCTTGCTCGAGGCCAGCACATGCCCGGCGAGCCGCCGCTGAAGCGCCTCCAGCCACCAGCAGGCGCCGCCCACCCAGTCGGCCAAGGTGGAGCGGTCGATCTCGACACCATGCCGGGCGAATATCTGGGTCTGGCGATAGAGCGGCAGGTGATCGCAATACTTGCTGACCAGCACATGGGCGAGCAGGCCTGGGGTCGCCAATCCCTTGGCGATCGGCCGCTCGGGGGCGGGTGCCTGGTGGATCGTGCCACAGGCGCGGCAGCCATACTTCGGGCGGCGGATGCGCAGCACACGCAGGCGCGCCGGCACGTAGTCCAGCATCTCGCTGATCGATTCACCGATCGTATGGAGACCGCCGCCGCAGCCGGGACAGGCCTGCCCGCCAACATCGAGGTGCATGTCCTCGCGCGGCAGATGATCGGGAAGCTTCGGGCGCCGCGGCGAGGGTTCGGAGGAGGGCGCGCTTGGCGCGATTACCGGGAGGCGCGCTTCGATGAGGGCGATATCGGTCTCGATGTCTTCGAGCCCGAGGGCCAGCTGATCGCCATCGACACGCTCCGAGCGCCGCCCGAACTGATGGCGCTGAAGCCGGAGAACGATGAACCGGAGGCGCTGGATCTCGGTTTGCGCCCGCGCAAGCTCGGCGCGATCGCCATCCTGCTGCGCAGCCAGCTCGCGTACCAGCCGATGCAGCGCATCGACGTCATCCGGCAGAGCATCGAGATCGAGGGTCACGTCTCAGAGTGTAAGACGGGATCGCAAAAGCGCCCACACCAATCTCCCATATGAGTCAATCAGCCGCGCTTTGCGATCGATCATCCGGCAACGGCTGGGCGCCACTGCCGCTCCGGCGCGCGCCAGTCGATGCCGTCGAGCATCTTCGACAGTTGCGCTGAACTCAGTGCCAGGGCTTCACCCGCCTCGTTGTCCGATGGCCAAAAAAAGATGCCGTGCTCGAGCCGCTTGGTGAACAGGCACAGCCCCGTCCCGTCCCAGAACACGATCTTGACGAGATTGGCTCTCCGGCCCCGGAACACGAAGAGATGGCCGCAGAAGGGATCGTGCCGCAGCACGCCCTGCACGAGCATGGCGAGCCCATCGATGCCTTTGCGCATGTCCGTGTAGCCGAGCGCCAGATGCACCTTCATGCCGGGAGGCAGCAGCGTCATGACAGCCGGTCCTCCTCGCTTTGCGCCGTGGCGGATGGAACGGCCGCATCGGTGATCCGCACCGGCACGAACACGGGCTCGACCAGCTCCTGCTTCCAGCGAAAGAGAACACGAGCCGCTATCCCGTAGCGTCGCGCCACCGCCGAGAGGCTCGTGCCGGCCTGAGAAGCCTCGTCGACAATCCGGCGTTTGTCCGCCTCGCTGAACCGCCGCCGATGGCCCTCGCGCGCCGGCGGCACGATCGGCGTGGGCTCGTAAGTCATATGACCAAGGCTATGACTTAGGGTGTGACTAAGACTGTGACTTAGCCCGGCACGGCGGTAGAGCAGCTTGCGCTCGGGTGGTCGCGGCTCGGCTTTGAACTTCGCCCGCCAATTGCCAAACGCCTTGAGGGGTATGCCTTGGGCCTCGCAATACTCTCGCTGATTCAACTCGCTACGGCACCACGCTTCGTGATGCGCCCGCCAAAAAGCCTCGCCGTAACGCGCTTGCGATCGATACCCGTCCGCCATCGCCATCTCCTCGCTTAAAGAATCAAGGCGAGAACAAATGGCGGGCGCGAGCCACAAGAAAAGTGTGCGAGAAACGGACGCTTACGGTGAAACGCCAAAACATTCCCTGCTCATTGCCAGAAATTCCCTGCAAACGCCGAAAAATTCCCTGCTCCGTAGAGTAGGGAATTCGCGAAAAATGGCCACGATAACCGGGGTATACAGCGCGAGAATCGATTGACTCGGGTCGCTTTTCGCGAAAATTCCCTGCAGATTCCCTGTTAATCAGGGAATTCAGACCGGAGCAGAGTTCGATCCTGACTGCGCACACCGCCAGCCGGTCGAAAGCGCCGCGCTTTCCGACTTCAGCCAAGCTCAATCACCCCAATTAGGCGGCATTTTCTCAACGAATTCGTCCGGGAGACGCGGCGTTCGAGAGGGTCTTCCATCCCGCCAGCGGCCAATTCTCTGCGTGCGTAAGCGCGGCTCCGATTTACGCAATTCGATGCCATTTTCCGCCTTAGGATCTCCTAAGCATTTAGGAGCTTGTGACCAAAGAATTTAGCGAGATTCGCTATTGTTTTAGAATTGGGCTCGCCTAAGGATTTAGGGAGATCGCCTATAAATTTGGGGACTCTAAATGTCTAGCGGACATGCATTTTATTTAATTCTCTCAACTATTTTTCGACCATAGGCATGTGAGTGATCCCTGAAGATTTAGATTGGTTCGGGAGCATCCAAGTCCCCTTGGTCTGCATATTCGAGCGCGCGAATTTGATTGACGATGCCGCGCAGCTTGTTGCCCAACCGTCGATAAGTTTTGATCTTCATCCCTTTGGGGCGGCGAGGCATGTAAGTTCGCCAATCGCCATTGCCGCCCAGAAGCCGATGTAAGCGCTCCGCTGCCTTGTGCTTACGCGCCCATTTTGGAAGGCGCGTGGAAAGATACGGAAGCTTATGGCCATTTTGGCTTAGAAATTCGCGCGCGCCATCGGGCAGATAGAGATTCCCAACGTTCTTACCGGTGCTGGGACAAATAAAATACCACCGGCGTCCACCGAAGTGGAGCTTCCGCCATGTCAGCATGATTCTTTGCGAGACGATTTCTTTTTTTCCGTGCTCGCGTGTCGGATACTTAAGAAGAAAGTGACTATCCTCCTCGCGTCTCAAATCGATCGTGACCGTAATGCGAACGCTCGGGGATATATCCCAGTTATAACGCGTCACTTTGCCGATAACTCCCGCCTTCATACGCCCAATGCGGATTGCGTAAATCTGTCCTTTGAGGGCAAACGTGGCGGCAGAAAATTTATGAGGCGTGGGCATGTTTATCCGTCCTGCTTCGCGGCGCGCCTTTCTCGAGTGCAAGAGATGTTTGGGGAGCTATAGGAAGCATCGACAGTTTCTTGGGCAGGCGAAACTCGGTGCGAAGGAAGCAGAGACGAAAACAGGCCTTTCCTCTCCGCTTCTTTTCGCGATTCGTCGGATAGCGTCAACTACGGTTGCGCGACGGCACCGTCGCCGTCGGGCTTTTCTTCTTTCAGGCCCTGCTTCTTCTCCGCATACGTCAATGCGCGGTGCATTAGCTCTTCGTACCCGAAGAAATCGACGAGTGCGGTTTGCAACGCCTCCATCATTGCCTGATGATCATCGGCCACGAATGCGGCCTTCGCCTGTTGCAGGCATTCGAGGGTTTCCTCCAGGCCGATGCAAAGCTCGTCAAGAGTGTATTCAGCTTCTTCTTTTTCCATAGGGACTTCACCTTCAATAAGGATTTCGTTCAACTGCGAACGCACGCAATCCGATTGCGAGATTTCGCGGCGATGGTTTTCTAGGTCCGCTTGCGTGCGCCCAATCGCGGCACGTAGATGGAATGCCACATTCGAGCAGACGTCACCCGTTGCGGGCACTTGAGAAGTAACTAGCTGGAGTTCATGAGACACCCTCCCCGGCAAAAATTGCCATTGATCTGAAGCACCTTCGAAAACCGAAGGTGATTTGCTTCAGGTGTGGGGGTTAAAGGGTGTTCAGAAGACATGGCAAATTCTCAAACCGACTGCAAGTCCGGGAACGCCAGTTATCCAGATAAATCTGCGTCCATTCGAATTGCAGAAAGTAAAATGGAATCGGAGCTTCGTGATCATCCGGCCGCCAGGCGATTGATCACGCGGCGAACGCCGTCCGCTGTTCGCGCCAATCCAGTGAGACGTCCGACCCGATGAACCGATCCACCGTGAGGTGCCGCGGCTGCGTGCCGTTGAGGATCGCCTCCACGAGGTCGGGTGCCAGGAACGCGAGGCCAATACGCTGGCGGATGTGGCTTTCGTGGCAGCCGTGTCGGACGGCGATGTCGGTCAAGGACGTGGCGTCAACCGATTCCAACTGCTCGCGCCAAGCGAAGGCCTGCACCAGGGCGGCGACGAGGGCCGCATTCACGTGGGCCACGCCGCTCGCGGCGCGCCCGTCTGCGCCGCGAATGACCGTCTCCCCGCCCCAGCACTGCAGGATCACGGTTACCGTGATCAAAAGCGCGTCGTCGTCAATGACTACGGTATCCCCGGCAGGGAGGCGCGCCGCTACGGTCGATACGTCGCCGGACAGTAGTTTGGAGGCGAGGCATAGCTGCACGGCGGTATTGGTCACCTCGATCCGCCGTACTGGCTTGATCAACGAAGAGATCGGCGGCGCGGCCGGGACGTGGGTGGACGCGGCGCCCGGCTCGGCCAGGACGCGCCGGACCCGATCCGTCACCAGATCTTCGATCGCTTGCGCCGGGATTCGACGGACCGAGCCGGCTTCTTTGGCGCGGTGCTGCAGGACGGCCTGGCTCACATAATACCGGTATCGCCTTCCGTCCTTCTTTTTGGTATGGCTCGGGCTCATGCGGTTGCCACGATCATCGTAGATAAGGCCAGTCAGGAGATGGGAGGTCGAGGTCCGCTTTGCCTTGCAGCGCGGCCCGCTATGGCCGTCGAGTATGGCATTGGCCTTTTCCCATAGCGGATTCGGGACGATGGCCGTGTGCTGGCCGGAGTAATAGGTGTTCTTGTGCCGGGTCTCGCCGAGATAGAGCCGGTTCCGCAGTAGGTAATAGAGTGCGCCCCGCCCGAATGGCCCACCGCAATGGATTTTGCCTTGGCGGCTGGTCCAGCGTTTGCTCCGGACACCGTCGGCGCGGAGATCGAGGAGGAGGGCGGGCACCGATTGGAGTTTGGTGAAGCGGGTAAAGATGGATCGAACGGTATCCGCCTCGGCCGCGTTGACGATCAGCGTCCGGTCGGCGATGTCGTAGCCGAGCGGCGGGTAGCCGCCCATGAATATGCCCTTCTTCTTGGACGCCGCGATCTTGTCCCGGATCCGCTCGCCGGTGACCTCGCGCTCGAACTGGGCAAAGCTGAGTAGAACGTTGAGGGTCAGCCGGCCCATGGAGCTGGTGGTGTTGAACTGCTGGGTGATGGAGACGAAGGAAGCGCCCTTCTTATCCAGCACCTCGACGATCTTGGCGAAGTCGGCCAGGGAGCGGGTCAGGCGGTCGACCTTA
>Ga0268299_1003079_pt1 | contig 16716 bp, 18 predicted proteins | sample NOBtaG_FD_193484 | JGI IMG/M metagenome (GOLD analysis project Ga0268299, IMG submission 193484) | Activated sludge microbial communities from bioreactor in Nijmegen, Gelderland, Netherland - NOB reactor | ecosystem: Engineered > Bioreactor > Aerobic > Activated sludge | place: Netherlands...
TCGGCAGCCTTCAGTTCCGGTCTGGCCTGCACCGCCATCGGATACAGGTCCTCAAGGTCTTTCTCGAACCGCCCCTCACGCGGCTCCTGTGGAGGCCCCAACGGAAACCGTGGATCCCGATCCAACAGTGTGTTCAGTCCACCCTGTGCGCTGTCGCGACGCTGTTCCAGAACGGGGAGTTGCTGATACAGGGTGGAGAGCTCGACCTGGGCTTTCAGGACATCGACCTGACTGCCCTTCCCAGTGCGGAACTTCGCCGTCGCGATCTCAAATAGCTGTTTGAGCAGGTCGATTTGTTCGTGGTGGATTTGGAGCGCCTTGTGTGCAAAAAACAGGTCGTAGTAAGCCTGCTTGAGGCGGGCGATCAGGTCCCGTTCCTTCGCGCGCAAGGCCTGCTCCGTCATGTCGGCCGAGCGACTGGCCACTTCCCCCTTGAGGGCCAGCTTGCCGGGGAACGGAAAGGTTTGTGACACCCCAAAGATGGCGTTCTGCGTTTGGGTCACGTTGAAGGTCTGAGGGAAATTCCAGAGCTGGACCGAGAGGGTCGGATCATCCAGCGACCGTGCTTGCGGCACCCGTTGTGTGGCCGCTTCCACGTGCTGCCGCGCTGCCTGGATTTCAGGATTCCGCGCCAAGACGTCTTGAATCAACCCTGACAAGCCCAACGTCGCTGGCTGAATGCGTTCATCCGCATCCGCACGGCTTGGGAGTCCACCGATACACAGCACTCCGGCCACCGCCATCGCGAGGCACTGGTGTAATGGATTCCATCTCATGAGAATCCTCCTTTTCAAATTCTTGGGCTCGGTATTCCAGCTGAACAACCGGCTCTCGGTACGAACGACCGAGCAGAACGGCCTAAGTCGTTCAGCGCGAATACTGAGAAGTAGGATTTAGAACAGGTTGAGAAAACTCAGGATGGGAGGATCAAATGCGAAGCACGATGGTGTTCGTCCGAAGCAGTTGAGACGAACTGTCTGAAGGTAAGGGGAACGGAGGCTTGAAAATCCCGTCTAGCGGCGGGGATGAGAGGAGCGAACCCGAAAGCGCGTCTTCCACCCACAGCAGTGGGCCATCATAGGAAGGCTGGGGTTGACTCGGCGCTTCGACCGTGAACGTCTTAAACGCGTCGCAGACCTGTCGTGCCGGTTGTTCTTCCGGTGTGGAACAGCCATTGCCCATCTCCGTGCTTGAACTGCTGCTCACCGGCAAGAGGCAGGCATACGCGTTGAAACTCAATACAAGAAGGAACAGCACCAAGATCGTTGAGAGGAGAGGATGGAAGCGGCGCATGGAGGCATCTCCTGAACAGCAAAACCTTAGCACTCTTTGAGTCTGCTCGCAAGAGTGGCTTGTCTTGGACTGTGACTCCACTGTGGTGACCTCGACGAACGACTGAGTCCGGGCTTCGATCCGTCGCGGACCGGTACCGGAAGGTTTGCAGTCGCAGCACATCGTAACCACGTTGGCTGTCCACCGTTCAATCGGTTCCGTCGATTCTCCCGCCATTGCCACCTCCTCTGACGGTCTGGGCAAGACTTTCATGAATTCTTGGACAATTAAGAACTTGCGAGATTCGACATGTAAAGAGATTGCATCTTCAGACAGAACAAGAAGGCCACAAAGCACGCCGCAAACTGCAGAAAACTGGCAGGAGAATCCGTTCCGACAGAGACAATTGTCGGCTATCCTTTTTCAACAATACACCACTCGACAACGAGGTGAGCAATGGAGAAGAAGCGAGTGAAGAACCCACATGCCGTCGCATTGGGCCGTTTGGCCGTCCGACTAGAAGGGGGCAGAGCAAGAACCCTTACGATGACACCCGAACAGCGACGTGAGGCGGCTCGTTATACCTCCCAAATTAGATGGTCAAAGGAAAAGATGGAGAACAGGTAGCCGATGAATTACCCATTACAAGAGCAGAGGGCCATAACTTTGCTACGGCGTAGAGTGACTCCCATATATTTGTCATGACATCATCCACATTGCTTAAATCTTCGGTTGCAGCCCTCCAAATAACTAAATTTCGCGCTTTCAGGTGATTTGTTAAATAAACACAATACTTTCAATTGCTTCAATTGTATGCAACCAGACAAGATAACAAAATTGGAACAAGGTCAGATGCTGCCAAACCGAATTATTTGTTATTCAGCTGCCCGTCGTGGGGCGACGTACTGTCCCAAATCAAACCATAATTTTGCTGACCACATGGTCACTCTGCTCGTTGAAGTGCTGAAAGACTACGAAGGATGCATCATGAACATTGGAGGGTATACCCCTCCATACAAGCCTGGGACCTACCCAGAGGGATTCCTAGATATCAGTCTCTATACTCATGACTTACCTGAGGTCGCAATCGGAATTGTGTTTGGTGAGAAGAATCCAGAAGGTTATCCAGTACGGAGGGAGTTCGAATCAGAGGCCTGGCAAAGAGAGCGCCACAATCCGCTACTCACTAACCTGACGGCCATCAATTTCGATGAGGCCTGGAGAATTGTCTGTCTTCTGGGCCATCGACTCAAGGTTCAGAGTCTCACGCTCTCGTATGGAACGTAATTAGCTGTGCTCATCCATTAGCGTGACCCATACGTCATTGATGGCAAGAACCTCAATGGCATACTTGCCATGGGTGGCGATGAAATTCCCGAGCACATATACCATTGCCGAACAGCCTGCTGCTGCCTGATGTAATCGTTTAATCAATTCAGATCGAATCAACTCTGGTCCCAAGGCATTAGCGATCCAAACGCTCAAAGGCTTACCATTGACTTGCTCGTTAAAGTAGATCGAGACCCCGGAGCCATATTCATGGTGGTGACTATAATGCCCACGGTAGATATGGATTATTGCCTGGCCGATGTACTGAACACCGCGTGATGGAGTTAAGAATGTCTCGGCATAGGTTTTTGCAGGGCATCTAGGAATTTCTATATTCATTTCGGTCAGAGGCCGGGGCAAATGTTCAAACGCTTCGGCAAAGTTTCGAATCAATGCACTTCCGCGCTTGCTCTCCGGGTGACCTACGGCATTACTTCGACTATACTGGTGCTCCCTTCCCGGTGATTCTAAATGGTCTCCTTGCTGTCCGTCGGTACCATTATGGTCTTCAGCCGCATCAACACGCGCTCGTATAAAGCGCACTGGGAAGTCGCTACAGATTTTCTGGGGACGGTCCACGACTGACCCACACATCGACCCACCATCCTTTGCTTCATATCGTAAGCTCCCCCGTCAAGGCGACACTGCCAATGGAGAACTTCTGGCTTCCAGTTGGGCCCGATACAGCGTCGGCGGAAGCCCCGCCAGCGCGTCATGGGGCCGCTCCTCGTTGTAACTCTGCAACCATTCCGCGGTGATCTCCCGGACCTGATCGAGTGACTCGAACACATAGGCATTGAGGACTTCGGTGCGGTACGTTCGATTGAACCGCTCGATGAAGGCATTCTGATCCGGTTTTCCGGGTTGGATGTACCGCAGCTCGATCCCGCGGTCGGCACACCAGGTCATAAAGCGCTCTGCGATGAGTTCCGGGCCATTGTCGAGCCGAATGGCCTGCGGGCGTCCGCGCCAGGCCACCACTTGCTCCAAGACGCGAATCACCCGGTCCGCGGGCAGCGACGTGTCGACTTCGATCGCCAAGCCTTCCCGCACGCCTTCGTCCAGCACATTTAAGGTGCGAAACCGGCGGCCACCATAGAGCGTGTCGCTCATGAAGTCCACGGCCCAGGTCGTATTCGGCTGTGGCACCACGACCAGAGGTTGGCGCAGGCGAACCGGAAGCCGCTTCTTGGTCCGCCGTGGCAAATTCAGCCGCAACTGACAGTACACCCGCCAGAGGCGCTTATGGTTCCAGGGACGCCCATCCAGCCGGAGTCGATCACAACATTTCCAGAACCCCCACCGACTCTTGGCCGCCACAAGCGTGGTCAACGCCGCGATCACTGGCGCATCCCGCCGCGCCCAATCCACGAGCGGCCGATAGTATGTGGCTCGATGCAATCCCACGGCACGACAGGCCCGCTGAACCGGAAGGCCATTGACCGTCACCAGATGCGTGACGACCTCACGCCGTTCAGCAGGCCTTAGAGCTTTTTTGCGATGACATCCTTCAGGGCCAGATTCTCCAACGACAGGTCGGCATACATCCGTTTGAGCCGACTGTTTTCGTGCTCCAGATCTTTGAGCCGCTTCACATCGGAGGCCTCCAGCCCACCGTACTTCGCTTTCCACTTATAGTACGTGGCGGAGCTGATGCCGTAGTGCCGCCAGATCTCATTGACCGGGCGACCGGCGTCGGCCTCCTTCAGAATCGACACAATCTGCGTTTCGGTGAACTTCGACTGGCGCATCGGAACCTCCTGGCTAGGGTGGCTATTCTGCCAGAAAGTTCTCCTTCATGAGTGTCGTGGTTTACGGGGAGCTTACGATATCGAGGGGTACCATCTTGGCGACAGTCGTTCAGATGCCGCTGCTTCTTACCAGCTCTGAAGTATGGGCTTTGTGAAGTCTTCGTTTGATCAGGAAAGATCGGAAAAATGGGAACCCAACACTTGCGATCAGGACAGACAAAATTTCCGGTTGTTTGACCATCAAGTTCGTCGATCTTAACCAGAAGTTCTTCGCGCTCCCCATTCTGTGTTTGAGCAATCTTAAAGGCATATTCCATGATTACTGCGCCCTTTTCCTGCGGTTTGGCTGACTGCCCCCAGAGCATTCCTCATGGGGTTCAGATCCATCCATCAGCCCCAGGTTCCACACCAAGTGAGATCAGATACTAAGAATCTGAGAACCAAGCGTTACCAGTAATTAGCTACATAATTAATTAACTCATATACCAACACTCACAAATGACGATTTATCAAAACCAAGCTAACATGGCAGGACCAAGATACCGAAGATCGCGGGATGAAGCATGGCAGAAAACGAGCGATGAGTAAGTGGCGCACATCCTTCCGGACATCAGTGCGGATACGGTTAGCAAGGCTCTAAACAGTGAATTCAGCGCGCATCGGAGTGTAGGCATGCGTAACACCCTTGGCGGTCTATCGGTTGGAAATGGCACCTACTCCTCAACGAGGAGCGACTTGATCGGAGGGACGATCACCAATGCGCCGTTCTGTACCCATCCAGAGACGGACAAGATTATCGGTGTGCTTGGACCAGATGAGGATAGCCACTAGACAGGCGAATAACACGAAGGGCCAGGATTGATGAAACAGCAGCGCCACAATTGGAAACAATCCAAAGGCCGCGAGTGCACCCCCGGAAGAATATTTCCACAATAAGACCGCTCCGACCCAAATACCCATGAGGGTGAGGCCGATCCAGGGGGCGACCCCCAGCACCGCTCCTAAGGCCGTGGCCACGCCCTTCCCTCCTTTGAAATTCAGAAAGACGGAATGGAGATGCCCAACGATAGACGCCAGAGCCACGAGCAGAATAGCAGCTTCTTGGTGGAACAGTAGTGTGCCTATCCATCCGACGAGCCATCCCTTCCCAATGTCACCGAGCAACGTCAGGATCCCGGCCTTTTTCCCACCGACCCGCAAGACATTGGTGAATCCGACATTCCGGCTCCCCGCCAGCCGGGGATCAGGCGAGCCCAACCATCGTGACACGACGACGCCGAAAGGAATCGATCCTAAAAGATACCCTCCAATACTTGCCAAGAACACCAACCAAATCAAAGAGCTATCTCCAGATGCGATTCGAAATATTCTAAGGATTTACTAGCCCGTTGGCTGAAGACTCGAAGGTATCGATCCTGTTGCCTCATACTTGAGAGAAACATTCTGGCAAATCTGTTTTCTCTACTGATGCTGCGTTTGATACGCGCTTCGACGCGGAGCGTGTCCGAAACAGCAGAGAACGTCCAACTCATTCGTCGCTATTTTTATAGAAAAATCATGGTCTTATCGTGCCGCATCTTTGTAAGGAAAATCACTTCCGACCGCGCCTCTGTCAACAGATTTAGTTCGCGCAATTACTGTTACCGTCTTGGCAAAACTTTCATACATTCTTGGATAATCAAGAGCTTGCGAGATTCGACATGTAAGGATTTTGCTTCTTCGGACAGAAAACCTGCACGCCATTTGGGATGACTGCCTGGTGGATGTCGTGGGGGGAGCCAAAGGCTGCGTGAGCCAGACCACCGACAAAACGGTGACGAGAGTCGCGGACCATCTGAAGGCGCGCATAGAGGACCCCGCCTCTCAGGCCTTTCGGACGCAGGGCGACTACCACCAGTGGCCGGAACAATGGGCCACCGATTCCGTGCATGCGGCCGCGGCAGGAATTTTCCCCGCCGAACTCGACTCCGGTTGTGTGATTCTCGACTCCAAACGGCCCCACCCGCCGGTTCATGTTCAGAGTCGAGTGGTGGCTCCCGCGACAAAGGGAGCCTATCTACAAGAGCACAAAGTAGACGCGGATATGCAGCTCACCAAAGCTGCGGTGCGACTCGCGGATCTGCTGAACCACCTGCAGTGGAAGGAATAAGGTACTGAAACACCACTCCGAGGGATAACCACTACTGCTGCAAGGTTAGTCAGCGACGGATCGGGGCTTCCCCCTTGACACAGACACCCCCTTGGTTGTATCCAATGGATACATGACCCCGGAAGAATTTAAACGCACCAGACTAGCTCTCGGGCTTACGCAACAGGCCCTCGCGGATCAGCTCAAACGCAAGCGGCTCGCGATTACTCGCTATGAAGGTGGGACACGCACCATCCCCGGCGTCGTCGAGGTGGCCCTACAGTCCATTGCACAATCACCCCGAATCGCACTCGTCGGCATTGTGGCCGCCGGGGACCCTATCGAACCCATCCCCCAAACCGAACGCATTGAGGTTCCGAAGAGCATGCTGGGACGAGGAGAAACCTTCGCCTTGCGCGTCAAGGGGACATCCATGCGCGACGACGGCATTCTCCCTGGCGACGTGGTTGTCGTGCAGAAACAGGATATGGCTCGAAACGGACAAACTGTCATCGCGCTCTTGAACGGAGAAGCGACGATCAAGACCTACCATCGCAAGGCCGGCATGATCGAGTTGCATCCGGCTAATGACACCATGACGCCCATCCTGGTGCACGAAACCGACACGTTTCACATTGAAGGCATTGTCGTCGGCGTCATCCGGCATCTGAAACGATAACAGCGCTCATCGGACCGCATGAGCGAAGACCATGGATCGTCAGATTGTCTGCTTTGCCATTCCCTCACTGGAAATCGCGCTGGTACGGTTGAGTCATCCGCAGCTCCGCACCCGTCCGCTCGCCGTTGCTGCACTCGATACCCCTCGCGCACTGATCCGTGGGATCTCCCCTGAGGCAGAACGAGACGGCCTCCACATCGGCATGACGCTCGACCGTGCACGACGACTCTGCCCGTCCCTGCAGGTCAGGCTCCCAAACCCTCATCAGGTCGCCACGGCCACCCACTCGATCCTCGGCGTCATCCAGCGGTATGCCCCAACCTGGGAGCCGTTTCTTCCCGGCTCTCTCTTGATGGACCTCACTGGTACCACCCGCCTCTTCGGGACGGCCTGCGATGTGGCAACCAAGATCCAGACGGAGGTGCTCACACAGTTTCATCTCGAAGGCGCGGCCGGCGTCGGGAGCAATAAACTCGTGGCACAGACAGCCGCGACTCTGATAGCCCCTTCCGAACTCTACGATGTCCGCTCGGGATCGGAGCGCCTCTTTATGTCTCCGTTGTCAATTCGAGCCTTGCCCGGCATGCATCGCCCCTGCATGCGCACGGTACTGAAGCGATTAGATGATCTCAACCTATGCTCATTGGGAGATGTCGCGGACAGCCCTCTCGAAGCACTTGAAGTAGCGCTTGGCACCTATGCCGGACAACTCTCCCGATGGGCGCAGGGCATCGACCCCACACCGGTCCTTCGGCCGGTTGCCCATCCGCGCCTGAGCAACACCATCACACTCACCCCCGATGAGGTGGATGATGCGCGGCTCAAGGGAAGACTGGAAGATTGTCTGCAACAACTCTGTCGCACGCTCCGCAGCCAGCGCCGGATGTGCGGCGGACTCTCCTTGACCCTCCGCTACAGCGATCATCGCGAAGTGAGCACAAAGGCGCGGGTGATGCCGGATACCTGCTGGGAAATCGATCTCTCCGGACTGCTCCAAGGGCTCTTTCAGCGTAGCTTCCAGCGGCGCATCCGACTTCGAGGAATGACGGTCACCCTAGCCGAACTCACCGACTATGCCGAGCAAGGATCGCTATTCGATGCACGACCACCAGAGGAACAACTGACTCGCGACCGGAGCCAGCGACTCGCCTTGGCTCTCGACCGCCTCCATCAACAGTTCGGCGAACAGGCAATTCGCTATGGGAGGGCGCAGTGAATGTCGCCCGACTTCGTGCATCTCCACACCCATTCCTCCTATTCACCCATGTGGGGCACCTCGACGCTTGAAGCCCTCTGCGAGGCCGTTCGTACCCAAGGACACGATACGCTCGCCCTGACTGATACCAATGGGTTGTATGGGGCGATTCGATTTCTTGAGGTAGCGAAGCGCGTGGGACTCAAGCCCATCCTGGGAACAGAAATCATACAGGCCCAGCACCGCGCCGTTCTTTTGGCCAAGAGCCCTGAAGGCTACGGCAACCTATGCCGACTGCTCTCAGCTCGTCATGAGGATGACCCGTTCGAGTTTATTGAGACCATACAACGTTATAGAGCCGGCCTCGTCATTCTGTCGGACGATTTTCAGGCCCTCACCGCGTGGCGGGCACAGTCGGGTGAAGATCTGTACGTTGAGCTGACCCCTGGCGCCGATCTTCAGAAGGCCGTCTCATTTAGTCGCCAGAATTGCATCCCTCCTGTCGCTACCACGCGCGCGGCCTTGCTGCGTCCAACCGACTTTGAGGCACATCGGCTCTTGCGTGCAATCGCTGAGAACACGACGCTCTCCCGGCTTCGACCGGATTGCTGTTGCGCACCCTCGCATTGGCTCATGCCCTCCTCTGTCATGGCTCGCGCCATGCCACATGTCCCTGAGGCGCTCAGCAATACACGTCGCATCGCGAACCAATGTGCCACCGCTTGGGACTTCCAGACCACCATCTTTCCATCCTTTCGTGAGATGTCTGCGGACGGCGCCGTCCAGACGTTACGAACCAAGACCTACAACGGCGCCGTCTGGAGGTACGGCGTGCTCTCTGAGATCGTCCGCGCACGCATTGAGAAGGAGCTCACGGTCATTCGTGAGAAGCGCTTTGCCGATTATTTCCTAGTCGTCAATGAGATCGTTCGCCAAGCGCCTCGCACATGCGGACGTGGCTCGGCAGCCGCCTCCATCGTCTCCTACTGCCTTGGCATCACCCACGTCGATCCGATTCGGCATCACCTGCTGTTCGAGCGATTCCTAAACCCCGGCCGGCATGACCCGCCGGACATCGACATCGACTTTCCCTGGGACGAACGCCCAAAAATTCTCGAATGGGTGTTTGCCCGCTATGGCGCACATCAGGCGGCAATGGTTGCCAATCAAAACACCCTGGCAGCGCGGGCAGCCATGCGGGAAATTGCCAAGGTGTATGGACTGCCGGCGGCGGAAATCGGCAAGGCTTTGGATCTCCTGCACCGTCGAGCCGACTTTGTTGAGGTGACGACTGACGCCACCCTGCAGACGTGGGCCGCACAGGTCTGCAGGGCGCTACGCCTCAACCCGCTGTGGCCGGACATTCTCTTCTGGGCGGGACAGCTTCAAGGACATTTCCGCCATCTCGGGCTCCATCCCGGCGGCGTAGTGCTCGTCCCTGATGAGATTCGCCGGTATGTCCCGGTGGAAACCTCCGCGTCCGGCTGGCCCGTCATTCAATGGGAAAAGGACCAGGCCGAAGATGCGGGACTGGTCAAAATCGACCTGCTCGGCAATCGTTCCCTTGCCGTCATTCGTGATGCGCTGGCCGCCATTGCCACCAACAGCGGCCGCACCATCGACTATGCCGCCTGGGACCCGATCAGCGACACCGCCACGCAGGAACTGATCCGGCGCGGGGACACCATGGGCTGCTTTTACGTGGAGTCTCCCGCGACCCGGCTCCTGCTCAAGAAACTCTGGACGACCATGCCGCCGGCCCAACGCGCCCAGGCAGACGTTTTTGAGTATCTCGTTGCCGTCTCCTCCATCATCCGTCCGGCGGCCAATGTGTTTGCCGATGACTTCGTCCGACGGGCGCACGGACAGCCGTATCGCGCCTTGCACCCGCTGCTCGAGACGGTGCTGGCCGAAACACACGGGATCATGGTGTATCAGGAAGATGTGATGAAGGTGGCCGTCGCACTGGGCGGGTTCTCGGTGCACGACGGCGATCAACTGCGCAAGATCTTGAGCAAGAAACACAAAGAGCGGCAACTGCGGGACTATCAGCGGCAGTTTTACGCCGGAGCCGCGGCACGGCAGATTGCCCGCACGGTGGTGGATCAGGTGTGGGCCATGATGATGAGCTTTGCCGGGTACAGTTTCTGTAAGCCGCACTCCGCCAGTTACGCGCAGGTCTCTTTCAAATCGGCCTACCTGCGGGCGCATTACCCCGCCGAGTTCCTCGCCGCCGTCATCAGCAATCAAGGCGGGTACTACTCCGCCTTCGCCTATCTGTCCGAAGGCAGACGAATGGGACTCACCATGCTTCCGCCCGACATCAACACGAGTGCTTGGGCCTATCGCGGATCCGGCAGGACCATCCGGGTCGGATTGATGCAACTCAAGGGATTGCGCGAAGACTTCGCACAGCACATCGAGGCAGATCGAGAAGCCCATGGCCCCTATCGATCCTTGCAGCACTTTCTCGATCGTCTCAAGCCGGACGCCGCGCAAACCACGTTATTAATCAAGGCAGGCTGCTTCGATTCCGTGGCTGGAGAACTGACCAGGCCCGCACTGATCTGGAGACTTTTCTCCGATCAGTTGGGAAAACCAGTCGGTTATCTGCCGATTCCAGCGGAGTACTCTGATCAGCGGAAGCTGGCCCACGAGCTGGAGCTATTCGGCTTTCCCCTCAACGGACATCCGCTCGAACTCTTCACCGACGTGGTCGCGGGCCTGTCGCCTCTCCCAGCACGAGATTTGGCCCAGCACATCGGTAAGGAAGTCACGCTCCTGGGATGGATGGTGACGGAGAAAGTGGTGTCCACAAAGAAAGGTGACCCGATGGAATTTGTCACCTTCGAGGATCAGACCAGCCTCTATGACGCAACTCTCTTCCCAGACACCTACCGACAATACTGCCACCTCCTCGCCTCAAGTCAGGCCTACCTCGTCACAGGCGTGGTCGAAGAACACTTTGCGACCGTGACGGTTACGGTTACCCAATTGCGTCCCTTATCCGCGTCCAACACGGAAGAGACTATGTTACTTGAGGAAGACGGATGAGATCCGTACACTGAGGGACATGCCACTTTCTCCCCTCATTCGCTTTGGAACCTCCACTTGGACCTATGAGGGCTGGCAGGGACAAATCTATACACGGAAGTACACCAAGACATCCTTTACCCGTGAATGCCTGGAAGAATTTTGCCAGAACCTCTACAGAGGCCAGCCGCTCTTCCGCACGGTAGGTAATGATGCAACTTTTTATCGCCCCCCGTCCGCAAACCAGCTCACTCGGTATTTGACGCAAATTCCAGAAGATTTTCAGATTTGCTTCAAAGTGTGGGAAGAACTCACGATTCCCACCTATGCGAAACATGCTCGCTATGGCTCGCGCGCAGGGCAGGTGAACCCCAACTTTCTCAATGCCGATGCCTTCACCAAACTCGTACTGCAGCCCTATCGAGACGCGCAGTTCGGGCCAAACACAGGGCCGTTCCTCTTCGAGTTCCAACGCCACGGGATGCCGGCGGAAGAGTTCATCGGGAAACTTGATGACTTCTTCGACAGCGTCTCAGCGGAATTCCGCTATGCCGTGGAGATACGGAATGCTGGCCTGCTCGGGCCACGCTACCACGACATGCTGAGGGCACACGGAGTTGCTCATGTCTACAATCATTGGTCTTATATGCCCCCGCTGGCCGAACAGCATCAACGCATGAAGACCATGACGGCCCCGTTCACCGTAATTCGGCTCTTGACCCCATTAAAAATGACTTACGAGGCAGCGAAGAAACGAGCGGAGCCCTATAACAAAATCGTGGGGGAGCTACCGGAGATGCGCAAAGATACAGTGAGTCTTATACAGGAAGCCACAGCAGAGAATCGGTCGACCTATATCCTCGTCAACAACCGAGCCGAAGGGAATGCCCCGCTGACCATTCAGGCACTTATCGACCGCCTACAAACCGAACGCTGAAAGGCAATCTGGACCCACAACTTCTATGCAGCTGCATTGTTTACCGCGCCTCTCGACGCGAATGGGGAAAACGTCTGTGACGAGATCGCCTTGAGAGCGGCCGCCCTGGCCTTGAGGGCCCGTCGATACGCCCCATCTTCTCCATACTTGAGGATGGAGAACTTCTTGTGCCGGGATTGACAGTTCTCGATCGGCCATTGGACGTCCCAGTAGAGCCGATGGACGCGGCGCCCCTTGGAGAATTCCCATCGGTCGATACGGCTCAGCCCTGAAACGCCAGAGCGATTCGTCTTCTTGAGAATGGCACAGTAGACTGGCTTGCTCAGCGGAGGATTGGACCGGATCAGAGCGTCCCGGTAGGTCGTGGCTGCAACCAACGCCTGCTCAGCTCCGCCGTAGCGGCCGTCACTGAAGCTTCGTACATAAATGCGGGTACGACGTTGTACAGTCACCCGCCAACAGTGCGTGTGGGAGGCCTCGTGATCAATGCGATGAATATTCAACACAAGCCAGCGTCCACCTTATGCCCGGCGAGGTAGGACTCCAAGTAAGCGGCATCTTCACCTGGAATCGTTTTCAAACGTACTCCGAATTCTTCCGTCCGTACCCACGTCACCAAAGCCTCATCCAACACGAGAGCCCGACGCTTTGTTGGTAGGACAACGAATAAGGACAGCGTCATCCCCGGCGTCACTTCGGCCTGACTCTCGACATGGCAATGGTGCATTGAGAGCCCAACAATTTTGCCCACGTCGTATAGATTGTCTTGTGCTGAATGGAACACACAGGACAGAGGCGCCTCTTCGAAAAGGCTATTTGGCAGTTCGGCAATGGACATAAATCAAAGTGTACTCAGGCTCCCGACTCAGTCATATTCCTCTTTCGACGGGACCAAGAATCGCTCGCCCGTGCATCACGGTCTAAAAGCCCTGGTCATCTGAGGTCCTCTCTTCACGACTAGGGGCCTTTGTTTCAGTCTTTCATTGATATCCCGTCGTCCCCGGTCGGTTTCTGGCACTCCAACTGATCCCATTCTCCGGCGCGAACTGCCTCATGACGCATCCGCATCAGTCTTGCCACAACCTCGAGTCCATTCAACACGTCAACCGGGTCTTTGGCGTCCAGGCGGAGAATCAGATCACGAACCCACCAATGAGTCGCGGGGGACGACAATAACATCGACCGCATAACGTTGTATTGGTCAGCCCATCGCATGGTATCGCCTTATGACATGGTCTATTGAAACCACCGTTTCTGTATTACCTGCGGTGGCTTGATGTAAGAATAATCGGGCGCAAAAGGGAATGCTCTATATCACCAATCGCAACCCCTTCCATTCAGGCCTCTCTTGATCAACGCTTCAATGCTGCAAAGACCCTGGCCATAGACACGTCGAGGAGTGAAGGACATTCCATACACCAACACAACCAGCTAAAAATCCGACACAAACACCACGATGCACAATCAGACTTGCATCCTATCTCTTTGAAAAGCGCACCCCGGGAATCTACCTCGCCCTTCCAATGTTCACCTACTCCGATACGGCCATTGCCGTTCCGTTAGGGGGAACCCCAATCACATAAGGCAAATGCTCCTACGCTCAGATGGGGAAACCACTTAAAATCTCCTTGGGCACTGTCGCCTACAGTTACCTGAAACCAATCATGCGCGAAGCAGAGCAATGCGTCGCACTGGCACCCGATAGTCTTGGAAGGAGATTGCACCATGCCCGCCGGCATTAGGACATCGCTAACACGGGTCTATACGTATCCCGCATATCTCACATATTCTTCCTATGCTGCCTTGCCGGCTGCGGTCAGAGAAGAAGCTGATCAAATGCAATCGCTGTGGAATGCGATGGTCGACGTTTATGAAGTCGCCCATCGCCAACAGGAGCGCCTTCACAAACAATTCCTTCAAACGAGTCGCACGACGACGCGCGCAGCTGGCGGCACACGTTCGATTGGCGATCCCCTTGAGTGCATCAAACAATTGCGTGGGCAGAACGACTCCCTCGAGGACGCGACTCTTCTTGCCCTTTCTCGTACCTATCGCACAGCTGCGGCTGAGTACGAAGCCTCCCAACATCACAATATCGACCGATGTCTCCCTTACCCTGAGAGCATGAAGCAGGAGCTTTCCCAGATCACCAAACGTCTGAATGACACTCTGCACCAACTCGCACGCACAAGCCTTCTGTCTCGTTCACACAGCAATGCCGTGCTCGAACGAATGAAAACAGCCATCCGCCGCGTGCCCCTCGGAAATCTTCCACCCAGCAAGGAAACAGGTCCGCCGACCTCGTTATTCTTTACTCACAACTTCGGTTCGCAAGGAGTCCGCATCCAATCATTAACTCGCGCAGACATGACCCAGTCGGGCTCCTCATTTGCCGCCAATCGTCTACTTACACTCAACCCGGACTCGCAACTCGCAGAGGACACCGACCCCCGAGACCGGGGCCAACGAGATTCTTGCAGAACCGAGGGGGAACTTTTCGTTCGCAACGTCCCAATTCCGTTTGAAATCATCCTTACTCCCCTTCTGCCCAAAGACGCTCTTCTCAAACAAGTCTCTCTCATTGGTTCACAACAGCGACCACAGACGAGCGTCAACTTTGACAGTTCCAACGCACGTCTCAGGAACGACACGACATGGCAGTGGCACCTTCAATTCACGCTAATCGTACCGCCGACCCAGCAATCGGAACCAAAAAAATACGGGATGATCGCCCTTGATTTTGATCATCGACTCATAAATGACGCGACCCCCCTTGTTAGGGTGGGAGAATGGGTATCTGACACGGGCAAACACGAATCCGTCTTCTTTCCCGCGCGGATACTAAAAAATCTAATTGCGGCATACGAAGCCAGGGAAGCCCTCAATGTTCAGCACCTCGCCCTCAAACAACTATTTGTTCATTTTCCATTTGGTGAGGCACTCGCCGATATGGTCAAGGAGCCCATTCACAGCGATGTACCACTGAGCAGAAAGAGGCTTCGATGCATTGCTCATCAGGCAGTTGAAAACGCCTACAGCGCTCCCCTTACAAGCATAATCCGAGAAATACTCTCGCAAATTAGAGACACACGAATCGATGTAGTGAGACGGCGCCGACAGTGGCGCAGAGACCGAACCGAGTTTTACGACAAGCTTGCGCATCGCCTGTCGAGGGAAGCCGGGACTATTGTGCTGACTCCAATACTGATGCCTGGACCTTCAGGCTCCGAGGGCTCTTCTACCTGTACGACAAGAAGTGCGCCATTAGCACAAGCCCTCGCACATTCCATCAACATGCAAGAGTTTATTCATCGACTTCGGCATGCCGCGCCCATCTATCGGACCACACTTCATTTTGTACAATCCATGCATGCCCTGATCGCCTGACTTACGCGGCCCCTTGCAAAGATACTCCGACGTTCTCAACCAACAGCTTCGCTCCATCCCACTCCAGTCCTTGAGACAGCGCCTACGAAAACAATAACCACCGCCTCACGATCCCCCCTGCGTTGTGCACACCACAATGAGGCCCCCCATGCTTGGCACAGTCGATTTGCTTCCACACACCCAAGTGGTTACGAACAGCACACCTACCAATGCTTCCTCTGCTGATCTGTCTCAGAGTGGGGGTAATTCCCCAGTATTGCCCCGGCTAGGAACCGAGCCAGTTGATATGAAAACCGAGGTGAAGCCCGATCCCCCGCCCCCACGACGCGATGAGGAAGACGACGAAGATGAACAGGACCCGATTGTTAGCCTCGAACAGGACTCCGATGATTTTCAGCGCGCGACGATCTCCATCGTGATGACGCTGCTCCCAACGGACCGCCACCCTGACGGCCGCCTCACACTCATCGGCGTACGAAGTCACAACCTCCCGCCGCAGATGACTACCGCACGATTCAACGACTTACTGCCCCTTCCGGATTCTCTGAGCCAGGCCCTCACACGTTGGGAGCAGACCTTTCCTACGGCGCTAACGGCACGGAAAACCCAGCGGGACGCAAGAGCCGCCGAGCAACAGACTAGAAGCCTGGAACAGGAGAAAAAGCGCGAAGCGGAACGGCAAGCCAGAAAAGCCAAAGTTGCTAAGCCGACCGCCGCGAAAGCCCCGTCCGTGGCCCCAGCACCCAAACCGGATCGCGAACAACACTCAGACGATTCCCCCTCAAACACAGCCCTTCCTCAAGCCGGCTTATTCGAGTAGCGAAAGGAGCCTTATGGTTACGCTTCAACTTGAAGGACAAGAAATTCAATTGCCCCCAGAAATCGCCATCAGCGACGATGCGGTTCGCAAAGCGATCGCCCCCCTCTTCCCACAAGCCGCCCATGCCACCATTCAGCGAACCACTGACACGAATGGGATGACAACGATTAGGCTCACGAAACAGG
>Ga0268299_1003080_pt1 | contig 16711 bp, 11 predicted proteins | sample NOBtaG_FD_193484 | JGI IMG/M metagenome (GOLD analysis project Ga0268299, IMG submission 193484) | Activated sludge microbial communities from bioreactor in Nijmegen, Gelderland, Netherland - NOB reactor | ecosystem: Engineered > Bioreactor > Aerobic > Activated sludge | place: Netherlands...
GTTCATTCTCACCAACAGCATCTGCTACTGCATATAATTGATTATTCTTTTTATCTAGGCTAAGATATTTGCCATTGAATGCTTTTATTGCAATTTTGTTTTTCCCTTGTTTTTCAATAATAAATGTTTCCCATTGCCAAATATTCTCACGATTCGCAACCATTCTTTTATCGCTGTCTAATTCCGCAGATAACAATTTGTCCTCGAATGATAAAATCGCAACGGTACCGTCTTTGAACTCTATGATAGAAAACGTTTCCCAAAGACTGGCAATTGGCTTGTCTGCAATAATTAATTTTTCATTTGCAGCATCAGCACAAACAAACATTTTATTGCATGCTTTTAATTTTACTTGTCTTTTATTTCTATATAAATCATGAGCTTCAGTAATGATTTTTTCCTTTAAACTTTCTTCATTTTTGTCAGCTTTATCAATATCAGGCAAAATAGAGTATAGTTTATCCTTTATTGCATTAACCATGCTTTCATTATATAATAAAGTATAAATATGCTCCGTAAGTCCATACGGAAAATTATCCATAGTTCCCATTGAGCCGAATAGGACAACAACATCTGCTGATAAAAGCTCATTTAAAACAGTTGTTTTATCAATAAAATCTCCTGCCAAATCATTTAATGGAAATGTTTTAGAAAAATAATACCAAAACCTAGACTCTTCTGACAAAACACTTTTTAATGTTCTTAAATTTTTGAGTTGCCAAAAAAAACTATCTCCGAGAAAAATAACATTTGGCTTTTTTGATTTTTCATTTTGATTAATAACTAATTTTGGATAAAAATATTTTTCTGAATTTAAGTTATACAATAAATTCATTGGATCTTCAAAATCATCATCCGAATCCCTTGCCGTGTCTAAAACTTCAACCCCCATTAATTTAATTTTAGGTAGCTCTAAAGAAAGCATATTACTAATTTTTTCACATAAAGTATCTTGAACGAATGATGCGGCATAACTTGACCAATGAAAACTTGTTTTATAAAATAATGGGACTGAAGTCTGATGTTTATATTTTTTAAAAATTGAATAAAAATCAATATAATCAATGTCCTTCTTTTTATATTCATTTATAAAATCAAAGTAGTCTAACATTTTTGCCTCTTTATTTTGATAATTATCTGGAAGAAATTCAGGCAAAATTGATTCTTTAGATGGCGCGATAACAACAAATAATTTACCTCCATTGTTTTCTATTTCATTCTTTAATAATTTTATTTTAAATACTGTATTCCCGTTTTTTTCTCGACCATTATAGTCGTTTCCAAACGTTCTTTCTGTAGATCCGAAACTATATATATAACCATTTTTACCTTCAATTTGATCGCCTACATTTATTTGTTTAAATAACAAATACTCCAATGTGTTTTTTAATTTCACAAAAAATGGTCTAAAACCAAAATTAAAATTCAAATAGTCTTCAACCTCTTTTTGATATTGAAAATTATTCAGTTTTTCTATCGAGCATTCAGGTTGAACAGGAGGAACAAATGCTCCATTTAATTTCGGTTCAACAAAATAGTGTGTATACTGCTGAGCCATTGGAATCCAAAAAACAGCGATAAGCAAAATAAATAGACTATATTTTAATGATTTTATCATGGACTAAAACTTAAAATATATAAATGGATTAAAATCACTAGAAGTAATTGAACTTATTGACAATACAACTAATACTATAATTATTAAAATGTTTGAGCTATATTTTATAACATTCAGTTCTGAACGTTCATTTAGTTTAGCTTGAACATTAATAAATAAAGGATAAAACGAGAATATAAAAGCGAGTATAAGAATTGTTATCAATTGATTTGAGTAATTAACTTGATGAAAAGAGAATGAAAACATTTTCTGAATAAAAGCAAATGCTTGAGATGTGTCAACTGCACGAAATAAAACCCAACCAAGAACGATAATAGTAAACGAATAGATCAATCTGAAAATTATATGTATTTGACTTAATAGTTTTGATAAAAATAATCGTTCAATTGCAAGAAAAAAACCGTGATATGCCCCCCACAAAATAAACGTCCATTCTGCACCATGCCAAAATCCTGAAATTAAAAAAACAACCCATAGGTTAAAATACAATCTTAAGCCTGAAACCTTATTCCCACCGAGTGGAATATATAAATAATCTCTCATCCAGCGACTAAGTGAAATGTGCCACCTTCGCCAAAAATCTGTGATACTTTGGGCTACATAAGGATGATTAAAATTTTCTGGGAATGTAAAACCCATCATTTTAGCTAATCCAATTGCCATATCTGAATAGCCAGAAAAATCAAAATAAATTTGAAAAGTATAGGTAATTGCACCCAACCAAGACAACATAAAATCGAGTTGTTCTATTGGCAAGCTAAAAATACGATCAGCCTCTTTCCCTAAAATATTTGCAATCAATACTTTTTTTGCTAATCCAATAGAGAATCTCAAAAAGCCCAATAATACATAATCAACATTAAATGATTTATTCCTTCCATCGATCTGGTCTGCAATTTCATGATAACGAATAATAGGGCCTGCAATTAGTTGAGGAAAAATTAAAATATAAAGCGCATAATCAACAACGTTTTTCATCGGTGCTTTAACATCCCTATAAACATCTATAACAAAACTTAATTGATGAAAGGTAAAAAATGATATTCCTATTGGAAGAGCAATTTTAACTATATGAATGGGACTTGCACCAAAAACTTCAAACAGTTCATTAACATTATCAACAAAAAAATTGGCATACTTAAAGTATAACAAAAAACCAAGGTTAAATACTATTGAAATAAACAATAAAAGTTTTTTCCATTTACGCTTTTGTTTATAAAGTAAATGTGCCAGTAAAAAATTAATAAAAACCGTTAATAATAAAACAAAAATAAACTTGGGCGCACCCCATGAATAAAAAAGTATACTAGAAAATACGATAAAGTAATTTTTAAATCTATTAGGTAAAATAAAATAGATTGTAAAAAAAACAGGGAAAAAATACAATAAAAAAAAAGTGCTACTAAATAACATGTATTATTTGTAAATTATCTCAAATAGTTCATTCTGACCAACAGCATCAGCTATTGCAAACAATTGATTACTTGTTTTATCTAGGCTAAGATATTTGCCATTGAATGCTTTTATTGCAATTGTATTATTTGTTTTCTTTTCAATGATGAATGTTTCCCAATCCCAAGCGTTTTTACGTGTTGCGGTTAATTCATTTTTACTGTTCAGTTCTGCAGAAACAAAACTATTGTTATAGGCAATTAAAACATTTGTACCATCAGCAAATTCAACTAACTCAAACAACTCCCATGCATTTGCAATTTCTTTGTCGGCTATAATAATATAATTCAATCCTCCATCAGCACATACATATTTATTATTGTTTGCTTTTAAATTAATTTTTTGTCGTGATTCTATTTTTTTATCGGGCAATACAAATGGAATGTTTTCTATGGACTGTTCTTCCACCTTTTCTTTTATTGAAGTTTCCTTTTTAACTCTTCTTGCTTCATCATAATTAGGGTAATGGAGGTATGAATCAAAATTTTCTATCTTATCTAATTTACCAAACTGTTTAAAATACAACTCTTTCGTCATCGCTTCATAATGCAATGAATGACGCTCAAATTGATATGTTTGAAAAATATTCAACCAAACAAAAAATAAACTAACACTTAAAAATAAAATCTTTACAAGTGTTTTTTTATTTAAAACAAGTTGAATAAAAGAAGCAAAAGGAAGCGCTAACAATACATAACTTTCAATCATACTTCGTTGACCGTAAGTTCCTCCATACCACCAACACCACCATGAAAATATTATGTATATGTTAATAACCAAAAAGCTGATAATCGCTATTCTTTGTTTTTTAACCCATTCATTATTTACAAATAATCCCAATAACGCAAAAGCCATAATTGGAGTATATACTAACCACCCTTTTTGAAAACTAAACAATCCTTCCAAGATGTGTGGATCGTTAAAATAAAAACGTTCATCGGTATATGAATAAAACAAATAATGACCTGTAGCAATTTTCCAGTACATAAACTGCGGAATCCAAACCAAAAGGCTCATCACGGCCATTAATAAAATCATAAACCATTTTTCTTTGGCAAATAGTATTCGTTCTTTAAAATCTGCAAAAGAACTTATACCATACAATGCAAAAAATAAAACAATCAATGCATTTGAAGGACGAATTAAAGCAATTAAGCCAAGTGTTAAACCAAGAATAATCGTATGTTTTATACTTGCTTTTGCATACCATTGAATAGTATAATAAAAGAAAATGGCAAACAAACAAAAATTAAAGGCATGCGACATGGTAGCCGACTGAGAAGAATAACAAAGCAAATTGGTTCCCATCCCAATTAAAAACAAAGTAAGTGCAATTACCTTATCCGAAAAATGGTACTGTTGTAAAATTTTTCTAGTAAAGTCTAATCCAATAATTAAATAAAAAATGGCACTGAATAGTAAAAACAACTTATATGGTTCTGAAAACCCATTGGCAGGATACTGCTCTGTGAATAATACATATCCATGTGCTACAAAAAAGAATGGTGCATACATTATGGACAATCCCATTGTGGTTTTATTTACTTTTCTCCCATCTTCGGTAAACAATGGCCAAAATAAATAATAGTTATCGCCAAAACGATAATCGCTTTTTTCTTGTTTTATATCGTCATAAATAAATTGAGAAGGCAAGTAAGAGTAATACCAATGCACATCATGCTCAATAACTCTATCTTGCTTTTCCCATAATTTTAAATCAAAATCAATTATTAAACAAGTAATTGCGATAATTAAAATAGAAATGGAAGGAAGTGAAATTTTTTTAAAGGAAAACATACTTTTTACTATTGGCTTAACTTGTTTTAAATTTATTGAAATAGAATTTTACCTATCAGCCTTCGAGCAAGGTTGTCTGAGCTTTAGTTTCAGACTATAAATTTTTCGATTAGTTTAAAATGGTTATTACACAAACTGTTTTTTCTTTTCAATAGATGCTTTAATATCTTCCAACTGTCCTTTAGGAATAGCACTGATTAATTTTTTGGTGTATTCTGTTTGTGGATTATTATAAATTGTATCAGCATCACCCATTTCTTCTACTTTCCCTTTATTCATCACCACCATTCTATCACTCATAAATTTCACAACAGATAAATCATGTGAAATAAAGATATACGTAAAATCAAATTCGCGTTTTAACTCGTTTAATAAATTCAATACTTGTGCTTGTACAGAAACATCTAAAGCAGAAACGGATTCATCACAAATAATGAATTTAGGTTTCAATGCCAATGCTCGAGCAATGCAAATACGTTGACGTTGTCCTCCCGAAAACTCGTGTGGATATCGGTAAAAATGACTCTCGTTCATATTTACTCGTTGTAACAACTCCACTACTCTCTCTTTTCTTGCTTTATCATTTTCTAAAATCCCATGCACCTGCATTGGCTCCATAATGGCTTGTCCAATGGTAATTCGAGGATTTAAAGAAGAATATGGATCTTGAAAAATGATTTGAATATCTTTACGAAGTTCACGCATTTCATTGGTTCCAAGACTTGTAATATTTTTTCCATTAAAAATAACTTCACCACCTGTAGGTTCAATTAGTCTTAAAACAGTACGTCCTAATGTTGTTTTTCCGCAACCTGATTCTCCCACTAATCCAAGCGTTTCACCAGGATACACATCAAAACTTACATCATCTACTGCTTTTACAAAATCTTTCGCTTTTCCAAACATTCCCTTTTTAATCGGGAAATAAGTTTTTAAATTTTTAATCTGTAAAACAGGTTCTTTTGCATATAATTTTTTATGTGCTTCAGCACGTTCAGCAGCTGTAACCACAAGCTTATCAGTAACCTGAGCAACGGATTGGTTACTTTCAATCATCTCACCTGTTTCGCTCGTTTTCATAAAATCAGAAACAGTAGGCAACCAATGTAAACGTTTGTTCAATGGAGGGCGACACGCTAAAAGTCCTTTTGTATAAGGATGTTGAGGATTAGAGAAAATTTCTAATACGCTTCCTTGCTCCACAATTTTTCCTTTGTACATCACTACTACTTTATCTGCCAACTCAGCAATTACACCTAAATCATGGGTAATAAACATGATTCCCATTTCGTGTTCACGCTGTAATTTTAACATTAAATCTAAAATGGTAGCTTGAACAGTAACATCAAGTGCAGTGGTAGGTTCATCCGCAATTAATATATTCGGCTGGCAGCTCATTGCCATAGCAATCATTACACGCTGTTTTTGTCCGCCCGAAATTTGGTGAGGATAACTGTCAAAAATATTTTCTGGTCGAGGCAATTGAACTTCATTAAAAAGAGCAATTGTTTTTTCTTTGGCTTGTTTTTTAGTACATTTTTGATGCAATAAAATCGCTTCCATCACTTGATCCCCACAGGTATAAACAGGGTTCAAAGAAGTCATTGGTTCTTGAAAAATCATAGCAATTTCATTCCCACGTAACTCTCGCATTTCCTTTTCAGAAAGCTTCACAATGTCAATTGGGCCTTTGGTTTTAGAATGATAAATGATTTCTCCTCCTGTAATTTTTCCTGGAGGATTAGGAATCAAGCGCATCACCGAAAGTGATGTAACTGATTTTCCTGAGCCAGACTCACCAACAATACCAATTGTTTCACCTTTTGACAAGGTGAATGATATACCGTTTACTGCTTTTACCGTATCGTCTTCGGTACGAAATTCAGTAACTAAATTTTTTATTTCTAATAAGGTTTCTTTAGCCATCTTAAATGCATTTTCAAAGAGAGCTAAAAATACGTTTTGTTATGGAAATATGCAAGTGATTAGGGGATTTGAGGGCTATTAAGGTGATGAAAGCGCTTAAAAAGTGTATTTTTTACTTTTTTAAGTCCCCATTTTTATAGTTTTCGGTCTTTATTAACTTACCATCTTCATTAAATTCTTTCCATACCCCTTCTTTTTTACCAGCAATGTATTTTCCTGAAATTTTTATTTTCCCCTTTTCAGAATATTCGAGATATTCTCCCTCTTCCAAATTATTATGCATTTTAACTTCAGAGTTTGTGCCTCCATTTTTATAAAATGTTTTTTGAACACCATCTAACAATCCGTTTTTATAATTATACAAAACACTTACTCCTCCTCCTTGATAAAACCATTTTGTTTCACCGTGTCGTATATCGTTTATATATGCAGATTCTTCTTGTAACAAGCCTTCTGGATAATAAATTCGCTTATAGCCATTCACTTTTCCCATTTTATAATCCGTCTTGCTTTTCAATCTTCCACCCGAACTATAACTTACAACTGTTCCATTGAGTGTATCATTCAAATAATTTTCGGAGAGATAATAAAACCCATTTTGATCAATAAATACACGTATTCCATTTCTTTTCCCTTTTTCGTACACCTCAATATTACTTATGATTCCATTTGCATGATACCCAACCCAAGTTCCTTCTTTTAAACCATTTTCATAATTGCCTTCCCAATTTAATAGCTCTTTTTTCTCCTTCCAAAAACCTGTTTTTAAGCCATTAGCATTTACCTTGTTTGTATCATTAATCGCAAACAATTGTGTACTAAATAGTAAAATGCAAAAGAATAAACTTAACTTTTTCAAATTGAACTTGTTCATTATTACAACCATTTTTTTCTTTTAAAATAAAACAACAAGGAGACGATAATCGCAAGCATCACAAGCCATGTAAGAGGGTATCCCCATTTTGAGTGAAGCTCTGGCATAAATTCAAAATTCATTCCATACACTCCTACAATAAATGTAACAGGAACAAAAAGAGTGGTAATAATGGTTAGCACTTTCATCACTTCATTCATTTTATTACTTACACTCGACAAATAGATGTCCATCATTCCCGATAATAAATCACGGTATGTTTCTACTGTATCAATTACACGTATTGTATGGTCGTGAACATCTCTTAAATAAACATCTGTTGCTGGTTTTATCAATTCTGATTCGGAGCGCTGCATGTTGTTAATCATTTCGCGCATTGGCCAAACGGCTTTTCTAACAAAAATCATTTCGCGCTTCATATCATGCAATTGGTGTAATGATTCTTTTGTAGGTTCGTTCATCAAATCGTCTTCAAGTACTTCTATTTTATCTCCAAATTTTTCGAGAATGGTAAAATAAAAATCAACAACGGCATCAATCAATGCATACGCTAAATAATCTGCTCCCATTTTACGAATTCGGCCTTTCCCTTGTCGTAAGCGCTCTCGAATAAAATCAAAAGCATCACCACCTTCTAATTCCTGAAATGATATAACAACACCATCCATCAATATAACGGTCAACTGTTCAGAAAGCATTTCATTGTTATCTTGTGTTATCATTTTCATAATTGATACCACATAATTATCATAATCTTCAAATTTTGCACGCTGATTAGGATGAACAATGTCTTCAAGTGTAAGTGGGTGTATATTAAAATGCTTCCCAATTTTATCAATTAATGTTACATCATGAATTCCATCTACATTAATCCATCGTACCATTCCTGGATTCAAAAGTTTTTCACAATCTGTAAAATCATAAAATTCTTTTTCAATGAATTCGTTTTCATTGTATTCTATTAATGTAATCTTAACTTTTTCAGAATGTTGTTCTCCAGAATAAACAAGTGTTCCAGGAGGTGCGCCTACTTTATGTTGTGTGGTTTTCATTTTTGTTATTTATTCTTCTGAATCATTTTCGTCTTCTACTTCATTTTTATTTTTGGTTTTACACCCTTCCAACACAATTACAATTTCACCTTTCACTGTTTTTGATTTAAAATATTCTGCCAATTCAAGTAAGGTTCCTCTTTTATTTTCTTCGTACATTTTTGTTAGTTCCCTCGATACAGAAGCTTTTCTCTCGGCACCAAAATATTCAATAAACTGTTCCAATGCTTTTACTAAACGATGTGGTGATTCATAAAAAACCATTGTTCTGTGCTCGTTCACAAGGGATTTGATTTTTGTTTGACGACCTTTTTTTTGTGGTAAAAACCCTTCAAAACAAAAAGTATCACAAGGTAAACCTGAATTTACAAGAGCGGGCACAAAAGCCGTTGCACCTGGCAAACATTCCACTTCAATCGCTTTTGCAATGCATTCACGAATAAGTAAAAATCCTGGATCAGAAATCCCTGGTGTTCCTGCATCTGTTATTAAGGCAATTTTTTCGCCATTAGCAATGCGCTCAGAAATCAATTCCACTGTTTTGTGTTCATTGTGTTGATGGTGTGCAAACATCCTTTTTTCAATTCCTAAATGCCTTAATAAATTACCACTTGTTCGGGTATCTTCAGCTAAAATAATATCAACTTCTTTTAAAATGCGTATTGCTCGAAGTGTAATATCTTCAAGGTTTCCGATAGGTGTTGGGACAATATATAGTTTCAAGTTCTAGGTTTTAGTGTGTTTTTAAGTAATTAATTATAAGTCAAAGAGGTGTTAGATAATTCATTCACCCATCTATCCTCCAAAAAATATATTTTTTCGTTAATCTCCATTTATTAAGTTAATCTATTCCCCCTTTAAAAGGGGGAGTTTGATTAACGTTCTTTTGTATTCTAAGCTCTTAAATAGCAAGCTCTCCTTAAAAGAAAGTTTACTTCGCCTTTTTTTATTCCTGTAAATAATTCGAAAATGCAGTTATTAGTTTAAATAAATTATCAAACTCATTCAAAGGCAATGTTTCTGGTCGGTCATACACATCATGATAGGCTTTTATTCCACCCATGGTATAGATAAAAAAAGACTTTACTCCTTTTTCTGAAAAATAGTAGTGATCGCTATTTGCTGCCTTGCCTCTCATTTTAACATCTTTAATAAAATTATTGGCCTCATTAATTTCTTTTAACTTATTAAACTCTTTTTTAAATTCTGTTCCATTTACAACAGTAATGCCTTCTTCTCCTGTTCCCATAATATCCATGTTAAATACAAATTTTATTTTATTTAATGGTATCAAGGGATTTTCTGTAAAATATTTTGAGCCGAGTAAACCTACTTCTTCTGCAGAGAATGCAATAAATGCAATTGAGTACTTTGGTTTGTTTGCAGCATAATACTTTGCTAAATTGAGTAACATAGCGCAACCACTTGCATTATCATTGGCCCCTGGAAAATAAACATCTTCACCTAGCTGTCCTAAATGATCATAATGTGCCGAAAACACAATAAAGGAATCAGTATGCACCGAACCTTCTACAAACCCTATTACATTTTGAGATTGGTAATTTGGAATAAATTTATTATTCATCTCTAAAGTAATTTTTTGAGGAGATTGCACAACCGAACTTCTTAAAATTTCAACCGTTGGATATTCTTTAACTATTTGCGACATGCTTAACGTTAACTTGTCTTTCAATACAACTATGCATTTTGCATTTACAGGGTTTGACAATAAATCGGAAAGCTCTTTTGTTTTTTGTCCTGTATCATTTACCACCAAAACTTTATTGCTAAAATTTTGTTTTAAAAATTTTTTATAGTTTTTTGATTTCTTCGTTAATAAATCATCGGCAAGCGCAACGTCATATTCGCCTTTAAATTTAGGGGAGCCAGCAGTAACAATATAATCTTTCCCCAAGACCAAGATTTTGTTATCAATTATTAAATTTATTTTTTCAGGAAAAGTATTAATTGAAAAATTAAATGACTGATAATAATTTTCTGCCATTTTTTTTAAGCCTAACTCTTTAAACTCCGATTGTAAATAGTTTGCAGCTATTTTATCACCATTGTTTACATAACCTCTCCCGTGCATTGACTCGGAAGCCATTGTGTCTACAATTTTTCGGGCATAAGAATACACTGTTTCTTGAGAAAAAAGAAAACAAGAATGAATGTAAAAAAGAAAAATTAAAAAGCCCTTTTTACTCATGAATACACTATGAATATCTACGTTCAACTAATTCAAGCAATCGAATAACGGTTTCGTTTTCCATATCCCAATTGTATAATTTTTTTAAGCTATTGAAATAAACCATTGCCGAATCGATGTTTTCAGAAGAATTTAACTGCTGAATTCCTATTTCATATTCCTGCATATTGCCTTGAAATAATTCATTTGAAAATTGAAATCGATCATTTATTCCTATCGCTGATTTTATATCTGCAATTGATGGTTTATGAATATTTAACGTTGCTTTTGGTCGTTCTTTTTGAGTTGGCTCTTGCGAAATTGGTGTTTCGGTTTTAATCGGCTCTGAATCAGCTGGCAATTCTATTGGTTTTTCTATTTTGGGTTCTTCTTTTGACTTCGAAAGTTCAAGCATTATTTTTTCTTCAATATTCACCACAGGCTCTATCAGCTTTGCTATTTCATTTTCAATTGATTTTTGAGAATTTAAATAATTAAAAACAATTGATTTTTCATATAATGAAGCTATTTTTTTTAAAATCAACTCCAGCTCTAATTGAGGTATATGCTTTTTATCACCAATATCATCCGAATGCTGTTTTATGCTATTAATTAGCTCTGCAATTTCTTTTCTAATCTTATTTTTGTCCATAGAAATATTATTTAGGCAAATTTAACTAAAACAACGCTTTTTTGTTAGTTTTGTTATTCCGTTAAACACACTAAAAATACATTAATTTTTTCGGTTTATAAAAATGTTTTTAGAAAACACCATACACCCACATAAACGCAAAGGCTCCATTGAAGTCATTTGTGGTTCTATGTTTTCGGGAAAAACAGAAGAATTAATCAGACGTATGAAACGGGCTCAATTTGCTAAACAAACGGTTGAAATATTTAAACCAGCTGTTGATACACGCTACGATGACATAAAAGTTGTTTCTCATGACAGCAATTCTATTCATTCTACTCCTGTTCCTGCATCATCAAACATTTTATTGCTTGCCACCGATGTGGATGTAGTTGGAATTGATGAAGCTCAATTTTTTGACATGGGCTTAGTGGATGTATGTAATCAGCTTGCAAATAGCGGAATACGAGTTATTGTAGCTGGTTTAGACATGGATTATTTAGGTAATCCTTTTGGTCCTATGCCTGCATTATTAGCCACAGCCGAATACGTTACAAAGGTTCATGCTATTTGTATGCGCTGTGGCAATTTGGCAAATCATTCGCACCGAATGACGGCTGAAGAACAACTTGTTTTGCTTGGAGAAACAAGTAATTATGAACCTTTATGCAGAGACTGTTTTGTAGAAGCTAAAAAATAAACATGAATTACAAAATCTCTGATATCTCTTCAATCATCAACGGCAACATTCATGGTAATGAAAAATCGAATGTTGAAATAAAAAATTTATTGATTGATAGTCGGAAGCTTTCAACCGCTGAAACATCATTGTTTTTTGCAATTAAAGGCGAACGTCATGATGGACACTCTTATATTGCTGAATTATACGATAAGGGTGTACATCATTTTATTGTTTCAGCACTACCAGAAAAAATAGACCATTTTCAACAGGCTACCTTTATTCTGGTAAACGATACTCTTCTTGCTCTTCAAACATTATGTGCACATCATCGCAAACTTTTTCATATTCCTATTATTGGTATTACTGGAAGCAATGGTAAAACTATTGTAAAAGAATGGCTTTACCAATTAATGCGAGAAGACAAAAACATTGTTCGAAGTCCGAAAAGCTTTAACTCACAAGTGGGAGTTCCGCTTTCAGTATGGCAAATAAACGAGGAACATAATTTAGGAATTTTTGAAGCTGGAATTTCTATGCCTAATGAAATGAAGGCATTAGAAAAAATTATTCAACCAACCATTGGATTGCTTACCAATATTGGTCAAGCACACGATGAAAACTTTGAAAACCAAAATCAAAAAGTAAAAGAAAAATTAAAATTATTTACAAAAACAGAAGCTCTTATTTATTGCAAAGATTATCTTTCTGTTCACAATTATATTCAAGAAGACAAAACATATCAATCCGTTAAAACATTTTCTTGGTCAAAAAAAACAAGAGCTGACTTGTTAATAGGACGAATTACCAAAACAACTGCTGACACAGAAATTCAAGGAATTTATAAAAATGATTTTATTCGAATTCACATCCCTTTTACTGATGAGGCTAGCATTGAAAATGCAATTCACTGCTGGGCAATGATGCTTTATTTAGGATATGAAAATGAAGTTATAGCCGAACGAATGAAATTTTTAAGTCCGGTTGCCATGCGTTTAGAATTAAAAGAAGGAATAAATAATTGTTCAATCATAAATGATAGTTATAACTCTGACTTAGGTTCTTTAAGCATAGCTTTGGATTTTTTAAATCAACAAAAACAACATCCTAAAAAAACACTTATTCTTTCGGATATATTACAAAGTGGACGAAATGACGAAGCACTGTACAAAGATGTAGCAGAGTTAATTCACAAAAAAGGAATTGCTCGATTGGTAGGTATTGGCGAAGCAATATCAAGTCAGGCAAACCAATTTAACATTGAAAAAACATTTTTTAAATCTACGAATGACTTTCTACAACAGTATAATAATTCTTTTTTCAGAGACGAAACCATTTTATTAAAAGGGGCTCGTGCATTTGGATTTGAAGCGATTAGCAAAGTAATTCAACAAAAAGCACACGAGACTGTTTTAGAAATAAACTTAAACTCTATTGTTCATAATCTAAATTATTTTCGTTCAAAAATAAAAGCCGACACTAAAATAATGGCAATGGTTAAAGCTTTTTCATACGGTAGTGGAAGTTTTGAAATTGCGAATATTCTTCAGTTTCACCGTGTTGATTATTTGGCTGTTGCCTATGCCGATGAAGGAATTGAGCTTCGTAAAGCAGGAATCACCATGCCAATTATGGTAATGAATCCTGAAGAACAAAGCTATGATGCTATGATACAATACAATTTAGAACCTGAAATTTATAGCTTTAGAGTTTTGAATTTATTTGAAGAAACAGTAAAAAGAAGTGAACTAAAAAATTCGCAACCAATTGCTATTCATATCAAACTCGACACAGGAATGCATCGTTTAGGATTTGAAGAAAATGATATCAACGAATTAATTGTTCGTATCAAAAACAATAAAAATTTAAGTATTAAATCTATTTTTTCTCATTTAGCAGCAAGTGATGAGCCTGAACACGATGATTTTACTTGGCTTCAAATAAAGAAGTTTAATACGATGAGCGAACAAATAAAATCACATTTCACTCACCCCATCCTTAAACATATATTAAATTCTGCTGGTATTGCTCGGTTTCCGGATGCACAGTTTGAAATGGTGCGTTTGGGAATTGGCTTGTATGGCATTGGTGCAAACACAACAGAACAGATTCAGTTACAAAATGTAAGTACACTTAAAACAAGTATTTCTCAAATCAAAAACATTCCTGCCAACGAAACGATTGGATATAGTAGAAAAGGTGTTGCCACCAGAGATATGCAAATAGCAACTGTTCCCATAGGTTATGCAGATGGCTTAAGCAGAAAATTAAGCAATGGGAAAGGGAAAATGATTGTAAAAGGACAAGTAGCGCCTATTGTTGGTAATGTGTGTATGGATATGTGTATGATTGATATTACCGACATTAAAGCCAACGAAAATGATGAAGTTATTGTTTTTGGAGATGCACTTCCAATTACTAAAGTCGCTAATGATGTTGGCACCATTCCTTATGAAGTACTTACCAATGTTTCGAGAAGAGTAAAAAGGGTGTATTACCAAGAATAAAGAATCACTATGTATTATCCCTTAAAAAAGAAACCCTGAACTAGGTTCAGGGTAACTCCAACTGTTTTTTATAATTAAACTTTTATTTATTAAAACTCTGCTGTTTTTGGTGCTCTTGGAAATGCAATTACATCACGAATATTAGTCATTCCTGTAACAAACAAGACCAAACGCTCAAACCCCAATCCAAATCCGGCATGTGGGGCTGTTCCAAATCTACGAGTATCTAAATACCAATATAGTTCATCTGTTGGAACACCCATTTCTTTCATTCGTTTTTCAAGTAAATCCAAACGCTCTTCACGTTGAGATCCTCCTACTATTTCACCAATTCCAGGGAACAAAATATCCATAGCTGCAACCGTTTTCCCATCATCATTTTGACGCATATAAAACGACTTAATGTCTTTTGGATAATTGGTTAGAATCACTGGTTTTTTAAAATGTTTTTCTACCAAATAACGTTCGTGTTCACTTTGCAAATCAGCTCCCCAAGATTCAATTAAATATTTAAATTTTTTCTTTTTGTTTGGTGTTGAATTTTTTAATATTTCAATTGCTTCGGTGTAGGTTAATCGTTCAAAGTTATTATCTAAACAAAAATTTAATTTTGAAACTAAATCCAATTCCGAACGCTCGTCTTGAGGTTTTTGTTTTTCTTCTTCTACTAATCTATTTTTCAAAAATTCAATTTCATCCGCACACGTTGTCATTGCATGTTTGATAACATATTTTAACAAGTCTTCCGCTAATTGCATATTGTCGTTCAAATCATAAAAAGCCATTTCAGGTTCTATCATCCAAAACTCAGCAAGATGACGAGTTGTATTTGAATTTTCGGCACGGAATGTTGGACCAAATGTATAAATATCTCCAAAAGCCATAGCAGCCAATTCTCCTTCTAATTGTCCACTAACAGTAAGATTGGTTGACTTCCCAAAAAAATCTTGTTTGAAATCTACACTACCATCTTCTGCGCGTGGAGGATTATCAAAATCCAAGGTTGTTACACGAAACATTTCTCCTGCACCTTCAGCATCCGATGCTGTAATAATTGGTGTATGCATATACACAAATCCTCTTTCATTAAAAAATTGATGTATTGCAAATGCTAATGCATGACGCACTTTAAATACAGCATTAAATGTATTGGTACGAAAACGCAAATGAGCAATTTCACGTAAAAATTCTAAACTATGTTTTTTAGGTTGTAAAGGAAATTTTTCTGCATCGCTATCACCTAGTATTTCTAGGTGCTTAACTTTCACCTCTACTTTTTGTCCTTTCCCTAATGACTCTATTAATTCACCAACTACAGTAATTGCCGCTCCAGTTGTTAAACGTTTTAACAATGCTTCGTCTGTGTTTTCAAAATCAACTACTGCTTGAATATTATGTATTGTAGAACCATCATTAATAGCAATAAATTGGTTGTTGCGAAATGTGCGCACCCAGCCTTTTACTGTTACCATACTACCAAATGCTGTTGAGTCTAACAGCTCTTTCACTTTTATTCGTTTTGATGTTTCCATAATTTATTTTTTTAATCGAGTACAAAATTATATTTTTTAATGGATTTTAAGTAAAAAAGAAAGCCATCAAGTGTTGATGGCTTTTCTTTTTAATTATTATTCAATACTTAGTCCATCTTTATAATTCGTTGTGTGCTTGTTTTGCCATTAATTGTAAGGCTCACAAAATACACTCCTGCATTTAAATTATTTTCTAATGTGTATTTAAATTCGCCTGCTTGTTGGTTTGCATTTACAATGCTTTGAACATTTTCGCCCAATACATTAAACACGTCAAGTTTCACCGCTGCATTTGAATTTAAGGTATATGACAGTGTTATGTTGTCTTTAAAAGGATTTGGATATACACGAAATTTATTTTCTACACCTGTAAAAATTGGCTTAATTCCAGTAATAATGGCACAGGTGTCGCTATAAACAATAGGCAAACAAGAATTTAAGTTTACAGAGGCAAC
>Ga0268299_1003081_pt1 | contig 16705 bp, 12 predicted proteins | sample NOBtaG_FD_193484 | JGI IMG/M metagenome (GOLD analysis project Ga0268299, IMG submission 193484) | Activated sludge microbial communities from bioreactor in Nijmegen, Gelderland, Netherland - NOB reactor | ecosystem: Engineered > Bioreactor > Aerobic > Activated sludge | place: Netherlands...
TGCCCGAGGAGTCGACTCCTGGGCGGAGGAAGCCGCACGTTCAGCCGGAGTGCCCGTGTCCCGCCGTCCGGCAGACTGGGACCGATATGGAAAACGGGCTGGTATGCTCCGAAACACCGCCATGCTCCACGAAACCCTCGCCGCGCCGTCGTACCTGATCCTGATCTTTTGGGATGGCCGGTCGCGCGGGACCAAACACATGATCGATGCCTGTCAGGCGAGAGGGGCCGCGTACTCTGTCGTGCGTCCATAGCTCGTGTGTGGCGCCCTTCTGCGGCTCGCTACGCTCGCAGGGTCGGCCCCATATGACTGTTCACAACAAGGAGGAACCCATGGGACACACTGGCTTTCATTTGCCAGCATCTGAAACCTTGAAACTGCGTACGCTCCGTCACGTGACGGATCAGCAGTCTGTCGATGCCTTGGCTCGTCTCCGTGCGCGTGACCGCGAAGCGGAGAAGAACAACGTCGGGGCCATTGCCCGTGCGATCCGAGCTGGACAGTCGCGCATCACGCTGTGACTGCTCACCCCACGTTCACTCCAGCGTAGCTGTGCTCTTCCAAGAAAGGCGGACAGAGTACGGCGGACGGGACCGATGACCATAGCGATCCTATAGCCTCGGTTCTGTCCGCGCTCCTACAACCGTGGCTCCCAAGACAGCAGAGGCCTTCGGCAGGGGGAGGCGTTTGGTGACCACTCACCAAAGGAGCCGACGATGACACGATTGGATCGAGGACAGATCGGGAAGGCCTACGGCGTCGATATTACGGTGAAGAGCAGCCGTGGCCCGTGTTGGGCGTTCGCGCCGACTTGGGACATGGTCATGGGGCACAAACGGCGGGAACTGTCGGACGACGAATATATTACGCGCTACCGGCCGACCCTTGATCGTGTCCCGCTTGCAGTCTGGACCGCGCTCGCCGCGACGCCCACCTGCACATTCCTCTGCTATTGTCCCCCGGGAGTCTTCTGCCACAGTCATGTGGCCATTGAGTATGCGCTCGCGCGCTTTCCGGACTGGTTCATCGACGGAAGGGCCTCGGCCTCCATTCCACGGCGATACACACTGTAGCCGTGGGGCCGGCGCGAGCATGCGCTCGCGCCGGCAGAACCGCCGTCATTGTGAGAGGGTGATATCCCGCTTCAGGAGCTCGATCCACCACCCGAGCCAGTTTCCGTGAATCGCCGCTGCGCCAAACGCTACTCCTGCTAGAACTAAGATCAGATGATCGGCGAACCCGAACGGCTTCCATCGCGCCAGCACCCACCGCTCCCGATTCGTGGCATACCATGGCCACCACAAAGGTACACCTCCGCTCAAGGCATCTAAGACAAGGTGGCTACCCCAACCGATTAACCCCGCTTCAATCCACGTCCAGGGCATGTCAAAGATCAAGGCCAAGGAGGCGGCCGTCATGATCCCGACCAACGAATGACTATAGGTGCGATGGCCCACTAGCCCCTTGAACCCTTTGGCCAAGAGAAACAATCGATGGCCAATGGTCGATTGCGGCTCGTCAATATCCGGCAAAAGCCCAGTTCCTGCTGAGATCAATAGAACGGTGGGGTCTGGCCCAAAGAGCCAGGTCGCCATCGCGGCTGGCACCAGGCAATGCGTTCGCCCCATCATGCGTCACCTGCATTCTGCAGGTGACGCGCATCTTCGTCCCGCCCGATCCATTGCGCCTCCCCGGCAAGCGAGGCTTTCTTGGCCTGGCGGTAAGCCCGAGACCGTAGCTTTGCTTTGACCATGCGAATCCGAGCCCGGACCACATGCTCTGCATTGAGTCCCATCTGGCGCTGCTTCCTCACCAAATTATTCAGTGCCCGCGCCGAATACGACGGATACTTGAGAATCATCTGTTCGATATAACGGTCGAGCCCCCGAAACCGTCGTTTGATCCTGGGCGTATCTTCATCCAACAAGATATTGAGCCAAAGGCCAATCAGGCGTGGCGCTCGGACTCTCGCCTCATGCAGCAACTCGTAGAACCGATTCATGTAGTCTTCGTGTAATGCTCCCCCTCGTTGTCGCGGCATAGAAACCTCCCGGGGGAGGTATTACCGGATGCAGAAGGCCGTCAGGGGGCAAGTGGGGAGACGGTGACAAGTCTCAATATAAGACACCATATATGCATCCGGTATACGAAATGCGTACGCATCGGTCCTGCCGCACCCTGAGCCCACTGCGTACGCATGTATCAGCTGGCACGATCGTGATGGGCATCCGCCGAGGGAGTCATGGAAGCGGTCGGGCAAGGCCTTAGGACAGCACGCACCAAGGCCCTGTCCAGACGCACTCACCGGCCATCCGTCCGACAGGTGTACGACATTGTCTCTGTAAGGGAAGCCTAACTCCCCCACATAGCCATGGATGTCGGGCTGATCCAGTGAACTCGTTGTGAACCCAAGGCGTTTCCGTTTGGGTCTGCGTACGCATGACAACGGAATGTCTTACCTATTTGTCTGACATGTATGACAAATCGCTCTTGTCGCGTGCGGCCCCGTTCGAGGTCCACGAAGTCGGTAATACATCCCTAGCCAAGTGCAACCAATCTGATCCGCATGACGAACGGAGGCTGTGTATGAGCAAGGCGACTGTTGAACAACCGAAGGTGTCTCGTGGACGCCAACGCCCCGCGTCCTCGGCTCCATGGGTCGCGATCGATGTCGGGTATGGATACACCAAGGTCCTGACTCAAGAGGGTCAGGCGCATGTGTTCCCGTCTCTCGTGGCGCCGGCGGAACTCTCCAATATCGACCTGAGCTTGTCCGATCCACAAGAGACCGTGAAACTCGAGGGTGCGGAATATATTGTGGGCCAGGCGGCAGTGTCGCGAGGGTTTCGATTTAGCGAGGAGTATGACGGCTGGTGGATGACGACGCGCTACAAAGCGCTGCTGCACTATGCAGGCGCCAACTTCGTTCCGCCAGGCTCCCGCATCGTGACAGGCATTCCCCTGCATATCTTCGGCTCTCAGCGGGCCCAGCAGCAAATCAGCGATGTTTTCCGGAAAGCGCTCAAGGCTCCAGCCGTGGCAGTCCTGCCACAGGGATTCGGCGCGCTGTGCCTGGCGATCAGTACCGACTCCGCTCTCGCGCAAGGCCGAGTGGCCTTGGTCGATATCGGCAGCCGCACGACGGAACTCATTTGCTTCTCCGATGGACAGTACTTGAACCACGAATCGGCAGGGGTCGTGTTGGGGGTCGGACAGGTGTATGCGCAGGTCGCCCAGAAGCTGTCTTCCCAGCATCAGCGACAGATCGATGCCTACGAAGTGGACTGGGCATTGCGAGAGGAAAAACAGATCAAGATCAAAGGGGGCGTGGTCGAGCGGCAGGCCCTAGAGACACTAGCCCAGCATTACGTCCGACCGTTGGCCACCCGGCTCCACAATGAGATGACGCGGCTATGGAAAGAAGGCGCCCCAGGCGTCGATCATTTGGTGTACTGTGGTGGCGGATCGGCCCTCCTCAGTCCCTATTTCGGCCACTTCCGAGACGACTATACGATTTCGTCGGACAGTCAGTTCACTAATGCGGCCGGCTACCTTGAATATATTCGCCTCACCACCCAGGATCTGACCCGCGCGCAGGATCAGGGGTCCGCGCCCGCTCCACAGGACAACGCTTCAGCACAGAAGGCGTCGCATGCCTAGGGTCACGGTCTATTTCTCAGAGAGGTCGGCGGAGGATATGCGCCTCTTTCGGTGGCTGGTCCGACTCCCTCCATATCAGCGCGGACGCAACTTCAAGCGGTTGGCGTTGGCTCGCCTCATCAATGGGGCGGGCCGTTGGGGGTCGAAACGGCTAGGAGAGCCGGCTCAGACAGCACCGAAGGCCAAGATCCGTGACACACATATCCCTTCGACCTCCGCATTTTTGCCGGTGAGCCTCGCGGAAACTCAGGCCGCGTTCTTGCGGGCGATCAAAAAACCGTAACGTTGCCGCCCGTTGAGGCCGATCCTTGATTCCAGGGTTGTAAATCGAAGGGAATAGCTTCCAGCTACAATCACGTCAATTTGATGATTCTGCTTGCGAGCTGGACAAGACTCGACCAAGACCCTCGCCTTAAAAGAGCCCCCGGCGATAAGTAAAATCAATGTCTTATGTGCTGAAATATTCCAATCTGATATACGGTTTTACAATGGCTTACAAATAGGCCATCCGATATAGGACGTACGTAGCGACGAGGAATTGAAGAACAACTTTCGCTGCTTTATTTTTCTAAATTCGGCGTCGTTTACGCGACAATTCTTCGAATCGCGGCCAACAAACAGTTCCGGATATACATAACACCATTAGTCGCAGTGTGTCAGCGGCTGATAACCGTCCCAGGCGTCTGCCCGATCCGCTCCAGTTCTTCGATAGGAATCCGCACGGCCTGCACCGACGATTTCACATAGGCGATCTGCCGTTTCAGGATGTATTCCTGATCGTGCTTTCCTTGAGCCCTAACCGGTTGGCCGCTTCCCGAATAGTGATCCATTTTGTACTCGGAACCATCGTGTACCTGACGTCTCCCCTGAAAACGATGGCAATCTAAAACAAGAGTAGCACGGCGGCTTCGGCGGTCCTCGACGAAAGGAGTGGACCCAGGAAGCGGTCACGATTCTCCGAAGAGGAGATTGTCTACGCACTCCGGCAGGCCGAGTCTGGCACCCTGATTGGGGATGTCTGTCGGCAGCTCAGCATCGCTGAGCAAACATTGTATGCCTGGAAGAAGAAGTGCGCCCAGCTCGGCGTGAGCGAACTCCGCCGACTGCGGCAGATGGAAGAGGAGAACGCCCGGCTCAAACACCTGATGGCCGACCTCTCGCTCGACAAGCACATGCTGTCGGAAGCCTTGTGAAAAAAAGTCTGAGGCCTGCACGCCGTCGAGAACTGACCCACTGGTTTCATGAGACGTTTCAGGTCAGTTGCCTGCGGGCCTGTCGGTTGGCGCAATTCGGCCGCGCCTCCTGGTACCGACGGAGTCGAGCGAAGGATCAAATCGCCTTGCGGCTGCGCATTCGCGATCTGGCTCATGCGCGGCCTCGGTTTGGCTATCTGCGGATCTGGGTCTTGCTGCGGCGTAAAGGGTGGCTGATCAATCGCAAGCGCGTTCGCCGCTTGTATTGGCTCGATGGGCTTCAGTTGCGGATGCGAGTGCGGAGGCGGAAACATATCGCATTGCACAGGGGCCCGGCTCCAGTCCCGGCGGGCCCAACCGAGCGCTGGAGCAGAGACTTTGTGCATGATACCCTAGTGTCCTGTCTCTGAAGTGCGCTGACAAAATCGGGCCACGCTCGAGAGGATGTCGTCCGCGGTCTTGGTCCATCGGAAGGGTTTGGGTTGGGCGTTTGTCACGGTGATGTACTGCCGAATGGCAGCCTTGAGCGCATGGACACTCGGGTGGACTCCGCGGCGGAGTTGGCGTTCGGTGAGCAGCGCGAACCAGCGCTCCACGAGAGTCAGCCACGACGCACCGGTTGGGGTGAAGTGCAGGTGGAACCGCGGCCGTTTCAGAAGCCCCCGGCGGATCAGGGCCGTCTTATGGGTGCCATAGTTGTCCAGGATCACATGCACGTCCAAGTGGGATGGGACATGGGCCTCGATCGTATCAAGGAATTGCCGGAACTCGCGCGCCCGATGCCGTTGATGGAGGGGACCGATGACGCGGCCCGTCTTCACGTCCAAGGCCGCGAACAGCGAGGTCGTGCCATGGCGGCGGTAGTCATGCGTCCGGCGCTCCACTTGCCCGGGGCGCATCGGCAGCAGGAGGCGCGTGCGGTCCAACGCTTGAATCTGCGCTGTTTCATCCACGCACAAGACGAGTGCTTTGTCCGGAGGATGGAGGTAGAGTCCCACAATATCGCGCACCTTCTCGACGAACAGCGGATCGGCCGACAGTTTGAAGGTTTCCGTCCGATGCGGCTGCAGACCAAAGGCGCGCCAGATGCGATGCACGGTACTGCGGCTCACCCCGCTCCGTTGCGCCATGGCGCGCGTGCTCCACTGCGTCGCCTGCGCGGGCGTCGTCTCCAGGGTCTGGGCGATAATCCGTTCCACAGCCGCATCGGTCACCGTCCGCGGCGCGCCGGGGCGGGGCTCATCCAGCAACCCATCCAGGCGGTGGCTCACAAAGCGCTGCCGCCACTTCCCGACGGTTTGCATTGTCATCCCGAGCCGATGGGCGACGGTGGTGTTCGTGTGTCCCTCCGCACACGCAAGCACGATCCGGGCTCGTTGGGCCAGGGCTTGCGCCGTCTTCGGACGCCGCGCCCACTGCTCCAAGCGCTCTCGTTCCATCGCCGTCACGGTCAACCTCGCTGTAGGTCGTCCAGTTCGCATGGTGTCCTCCCTTCGATGCCTGAGAACACCAGCGCTGCACAACTTATTCCATGCACTTCAGAGACAGGACACTAGCCGACGGCTCGAAACGGGGCCAACATCACTGCCAGAATGTTCTCCCTTTGACTGTCTCGATCTATGGGGAACTTACGATCCACTACCCATTCCCCAAATTTATCTTGCATCAAATTCTTTCCTTCGGGGATCATTGCCGAATACCCTTAATTCCGAAGGCAGCCGCTTCACGAACTCGAACAAATCTGTCACCCAGACGAGCGGTCCAAAACTCGCGATCGCGAAATCCACCCTTCAGGAGCGCCTTGCTCGCCGCGAGGCGCACCAATCCCGATCGATGATGGGTGGCAAGGTCACGCAAGGCTCGCAGGACGTTCTCGCGCACTTCTTTGTTGGGACTCTGATTACCAATGAGTAGCATTTCCCATACATTGGCTGCCCTGATCGCCACGTGCACATGGGAATCATGCAAGAGCGGGAGCAAGGTGGCATACAACTCACTGGTTATGGAACTGGAGAACAGAATGTTCACTCGTCTATAGATGGCGTCTAGTGTCATAAACCGGATAAACGGATCTGTGTCGCCAAGTGTTTGGGCCCAGGCGTGAGAAGCCTCATCCGTGAGCACCCAGGTGAGTTCCGCGATTGCAGATTCTTTGTCATGGACCTGGGGTGATGAGACTTTTTCAAGCAGTTGCGAAACTTCTTGTTGAGTTCGTTGCCGCACCCTGGCATTGGTTCGGAACTCCTTGGAGGGTTGCCACTTGGTCTCTGCTATGACTTCTTCCACAGATTTCCCGGTCAGCTCATGGATTGCGTTTCGAACCGGATCAGTCCAGCCGAAATCTAATAACTCAAGAATGGCTGGGGCAAACTCTGGCCTGTGACTGTGTTCCAGTTGCATCAGGGCGTCTGAAATGACCATTGCATAGGGATCATGCAGACGTTCAAGCAACAACGAATAGAGATGAGGGTGGACTGTTGGGTTTAAGTTCCGAATTCGTCCCGTCGCCGTCAGGCGAATGTCAGGATCCTCATCGGTGAGCCCCTGTTCTAAATGGTGAGCAATATCAAGCCCTGTTCTCATGCTGGCTTCACGCACCATAGGGACGGTATCTAGAAAGGCCTGTTCGAAGGCCCGTTGCGCCATGGCTTGATGGCGCCAAGGCAACAATGCCCTCAAGCCACGTTGCCGTAACCACGGATTAGGATCCCTGGAGAGGGCAAGGAGAGCGTTGACTACGACTTGCTGATCCGTCTCCGAGATGTGAGACAAGTGACGCTCGCACATGTCACTTAACGAAGTGGCACTCTCTCCACGGACCCAGACATCGGTCGCCGAGAGATTCGCGAGAAGTGCCTGTAAGACGGCAGGAATGTCGCCAGATTCGACATGAAGTTGGCCAAGAGCCCAGACAGCCAAGTGCTGACTTTCCGGATCCCCTCTATCCGCCGCGACCTGTAGAAGCCATGTGAGCTGACTGGCTTGATGATCTTCGTCCAGGTCAAACATCTCCAGAATCCGATCAATTCTCTTCTGCTCGACCAGGCCTGATTGTGTCTCGAGAAGTGAATTGTCCGACTCCGCCATAGCAAATGATGGGCGTAGATCCATTGCTGCCCCAGAAGCCGGCATAGCCAGATACATGAGTGTCACTATTGTGCCAAGACATCTGCGATTCTGACAGATCACGGAACCTCACTTCTGTTTCGGATAGTATTCAGTGTTCATCTTAGTTGCTCCAGCAATATCTTGTATAAACTCACTTGGGAAGCTCCCTCGGATTTGAAAGTAGCCATTCTTTTGAGGATAACTGTGATATTGAATGGTAATCTCCCGGCCGGGCGGAATTTTCCACCCAATTTGTGCAAAAGATTCGGAGTCCGGTATGAACATTCCTGCTTTGTGATAGGAAGTGGTGTCCATATAATACCCGACATCAATGGTGCCTGATACTTCGTAAGGCCTGTTGTTATATAAATGTACATCCGGCCCAGCATTACGAATATGCTCGGTCCATCCTCCGATTTGCTCACAATTTCCCGCAACACAACGTGCCATTCCAAATCCTTGTCTCAACCCAACTCTTGCCACTTCGTTATCGTTTAGCGGACTAATCGTTGGTAAATCTCTGTTTTGCGCTGAGGCGTATTCGTTGTGAGCATATTGTATACCGACCGAAAAGGCAGCGGCAGCAGACGCAATCAGTGCTCCTACACCGGGGTCCGATCCCCCAATGGCAGCCGCAGACGCTCCAGCCGCTGGACTAGCGGCAAGAACTCCCAACTGTCCCCACTGTGCACCAGCGCCACCGACAATACCACCAGCTGCGGCACCGGAGGCGATTGCCAGACCGATATTCACATGATATCCGGCAGCTCTTGCTAGCGCTCCCGCAGTTCCTCCGGCAACCGCTCCGCCAACAATTCCCCCACCGATTCCTCCAACAATTCCTCCAGACAGAGCCGCAGACACCGCACTCCCTGCTCCAAATCCAACTCCAGCACTAACTCCGCCGATGACTCCTCCTAACATAGTCGCCCCGGGATCCCAGTCGCTCTGTATTCCGCTTGTTATAGCACCGATTACAACGGCCATGATGATAAGATCATCGATGCCAAAAATGTGTCCACTAGGATCGGTATACAACAACGGATTATTGCGGACATAAGCATAGCGGTTCAGGCTTTGGGAATCTCTGAAGGCGGGGATGAGTGTATCAGCGCTGACGAAGCGGGCCAAAACGGGATCGTAGTAGCGGGCTTCATAGTAGTAGAGGCTCGTACTGCTATCGAGTTCCTTGTCCGTGTATTTGTAGGGTACATCGATGGCCGGAGTGGTCGATGAATTATTCGTGCGTGTAGCGCCATAGGGATAGTAGGTGAGGGCTTGGGCTTTGGCGCCTGTTCCGTCGGTGATCACGCTTGAGGAACCGAGATGATCGGGATGGTAGTAGACAATCCCCCCGGATCCGATGGTCGCAATCCGCTCGCTCCCGGCAAAGACCATGCGTGAGCAACTGCTATTGTCACACTCGTAGAGCTTGCTGATGTACCGGGTCACCGTGGAGCCGGCGGTCTTCTTGACCCGCCCCCCGTCGCCGTCATAGACGAACGTGGTCGTCTGGCCGCTGATCGTGATCGTCAGCGGTTTGTTCTCGAGGTTGTACGTGAGGGTCCGTCCGGCCCCACTGGTCAGGTTGCCATTGGCATCGTAGCTATAGCTGTTGCTGCCCGCCGTGGTGACCGCATGCGGGCGCACGCTGGTTGATCCGCTGGTGGGATAGGTATAGGTACCCACCTGGGTATTGAACGTCAGGTTGCCAAGCTCATCGTAGGTATAGGTCAAGGACGCATTGGCGCCGCTCGTTCCATACGGCCCATTGGCCAAGGTCAAGCGACTCAGGCTGTCATAACTGAAATGCTGGTCACCGGCTCCGGCCGCCACCAGATTGTCATAGATGTCGCTGACATTCCCGTCCGGCGTATAGACATAGCGGAGGTCCTGATAGGCCGTGCCGCTTCCCGATCCGCCGCCGGTCGTGAGCACGATCGTCGGGGTGAACACCGTGTTATCACAGGACGAGGTGGTGAGCTTATTGGTGACAAAGTCGAGTTGATCGTTCTGGGCCACCGTGTTCGAGAGATTGAAGCTGTACCCGGTGGTATCGCCGGCGGCAATGGTCTGTTGCCAGAGGACCGCTCCGTTTTTCTTGATGGTCACTTGCACGCCATCCACGCCGCAGGAGGTATCGCCATCGAACGTCGTGCCAGTGATTTGGATGCTCCCGGCTGACGGGGCTACCCAGCGGCGCACGGCATCGGTGCTGTTGCCCGGATGGCCACCATCGTCCCAGAGGCCAATGTAGCCGTCCGACCCGCTCCAGAAATTGCCGTTCCACGTCAGTTGCGCGCCGCTCGAGCTGAGATAGTACCAGCCCTGGTGGCCTTGCGTATTGGAGAAGTCATCCATCGCATTGTAGGTCGTGGAGCCCCCGCCACCTCCTCCGCCCCCGCCACTGGCCGTCGTCAACGTCGCCGCCTGGAGGCTGACGTTGCCATACTGGGGATCGTTCATGCCGGTCACGGTCCATTTGAGGGTGAGGGTTTGGCTGGCGGAAGCCGCTTGATAGGTCAGGGTATAGACCCGATTCGTACCGTCCCCGCTGCCCGAGTCGCTAAACGAGGTGTCGGTGTAGGCTGCTGCACTGCTGTCGCTCAACGTGGCTTCGAGTTTGGCCTGAGCGCCCCACCCGCCCACATAGAGTTTCACGGTCCGCGCCATCGTGTCCGCCGGCAGGGTCAGCTGAAACCCCTTGTTGAGACCCATCATATAGAGGCCGGTCGGGGTGTTGGTCGCACTGGCCGTCGGCGTCCCGCCGGTCCAGGTGTAGCCGTTGGGATTGTCGTCATACCACAGGGCGGTGCCACCGCCGACCGCAGAGAACGTGCTGATCTGAGCCGTGACGCCGCTCTTATGGTTAAAACTCGATGCATTGACCAAGCCCCAATGGGCCCAATCCGTCGTGCCTTCGGTGGAGAGGTTTACCGTCGAGGGGGTAGCCGCAAAATTAGCGCTGAGAGCGCCGGTGCTCCCGCCACCGCCCGATCCCGGACCATTGGTCTTCAACGTACAGAGTCGAAAGTTCTGCTGACTGCAGACGCTGTTCGCGGTATTGGCATAGGTTTTCGTCGTGGTCACGCCGTTGCCATAGGTCGTGGTGCCAGCCTGCCCGAGGGCATTGTAGTTCGTGTACTGAATGTAGGTCGTGGTGCCTTCGTAGACTTTGTCGAGCAGAGTTCCGTTGTAGGCGTAGCTGATGGTCTTCGCGGGCGTGCCCGGATAGCCTACCGTTAAGATCCGACTTAGGCCATCAAAGGTGTTCTGAGTTGTATAAGTTGTACCGTCTAAAATTTTAGCAGTCTGAGTAATGCGCCCCACACCATCATACTGGAAGACGACGGTGCCGGAGGCATCGACGACCTGTTGGAGTCGGCCCTTCCGGTTATGAGTCGTCCCGTCATAGGTGTAGCGGACATCACCGCTCCCCAGAGTCTTTTGAGTGGTGAAGTCTTTTTGGACTCGACGATTGAGGGCGTCATGTTGAAACCAGAGAATCTGGCCCTTGGCATCCGTCTGTTTCGTCAGGTTGCCGGCCACATCGTAGAGGTAGCTCCAGTTCCCCATGTCGGGGTCATGCATAGCCGTCTTGCGGCCCAACGTATCGTAGGTCATCGTCGAGACATTACCTTTGGCATCAGTCACTGCGACCAGGTTGCCTTGGACGTCATACTGATAGGTCGTGGTGGCGTAGGGGCTCCCCACCGTCGTGTCGCAGGTGCTGAACGTCCCGTGATATTCATCCACCCGGATGGTCCGGCCATAGGCATCCTTGGTTTCACGCTTGCGATGATCGGAAGCATCAATCGCCACAGTGAGCCACCCGCTGTGGCAGGAGAGGCCGCGGGTGCCGTCGGGATGATCCACCCGGACGACACGGCCCAGCGCATCGTAACTGGTAGTCGCCCAGCGGTTCATCACATTCTCCAGCGTCTTGAAATAGGGCAGACTCTGCTTCCGGACGGCCCCTCGGCTATCGAACTGCGTCTCACTCACAATCGTCTTGCTATCGGGACCTGTGCTCTCCCGCTTGATGGACCGGCCGAGCCCATCAAAATAGTTGGCGCTCGTGAGGGCGCCGGCCAGGCTTGCCCCAGAGGTGCTGGTTAAGAGATGTTGCGTGCCTACCATTAAGCCTGTGCCGTAGTTGTACGTGGTCGTGGTGATAAGCCCATCGGGATTGGTCACCTTAGTCTTCCGGCCCAGGGCATCGTATTCCGTCGTGACGGTCTGGCTGTTGGGGTCGGTCACGGTCTTGACCTGACCGTAGAGGCCGGTGTCCATGGCCACGCCGTCAACGCCATAATATTGGGTCGTCGTCACATGGCCCAACGGATTAGTCGCCGTCTTGGTAAAGATATGGGTGCTGTCATAATTCAGAACAGATACATTACCGTTTGAATCGCGCTGACAGATTCGATTGCCATAGGTGTCGTAGGCCATCCATGTCTCGGGGTTCGTTCCCCCACTGAGCCAGCTCACTGTACGTGTGAGGTGCCCAATTGTGGGCACCTGCAGGGTCGACGCTGTGGCACAAGTAGTCGTACCGTCGTAATACAATAACGTTTCGACTGCCTTGTCTTGTGTAGCTGTACTAAGGCCTTTATAGATTGTTTCGCGCTTTAGAAATCCAATGAGCCAGGTCGTAGAGTCATTCGAAAAATCTCGTTCTATCGTCTTTTCGTCCCCTGATAGACTGATATCTCCATAATGATTCTCTCTCACCACATTGCCGTAGCCGTGATCATAAACAAACTCTATCTGCGTCGCTTTTGCTACCGAGCCGTTCGAATAGATATTCGTAAGCACTTGGCTCGAAGGTAAAAACCATGGTGGCAAGCTGTCAGCATCGGCCTCATAGGTTGTGATCGTTTCTATCAAGGGAATCAGACCACTGTCCTGAACGAGAATCCGGTACGGCAACCCTTTCGTGGGAGCATCGGGATGAGTGAGCGTCGTGCCAGTGTCCTCTGTTGGAGAAACTCCTGAGCCTTGATGAAAATCAGTCACTGTGACCGTTTTCTCCGTATTTGTACAATTGGCACAGGCAGTGACGGTCACGGTCTTAAATCCCCTAAAATCTCGATGGGTCAGACTGTGGTACCCTTTTTCATATTGATAGTTCGTTTCGTGTACGACATTAGCAATTCCACTTCCAGTGGACGTTGAAACCGTTGAGGTCAGCTTAGTCACCACTTGAATCGGATATGGCAATAAAGTGTGGGTGACCCCAAGTTGCGTTGAAGGAGTATATATAAGTTCGGTCGAAGCACCTAGGCCACTGCTCACTGAAGATAACAAGTCTGCCTTGACGGTAGAGTCTCCAGCGGTTGCGACGGACACATTCCCATTGTTGTGACACCAGAGATCAGGTTTTCCGTCCCCATTGAGATCGGCCGTGCCAAATTTTCCGCTTGCACAAAATCCACTACTCCATAAGCTAGGAGTTGTGAAATTCGTCCCCGTCGAAAGGGCAACTTGGGTATCTCCATCCGATGTATGACACCATAGATCTGACATTCCATCACCGTTGAAATCCGCGACCCCGACGTTCCCCGAAGTACACCACCCAGATCGCCACACAGAAGGCGCAGTGAATGCAGTCCCTGTCGAAAGAGCCACTTTTACCTGGCCATTACGATGACACCAGATATCTTGCAAGCCATCGCCATTAAAGTCAGATAGATAGAGTTTAGCTATACCAAACGATTGCACCGACCCTGTATAACTGATTGGCGTTGCGCAGAAGCTGCTTAACGTCAGCGGCGACGTGAAGGTTGTAGATGTATTGGTTGAAGTGGAGTAATAAACGGAAAAGTTTCCTGTGCTAGGCTCGAGACACCAAATATCTGACTTTCCATCCCCGCTAAAATCACCAGTCCCCATGCCATACGAAGCAACTCCATTGCAGAAATTGGTGAGACTGCCTGCGGCACTAATCGTGTTATTACCCGTCGAACGAGCAAAAGTCATTTCTCTGAAGGCGGCAAACGCTATGTAAGAGTCAGCACACCAGAAATCATTGAGACCATCACCATCAAAATCGGCTGTTCCAATGACAAAATCTGCGTAAGGTTCGATCATAGTTGGCTTGTTACAGGTATCCCAATTGAGCCAGACTGACTTAGTACCAAACACTCCATTCTGGTCGCTCGGTGCGATCTGTAAGCTGGGCCACTTTGCTCTGGCTGTGATACAGAAGCTCGGACACCCCCCGGTATATTCTTGTATCGTCTCCGTATAACAAGCAGCGTCGCCACGCCCATCACGATTAAAGTCTGCCACGCCGATTTGGATACACCCAGTAACTCCAGTTCCCGTGTTAGTAAGTGTGCCCGTCTCAATCGCGCGCGCGCCTGAAACTCCTCCAGCCGGATTCTTACACCACAGATCGTGAAGGCCATCGCCATTCAGATCTCCTGGATCAATTTGTGTCCCCCCACTACACCACCCCGTGAGCCAATCCGTCGTGCTGGTTGTAAATGTTGAGGCGCTCTGCGTATAGGTCATAGTAACAGGAGGTAATGCTAGCCCTGTGACATCATGCGTAACCGAATCGATGGAAGCATCGCGACCGAACTGCTCTACTTTTGTCAATAACTGAATCCCCGTGGCGAGACTTGCCGAATAGCTCAACTTGTAAGCCCGCATCATTACGCCGCTGGATTGCACTGCAATTGCTTGCAACCGTTTAGCCGTGACTACTTTGAAGTAGGCATTGTAGGTATCGGGCGCGACCATTCCAACAGGTATGCCAAAGTAAAACTTAATCGAATAAATGGCCTGTGGAGTTGCATCGTTTGCTGAATATGTGTAATCGATCTGATTGGGATAGGCTTGGCCTTGGTCCTTTAGATACGTGACTAGCATGTAATTGCCATCACGATCTTCGATCCGTTCGAGATTCCAGCGAAAGACTCTGCTGGGGTTGTTCGAGTCTTCGACGCGGCCATTTGAGCTGACGCCAAATAAATATTTCACACCTTTCCGATCAGTGACCTCCCATCCTCCCATCGACAACGCTCTGATCCGCAAGAATCCACCTTCCACTTTAGCCCGATAATTGGGATCACTAGTATTGTTTGGGTCAAGCTTCACGAGATCAGATGACACACCATTTAAACGTACTGCATACACATTCCCATTGTCCGCAGACGTAGGATTGTAGATCACACCAAAGCGCGGGTTTCTCTCAATCGAACCAAGTTCCAGCTTCCATCCCATCCCGGCCCAGCCGTTACCATTGGCACTGCTATAGACCAGTTGAAGATTCGGCTGTATGCCATTTCGCCCCGCTGGTACTTGAATCGGAATGCTCGTAGTTGCTGTGCCCGTGAAGGGATCGACATGGACAGTACCCCCGACGGCCCCGAGAGGTTGATCGTCGTCAATTTCTTTGCCAAATGAGGCGTCGCTCACGAGTGTCCAATGGCTGATCAGTAAGGCCAAGACGAGGAGTAGCAGACGGAGGTTACGCATGAATGTTCCTTTCACTATCTCAATCGTGCGAATTGAAAATCGTGACATCAGGGCTTCGACCAAACTCATTGAGGTTTCCCAATTGCGTAGCACCGAGAAGGGGTACTAGAAGACCCATGTCTTGCGTCCTATCAGTGAGACTGCTTTGATTGACCTGGCGCTTACGGTCATGCCACTAATGAGGTGTTACATCGGAAGGTTGTGCGGTACATGCGTAGAAATTATCACTTCCCTTCTCACTCACAAGGAAATTTTGAATCTACACTGGTCGCCGCTGTAGGTAGAAGAACAGGCTCTTTAACTGCCTGATAAAGACCGGAAAGTGCATGCAATACAGATATGGCAATCGCGCACTATGCAGGCGAGACCGCTGGCAGGGAAACCGTACGCAGAGCCGATGCATTCAGCAGGATGGTCAACTGGTGTCTTACCAGATGAAATAGGGACAAATTGAAGCTGTAGGGCACGGAATGTGCTTGCAAAAAACAGGTGCCGATTTTTCCAGATAATCGATCTGTTATTTGCCAAACTTTTCTCCATTTGGCTTCTTGCTCGACCCCTTGTAGATAGCCAAAGTCAGCTTTTCTCTTGTTCTTCGTTGTTGTTCACTGCCTCCGAATACCACACGCTTCGGTAGGTAGTAGCCCGATATCACTCTATGTTGGGTTCCCCCACTTCGGGTAGGTTGTCGTATTTCAAACTCAAGGCTATCTTTGGATGGGCACCGATCGCAGCTTCGGCCTCGCTTATCCATTTGCCTGGTACGGACATCCCGAAAAACATGCCATCCATTTCTCACTGCGTTGTTGAACACTTCCGGTCCACACTGTGCCTTGGGATGATCACTTGTTTCCTGGCCGGCTGTGCTTCTCCAGAACTTCGACGGGCCGATCGGCTGGCCTCCGACGGCGAATGGGATAAGGCCGTGGCAGCCTACCGAGACGCCCTCAAGAGCGATCCCTTCGATGAGGCGCTCAAAGAGAAACTCGAAGTCGCCAAACAGCAGGCGGTAGCCCATTACAATCATGGCCGTCGAGCCCTCAAAGAACGTCGCCTTGCGGAGGCTTTGACGGCATTCAAAACGGCACTAGGGTTTGATCCGACAAAAGTCGAGCGCCACGCCGGGATCGCCGATGCATTGCGCCTGAAAGAAGCGAATGATCAACTCCAGACCGCCGATAAACTGCTCAACCTGGGCCGCTCCGAGGAGGCGCTCACGGCCTATGAACGGGCGGTCGAACTTGATCCGAATCTGA
>Ga0268299_1003082_pt1 | contig 16694 bp, 18 predicted proteins | sample NOBtaG_FD_193484 | JGI IMG/M metagenome (GOLD analysis project Ga0268299, IMG submission 193484) | Activated sludge microbial communities from bioreactor in Nijmegen, Gelderland, Netherland - NOB reactor | ecosystem: Engineered > Bioreactor > Aerobic > Activated sludge | place: Netherlands...
CGCCGCAGGTCTGCGGGCGTCCAGCTGTGTCGCTCGGCGAGCGCGATGGCCAGGGCGTGGGGGTAGCGCGAGGGGTCGAGTGAGCGGCTGGCTGGTACCAGCGCCTGGAACGTGTCTGAGACGTGCAACTCGTCGAGCAGCGCGCGCCACAGGCGTGGTGTCCAGGCGATGTCACGGGCATGTTCGGCAAAGTCGCGCAGCTGGGTCTCGCGCACGTCGAGGCGCCATCGCTGCACCCGGGCGCATTCCTGCGCCCAGGTGATCGGCCGAGTGGATTGCCCCCGTACAACAGAACCGTCGCGCATGGCAGACACCTCCTCTGAGAGCGGCCTGGGCTCTGAGAGCGGAGGCGACCGCATGCGCGACGGCGAAGTCGCGGGCGGAATGAAGGGCGTGGCGTGACGCCGACGCCCGTTGTGAGGGGAAGATGCCGCCGGAGCTGAGCCCGGGCGGCGAGACAACCAGGGTCTAGTGGCCCGTGGTCAGCAGGCGGCTGGCCGCGCGGTCGAGGGCGAAGCGGCCGTCCTGCCAGGGAGTGCGCTGGCTGAGTCGAGTCAGCCCCTGCACGTAGCCCCAGACCGAACGGGGATTCGTCTCGTGCCGCTCTGCGAGCGAGTACGCCTCGTCGGCCTGCTTCTGCGTGAGGTCACACCGCTGCAGGGCCGACTCGATCACAGCCTCGCGCGTGGGCCCGAGCTCCTGCGAGGTAGCCCGCAGCAGCACGAGGCGATCGTGCGAGGCGTCGGCGTCCAGGGCCGTGCGAACCGTCTCGAGCGAGCTGGTCCACGCGTCCTGAATCGTCGCACCCACGTGCCGGCGCCGGAACCAGAGCATCGTATGAGGACCGTGCCACTACGACGGCCAGGTACGGGCGCTCCTTAAGCCGCCATCTCACGTGCGGTACGGTTTCTCGAAGGCCGGCGCGGTCTGACAGCGAGAACTCGGCCGGCCAACTCGTAGGGTGCGAGTGGATTTCGACGACGGACGCATTCAGCGCGTGCGCGCGCTTGATGATCCGCATGCGCGCGTCGTCGGCGAGTTCGAGGTAGTCCGAATACTGCGCGGCGAAATCTGAGCGTGCGAGCAGCTCGTGTGCGACGACGTCGAAAACCAGACCGGTACCCACAGCGGTGTGAACGACGTAGAGAAACGCGGCCTGCTCGACATCGGAGTCGGCCGGAAGGAGATGTCGCCACAACGCCGACTTGAGCCCCGAGTCGAGTCTGAGGATGTACTCCACGGCTACTGACCCTCTCGGAGACGGTGGGTGAACGTCCGCACCCACGCCCAGGCATTCGAGCCCGTCTGAATGTCAACGGTCGGACGCCAGTCGACAGGCGACCACGACAAGAACCGCCACTCGCCGGCGAAGGGCGGCGGATGGGGCGCACCGTGCTCGTTGGGCGCCGCGCGATTCACCGTCAGTGTCCTCGGGATGAAGAAGCCGTAGGGCTCCGCCCCTGGGTAACCCTGGGTCACGGCAAAGACGACCTCAATCCACTGTGGTGAGCAGGCCTCGGGCATGCGTACCGGCGTTACACGAAACCAGTGGAGACTGTTGGCCTCAACGTGGTCGACGGTCGTGTAGTGAAGACGGAGGAGGGCAAGTTCCTCGGCAATCCTCGGCGTCATGATTCGGCTACCCGCGCTTCCATCGGATCTTCTTTCCGAAGGCGCAACCGGGACCGAGGGTCACGATCTGGTTGGGGTTGAGCGTCACCTCATTCTGGTCGGCGTCGATCTGGACCACGCCTTCCGAGACGTTCCAACCGCCGAGTTCGGCGATCTGCTCACGGGTGATCGTCGGCTCCGACCAACGATAGAACCTCCCCTCGATGCAGAGCTTGAACGCCGTCGCGAAGCGTTCGACGCCGGGCGCGCGGAAGTCGACGACCTCGTCGGGGCCGACCTCACGCACATCTCCGCCGCGGAGACGCTGATCGAGGAAGTAGCTCGTCGAGCACTTCTCAACGAGTTCGAGGATCGCCTCACCCGACATCCTCGGGACACTGACACGTAGCCGATCATCGTCAACCCGAATCACGTATCGCCGTGCTCGCGGAGCGCGATCTCCACTTGCCGAATGGGCCTCGAGATCGACCTCGTCGAAGACGACTCCGTCGTCCGAGGTCGCGCCGTCCTGCTGCTGTTCGACTTCGCTCATGGCCGTTTCTCCTTCGGAGGCGGCGAGACCTCCTCCCTGCTCAAGATACGGCGCGGTGCTAAGTATGTCAAGCGCGCGCTTAATCTGCTTGATTTTTCAAGCAGCGAGCAGGATGATCCTGCCTGTGGGCGATCGAGAGCGGTCTCGGAAGGCCGGTCCTCACCCGGCCGACACCAAGGGGCAGGCGCTGGGGCGCTTTCTTGCGGATCTTCGGGCGGCGAAGCGTCTGACGCTTCGAGACGTCGAGGAGGCGAGCCGGAAGACCATCTCCAACGCCTACCTCAGCCAGCTGGAGAACGGGCACATCAGCAGCCCGCACCCGAACATCCTCCACACCCTGGCAGGGGTCTATGGCGTCCCCTACGAGACACTTATGGAGAAGGCCGGATACATCACGCCCGGCGCTGCCCCGTCCGTCGCGACCTTTGCGATAGGCGAAGACCTCACCAATGAGGAGCAGGAAAAGCTCCTCGAGTACTTGGCCTTCATCCGGTCGCGAAGGGCTCACGAGTGAGGAGGGACGACTTTTCCCTCTCCCCGGAGGAGCTCGAACAGGTGAGGGTCGAAGCCCGCTCGGCCCTCAAACGCGCGAACGCCTTCGGACGGCTCCCCACACCCGTCGACGACATCTTGACCGCGGCGAAACTTACGGTCGTCGACGACGAAGTCCTGGACGAAGGACTCCTCGCGCGTTTTCGCCGAAAGGCGACCGGCGCACTCAAGAGCGCCCTCAGCAAGGTGCTCGGGCTCTTCGATGCGCGCGGCTGGTTGATCCACGTTGATCGCGGTGTCGCGACAGTGAAGCAGACTTTTATCAAGCTTCACGAGGCCGGCCACGGGCTGTTGGTGTGGCAGCGGAAGATGTACGCGGTCGCCGAAGACTGCAAGGTCACGCTGACGGACGAGACCGAGGACCTATTCGAGCGGGAGGCAAACAACTTCGCGACCGAAGTCCTGTTTCAGCTCGACGCGTTCACCGAGCAGGCGGCCGATTGTGCATTTGGAATCAACGTCCCTCTCAAGCTCGGTCGGAAGTACGGCGCCTCGGCGTATTCGAGCATCAGGCGGTACGTCCGCAAGAACGAGCGCGCTTGTGTCGTGCTCGTCCTGGATCCGCCTGTCGTCGCCGACGGCGCTGGCTTTCACGCAACCCTTCGGCGTGTCGTCCCCTCGCCAGCCTTCGTCGAGAGGGTGGGGAGTCCGGCGTGGCCACCGGTCTTCACGCCTGACGATGAACTCGGAGACATGGTGCCGCTTGGGAAGCGCCGAATGTCCAGGCAGCGTACTCTGTCCCTAACCGATCGAAACGGAACCGACCACGAGTGTCTCGCAGAGGCCTTCGCCACCCCTTTTCAAGTGTTCATCCTGATCCACCTGAAGAAGGCGCTCACGAAGACGACCGTCGTCCTCCCCGGCGCAGTGAACCGCCAGACGGCTTGGCCTTGACAGTCGGCTTCGGCAGGCGTAGCCTCAACCTACTCGCTGTGGCCGTCCTGGCCACCCCTCCTCGTCGCCCGACGCGGAGCTGATTCCACCTCGTCGCCCTCAGGGCACGCAGAAAGGAGCACCCCATGATAGGGAGTGGTGTGTCTGCTGTCTGTGCGTACACCGCCCACCGGGAATGGGCCTCAAGGCCACCCGATGAGCGCTACGCCAGCGTTCAGGCGCTCTACGATTCGGCGCGCAGCCGGCGCGTCCGCACCGAAGAGCAGACCATCGACACCGTCGACCTCAGGACCGAAGCCGTGGCATCCGATGCGCTCGCGTTACGCTACGGGTCGTGTCGCCACGGCGCCCTCACGCACTGGAGCTTCGAGCAGCTCGCCGGCATCGCCGCCGCGCCGCCGAAATACCTCCGAACGCTGCCCGCAGCGATCGCCTCGGATGCGATCAACTACGGGCTGCGGCGTCAACGTCGCGAGCAGCAGCTGCTGCTCGTGGACCGCGACGATCCGTGGACCGTCCACGCCGTCACCTCGCCGAGGTACGCACGGGTCCACCACGACGAGCTGGCAGGCCGGGTGCTCGACCTCATGGCCCAGCACCCGGCCTGGTCCCTGCCGCTCGGTTACAAGGACGGCGTGTTCGGCGCTGAACGGGTTCCGTCCGGCGCCTACCTGGGAGATCGAGACATGTTCCTGTTCCTCGTGGACGGCAACCGTGACCTCGACGACCCGACCGACCCGTCGCACGCTGGATTGTTCCGCGGATTCATTCTCCGGAACAGCGATGTCGGTGCCGCCGCCCTCACCCTGGATGTGTTTCTGTTCCGCGCGGTCTGCGGCAACCACATCATCTGGGGCTTTCAGCACGTCGTCGGCTTCCCACGACGTCTGGTCCAGGGCCCTGCGAATGGTCTGGCCACCCAGCGTGCCGTAGACGTGGATGGGGCACTGGCACCGCCGGTACCGCGTGGACGTGTGCGGACAGTCCTTCAGGTGACGCCTGATCAGCCTCAGCGCCATGCCAGAAGCTAGCACGAAGGGCACGTATTGAGCACGCGGAAGATCGCGCTCTACGTAAGTGCTTTATTTTCAGTGTTTAAGTATTGGCGGAGAGGGTGGGATTCGTATCTACTCGCAGATTAGATCACTGAGAATGGCGCAAGACACTGAGCTATTGAGTCGACAGAAACCACAGAATCCTCTGGTAGCCGTACAAAACTCGTACGCAAGATTCACCGCCATAGTACCCTCGGACCATGCCTCAAGGGGCACTTGCTCTCTACCGCCGGCACCTGGTCACGTGCGCGCACTCCAGCAAGGGCAACCGGTGGACCCGCTGCCAATGCCCGATCTGGGTCCAGGGCTCGATCGGCGGCGAGGCCGTCCGACGGAGCATGAACACGGCCAACTGGACGGCGGCGTCGACCAGCGTCCACCAGTGGCAATCGACCGGCCGAATCGGTGTCCTGAAGCCCGAATTGCCTGACCTGGCGGCGGCCATCGAGAAGTTCCTCAAGGAAGCCGAGACCCGCAACCTCGCCGCCACGACAATCAAGAAGAGACGAGAGCTGCTCGAGGGCAAGCTCTTGGCGTACTGCAAGCGCAAGGGCTACCGACACCTCCGCGACTTGACGGTCGAGCGACTCCGCGATTTCCGGCACGGCTGGACGTACTCGCCACTTTCCGCCGCCAAACGGCTGGAGTACCTGCGGGCGTTCTGCCGCTTCTGCGTAGACTCCGGCTGGATGGACCGGAATCCCGCGTCGGCCCTCAAGCCGACGAAGGTGTCGCATCGTCCGACTCTCCCGTATTCCGACGAGGAAGTTGAGCGCCTGCTGAAGGCGGCGAGAGGGATGACGGAGTTCGGCCGCTACGGTCCCCGCATCGAGCCGATGATCCTCCTGCTGAGGTACTCGGGACTCCGCATTCAAGATGCCGCGTGTCTCGAACGGAAGCGCCTGATGGGCGACAGGATCTTCGTCTACCAGCAGAAGACGGGAACGCCAGTCTACTGCCCGCTCCCTCAGGACGTCGTCACGAAGCTCGCCGCGGTTGCCAACGACAACGACCGCTACTTCTTCTTCGACGGGAGCAGCCAGCCCGAGAGCATGGTCAAGAGCTGGGATCGTGTCTTCAAGAAGGTCGGCCAGACGGCCAAGCCGTCGGTGGCGAACTGCCACCCGCATCGATTCAGGGACACGTTCGCCGTGTCCCTGCTGCTGAAGGGGGTTTCACTCGACAGCGTCTCCAAGCTGCTCGGGCACAGTTCCATCAAGGTTACCGAGCGGCACTATGCTCCGTGGATCAAGGCTAGGCAGGATCAGCTGGAGGCCGAAGTTCGCAGGATCTGGGACTAGGCCAGGCTCCTCGTCGTGCCCCAGTTAACGCGCGACCGCGTAAGCAAGGCGCCCAATTGGCGCCTCGAACCCGCGGGCCGAAGCTGGCGAGTTTGCGCTGGAGCAAAGGCATCGTGCCAGCGCGAATGAGATGCTTCCTGGATGACGCCGCTTTGGCATGTCGGGTTCAGGCCGCTCACTGAGTCGCGTGTTGACGCCCGGCAGGCACGCCTCGCTCCGCCAACATCAAAGGCCGTCCTGATGGGCCGATGGCCGTGCGCAACCGTCGGCGACACTCGGACACGGAGCTGGCGAACCTGCCGAGTATCCGCGCTCCGTCAGCTAGAATGACCGCACTATGGCCGTGGCCGAATCGGCAACGGCCGACGATCGCGCAGACTCTTGTGTTCGTTGAGACCATCGCAGAGGTGCTCGCATGAAGAGAATCGGGGTCATCCTGGTCGCGCTCGCGGTGCTCCTCGGGGCCGGATCGCGAGCCCAGCAGCCGACGACGGATCCAGAGGTTCGGCTGGTGCTCCTCATCGCCGTCGATCAGTTCCGTTACGACTACCTCACGCGATTCCGAAGGGACTACACCGCCGGCTTCACGAAGTTGCTGGCCGACGGCGCAGTCTTCACGAACGCCTACCTCGAGCACTACCCCACGGTCACGGCGATCGGGCACGCGACGATGCTGTCGGGCGCCACGCCATCGGTGAGCGGAATCATCGGCAACGACTGGTTCGATCGCGAGTCGGGGACCACGGTCGCAAGCATCACTGATCACACCGTCAAGCCCGTCGGAGCCCCGAATGCAGCCACGGCCTCCCCCCGGCGCCTGCTGGTGTCGACTCTTGGAGACGAGATGAGGCTTGCGTCCGGCGGACAGAAGGGTACCTCAACGGCGCCGCGCGTCATCGGCGTGTCCCTGAAGGACCGTGCCGCGATCTTGCCCGCGGGCCGCGGCGCCGATGCCGCGTACTGGTTCGACACCAGGACCGGCAGTTTTGTCAGCAGCACGTACTACATGAGCGACGTGCCCGCCTGGGTGCGCACCTTCAACGAGCGCCGCGCTGCGGATGGGGTCGCGGGACGCACATGGGCCACGCTCTCCGCTCCTCCGTCGATTCTGCGTCAGCTCCCAGCAGAACCGGGTGCGCCTCTGTACGAGGCCGTGTACGGAAGCCCATTCGGAAACCAGATGCTGCTCGACTTTGCCATGGCGGCCATCACCGCAGAGCGATTGGGGCAGCGCGGCATCACGGATCTGCTGTCCGTCAGTTTTTCGTCGAATGATGCTGTCGGCCATGCCTACGGGCCTGATTCGCCGCAGGTCCATGACATGGCGGTTCGAACGGATCGAGCTATTGGCGCGCTGCTCGAGCACGTGGACGCCTTGGTCGGACTCGAGCACACCGTTGTCGCGCTGACCGCCGACCATGGCGTGGCCCCTGTGCCGGAAGCGCTGGCCGAGCGTTCGCTTCCAGGCGGCCGGATCACGAACAAGACGCTCTTCGGCGCAATCGAACAGGCTCTCTCGCTGCGGTTCGGTGCGGGGCAATGGTTGATGGCCACCGCAGGTTCGTCGCCCTACCTGAACTACGCGTTGATCGATACCCTGAATCTCGAGGCGTCGGACGTTCGTCGCGTGGCGGCAGCGGCGGCCATGGCCGTGCCGCACGTGGCACGCGTCTACAGCCGAGATCAGCTTCTGCGCGGGGAGGCTGCGAACGACCTCATGGGCAGTCGGGTGCTCCGCGGCTTTCACGCGCAACGCTCGGGCGATCTGGAGATCGTTCTGGATCCGTATTGGATGCGCCAGGCCGCCGGCACCACACACGGCAGCCCCTACAACTACGATGCGCATATTCCGCTGATCCTGATGGGCGCGCGCATCAAGGCGGGAAGATACCCGGGCAACGTCGCGCTGAACGACCTGGCCCCAACCCTCGCAGCGCTGATCGAGGTCGATGCACCGTCTGGCTCGTCTGGCCGCGTTCTGACCGAAGCGCTCCAAATGGACTCGAGGTGAAGGCGGTGGCTCGAGTCGAGCCGAACCGTGCGCGACTCCGCACCACCCGCACGACGTCCCCGGCGCCGCAGTAGCATGGAAGTGACGCAATCATGAAGCCATCGGATGAGTCCGTCAGGGCGGCTGCCTGGGGTGCCGGCACGACCGCGCTCCTTGCCGTCCTCATCGTCGTGGGTTCGCGCAACTTCGCGCACTTCGACGCGGCGCTGGTGGCGTATACGTTTGCGGTCCTATTTGCCGCGTTCGGCCTCACGTACCGCTACGCGATGTGGCTGCAGCGCCCACCGACGAATCTCTATTGGCGGCGCGGATGGCAGGCATTCACCACACGCGGCAGCCGCGGCCGGAATCTCGGCCTCTGGCTTCACCGCCTCGTGAGCGATTTCGCCGCCAATCGCTTCATCTTCCGGCGCGACCGGCTGCGGGGCCTCACGCACCTCCTAATCATGTGGGGCTGCCTGCTGGCAGTCGCTATCACCTTTCCGCTTGTCTTCGGGTGGTTGTACTTCAGACCGGTCCCGTCCGATTTGTCGCTGTACGAAGTGGTCGTCTTCGGTTTTCCAACCGTCCGGTTCCCACACGACTCCGCGCTTGCGTTCGTGATCTTCCACGGTCTCGTGTGGTCCTCCTTCTTGGTCATTGCCGGTGTGATGCTGGCCATGCGGCGACGCATGCGCGACGAGGGCGCGGCCGCCGTGCAGCGGTTCGCGGAAGACGTCCTGCCACTGGTCCTCCTCTTCGCGGTCAGCGTCACGGGCCTGATGTTAACGGCCAGCTACACGTGGATGAGTGGGTACGCCTATACCTTCATCGCCATCCTGCACGCCATCACCGTCATCGGCACGTTCCTGTGGTTGCCGTTCGGTAAGTTCTTCCACATCGTGCAGCGGCCGGCGCAGCTCGGCGTCAGCTTCTACCAGGACCTGGGGCGTTCCGGAGATCCCGCCCAGTGCCGTCGCTGTGGTCATGCCTTCAGCTCGAGAATGCACGTGGAGGATCTGATTGAGGTCGAGCGTCGGCTCGGGTACCGATACGACATCCCGGGGAGTCCGGCGGAACATTATCAGTGGATCTGCCCGCCGTGCCGACGCGCATCGTACGGCATGGCACAGGCGCTAACGTGGCAGGGGCACCGCGGCGGCGCCGCGCTCGAAGGGACCGGACCGATGCCACCCATGCCGCGCTATGCCAATGACGGGCTCGGCGAGGGGCCGCTCGGTCCTGAAGACGCAAGGAACTTTCACCCATGAGTACGATCAGGCCGCCCGCACCTCCTCTCGATCTCGAGACCATTCGGACCTACGGCCCCCACACCTCCTATGCACGTGACGTTCGGACCGAGTCCGGCGTCGAGCCAGATCGGTACGTCAAGACGCATTGCTGCTTTTGTGGCCAGCAGTGCGGCATGCAGCTCAAGGTGAAGGACAACACGATCATCGGCATCGAGCCCTGGTACGACTTCCCCTTCAATGGCGGCATGCTCTGCCCCAAGGGCGTCAAGCGCTATCTCCAGCAGGCGCATCCCGACCGCCTGCTGTCCGCCCTCGAGGCTGCACCGGCAACACCGTCCGGGTTTCAGAAGTTGGACTACGACGCGGCGATCCGCCGGACGGCCGATGCCATCGATCGGATCCAACGCGAACATGGCCGAGACGCCTTCGCCGTGCTGTCGGGCGCGAGCTTGACCACGGAGAAGACGTACTTGATGGGCAAGTTCGCCCACATGTGCCTCCGGACCGCCAACATCGACTACAACGGCCGGCTGTGCATGGTGAGCGCCGCCGCCGGCAACAAGAAGGCGTTCGGCATCGACCGAGCGGCGAATCCGTGGAGTGACATCCTCGACGCGGACGTCGTCCTCGTCGCCGGCGCGAACGTCGCGGAATGTGCGCCAATCACGACGAACTACATTTGGCAGGCTCGGGAGCGTGGCGCCAAAGTGATGGTCGTAGACCCGCGCATCACGCCACTTGCACGCACCTGCGACCTGTTCCTCCCGGTGAAGCCAGGACGCGACACGGCCCTCTTCAACGGGTTGCTCCACCTGATGATCGAACACGGCTGGATCGATCGCGCGTTCATCGACGCGCACACGGTGGGGTTCGAGGCGGTTGCCGCCGAAGTGGCTGCCTGGACGCCGCGCCGCACGGCGGAAGTCACGGGCATCGCGGAGGCACGTATCCGGCAGGCGGCTGAGTGGTGGGGCACGGCTCGGAGCAGCTTTCTCCTGCACGCCCGCGGGCTCGAGCATCACAGCCACGGCGTAGCCAACGTGCTGAGCACGATCAATATCGTCCTGGCCTCGGGCCGCATCGGCCGGCCAGGCTGTGGATACGCCACGATCACGGGCCAGGGCAACGGTCAGGGCGGCCGTGAGCACGGCCAGAAGTGTGACCAGTTGCCCGGCGGCCGCGACCTCGGCAACCCGCAGCATCGCGCCGAGGTTGCCGCGATCTGGGACATGCCGGTTGACGATCTTCCGCAGCCCGGCGTCGACGCCTACGAGATCGTCCGCAAGATCGATCGGGGCGAGATCAAGGGGCTGCTGAGCGTGTGCTTCAACCCGGTGGTCTCGCTGCCGGACAACAACTTCGTGCGACAGGCACTCGACAAGCTCGACTTCTACGTCGCCATCGACTTCTTCCTGAGTGAAAGCGCCCGTTATGCGGATGTCGTACTGCCCGGCTCGCTGCACGAGGAGGACGAAGGCACCGTCACACAGATCGAGGGCCGCGTGATTCGCATCAACAAGGCTGTTGAGCCGCCCGGCGACGCGCGGGCTGACTGGCGCATCATCCAGGACCTGGCCAACGCCCTCGGCCGGGAACGGGGCCTCACGTTCGAGAACCCCGCCGCAATCTTCGAGGAGTTGCGCATCGTCTCGCGCGGCACCGTCATCGACTACTCCGGCATCACCTACGACCGCATCGAGCGCGAATTCGGGGTCTTCTGGCCCTGTCCGTCCGAAGTACCGGACGGGGCGTCCCTGCCGGGACCGCAGGGCACGGTCCGGTTGTTCGAACCTGGGTCGTGGAACCCGGTGGCGCGTGGCGCAGGCCCGTTCTACTTCCCTGACGGCAAGGCCCGCTTCCTGGCGACGGCATATCAGGGACCAGCCGAGGATGTCGACGCCGAGTATCCGGTCATCCTGACGACGGGCCGGGTCGTCAGCCAGTTCCTCTCCGGCAACCAGACGCGCCGGATCGGTCCACTCGTGGATCACTATCCTGAGCCGCGTCTCGAACTGCATCCTCGACTCGCGGCCACGCTTGGGATCGACGACGGCGATTGGGTCATGGTCGAGAGCCGGCGTGGCGACTGTACTCTCCGCGCCTCGGTCGTCCGCACGATCAGGCCCGACACCGTCTTCATTCCGTATCACTGGGCCGGACGCAAGAGCGCCAACCAGCTCACGATTGCGGCGCAGGATCCCATTTCGAAGATTCCCGAGTTCAAGGTCTGCGCCGTGCGCCTTCGTAAAGTCGACGATGCGCCCGAGTACGCCGGCGCGCTCGAATCCCAGCAATAGGAGAGAGGCCGCTAAATGTCTGTCTCGGACCGCTACGAGTTCTTCGTCGATCCGGCCCGGTGCATCGGCTGCCAGTCGTGCATCCAGGCCTGCACCGAGTGCGACACACACAAGGGCCAGTCGATGATTCAGCTCGACGTGTTGGACCGGTCGGGCTCGACGCAGACGGTGCCGGTGGTGTGTATGCACTGCGACTCGCCGACATGCGCCGAGGTCTGTCCCGCCGATGCCATCAAGCGCACCGAGGACGGCGTGGTGCAGACAGCACGCAAGCCACGGTGCATCGCCTGCAACAACTGCGTGCTGGCCTGCCCATTCGGCGTGCCCAAGATGCAGTCACGCTTCGGCCTGATGATGAAGTGTGACATGTGCTACGACCGGACATCTGCGGGGCTGAAGCCGATGTGCGCGTCCGTATGTCCCAGCCAGGCGCTGGCCTTCGGGACGCGTGAGGAAATGCGTCGTCTGCGCCCGCATGCACGGCCGGTCAACACGTTTCAGTTCGGCGGGCAGACCATCCGTACCAAGGTGAACGTGATGGTGCCCGCCGATCTGTCAACCGAGGTGATTGACGTCACCGCCGCCATGTTCGAGCCGACGGTGGGACATGAGGTGCTCGAGGACGTTTTTGACGAGCCGGTTCGCGGGAGGACGTCGTGATTTCGCGGAACCCCGGCTCGCTGGTGGACGCAGACCGCGCGGTGGTACCCCCGGATCGAGGCGCAACGGCGTCGCAGCCGAAATGGCGTCGCGACTTTCCGATCGACGCAGGACAGGACGAGTTCGTGTCGCGACGCGAGCTCGTGAAGTTCATGATCCTCACGAGCGGGGCTTTCGTCGCCGGACACGTGTGGCTGCTCGTCAAGAGTCTCGTCGAGCGGGCGCCTTTCGGCCTACCTGCGGTTTCGGTCGCGACCGTCGACGAACTGCCCGTAGGCGGTGCCAAGACTTTTCAGTATCCGGCGGGCAGTACGCCCCGCCTGCTCGTGCGCACCGGCGCCACAACGTTCGTCGCGTACGATCAGCAGTGCACGCACCTCGCGTGTCCGGTCGTACCGGTGGTCGCGCAGGGGCGGTTGCATTGCCCGTGTCACAACGGCTGGTTCGACCTGTCCACGGGACGACCGGTGGCGGGGCCGCCCCAACGGCCCCTGCCCCGGGTGTCGCTCGACGTACGGGACGGATCGGTCTACGCCACCGGAGTGGAGGAGCCGTCGTCATGACCCGGCCGCGCCCTTTGATACGCAGTCAACGGATGACGATCGTCACAGGCATGCTGGTGTTCGTCTTGATTCTCATCGTCTTGCAACTGTGGCTCCTGACGGCCAGCGTGAACGCATATCTCGGAGGCGAGCGTTCGATCGTCTTGCCCGCGCTCGGGGCCAGTGCGCTGTGTTTCGCGCTCAACGCCGGACTGCTTCGATATCTGTATCGGCTCGAATAGACGCGGTGTATGAGGAGATGTCATGCCCATCCACATTGGCGGTCACACGGACCATGGATTCACTGAACCCCTCGGCCTGCTGAGCGACTGCCATCGCCGTATCGAGCACTTCCTGCAGTTGCTGATCGCCGTCGACTTGAATGCCGCTGGCGGAACGCTCAGCCTTGAGTATCGCCGGGCGCTGGAGGCTGCGCTCAAGTACTTCGACACCGCCGCCCCGACCCACACGGCTGACGAGGAAGGCAGTCTCTTCCCACGACTGCGTGCCAGCGATCGCCCAGACGCGAAGCGGGCACTGTCGCTCATTGAGCAGCTCGAGCACGACCATGTCGCGGCCGACCAGCATCACACCGCCGTGAACATGCTCGTGCGCCGCTGGATCGAGGCCGATCGCCTCGACGTGGACGATGCCACCGCACTCCGCACGCACCTGACGGCACTGCAGGCCCTCTACAGCGCGCACATCGCCGTGGAGGATCACGACCTGTTTCCGGCGGCTGCACGGGCCCTAGACGCACCGGCACTGCAGGCGATCGGCCGGGAGATGGCGGCACGTCGGAACGTCTCGCTGCCACACCTCGTGAAGCGAGTGACGTGATTGTTCTGAAACGCGCGTATGAGCGGCCATCACGAAGCGATGGCCGGCGCTTCCACGTCGAGCGGCTCTGGCCCGGCGGGTTGACGAAAGAACAGCTCTGCGTGGATGCCTGGCTGAAGGAAGCCGCGCCGAAACCCGGTGCGGCCGCTCGGACTGGCCGAAGGAGGTCTCCATGACGGACGCGAGCGACTCAAGCGCGGCGCGGCGACGTCCACACCCGCAGCCGATGGCAGCAACCTATCTCGAGTTCGACCTCGCACGCGAAGTCGAGGAACTCCTTCGAGAACCTCAATGGAACACCGGCCGGAACGCGAAGACCCTGGTGAAATACGACGACCTTCGCGTGGTGCTTCTGGCGCTGCGCGCACTCACGCGAATCCCGGACCACCGCACCGAGGGGCGCATCACGATTCAGACCATTCTTGGCCATCTTCGAGTCCATGCCGAGAGCCGAACGTTCGACCTTCCGGTGGGCGGCTTATTGGCGCTGGATGGGGGCCTGGTGCATGACGTCGAGGCCATCGAGGACAGCGCACTCCTGCTGACGATCGCATGGCCACGATGACTGGGGCGGAGCATCGAAGTGCCGATGATGCAGGCCGGGGACCTGATACCACACTTCGCGGTGACCGACATCAGTGGGCGGTTGGTTCGCTACGACGTCATCTGGCAACGCCGGGCTCTCGTGCTCGTGTGTGTGCCATCGGATGTCTCCAGCTCGGTCACCGACAACATCTCGCGGCTCGTGTCAGGAATGGCGCAATACGCCGACGACACGACGTGCGTCGTCACCCATGATCCCGTCGCACGTGTCGACGCGCCGGCCGTGGTGGTGGCGGATCAGTGGGGCGAAGTCGTCCACGTCGCCGCCGCAGCCACGGTGGATGTCCTCCCGGACCCGGGGGAAGTGCTGACCTGGGTTCATTTTCTGCGCATCCGCTGTCCGGAGTGCGAGGGCGAGGCCCGATGATCCGGTCGTTCGTGTGACGCCTTGCGCCAGCGCAAGGTTCCAACGCCTCGGTCACCCTAGACTGGCGGCATGAGTACGCCTGCTGCGTCCCATACCTTCGCCGTCGCCCCGGCGCGTGACGCCGCGCGAGCCACGCTGCTGCGCGCCTTCCTGGCGTCGGGCTTGGTGTTCATGGTCGGCCCCGGTACGTTGCTGGGTGTGATGAACCTCCTGCAGATCAGTGGGCGAGAGAGCGTGGCGCTCACTTCGCCAGCCTGGATTCAGGCGCACGGCCACGCACTGATCTTCGGCTGGGTCGGCAGCTTCATGCTGGGGATCGGTGTCTATTCGGTACCCTCAGTACACCTTCGTCATCGCGCTCTGCAGGTCGGGTGGGCGCTGTGGGCGCTATGGACCGCCGGTGTGGCGCTGCGTTGGACCACGAACGTGTACGGATGGCAGTGGCGGGCGCTCCTCCCAGTGTCAGCGGTCGCCGAGCTGACCGCCTTCCTGCTCTTCCTGTATGTCGTGTCCAGCCATCGGCCCGCCGCGCCGGTTGCCGGAGCACAGGCTTCGCGCGCGTGGCTTGTCGTCGTAATGAGCGGCGTCGTGGGCTGGATGTCGGCTCTCCTGCTGAACGTTGACACAACCGTGGCGCTGGCCAGGCAGGCCGCTGATGCGAGCGTGCCGCACGTCGCCAACCAGCGTCAGCTCGCGCTGCTCACGTGGGGCATCCTCGCACCTTTCATCTGGGGATTCACGGCGCGCTGGATGCCCGTGCTGCTCGGTCTCCCACCACTGCGACCTCGTGTACTCCTGGGCGCGGTCGCCGCCAACGTCGCCGGGCTCGTGTGCATCTTCACCGGGCACCACGGCATCGGGACCACGCTCGCGGCCGGCGCTGCGGTGCTGGCAGTCGCGGGACTCCGTCTCTTCGAGCGACCGGTTGCCGAAGCCAAAACGCGCGGGGTGCATGTGCGATTTCCGAGTTTCGTACGACTGGCCTACGTCTGGCTTCTCGTGGCTGCTGCACTGGGGGCTGCCGCGGCACACTGGGATGTCGCCGGCGGTCTGTGGGGCGCCTCGCGGCACGCGTTCACGGTCGGCTTCGTCGCGGCGATGGTACTGGCTGTCGGCCAGCGGATGCTACCTGGTTTTGCCGCGCATCAACCGCTCTGGAGCCCTGCCCTGATGGGACTGGGACTGGCCCTCCTCACGCTCGGCTGTTTGCTGCGCGTCTCGAGCGAGATTCTCGCGTATGAGCAGTACGCAGAATGGGCGTGGGCGGTGCTGCCGGTCTCGGGAGTAATCGAACTGGTCGCGCTGAGCATTTTCGCGTTCAACCTCTATCGAACGCTGTGGGCGCCGCATCCCGTGCTCGACGCCGCGCTGATGCGTGTCGGGCAGTGACTGCTCCCCGCGATCGACCTGAGGATGGCAAGGCGTGCCAGCCGCTATTCCTCCACAGCGCGACTGAGCGCCTCGAGTCGTTTGGGCGCGCGAACGAGCAACTGCCGGCGGGTAGACAGCAGAACGCCCTCCGCCTGCCAGCGTGAAAGCGTCCGGCTCACCGTATAGAGCGTCGTCCCGGCCAGGTCGGCCAGCTCCTGCCGGGTGAGGGGGTGCGCAATCAGCACGCCATCAGGTCCCGGAGTTCCGGCCTGGCGCATCAGCCGCAACAGTGTGTGCGCCAGGCGCTGGCTGACGCGCTCGGTCGCGAGTTCGCGCACCCGGGTGAGCGCGTCGGTCATATGTGCCGCGATCTCGCGCGTAATGTTCAGCCGCACCTGTGGGTATCGGTCCAGCAGCGGCCGGAGCACCTCAGCCGGCCACGCCAACAGGCGTGTCGGCTCCTGGGCGAGGGCCGTCACCGGATAGGCTGCCGCCTCCAGCACGGCGATCCCCCCGAACGGTTCGCCAGGACCTACGAATCGAACGATGAGTTCGCGGCCGTCGGGCGTGAGCTGCAGGAGTTTGAGCAGGCCGGACTCGACCAGTGCCAATGCCCGCACGGGTTCACCCTGGCGCGCCACCGGCTCGTTCCGCCTGGCGTCGCGCCGCCGCGCGGCCCCTAGGGAAACTCTGCACAAGTGGTTGGGCGTGAGCGATACTGCTGCCGCCGAGTGCCGCTGCGTGCGGAGGAGGGTGCATGAGCCAGCAGACGACCTTTGCCGGATTGGCCTGGAAGGACAAGGGC
>Ga0268299_1003083_pt1 | contig 16688 bp, 15 predicted proteins | sample NOBtaG_FD_193484 | JGI IMG/M metagenome (GOLD analysis project Ga0268299, IMG submission 193484) | Activated sludge microbial communities from bioreactor in Nijmegen, Gelderland, Netherland - NOB reactor | ecosystem: Engineered > Bioreactor > Aerobic > Activated sludge | place: Netherlands...
CTCGCGGTGACGCCCTTACGTTCGGTTACAGGCCGGAGAGCGCATGCCTGACGAGGACTCACACCTCGCTGACCATGCACGCTCACAGGCGCACAGAGCGGCGGGAACCGCCGCACTCCAGATCACAGACTGCGGCGTGATCCTGCGTTCGGGCGCCTCGACCTCAAGAGCGGCGCTTCACGCCGCGCTCCAGATCACAGCGCCGCGCCGGCGGCGTCGAAGAGGTGCACGGCGGTGGCGGCGAGCGACAGCTCGGCGCCGCTCGCCAGCGGCTGGAGGCCCGCCAGGCGCACCACCAGCGCCACCTCGCCGGCGCGCGCGTGCACCAGCGTCTCGTGCCCGAGCCACTCGACGTGCTCGACCCGGGCGCGCAGTGCGTCCGGATCGGGCGACGCCACCAGCGCCTCCGCCCGCACCCCAGCCGTGCGCGCCTCCGCCGCGCGCGCCGGCAGCGCCGCGCGCGGCAGCCACAATGCCTGCTCGCCGACCGCGAGGCGGGCGCGTTCCCCCTCGACCGACACCGCGGTGGCGAAGAGATTCATCGGCGGGCTGCCGATGAAACCGGCGACGAAGGAGTTCGCCGGCCGCTCGTACAGCACGCGCGGCGGCGCGACCTGTTGCAGCCGGCCGGCGTTCATCACCGCGACGCGCTCGCCCAGCGTCATTGCCTCGGTCTGGTCGTGAGTGACGTAGATCATGGTCGTGCGCATGCGTCGCTGCAGTTGCGCGATCTCGGCGCGCACCTGCACCCGCAGCCTGGCGTCGAGGTTCGACAGCGGCTCGTCGAGCAGGAATACGGAGGGCTGCCGCACCAGCGCCCGTCCCATCGCGACCCGCTGTCGCTGGCCGCCGGAGAGCTGCTTCGGCAGCCGCTCGAGCACCTCGCCGAGGTCGAGAACCTCGGCCGCCCAGCGCACCTGCTTCTCGATCTCGGCGGCGGCCAGCCGCTTCATGCGCAGCGGAAACTCGAGGTTCCCGCGCACCGTCATGTGGGGATAGAGGGCGTAGTCCTGGAAGACCATCGCGACGTTGCGCTCCTGCGGCGTGAGGTCGTTGACCATCCGCTCGCCGATGCGCAGGACGCCGGCGCCGATCTCCTCCAGGCCGGCGACCATGCGCAGCAGCGTCGACTTGCCGCAGCCGGAGGGGCCGACCAGCACCATCAGCTCGCCGTCGCCGATCTCCAGCGTGCAGTCCACCACCGCGCGCACGCCGTTGGCGTAGGTCTTCTCGACGTGCTCGAAGGCCACCTGCGCCATCGGGATCACTCGGCGAAGAAGACCTCGTCGCGCAGCAGCGGCAGGGCGCTCTGCGCGATCGGGTCGGAGGCGAAGTGGCGGCGCACGGCGCCTTCGCTGAGATGGTTCGCCACGGCGATGAACAGCATCGACTGGTCGAGGGCGAGATAGCGGCGCGCCACCGCGCTGCCGAGCGGATCGAAGGCGTCGTAGAAACCGTACTCGCCGTAGACGTCGTAACGCCGCGCGATCTCCACCAGGTTGGCGGCGGCCTCCTCCGGCAGGACCGCCAGCGCCAGCGCCGAGGCGTGCGGCGTGACGGCGCCGGCGCCATAGCCGGCGGCCCCCAGCACGCGCGCGCCGTACTCGGCGTAGTCGCTGCCGTCGGCGTTGCTGCTGGGCGAGAGACCCCACACCGGGTAGCCCAGCTCCTCGAGCGCGAACTCGCGCTGCACGCGCGCGTGGGTGAGGTCGTTGCGGCCGAGGCTGGCGGGCGCCAGCGCCATCTCGTCGAGCACCAGCACCGGCATCAGCGCCTCGAACATGCTGCCACCCCAGGAGGGCACGTAGCGCGCGCCCTTCCACTCGTACCAGCCGCTCCAGACGGCGCAGCCGCGGACGTCGATTTGGCGCGCGCCGTGCGGCGCCATGCGCTGGCCGCGGCAAGAAGCCGGATAGGTGCGCACGGGCGAGAACCAGCTCGTCCAGGGCACGTCGCCCTTGCCGATCGCGATCAGGTAGCCGAGCCGCGCCTCGGTGTAGAAGACGCCGTAGTGGTAGGGCGAGCGCTTGCGACGGCCGACATAGTAGCCGTGCGCCATCTGCCCCACGCGCCGGTCGTAGAGGAAGCCGAAGTCCATCCGGTCGATCAGCGCCGTGGCGGGTTGGTGGAGATCGGGAAAGGCCGAGCGCGCGACCATCAGCCCGGCGGTGAGCCAGGCGGAGTCGACGAACGAGAGGAAGCCGCTGGTGCGCTCGAGCGAGGTGGTGTCGTAGTAGTTGTAGAAGAAGCCGTGGGCGCTCTCGAGGCGGGCGAGGGTGTAGAGCGTGCGCCCCAGGCGCTCGCGTGCGCCGGCGTCGTCGAGCAGGCCGATCTCGCGCGCCGCGACCACGGCGATCAGGTGCAGGCCGACGTTGGTGATGTTGGTGTAGTCGCCGATGCGGCCGTCGGCGATCTCGGTGCTGGCGCCGAACGAGACGTTGTCGACCGGCAGGCCGTGCTCGCGGTCGGTGAGCGCGTCGAGGCCGCGCCAGGTGTCGCGCGCGAGGCGGCGCAGAAAGGCGGCCGGGTCGAGCGGCAGCGCGTCGCGCTCCACCAGTACCTGACTCGGCCAGCCGGCGAGGCGGGCGCGGATGAACGGCTGCGCCGCCTGCGGGCCGCCGAGGGCGTCCTCCCAGGCGGTCTTCTTCGGCGCCGCCACCGGCGGATCGCGCAGCACCGGGAACGACCCGCCCGCGGGGCCGCTGCCGTCGAAGGGGCACGGGGGTTCGCTCGCTCGTCCTCGCAACACTGACCACCAGTCGAAGGCGCTCGCGTCGGCGCAGAACAGCAGCGCCACCAGAGCGAGCGCGCATCGAGAACGGAGGTGCACGGGCCCCATCCGCTAGCATCTGCGCAGGGCGATTGGAACGCGCCGGCGTGCTGGCCATAGGCGGCGGGAACCGGTAAGCCAGTGCGACATTCCACGCAATGGAGGATCTCGCATGAAAGTCGCAGGCACGGTCGCGCTCGTCACCGGAGGCGCGTCGGGGTTGGGTGAGGCAACGGTTCGCACGCTGGTCGCCGCGGGCGGCAAGGCCGTCATCCTGGACCGGCCGCAGTCCGAGGGCGAAGCGTTGGCCAAGTCGCTCGGCGGCAACGCGGCCTTCGCGCCCGCCGACGTGACCGTCAGCGACCAGGTGCAGGCGGCGGTGCAGAAGGCGATCGACACCTTCGGCACGGTGCACATCGCCGTCAACTGCGCCGGCGTGGGCGCGGCGATGAAGACGGTGAGCAAGCAGGGGCCGATGCCGCTGGAGATCTTCACCAAGGTGATCGAGATCAACCTCATCGGCACCTTCAACGTCATCCGCCTGGCGGCGGCGCAGATGGTGAAGAACGAGCCCAACGCCGACGGCGAACGCGGCGTCGTCATCAACACCGCTTCGGTGGCGGCCTTCGACGGCCAGATCGGGCAGGCGGCCTACTCGGCCTCGAAGGGCGGCGTGGTCGGCATGACGCTGCCGATCGCGCGCGACCTGGCCTCGGTCGGCATCCGCTGCTGCACCATCGCGCCGGGGACCTTCGACACGCCCATGCTGGCGATGCTGCCCGAGCCGGCGCGCCAGGCGCTGGCGGCGCAGATCCCGTTTCCCTCGCGCCTCGGCCGGCCGGACGAGTTCGCCGCGCTGGCGAAGCACATCGTCGAGAACGCGGTGCTGAACGGCGAGACCATCCGTCTCGACGGTGCCCTGCGCATGCCTCCCAGGTGATCGCACTCGGACGGATCGGTCGCACCGGACCGGTCTCTCCGACCGCGCACCAGCCATGACCGTGTCCGCGAGCCTCTGCGAACGCCTCGGCCACCCCGCCAACAGCCGGCTGTTGATCGTCAACGCGGACGACTTCGGCATGTGCCACGCCGAGAACCGCGCGACCGTCGACGGTCTCGACCTGGGCGTCTATTCCTCGTCCACCGTCATGGTGCCGTGCCCCTGGTTCCTGGAGGCGGCGGAGTACGGCCGTTCGCAGCCGCGAGCCGATCTCGGCGTGCACCTCACTCAGACGAGCGAGTGGCAGACGCTGCGCTGGGGGCCGGTCGCCGGGCGCTCGGCCGTGCCGACGCTGACGGACGAGCGCGGCCACTTCCACCCCGATGTCGCCTCGGTCTACCGTCATGCCGACCTCGGCGAGATCGAGCGCGAGTGCCGCGCCCAGATCGACCAGGCGCTGGCAGCCGGCATCGACGTCACCCACCTCGACTCGCACATGGGCACGATGCAGCTCGATCCGCGCTACCACGAGATCTACGTGCGTCTGGCGGCCGAGTACCGCGTGCCGCTGCGGGTGGTGCCGAGGGCGTTGCTGATGCGCTCCGGCTTCGAGGCGGTCGCCGCGCTGATCGACGAGCTCGGCGTGCTGATGCCCGACTGCTTCTTCTTCGACGGGCCGCCCGAGCCGGCGGCGACGGCCGACTTCTGGAACCAGCGCCTAGAGTCGCTGCCCGTGGGCGTGAGCGAGGTGCTGGTGCACGCGGGCTACGACGACCCCGAGCTGCGCGCCTGCTGTCCGAAGTGGGAGCAGCGCGTCGCCGACCATCGCTTCTTCACTTCCGCGGCCACCCAGCGGCGCCTACGCGAGCTCGACATCACCGTGGTCGGCTATCGCGCCCTGCGCGACGTCCAGCGCGCGAACTGAGCGCAGGCCCATGCTGTCCGGCGTCCTCGCTCTCCTCCTCGTCCTCGGCTCGCTGGCGCTGGTGCTGTTCCTCGTCAGCCTGCTGTTCAACGCCCTCCACCTGCCGCTCGGACGCACCCTCGAGCGCCGCCGCTTCGGCGCTCGCCAGGAGCGTGCGCGGCGCGGCGACGCGCTGCTCGAGAGCGGAGACGTCGCCGGCGCCCTGGCCGAGTTCCGCCGCTCCTTCTACCTCGACACGGTGGTGAGCGACCGCACTCTGCTGGCGACCGTGCACAACCACCACACCGGCCTGCTGAGCCGGCTGATCGCGGTGACGGAGGAGGTCCAGGGCGGTACGGTCCGTCTCATGTCGCTCGCCAAGGCCGACCGGCTGCTGAACGAACGCGCCGACCTGCAACGCCGCTACTTCCGCGCCCGCGACGGCGGCCATTCCACCCAGGCGCGCGAGCACTACCGCAAGCTGCGACAGAACCGCCGCGAGCTGCAGACCTGCCTCGAGCAGCTCGTCGCCGAGATCGGCGCCGCGCGTCCGGAAGAGCGCGTGCACTGAGGCGGTCGCACCGCCGAAGCGCTCCCGGACGAGCCCGGCGCGGCATCGCTTCCGCGTCCCGAGCCAGCAGAACCTCGGAGCCGCGACCGTCAGGGAGCGGTTGGCCTCGCGCTGGCACCCGGCCAACCGCCCCCTGCCCGCCCCGAGCCGCTACTGCGGGAAGTGGTAGCCGAGGTCGAGCGCGCCGCCGTCGGGGCCGAGGCCGGTGGTGGTGCGGTTGCGGAGCGGCGCGCGCAGCGACTGTGGGATCGAGTCGTCGCCGGCGTTGATCGCCGGGCTGGAGAGCGTCAGGCGGAAGTCGCCGGCGTCGGCGTCGACGAACTCCGGCGACACCTCGAGGTCGGCCGCCCCGCGGGAGCTCGCCGGGTCGTAGTTCGGCGGGTGCACGAGGTTGAAGTCGGCGTCGTAGCCGAGATCGCTGCGCGGGTTGGTGATCACGCGCAGATGGGGAAGGTTGGGCGCGCCGTTCTCGAAAAGGATGTTGTTGCGCACGTAGGCGCGCGGCGAGGCGGCGGCGGTGGTGCCGACGGTGAGGCCGCGCTCGCCGTTGCGGGCGACCGTGTTGTGGATCACCTCGGCATCGGGCGAGCCCGAGCCCTGGCCGACGATCGCGATGCCGCGCGCGCCGTTCGCGTGCACCAGGTTGTTGAAGAGGCGAACGCCGGAGGAATCCTGCACCCGGATGCCGTCGCCGGGGTTGTCGAACACCTCGCAGTTGCGCACCGTCACGCGGTTGCTGCCGCTCTTCAGGACGATGCCGGCATCGGCGCTGCCGATGACGCGAAAGCCGTCGATCACGCTGTCGGACGAGTTGCTCAGCACGATGCCGGCGGCGTTGCGCGTGCCCGTGACGTCGACCAGCACCGCGCCGGCCGGTTCGCCGGTGAGGGCACCGCTGACGTCGGCGCGCAAGGTGACCGCCTGCGCCGGCGTGCCGGTTCGGTCGGTCGTCACCTCTTCGGAGTACGTCCCCGGCGCGACGATGATCTCGTAGCCGTCATGCGCGAGTTGTGCCGCCCGGCGGATCGAGCGCAGCGGCGCGGCGCGGGTGCCGGGATTGCTGGCCAGGCCGTTGGTGCTGACGTAGAGCGGGTTCGGCGGCGGATCGGAGACGGGCGTGCCGTCACTGCCGCCGCACGCCGCCAACAGCAGAGCGAACGCGATCCACAGGAGCCTCATTCCTCCACCAGTAGCCCGCGCCGCACGTTCCTGGAAGCTCAATCTTTGCGCGGCGCGCTGGCGATCGCCTCGACCAGGCGGCGGCGCACCTCGACGACGTCGACCAGCGGTGGGCGGCGGACGCGGGCCACCTCCTCCTCGGTGTAGGGCGCCGCGCCGGCGGGAACCTCGGCGGGGCTGAACTCGCCCAGCATCCAGTTCAGCAGCGCGGCGATGCGGGCGTCGCTCAGCTCCGACTGCGACGTCCCCGGCACACGCACCAGGTACTCGCGTCCGCCCTCGACCCCGAGGAAGAGGCCGAGCTGGCCGCGGAACGACGGCACCGCCCCGGCCATCCCCGCACCCGCGGGGCCATGGCACCCCTGACAATGCAGCATGTAGTCGGCACGCGAGTCGGCGCCGGCCGCTGCCGCTGGCAGCAGCAGGGCGCACGCCAGCGGCACCACCCCCAGGGCCGCGCGCGTCACGAGGGCTCCGTGGCGATCCCCAGCACCACCGCGGTCGAGCAGTTGTACACCACGCTCTGCGTGCCGAAGCACCAGTTGATGTCGTTGCTGCGGTGTGGGTAGTAGACCGGTTTGTCGCCCTCGTTGCGGTGGCAGTAGCACAGGCCGCAGACGTGCTTCCCGCAGCAGTCGTTGTACGAGATGATGTAGTCCTTGCCGTCGGCCGGGTTGCGGCACGTGCCGACCCAGGTCACCGGCGAGACCTCCGTGCCCGGCGGGCAGGAGCGCTGGCTGCCGCCGCAGCAGCCGCAGAGAAAGCCGTCGATGGCGCAGTGGCGCCAGTACTCGCAGTTGCCGGGATCGCCCTGGGGAGTATCCGCCGGCGGCTCTCCGGGTGCCGACAGACGCGCCGACTGGCCGCGCGCGATCGGCAGCAGCGGCAGCGCCGAGCCGCCGATCAGCACAGCCGCGACGCGCGCCAGGAAGCCGCGGCGCGAGCTGTTGCGGGCGAGCTCGCGCGCGGCGCGCGTGAACCAGCGATCCAGGGTCGTCATCGCGAGCCTCCTCCGGCGCGGCGCACGTACTGCTGCAGCGAGGGCACCCCCAGCCGCTGCGCTTCGATCAGGCTTTCGAGGTGCTCGCGCGTGTTCACCAGACCGCGGGCGCGCAGCACGCCTTCGGCGTCGATGAGCACGGCGTAGGGCAGTTTGCCGACGCGATAGCTCAGCCCCAGGTCGGTCGACAGCAGGTACGGAACGCCGCTCGGCACGCTGCGCTCGACGAACGCCTGGTGTTCCTCGCGCGCCCCGTCGCTCGCCAGCACCAGCCGCAGACTCTCCCCCTCGCTGCGCTGCAGCGCGAGCGCGATGGAGAGGACGGTCTTGCACACCGGACAGGTGGGCGAGACGAACAGCAGCAGCGTGCTCGCGCCGTCGTCCGAGGCGCCGCCGAGGCGCCGCCGAACGCCATCCCAGTCCTCCAGCTCGAGCACCGGCGCGGGATCGCCGACCTCGGGGCCGCCGCCCGTCATCAGCGCGCCGGCCGGCGCGACCCGCTCGTGCAGCACGCCGATCTGGCGCATCAGCGCGAACACCACCGCGGCCAGCGCCAACACCGCGACCCAGAGCAGCAGGTTCGAGACCACCAACGCCGTGATCACGCCCCGCCCTCCCCTCGCCCCGGCACGACGTCCGATCGCTCCAGCAGGGCGGACTCGGACCGCTCCAGCGCGAACTCGGAGCCGCGACCGTCAGGGAGCGGTTGGCTGAGTGATGGCACGAGGATGGGTGCTGGCACGAGGCCGACCGCTCCCTGACGGTCGCGGCTCCGCTGTCGTGCTGCAGCGATCGGGCGCGTGGCGAGCAGCGTCTCCAGCGCGGCATAGAGCAGCGCCGCCGTGCCGACGGCAGCGACCAGCGTGAACGCGTCGAGCCACACCAGCGATCGCTCGCCGACGGGCAGCGCGACGGCCAGCGCCAGTCCGATCAGCACGGCGTTGCGCGCGAGCAGCGCCGGCCGCAGGCGCACGCGCCCCGCCGGCCCGCCGCAACCGCAGTCGATGTCGCGCCGGCCGCGCGCGAGGTTGACGCCGATGGCGAGCGAGTAGAGCGCCAGCAGGGCGGCGCCGGCGGCGCCCGCCCCGCGCAGGCCGAGGGCGAGGCCTGCAGCGATGCCCAGCTCGAGAGCGACCAACGCCGGCGCGGTCGCGGCGAGGAGCGCTCGCGGTACGAGGCGGTAACCCTCGAGCGCGGCGCCGAACGCCGCCCAGTCGTGCAGCTTGTGCAGGGCGGCCGAGAGGAACAACAGGGTCAGCGCGGCGCGCAGGGCGCTGGCGACGATCGGGTCCATCACCTCACCTGCCATCCCACGGTGCCAGCAGCAGGTCGGTGGTCCAGCCCGTCGGCTGCACCCGACCGACGAACTCGCCGCTGAGGGCGTCGTACACTCCGAGCGAGCCGCTGAACTGCGAGGCGGTGAACAACCGCGGGCGCTCGGCGTCGGGCGTCACCTGGATGTGGCTCACGGCCGCCGGCACGACGCGGTCGATCACGCCGTCGACCAACCAGCGCCAGCTCGGGCCGGGGTCGATCGGGAAGCCGTAGATGGTCAGCCCGGGGTTGCGCAGCGCGATGCGCTGCAGGCGGCGGCGTTCCTTCAGGTCGTAGACCCAGATCTCCTCGCCCGCTTCCTTGTGGGTATCGGGACCTCCCTGGTGTACCAGGACGAACAAGCGCGCCGAAGCCGCGTGCACGGCGGAGTGCTGGTTGCCGCCGACGCGCCACGAGTCGGATCGGTCGCTGGCATCGAAGAGCGGCCAGCTCTGGCCGAAGGCGAGCTGCGCACCCGCGACGTCGACCGGCACCACCATTCCCTCGAAGGACACGAACAGCCACTGGTCGCCCCAGCGCTCCGCCTTCTCGGTCACCGGGTCCTTGCGCGGGTCGAAGAACGGGGCGGTGCGCACCTTGGAGACCTCGTGCCCGTCGTCGTCGATCGTCACCACCAGCGCCGCGCCGTCGGCGCAGAGAGAGAAGAAGCGGCGTGGGCCGGCGGCGTAGACCAGGCTGCAGCCGGGGATGTCGACCTCGGCGGTGAAGCGGCGCTGCTCGACGTCGACGATGCTGAGCGAGGTGCGCGGCGTCCAGTTGAACACCGCGGCGAAGCGCTCGTCGTCGGAGAGCGCCTGGTGCCCCTGCGCCACCGCGTCGGTTGCGCGCTTGCCCGGCATCACCACCTCGGCGACCGGCAAGAGCGTGCGGACGTCGTAGATCTCGAGCAGGTCGGTGCGCGTACCGCGCGTGCGGCGCGAGTAGTAGCTGGTCGGCAGGTACATCTCCCCGCGGCGGCGCGAGAACAGCGGCGCAATGGTGCCATAGCCCCCGTTGACCATGCCGAGGAAGCGGCCGCTGTCGAGGTCGATGAGCGCGGTGCGCTCGAGGATCAGGTCGGAGACCCAGACCCAGTGCGCCCCGAACGGCGTCGGCAGCGTCTCGACGCTGCCCGGCGCCTCGGGCGGCAGGTCGGCGCGCGCCGGCACGGCCGCGAGCGCGAGCGTCAGGAACAGCGCGAGCTTGAGCACGGTGCCTGGCGCGTAACACGGACGCGTCGAGCGCGGCAAGGTCCGGCGTGGCGCGCCGCACTTGACCTCCACCGGGCAGTGGTGGTTACAGCCAGGGCACGTGCTCAACCCCGACAGCGGCGACGACCGCGCAGCCGCCCGCGAGCCCGAGTGGGCCTCGTGGTCGGACGAGCAACTTCTCGATCTGCGCATGAGCGATCTGCAGTTGCGCTTCGAGGGGACGGACCTGCAGCAGCACATCGATCGGCTGTATGCCGACCTGGAGGAGCAGGGCGTGCGCTTTCGCCCGTTCTTCTACTTCTCCGACGAGTGGTTCACGCCGGACGACGTGCCCGGCATCGCCGTGCCCTTCTACATGGCGCACCCGCGCCTGGCGCGGCTCGAGCTCAACCAGATGCTCGAGGTCGAGGGCGGCACGCCCGAGTGGTGCCTGCGCATCCTGCGGCACGAGACCGGCCACGCCATCGACAACGCCTACGGCCTCCGCCGGCGCCGGCGGCGCCAGCGCCTCTTCGGCAGCTCGACCAAGGAGTACCCCGAGTTCTACACGCCGCGGCCGTACAGCAAGAGCTACGTCGTGCACCTCGAGCCGTGGTACGGCCAGAGCCACCCCGACGAGGATTTCGCCGAGACCTTCGCCGTCTGGCTGACGCCGGGCTCGGAGTGGCGCAAGCGTTACGCCGACTGGCCGGCGCTGCGCAAGCTGGTCTACATGGACGAGCTGATGCGCGAGATCGGTCCGCAGGCGCCGGTCTTGCGCAGTCGGCGGCGGGTCGACCCGCTCGAGCGTCTGCGGCGGACGCTGCGGACGCACTACCGCGCCAAGCGCATGCGGTACGGCGTCGACTATCCCAACGTCTACGATCGCGACCTGCGCCGTCTCTTCTCAGACGCCCCGGAGCTGAAGGCGAACACGCCGGCGACGCGCTTCGTGCAGCGGGTGCGGCGCGAGGTGCGGCGCGACGTGGCGCGCTGGACCGGCGCCTACCAGTACACCATCGACCAGGTCCTCGACGACATCATCAAGCGCTGCCGCGACCTCCACCTGCGGCTGGTGCGCTCCGAGGAGCAGACCAAGCTCGACTTCACCATCGTGCTGACGGTGCAGACGATGAACTACCTCCACAGCGGGAGGCAACGCGTATGGCTGTGAGAAAACTGCGCGTGCTGGCGCTGATGCACGAGGAGCTGGTGCCGCCGCTCGACGCCACACCCGACGCTTCGCTGGAAGCGGACTGGAAGACCGAGTTCGACGTCACCGCCTTCCTGCGCGAGCTCGGGCACGACGTCCATCCGCTCGCGGTCGGCGACGACCTGCGCATCATCCGCCAGGGGATGGACGAGGCCAAGCCGCACATCGCCTTCAACCTGCTCGAGCACTTCCTCGGCGTTCCGGTCTTCGACCAGAACGTCGTCGGCTACCTCGAGCTGCTACGCCTGCCGTACACCGGCTGCAACCCGCGCGGCCTGCTGCTGGCGCGCGACAAGGGTCTGTCGAAGCAGCTCCTCGCCTACCACCGCATCCCGGTGCCGGAGTTCGCCGTCTTCCAGCGCGGCCGGGCGGTGCGTCGGCCGAAGCGCCTCGGCTTTCCGCTGATCGTGAAGTCGTTGACCTACGAGGCGTCGGTCGGGATCTCGCAGGCGTCGGTGGTGGACGACGACGCGAAGCTGCGCGAGCGGGTGCAGTTCATCCACGAGAGCATCGGCGGTGACGCGATCGTCGAGCGCTACATCGACGGGCGCGAGCTCTACGTCGGCGTGGTCGGCAACCAACGCCTGGACGTGCTGCCCGTCTGGGAGCTGCTCTTCACGCGCATGGGGGACGAGGCCTGGCACATCGCCACCGATCGGGTGAAGTTCAACAACGCCTACCAGAAGAAGCACGGCATCAAGAGCGCCAAGGCGCGCGACCTCGCCGAGGACGAGATCGTGCGCATCCAGAACCTGTGCAAGCGCGCCTATCGGGCGCTGGGCATGAGCGGCTACGCGCGCATCGATCTGCGCCGCGACGAGCAGGGCAAGGTCTACGTGCTGGAGGCGAACCCCAACCCCCAGCTCGCCTACGGCGAGGACTTCGCCGAGTCGGCGGAAGCCGCCGGCATCTCCTACCCCGAGCTGTTGCAGCGCATCCTCAACCACGGCCTGCGCTGGCGGCCGGAGATGCGCGGCTGAGCGCGCGCCGCGTCTGGCGGAGCGGGGTGCCGGGCGCCTGCGCCCCTTCCGGGGCGCGCGGCGATTCCCATGGCATCGTCACCCCGGGCTTGCGCCCGGGGCTACAACCCTGCGCCGCTCCGCGGCGCGCCAGGGCACGGCCCACGCCGCTCGCCCCGCACGACGACCCGACGCGACATCCGCGAGGCGCGCGAATGCGCGCCGGGCGCCGCGGAGCGGCGCGGGGACATAGCCCCGGGCGCGAGCCCGGGGATCGCGGCGGACACGCCACCACCGCGCGCCCCGAGAGGGGCGCAGGCGCTCGGCGGACACCACCCGCCGACCCCGGCCCGCCCGCTCAGGGTTCCAGCACGATCGAACCGACGGTGGCGCGCGACTCCAGGGCGCGGTGGGCGGCGGCGGCCTCGGCCAGCGGGAAGCGCTGGCGCACCTCGACCTTCACCGCGCCGGAGGCGACGACGTCGAAGAGCGCGTGCGCCGAGGCCTCCAGCTCCTCGCGCGTGGCGACGTAGGTCGCGAGCGTCGGCCGAGTCACGTAGAGCGAGCCCTTGAGCGACAGCAGCACCAGTGGGAACGGCGGCACCGGCCCCGAGGCGTTGCCGAAGCTCACCAGCATGCCGCGCGGCGAGAGCGAGTCGAGCGAGGCCTCGAACGTCGACGCGCCGACACCGTCGTAGACCACCGGCACGCCGCGGCCGCCGGTGATCGCGCGCACGCGCTCGGCGACGTTCTCGCGGTCGTAGAGGATCACGTGGTCGCAACCGTGCGCCCGGGCCAGCGCCGCCTTGTCCTCGCTGCCGACCGTGCCGATCACGGTCGCCCCGAGGTGCTTGGCCCATTGGCACGCGATCAGTCCCACTCCACCGGCGGCGGCATGAAAGAGGATCGTGTCGCCGGCATTCACCTTGCGGGTGCGCAGCAGCAGGTACTCGGCCGTCATGCCCTTGAGCATCATCGACGCCGCCTGGTCGTCGGCGATGCCCACCGGCAGCTTGACCAGCCGCGCCGCCGGCAGGTGCTGGCGCTCGGCGTAGGCGCCGAGCGGACCGGTCGCGTAGGCGACGCGATCGCCCGGGCGCAGGTCGCGCACGTCGGGAGCCACCGCCTCGACCACTCCGGCGCCCTCCATTCCCAGGCCGGACGGCAGCGGCACCGGATAGAGTCCGCTGCGGTGGTAGGTGTCGATGAAATTGACCCCGACGGCGGTGTAGCGCACTCGCGCCTCGCCGGGGGCGAGCTCGCCGAGGTCGACCTCCTGCCAGCGCAGCACCTCGGGCCCGCCGGTCTGCTCGAAACGGATCGCGTGCGTCTTCATGGCGGGTGCTTACGGCGCCGGGCGCGCCGGCGCAACTCGGCAGGCGCGGCGGAGCCGGCGCGACGGCGAACGATCCCGAGCGGCGGCGACCGCCGCACTCCAGATCAGTACGCCGCGGGGCGGCCCTCGCCGCGCGGATCGGAGACCGCCGTCTTCTCGCTGCCCAGGCTCGACTGCGACACCGCCTGCACGTTGCCCATCGCCGGGATCTCCTTGAGCACGTGGCCGCGGCGCTCGAGGTCCGCTTGGATCTCGGGGGTCATGGCGGCGGGCTCGTAGACCAGCGCGTTCGGGATCGCCTGGTGATGCACCCGCGGCTGCGCCACCGCCTGCGGCAGCGGCATGTCGAGATCGACCACGTTGAGGATGGTCTGCAGTGTCGCCGTGATGATCAACGAGCCCCCGGGGCTGCCGGCGAGCAACACCGGGTGGCCGTCGCGCAGCAGGATCGTGGGCGACATGCTCGACAACGGCGTCTTGCGCGGCGCGATCGCGTTGGCGTCGCTGCCGACCAGGCCGTAGAGGTTGGGCACGCCGGGGCGCGCGGCGAAGTCGTCCATCTCGTTGTTGAGCAGGATCCCGGTGCCGGGAACGACGATGCCGGAACCGAAGTTGTAGTTCACGGTCTCGGTGGCGGCGACGGCGTTGCCCTCGGCGTCGAGAATCGAGATGTGCGTGGTGCTGGTCGGCTTGATCTCGGCCGCGGGAACGTCGGGCCGCAGCGAGGCGCGCGCGGGGTCGAAGTCGGCGAAGCGCGCGGCGGCGTGCTCGCGCGAGGCGAGGCGGCTCACGGGGACGGGGTAGAAGTCGGGGTCGCCCAGGTAGCGAGCGCGATCCTCGTAGGCGCGCCGCATCACCTCGGCGAGCAGATGGTAGCGCTCGGCGCCGGCCGGCAGCGAGGCCGCGGGGCCGGCGAGCGAGAGCATGTTCATCATCTCGAGCAGCAGCACCGCCGAGCTCGGCGGCGGCATGGTGAGGATCTCGTAGTCGCGGTACTGGCCGACGAGCGCGGCGCGGTCGATGACGCGATAGTCGGCGAGGTCCTTCTCCGTCAGCAGACCTCCCTGGTGGCGCATCTCGGCCGCGATCGCGCGTGCGACGCGTCCGGCGTAGAAGGCGCGCGCGCCGTCGCGCGCGATGGCGCGCAGGGTCTCCGCCAGCTCGGGCTGCCGCAGGATCTCGCCCGGCTGCGGGACGACGCCACCGGGCAGAAACACCGCGGCGCTGGCGGGAAAGCGATTCAGCAGCGGCTCGGCCTGGGCGATCGACTTGGCGAGGTTCTCGTAGACCGGGAAGCCCTGCTCGGCGAGCTCGATCGCCGGCGCGAGGATCTGTTCGCGCGGCAGGCGGCCGTAGCGCGCCTGGATGTCGAGAACGCCGGCGACCAGTCCGGGCGTGCCGACCGACAGGGCGCCGACGCGGCAGGCGTCGTCCGACTGGCCCTCCTGCGCGCACATGTCGCGCGTCGCCTTCTCCGGGGCCCGCTCGCGGAAGTCGATCGCCAACCGCCGCGCCGGGCCGCCGGACGGCTGGAGGTAGAGCACGGCGAAGCCGCCGCCGCCGATGCCGGTCGACTGCGGCCGCGTGACGCTGATCGCGAAGGAGGCCGCGGCGAACGCGTCGACGGCGTTGCCGCCGGACTCGAGCATGCGGAGCGCCGCGGCGCTGGCGCGCTCGTCGGCGCTGGCGACCGCTCCCAGATACCCCGCGGCGACGAACTCAGCGCCGATCGCGGGCGGAGCCGGCGAAGGTGGCGGGGCCTTCTGGGCGCACCCCGCGAGCAGGACGATCTGGAGTGCGGCGAGGATCGCCGCTCGGGATCCGACCCTCCACACCCGCGGGCAGCGCGTCGCACGCCGCCGTCGGGCGCCGGCCTCAGCCCTCGGTTTCGAGGCCCTCGTCGGAACCGCCGCCGCTGCCGCCATTGTCGCCACCCTCGTCCTTCTCCTCCCTCTCCACCACCCTGGCGACGGCGACGACCGTCTCGCCCTCGGCGAGGTCGATGAGGCGCACGCCCTGGGTGTTGCGGCCGAAGAGAGAGATACCCTTGACCGGCGTGCGGATCACCTTGCCGCCGTCGGTGATGAGCATGATGTCGTCCTCGTCGGTCACCATGCGCACGCCCATCACGCGCCCGGTCTTCTCGGTGGCGCGCATGGTGATGATGCCCTTGCCGCCGCGCGCGGTGACGCGGTACTCGTCCATCTCGGTGCGCTTGCCGTAGCCGAGCTCGGCGACGGCGAGCAGGGTCGCGCCCGGCTGCACCACGTCGACCGCCACCACCTCGTCGGCGACGTCGAGCGTGATGCCGCGCACGCCGCGCGTGCCGCGGCCCATCGCCCGCACTTCGTCCTCGGCGAAGCGGATCGCCTGGCCCTCGCGCGTCGAGAGGATGATCTCGCGCTCGCCGTCGGTCAGGCGCACGCCGATCACCTCGTCGCCGTCGTCGAGCGAGATCGCGATGATGCCGGCGCGCCGCGGGTTCGAGTAGTCCATCAGCGAGGTCTTCTTCACCACGCCGCGCTTGGTCGCGAAGAAGACGAACTGGCCGTCGACGAACTCGCGCACCGACAGCACCGCCGAGATCTTCTCGTCGCGGATGTCCAGCAGGTTGACGATCGCCTTGCCCCGCGTCGCCGGCCCGCCCTGCGGCAGCTCGTGGACCTTTGCCCAGTACACCTTGCCGGCGGTGGTGAAGAACAGGATGTACGAGTGCGTCGAGGCGACGAAGATGTCCTCGACGAAGTCCTGCTCCTTGGTGGTCGCTCCGATCCGCCCGCGGCCGCCGCGACGCTGCGCCCGGTAGAGCGTGACCGGGTTCCGCTTGATGTAGCCCTCGTGCGAGATGGTCACCACCATGTCCTCCTCGACGATCATGTCCTCGATGGAGATGTCGGTGACCTCGTCGACGATCCTGGTGCGGCGTTCGTCGGCGTAGAGCTTGCGGACCTCGCCGAGCTCCTCGACGATGATCTTGTAGACCTCCTTCTCGTCGGCGAGGATCTCCTTGTAGCGCGCGATCTGCTTCAGCACCTCGTCGCGCTCCTGCAGGATCTTGTCGCGCTCGAGGCCGGTGAGGCGCTGCAGGCGCATGTCGAGGATCGCCTGGGCCTGGATGTCGCTGAGTCCGAACTGCTGCACCAGGCCGGTCTTCGCGGCGGCTGGGCTCTCGGCGGAGCGGATGAGCCGGATGACCTCGTCGAGGTGGTCGAGCGCGATCTTGAGGCCGTCGAGGATGTGGAGGCGCTCCTCGGCCTTGCGCAGGTCGTACACCGTGCGCCGCGTGACCACTTCCTTGCGATGCTTGACGAA
>Ga0268299_1003084_pt1 | contig 16685 bp, 15 predicted proteins | sample NOBtaG_FD_193484 | JGI IMG/M metagenome (GOLD analysis project Ga0268299, IMG submission 193484) | Activated sludge microbial communities from bioreactor in Nijmegen, Gelderland, Netherland - NOB reactor | ecosystem: Engineered > Bioreactor > Aerobic > Activated sludge | place: Netherlands...
GCACGTGCGCCTTGACGTGGACCGCTGCCAGGATGTCCGTAAGCGGTGCGAAACCGGCCATGTCGGCGAGCCGGGCCCGGGCCGCGCCTTCGTACGTATCATCCACGCCCGCGTTCAGCCGATGCAGGATCCGCTGGGTGTCCACGTGACTCACCTTCATCAGGCGCAGCGCCGCGCTCAGGATCATGACCGCCACCCCGTACTGGTGGACGACGAAAGCATCCCGGGCCGAGAGCCCCTGCACGCCGAAATTCACAGCCAGGGCAACCGGGTAGGAGCCGGGAGTGTCGCCAGCGACGACCCGGTCCCGCCAGGCCACGAGCCGCGGCTCGCCGGTGACGTCGGCACCCAGTTCCGCGAACTTCCTGCCCATGCGTACCGACATCGTCCGCGACTCGCCGGACAGCTTCCGCGCGTACACGCGCCGGTCGATCCGCACCAGCTCATCGAGGTCCATAGCCACGGCGGCGCGATGTGCCCACACGACCGCAATGCCATCACCCATTGCGGCCTGCTCGACGGCCGTACGGGTGTAGCCTTCCAGCGTGACCACGTCGGTCACGACCCGCTTCTGGACCGCGGATTCGAGGCCGCCGGAGAACGCGAAGCCCCCGATGGGGAGCATCGAGTCCCCGAACTGCAGCATGCGGACCAGATGAGCCGCCGCATCCGGCACGGCGGCATCGGCGGAGTCCCGCCGGGCCGGAGCCTGGTTGCGGGCGCTCATTCGTGCGGCTCGACGCCGTGCGGATGCGGGTGGGAATGCGTGTGCGAGTGAGCCTGTGCCCGGACCGGGGGTCTCGCGTAGGGCTTGCCGGTTGCCTCGTCCACCGCGGCGTATTGTTCGTGGGTGTGCGAATGCACCGGCCCTTCCGCGCCACCGAAGAGGCGCCGGGACTCGTGGGGGGCGAGGTAGGGAACGATCTCACCCCCGGGCACGAACTCGTAGCGGATGCCCTCGAAGCGGTGCGTGTTCATCACCGAACTCATCACCTTGCGGTCGACGGTCAGTGGCACGAACACCCGGGCGCCCTTGACCAGGGCCGGCCAGTGCTGGTTGCCGAGCGCGTGGCCGAGCTCGAGGCACGCGCGGAGCGCCACTTCGGATTCGAGCCGCTGGAGACCGTCGAGATGGATGATCATCACCTCTCGCAGGGCAATTTTCGCCACGACGGCGCGCCCGGCCTTGCTGTCCCAGACGAGTACGTCGCCGGTACGCATGAAGGTGCCGCGATCGAGGGACACGGCCAGGTCGAGGCCGGCCGTCGTCTTCTTGCGGAAGCGGTTCTTCTGCGCCTCCCAGTGGTCGAGGTCGAGCGTGTCCACGCTCGCCCCGGCGAGGCGCGTCGCCCATTCCGGTTCGGCGGTGTTGCCGAGGACGGCCTCGACGAGGATCATCCCGGACCTTGACTCAACTGAAGAAGTACTTCTGGTTGAGCGACACTGTCGTCAGCGGCGCCACCGTGGCGTGCTTGCCGTCGACGGTGACCGCGAAAGTCTCCGGATTGACCTCGATCTTCGGCGTACCGGAATTGCGCACCATGCTGCGCTTGCCGATCTTGCGGGTGTTCTTCACGGCCATGACCTGGCGATCCAGGCCAAGCTTCTTCTTGATTCCCGCGGAATGGGCAGCACCGGAGACGAAGGTGACGCAGGTATCCGCAAGCGCCTTGCCGAACTGCCCGAACATCGGCCGGTAGTAGACCGGCTGGGGCGTGGGCAGCGACGCGTTGGGGTCGCCCATCACCGCCCAGCTGATGACGCCGCCCTTCAGGATGAGCTTGGGCTTGGCGCCGAAGAAAGCCGGCTCCCACAGCACGAGATCCGCAATCTTCCCGACTTCCACGGAGCCGAGCACATGCGAGATGCCGTGCGAGATGGCCGGGTTGATGGTGATCTTGGCCACGTAGCGCAGCACCCGGAAGTTGTCGTTGCCCTTGGCGTCCTCGGGCAGCTTCCCGCGGCCGGTCTTCATGGCATCGGCAGTCTGGATCGTGCGCAGCCAGCACTCGCCGATGCGCCCCATGGCCTGGGAGTCGCTGGACATCATCGAAATGACGCCGAGGTCCTGCAACACGTTCTCGGCGGCTATCGTTTCGGCGCGAATGCGGCTTTCGGTGAAGGCCACGTCCGCAGGGATGTCGGGGCTCAGGTGGTGGCACACCATGATCATGTCGTAGAGCTCGGCCTGCGAGTTGATGCCGTAGGGGAGCGTGGGATTGGTCGACGAGGGCAGCACGTTCGGCAGCGCGGAGATCCGGATGATGTCCGGCGCATGGCCGCCGCCGGACCCTTCGGTGTGAAACGAGTGGACGGTCCGTCCCTCGAACGCGTCGATCGAGTCTTCGACGAAGCCGGACTCGTTGAGCGTATCGGTGTGGATGCAGATCTGCACATCCATCTCGTCGGCCACGGTGAGCGCCGAGCGCAACACGGCTGGGGTGGTACCCCAGTCCTCGTGGCACTTGAAGCCTACCGCGCCCGCCTGGACCTGCTCGACGAGCGCCGCCTTGCCGTGCCCGTGGCCCTTGCCGAGGATGCCGACGTTGACCGGAAAGCTCTCGAAGGCGCGCAGCATCGTCCTGATGTTGCCCGGGCCGGGCGTGACCGTCGTCGCGCTGGAGCCGTCCGACGGGCCGGTGCCGCCGCCGATGAGGGTCGTCGTGCCGTTCGACAGGGCCGCGTAAGCCTGCTGGGGCGATATGTAGTGGATGTGGGTGTCGACGCCGCCGGCCGTGAGAATGAGATGCGAGCCGGAGATGGCATCCGTCGCGAGGCCGCATTCCAGCCCGGGGGTGACACCGCTTATGGTCTCGGGATTACCCGACCTGCCAATCGCGCAGATGCGGCCATCCTTGATGCCGACGTCGGCCTTTACCACACCGAGTACCGCGTCGATGATCGTCACGTTGGTGATCACCAGATCGGGCGCACCGCCCTTGCGGGTGATCCGGTTGTCCATGCCCATGCCTTCGCGCAGGCTCTTGCCACCGCCGAAGACAATTTCGTCTCCCGGCGCCCCGCGCAGGTCGCGCTCGATTTCGACGTAGAGCCCGGTGTCGCCCAGGCGAATGCGGTCGCCGACCGTCGGTCCGTAGAGACCGACGTATTCGTTGCGTGAGATCGTGGCCATTTCCCGGTCCTCAGTTAGCGCTTGTCAGTCTTCTTCGCCGCGGACGACCGGAAGCCGCGCTTGGCCGCGATCGCAATCGCCTTGGACTTCTTCGGTGCCGAGGCCTTGCCTGCCGTGGGGCCATCCACGAGGTTGTTGAACCCGTACACAGCTCGCTTTCCCTCGTAGGGGACGACTGCCACCTCCCGCTCGTCGCCCGGCTCGAACCGCAGTGCCGTCGCCGAGGGGATGTTGAGGTGCTGCCCGAAGGCGGCGGCGCGGTCGAACTCGAGCGCCCGGTTGACCTCGAAGAAGTGGAAGTGCGAGCCCACCTGCACCGGACGGTCGCCGGTATTGCGGACCTTCAGTTTGGTGACGGGCAACTTCTCGTGGAAGGAGATCCCTTCCTTGCGAACGACGTATCCGCCCACCGGCACGTCTGCGGTGGCCGGATCGACGTTGGGACCGAGGGTGACATAGGACTTTGCGCCAGGCATGGCTACACTCCTGCGTGCGCGGACACGAAATTCATCACTGGATTGGCGTGTGCACGGTGACGAGGCGGCTGCCATCGGTAAACACAGCCTCGACCTGCACCATCGGTATCAGGTCCGCGACACCATCCATCACGTCGGCCTTGGTGAGGGCGCTGCGCGCCTCCTTCGTGGCCTCCTCGATGGTCAGTCCGGCCCGCGCGCCGTCGAGCGCCGTGGCCGAGATGATGGCAACGGCCTCCGGATAGTTGAGCTTGAGGCCCTTCGCTTTGCGCTTCAGCGCGACCTCGGCCAGCATGTAGATGAGGAGCTTGTCGGTTTCCCGCGGCGTCAGCTGCATGTTCTTGTTCCTTCGCAACCGGAAGTTGCGGGCCGTTTTCCAAAAGCTACGCGACCAGCCTGCATCAAGTCAATCACCCGGGAGGTCACCCGCCCTGCTCAGAAGGACCCGAACACGGACCCCAGGAACAGCGCCGCGGCGAGCGCGACGATGCAGGTGACGATGACGGTCATCACCATGTCGAAATAGCTCTCCCGGTGCGTGAGCCCGCAGAGGCTGAGCAGGATCAGCACCGTGCCGTTGTGCGGAAGCGCGTCGAGCGTGCCGGCGCTCATCGTCGTAATGCGGTGCAAGAGTTCGGGGTTGATGTTGTACTGCTCGGCGAGGAGCATGAAATTCTCGCCCAGCGCATTGAGGGCAATCGCCATGCCGCCAGAGGCGGTGCCGGTAAGCCCCGCCAGCGCGTTCATGGCGATGGTCAACGAGATCAGGGGCCCGCCGTCGATACCGAGCACTGCATCGCGGACCATCGTGAAGGCAGGCAACGCGCCGACCACCGCGCCGAAGCCGACAAGGCTGCTGACCGTCAGGAGCGGAAGGACCGACGCATTGGCGCCTGCATCCAGGCTCTGGCGCACATCCGGCAGGCGCCGCCAGTTGATCAGCACCACGGACAGGCAACCCGCTGCCAGCGCCAGAACCACCGACCAGACCCCGGCAACGTCCTGGAACGTGATGCCGCCCCACACTTCATCTTCCAGGAAGGAGAAGTCGAGGCGGGGAAGCACGACGAGCGACATCAGGAAGTTGACCAGGATGACCACGGCCAGGGGCAGTACGGCGAGCAGGAAGGTGGGCTCGCTGGCCGCGCGCTCCGCGTGGGTCAGTTCGGCCGGATCGAAGTCGCCGGCCGCGGTCGCGTAGCCGCGCGACTTCTCGTCGACCTTCGGGTCCGGGTCGGCGGTACCGGATTCCTTGGCGGATCCTCCGCTACGGGGCGTATAGCCTTCACCAGCCCGGCGTGCCGCAGACTCGGCGCGGCGCAGCCACCACATGCCGAGGACGAAGATGATGGCCGACGAGATGAGGCCGATGCCCGGCGCGGCGAAGGCCGTGGTGCCGAAGTAGGGCATCGGGATGGCGTTGTTGATCGACGGCGTGCCGGGCATCACGGACATCGTGAAGGTGAACGCGCCGAGCCCGATGGTTGCCGGCATCAGCCGGCGCGGAAGATTCGCGCTGCGGAATATGCCCTCCGCCATGGGGACCAGGACGAAGAAGGCGACGAAGACGCTGACGCCGCCGTAGGTAACGACTGCCGAGGCGAGCACGACGGCGAGCATCGCGCGGGACGTGCCGAGCTTTTCGGTCAGGGAGTTGGCAACCGCGTTGATCGAGCGGCTGTCCTCCATCAGCTTCCCGAACAGGCCGCCGAGCAGGAACATCGGGAACCACTGGAAGATGAAGCGGGACGTGCCGCGCATGAACGTCTCGGTCCAGTGGGCAAGCAACGGCTCGCCCGAGACCGCGGCGGCAACCAGAGCCGCGAGTGGTGCCACGAGGAGGACGCTCCACCCCCTGTAGGCCAACCACATCAGCAGGCTGAGACCGAGCAGAATGCCGAAGAGTCCCATCGATTATTCCCCCGTGTTGGTCTCCGCCGGCGCCCGATCGGTTTCGAGCTTAGCCACCCGGCATCAGTCTGGCAAGACAGGTTCCGTTCGACCGCGCTTCAGGTCGCCTTCGCGGTAGGCAGCACGGCGAACAGCGACTGCAACTGGTGCGCATTGCGCCGGAGCCGGCGCTCGGCGTCCGGATCGGCGAACAGCTCGCTCCCGAAATCCGGCCCGAGGGACAGGTCCGGCGAGTCGGTCAGCGGAACGCCGAACATCGCGGCCGCCATCAGGGGTCCGATGGTAGGCCGCGGATGCCCGTCCTCCCGGAACCACTCGCTCTCCCCGGTCTCCCCGTGGATGCCATCCAGCGTCAGCGCATTCACTTCGTTGAAGTTGTGGAAGTGCAGCCGGGCACGGCAGTGGGGCTGCATCTTGCGCATCAGGCGCAAACCGTGCAGCTGTGCCGCCAGACCGCGTCGGGTATCCCCGAGCAGCACCAGGGTCGGCGTGAAATAGCCGTGGATGTCGACCGGCTTCCGGCACAGGACGGCGAGGGCGCGCTCGAGGTCCGGCAGGCCCGGCGGCTCGGGCAGGTCGGCGAGCGGGGTCGTGTCGAGGGCGTCGTCGAGGCCCGTCGCCAGCCGGGCGCGGACCGCAGCCGCCGCTGATTCGTGGCCGGCGTAACGGAACCGGTCGAAGGACTCCAGGTACTCGGACTGCGGCTTGCCGGCGTCCCGCGCGCGGATCGCCGCCAGCACCTCCACGTTGTTGCCGATCGCCGAGCCTGACAGCGTGACCGCGAGCCAGCGGCGCGCGTCGAGCCAGCGGGTCGGCTGGCCGGCGGCGTCCTGGTCCAGCAGGGTCTCGTCGAAGCCGGCCTTGCGGCGGATCTCGCGCCCCGGAACGAGGAAGGTGTCCAGGTTCAGCACGACAGTGGTGACGCTGTCCACGTCCGCGGCGGATTCGACGAAGCGCCGGACCTCGTAGGAGGTGGCGCCCGTCACCGCGTGATTGAACCAGCGCTTGCCCGTGAACTGCTCCATCGCCTGCGGATCGAAGGCGTCCCGCGCCCAGGACGCGCCGAACACGAGCACCTCGGGATCGAAGTAATCCACTAGGATCGGCTTGTAGACCCGGGACCAGCCGCCCGTCATCTGCACGATCGTCTGGTTTGCCGGGTCCGTCATGAGGGTGTAGCCGTAGCGGTTGAACGCCATGGCCAGCGCGGCCACCGCCAGCACCGTGAAGCTGAAGACCCGCAGGAAACGCCTGGCTTCGGGGTCGGCAGGTGGCGTCATGTCCCGCACGGCCTGCTCAGAACTGGAAGTAGATGAAGGGGCTCAGGTTCGACAGCATGAACCAGGCGACCAGGAAGATTCCCGCGCTGGCGACCGACCAGGCTGGAACGACGCGGAATCCGAAGCGCCCGGCCAGGCGGCTGGCACGCACCCCGCTGGGGTAGTCGTCGATGTGGATGATCGTCCCCGAGCGCCGGAACAGCTCCATCGAGTTCGGCAGGGCCCAGACGATCAGGAAGTACGGGAGGAGCCGGGGCCACATGTCCTCGGTAACCCAGTGCATCCCGGTGCCGGCGCCAAACCCGAGCATGGCCTCCGCCAGGCGCAGTGCGGTCCCGATGTCCGGCGCCCGGAAGAATACCCACGTGAAGCTGACGGCTGCAAAGGTGAGGACCACGCATGCCGCGTGCAACACCGCACGCGCCAGCGCCGAATCCGCAAGGAATGCCCGCCAGGCTGGCCAGCGGCCCGCCGACACCTGGAGCCAGACGTGGTTGATGGACAGGAATACGCCGTGCAGCAGGCCCCAGATCACGAAATTCCACCCGGCGCCGTGCCACAGGCCGCCAATCCCCATGGTCGCAACCAGTGCGAGGATCGTCCGGGCGAGCCCGTGCCTGTTCCCGCCGAAGGGTATGTACAGGAGCTTCTGGAGGAAGCGCGACAGCGTAACGTGCCAACGCCGCCAGAACTGGCGGATGCTCGTGGCCTTGTAGGGCGAGAAGAAATTCAGCGGGAACGCGACGCCGAACATGCAAGCCAGGCCGATCGCCATGTCCGAATAGCCGGAGAAATCGAAGTAGATCTGGAATCCGTAGCCCATGCCGGCCATCCACCCGTCGATCAGGGACAGCGGCTCGCCGCGGGCCGCCACGGTGTAGATAGCATCAACGTGGCGGGCGAAGGGGTCGATCAGGACCGTCTTCTTGAACAGGCCGAGCGAGAACAGCGCGAGGCCCGTCGCGAGTTCCCGGTCACTGAGCAGCCAGCGCGTACGGGCCGCCAGCTGCGGCAGCATTTCGGCCTGGGAGACGATCGGACCGGCGATCAGGTGGGGGAAGAACGCGTTGAAGAACACGTGGTCGGTGAGCGTCAACCGGGCAACCGTGCCCCGGGCCGTATCGACCAGCAGGCCGATCTGCTGGAAGGTGAAGAAGGAGATGCCGATGGGCAGCAGGATCTCGGGAACCCGCGCGTCGACCGGGCTGAACAGGTTCCAGGATTCGACCAGGAACGCGAAGTACTTGTAATAGGCAATCAGCAGGAGGTTGGCCGTGATGCCCAGCGCGAGGAGCACGCGTCGGCGCGCCGCGTCCGGGCTGCGGAGCAGGGCCTGCACGACGAGGAAGTTGCCGCCGATCGAGCCGAGCAGCAACAGCAGGTAGACCGGCGACCAGTAGCCGTAGAAGAACAGTGAGGCGAGGATCAGCCACGATTTTCCGGCTGTCGCGTGCCGCCGGCCGAGCGCCCAGTAGACGCCGATCACCACGACGAGGAATGCGATGAAGGCCTGGGACGCGAAAACCATTCCTTGGAATGATCGCACGCAGGCCTGGCGCCTGCCAGCGTGGGCGCTTGATCAGCTGCGGGGTGGCGCGCCCGCGATGTCCCTTCTCGCAAGGATCGCAAACTTCAACCTGATCTCGTCCCGCACGGACAGCAGGCCGCCCATCACGCTGAAGGGAGTCAGTCCGAGCTGGGCGTGAGTCACCGTGAACTGGCCGGTGGCCCGCAGGTCGTCCCCCTGCCGCTCCACCCGCACCGGCACCTGCAGCTCGTGGCTGGCGCCCTTCACTTCGACGATGACGGTGACCGCGTAATCCGGCGCCTGGCCGGTGATCGCTCCGCTCGTCAGCCGGATCACGGGATGGCGTTCCGCATCCAGCAGGTCCGCGCCGAGCAGGTTCCTGCGCGTACCGTCGATGGCGTCGTCGGGGACAGGACCCGGGAAATCCACGCCCTCTTCGGCCCGCAACCCGGCTTCGTCGACGGTCAGGCTGGCCACCGGCAGCTGCAAGGACAGACGCGGTTCCGTGCCGGGCTCGCCGAGGAGCACCTCGCCGGCCAGCGCCCGGGTGCTGACCACGTGATTGTGGCCGAGCCGGGCCATGGGGCCATCCCGGTACACCAGTGCGCGGACCTCGGTCCCGGCCGGCACAATGCGAAAACGGGTAAATCCTGGCGGGACGGACTGCGTGGAACCGGCCCCGTCCGGCACCGGCGCGGGCGGGGCCGGTTCCCGCACCGGCTGGCAACCCAGGGCGACGAGGAGCAGCGCCGCGACCGCGAGCAGGCCGGCGCGGGGGCGAGGCAGAGGAATTTCCGGCAGCGGCATGGGCCGGCGACCACGAAGGAACGACGTGGGAGTATTACCCGAAGTAGTCCCTGGGATCGAGGCCGAAGGCGCCGGGCTCGAGGCCCCGCAGGATCCAGCGCGCCTCGTCCTCGTCGCCGCCGGCAGGCTTGGCCTTGAGGTCCATCAGCGCGTGGCGGCTGACCGGCGTCTTGTCGTGATTCAGCAGCAGCATGAGCTTGGGCCGGAGGCGGCGCACCCGGTTCTGCTCGATCACCAGGGCCACCTCGCCGGTGTTCAGCTCGACCAGCGACCCGGTGGGAAACATCCCGACGGCCTGCACGAACTGCTCGACCAGCTCCCGCTGGAAACGGGTGCCGGACAGGCCGTTGAGTTCCCGCACGGCGTCGTAGGCAGACCGGGCCGGCGCGTAGGGCCGCTTGGTCGTCATGGCGTCGAAGCAGTCGATGAGCCCGGCGACCCGGCCGAAGACCGGGATGTCGGCTCCGGACAGGGCCTTCGGATACCCGGAACCGTCATGCCGCTCGTGGTGATGCTGGATCATCGCAATCACGTCGGCGTTGAGGCCCGGGGTGGCCTTCACCAGGTCCAGGCCGACGGCGACGTGCTTCCTGACGATCGCCCGTTCCACGTCCTCCAGCGGACCTTCCTTCATCAGGACGTCCCGCGGCAGCTTCGCATTGCCCAGGTCCAGCAGCATTCCGCCGAGGGCGAGCGTGTCGAGCCCGTTGCGGTCGAAACCCAGATGGCGGCCGAGGATCACCGCCCAGACCGCGCTGCCGATGGACCGCTGCGGACCCGCGCTCTCGCGCTTGCGGAGGCAGACCAGCCAGGCCATCGCGTCCTGGTTCCTGAGGATGCTGTCGATCAGGGGACCGACGACCGCCTTCAGGCGCGCGGCGTCGAGGCCCCTGCCCTGCTGGAACTGCTCCAGCGTATCGGTGAGCACCGCGGCCGCCGAGTCGTAGGCCTGCGCCGCCTTCGGCGCCTCGAGGCGCGTCGGTACCACGTTGCGGTACTGCTTCGTCTGGAAGATGCCGGCCAGGGTGCCCGTCCGGTCGAGCCGGGTGATGGCGTCGAACAGGCGCCGGTGCAGGCTGGGCCGGGTGGCGTGCTCGAGGCGCGTCGCCGGCGTCGCGAGCGACTGGGCGTACTGGCCGGCGCGGCGGCGGGCCTCCAGCACCCGTTCCCGGGGAACGGTGCCCTGGGTGGCGTCGACGTAGACGTGTTTGCAGAATTGCCGGAGCTGTTTCAGGTCCTTCTCGTCGCGGATCTCGAAGCCCTTGAACAGGAATGGCGTTTCGAGCCACGGGCGGTCGAGTTGCGCCACGTACATGCCGCACTCGAGGTTGGCAGTCTCGATCTTGAGGCGTTTCAGGAGCACGGAAAGACCCTTGCGGCCGGCAGCGGGCCGGCAGGCACCCTTGCCATAATATGCAGGGGCTGCCGTCCCGGGCCGGGCGGCGGTCACACTTTCGCGACCGTCAGGCGGAGCATTTCACGCCGGTGCCAGCCAGCCCGCAGTAGCCGCCCGGATTCTTCCCCAGGTACTGCTGGTGGTAGTCCTCGGCGTAGTAGAAGTCCGGTGCCTCGATGATCTCGGTGGTGATCGGCCCGAAACCGGCGGCCTTGAGGCGCAACTCGAAATCCGCCTTCGAACGGAGGGCGGCGTCCCGCTGCTGCAGGTCGGACCAGTAGATGCCCGAACGGTACTGGGTGCCCGTGTCGTTTCCCTGGCGCATGCCCTGGGTGGGATCGTGGGACTCCCAGAATGCCGTGAGGAGCTGTTCGTAGGTGACCTGGGCCGGGTCGTACACGACCAGCACCACCTCGTTGTGGCCGGTGCGGCCGGTGCATACCTCTTCATAGGTGGGATTCGGGGTGAAGCCGCCTGCATAGCCCACGGCAGTGGTGTAGACACCGGGCTGCTGCCAGAACAGGCGCTCGGCCCCCCAGAAGCAGCCGAGTCCGAACACTGCTTCGCGCAGGCCCGCCGGAAAGGGTCCCTTCAGCGGCTTGCCGTTCACGAAGTGCCGGTCGGCCACGGGCATGGCAGTGGCGCGACCCTTGAGCGCCGTGTCGGCGGTCGGCATGTCGAGGGCTTTCCTGCCTGGCCACATGGTGCGTGCCTCGTCCGGTCGGGATACCCCAAGCATGGGGGCGATGCCGGCCTTTCGCCAGTCGTGGCCTCGCCATCAGGGCCACAGCTGGGTTAATTTCCTCATCATGCTCACCCGGATCCGGATTGCTGCGTTGCTGACCTGTCTGCTGGCAGCCGTCGGAGCTGCGGGCCAGGCGCAGGACGGCGCCGCGCTGCCGCAGCAGCTCGCCGCCGCCGAGGAGCGCTTCCAGCGCCTGATCGCCGAGGAGCGGCATGCGGAGGCGGCGGCGGCCGGTCTCGAGGTGGTGACGCTGACGGGCCAGCTGCATGGCGCCGACAGCGTCGAGCTCGCCAGCCCGCTCGTCGATCTCGCCACGGCCCAGCTGCGCAACGGCAACCTGGCGGAGGCGGAGGCCAACTACCAGGCGGCGATCGCGCTGCTGGAAAGGCACGCAGGCTTCCTGTCACCGCGCCTCATCACCCCCCTGGAGGGTCTCGGTGAAACCTACGTGCGCGGCGCGCAATACGCCCTGGCCACCCAGGCCTACGAGCGGGCGCTACGGGTGAATCACGTCAACGAGGGGTTCTACAACCAGGAGCAGGTGCGGATCCGCGACGGGCTGACGGAGGGATACCTCGGCCAGCAGGACATGGAGAAGGCGAACTTCCACCAGGAGGCCCAGCTGTACGTGCAACAGCGCAAGCTCGGGAGGGACAACCCGGCCCTCGTCGAGCCCCTCACCAAGCTCGGCCGCTGGTACGACCGCTCCAACCAGACGGAGGCCGCGCGCCTGACCTACCAGACCGCGGCGCGGATCGTGGAGAGGATCGGCGGAGAGAATGCTCCCGACCTGGTGGAGCCGCTGGTCGCCATCGCGGAGACCTACCGACAGCAGGCCATGCTGCCGCCCGACCCGGAATCCAGCCAGTCCCCCGACACCCTGCTGCCCCTCTCCAGCATGATGCTGCGCAAGGCGCTCGGCATCGTGGAGAACCAGTCCCCGCCGGACCCCGCGCAACGCGCCCGGATCCTCGTGAAGCTGGGCGACCTCTACCTGACGTGGGGCAAGCAGAACTCCGCGTCGGACCGGTACCGGGAGGCGTGGCAGGCCCTGTCGGCAGACCCCGGGCTCGAGGACCGGCGCACGGAGTACTTCGCACAGCCCACCCGGATCAGTGGGCCGGTCCCCCCGGCCATCTTCCCGGTACCGTCGCGCAAGGCGCCGCCACCGGACGCGAGCGAACTGGAACCGGGCTTCGTCGTGGTCCGCTTCAACGTGGACCAGCTCGGGAGGGTCAGCGAGGCAACGATCATCGAGGCGGATCCGGCCAACCTGCTGGAAACACTGGTCCAGGAGTCGGCGAAGAGGACCCTCTTCAGGCCCAGGTTCGTCGATGGCGCCGCCGTACCGACCAGCGGGCTGGTGCTGCGGCACGAGTTCCGCTACGCGCCGAAGAAGCTGGAGCAGAAGAAGGAGGCGCCCGCGGACACGGAGGATGAGGACAGGCCCCTGGCCCAGCCAACTTCCGGCGCCGGGGACTAGTAGCCGGCCTCCGCGCAGCAGGCGGCAAGGCCGGCCTCGGTGTCGGTGGCAACCCCGCACTGGCGGCCTGCAGAGTTCGCCGCGAGGTCCCTCTGCTGGAAGCTGCCCGGGCCGAAGAGGTCCCCCAGCTCCTTGCCATAGCCGGCAATCCAGGCGGAGGCGGAACCACACCTGCTGGCAATCGTGCCACTGGCCATGCAGTGCTGGCGGTCCCCGGACATCAGGGCGAGGTCCAGCGAGTCCACCGCCTGCTGCATGCAGCTGTCGGCGGGCGCCCGCGGGGTCGACGCGCAGGACACTACGGCCAGGGCGCAGGCTGCCAGCACGCGCCAGGCCGGAACCGGATCGGGCATCCAATACGCTCCCGGGAACGTACTCGTGAGTGTGCTTAGAATAGCCCATGAAGAACTTGCTGCTTCGCGCCCTCCTGCTCTCACTGGTCTGCGCGCCGGCGCTGGCAACGCTGCCGGGCACCGACGACCTGGATGCCGTGCTACTTCGCAACGTGCGGAACGGATTCGTGGACTACGACGGCATTCGTGCCGATCCGGCCTTCGGCCGGTACGTCACGGGCCTCGCCACGGCAACGGCATCCGACCTGGGCGACCCGGAAGTGCGCCTGGCGTTCCTCATCAACGCCTACAACGCGCTGGCGATCCAGGGCATCCTCGACGGCTACTCACCTTCGTCCTGGTTCGGCCGCCGTACCTACTTCAAGGGTCGCGAGTACGGATTCCTGGAAGGGACGACCACCCTAGACCAGCTGGAGCACGGGCTGATCGTCCCGGAAGGCGAGCCCCGGGCCCACTTCGCCATCGTCTGCGCCTCGCTGTCCTGTCCCCGGCTGGCCAGCCAGGCCTACGACGCCGCGACCCTCGACGCGCAGCTGGAGGCGGCGGCCCGGGCCTTCGCCAACGACCCGACCCGCAACCGGTACGACGTGAAGTACGGGGTTGCCTTCCTGTCGAGCATCTTCGACTGGCACGAAGCCGACTTCGTCCGGGCGGCGGGCTCCATCCAGAAGTACCTGGCCCGCTACGTCAGCGATCCGGACGTGGCGGCGCTCCTCGCCCGGGATGGCTTCGAGATCCGCTTCGTGGACTACGACTGGGACCAGAATGGCGTGTACCGGGGCAGGCCGGATTGATGGACGGGAACGAACCATGCTGATCGGCAAGGCGCGGGACATCAGGTCCTCCGAGATCACGCCCCGGGACGTGTTCCTCGATCGTCGGGCCCTGCTCCGGACCGCGGGCTTCGCCGGCGCGGGCGGCCTGCTCCCGCGCGTCCTGGCGGCTGACGATGCGATACCGGAGCAGTACCGCCGCCTGAAAGCCGTCCGCAAGAGCCCGCTCAGCACGAAGGAAGCACCGAACAGCTTTGCGGAAGTCACGGGGTACAACAACTTCTACGAGTTCGGCACCGGCAAGGAGGACCCGGCGGCGGAGTCCGGCAGGTTCCGGCCCAAACCCTGGAAGGTAAAGGTCGACGGCGAGGCGGAAGTCACCGGCACCTTCGACTACGACAGCATCGTCAGGCCACACGCCCTCGAGGAACGGATCTACCGCTTCCGCTGCGTCGAGGCCTGGTCGATGGTCATCCCCTGGGTCGGCGTCCCGCTCGGGGACGTCCTCAAGCGCTACAAGCCCACCTCGAAGGCACGCTACGTGGCCTTCGAGACAGTGCTCCGCCCGGAAGAGATGCCGGGCCAGAAATACCCGGTGCTCGACTGGCCCTACGTGGAGGGCCTGACCATGGCGGAGGCCATGCATCCACTCACCCTGCTCGTGGTGGGCGTCTACGGCGTGGAACTGCCCAACCAGAACGGGGCGCCGCTGCGGCTGATGGTGCCGTGGAAGTACGGCTTCAAGAGCATCAAGTCGATCGTGCGCATCAGCTTCACCGAGAAGCAGCCGCCGACCACCTGGAACCTGGCAGCCCCCGGCGAGTACGGCTTCTACGCGAACGTGAACCCGGAAGTGGACCACCCCCGCTGGAGCCAGGCCACGGAGCGGCGCGTGTCATCGGGCTTCGGCAGCCTGTTCAACGCGCGGCAGCCGACCCTGCCCTTCAACGGCTACGCCGACCAGGTGGCGTCCCTGTACAAGGGCCTCGACCTCGTCCGCAACTTCTGAGCAGGACCCGGGAGTCCCAACCGGTACCGTGGTCGACCAGCGCCGGATCCGGCTCTTCTGGCGGCCTCTCGCGCACCTGGCCTGTGCGCTGCCGCTCGCCTGGCTGATCCTCCAGCTCGCCGAGGTGGCCGGATTGAGCCTGGGGCCCAATCCACAGCTGGTGATCCGGGACGTGCTGGGCGAGTGGGGCCTGCGGCTGCTGCTGGCCACCCTCGCCATGACGCCGCTGCGCTGGCTGACCGGCAAGCCCTGGCCGCTGCAGTTTCGCCGCCTCCTGGGCCTCTGGAGCTTCACTTACCTGGCGCTCCACTTCGTCACCTACTTCTTCCTCGACCGGTCCCTGGACCTTCAGGTGATCGTCGAGGACATCGCGAAGCGGCCCTACATCACCATCGGCTTCCTGGCGTTCCTGCTGATGATTCCGTTGGCCATCACGTCCACGGCCGGCTGGCGCCGCCGGCTCGGCCCGCGCTGGCTTGAGCTGCACAAGCTCGTGTACCTGATAGCGGTACTGGGCTGCTGGCACTTCTACTGGCTGGTGAAGAAGGACGTGCGGGAGCCGCTCGTCTATATCGCCGTACTGGCAGTACTGCTCGGCTTCCGCCTGTGGAAGCGCCGGTAGGAGCGCCTTGAGGCGCGATTCCCTCCGGCGAAGCATCGCGTCCGCGCGTCGGCGAGCCGGAGGGGGTCGCGCCTCAAGGCGCTCCTATCGGCGCTCCTACGACGTGATGTTGTAGCCGCGTTCCTCGTGCAGCACGAGGTCCAGGCCCTCGTTCTCTTCCTCGGCGGTCACCCGCAAGTCGCAGCAGAGCCCGGTGACCTTGAGCAGCAGCCAGGTCATGCCGGCCGACCAGGCCACCGTGGCCAGGGTACCCACGAGCTGCACGCCCACCTGGGCTGCGATCGTGCGGCCGTCCGGGTGGCCGATGCCGCCGAGGGCTGCGGCGCCGAAGACGCCCGTGAGCAGCGTGCCCATGATGCCGCCGACGCCATGGACCGGAAAGACATCGAGCGAATCGTCGACCGCCAGCCGGCGCTTCAGGTACTGGGTAGCCCAGAAGCAGACGGTCCCCGCGAGCAGCCCGATGACGAGGGCACCGCCCGGCCCGACGAAGCCCGATGCCGGGGTGATGGTGCCGAGGCCGGCGACCATGCCCGTGACGATGCCGAGCACGCTCGGCTTGCCGAAGCGCAGCCATTCCTGGGCCATCCACGCTACGCAACCTGCCGCGGCCGCGGTGTGCGTAACCAGCATTGCCATGCCGGCGGAGCCGTTGGCCGCCAGGGCGCTGCCGGCGTTGAAGCCGAACCAGCCGACCCAGAGCATCCCGGCGCCTGTCACGGTGGCCGGGAGGTTGTGGGGCGTCATGGCCTGGCTGGGGAAGCCCCGGCGGTTGCCGATCACCAGGGCGGCCACGAGGGCCGCAACGCCGGCGTTGATGTGCACCACCGAACCGCCGGCGAAGTCGAGGAACTTCATCTGGGCCAGCCAGCCGCCGCCCCACACCCAGTGGGCGACCGGGAGGTAGACCAGCAGGAGCCAGAGCGTCGAGAAGAACAGCATGGCCGCAAAGCGCATGCGCTCGGCGAAAGCGCCGACGACGAGGGCTGGCGTGATGATGGCGAAGGTCAGCTGGAACATCACGAAGACGGACTCGGGGATCGTGCCCGACACGCTGTCGGGCGTGACTCCCGCCAGGAACGCCTTGCCGAGACCGCCGATCCAGGCCTGGGCCGACCCGCCATCGCCGAATGCCAGGGTATAACCGGCGAACACCCAGATGATCGACG
>Ga0268299_1003085_pt1 | contig 16683 bp, 6 predicted proteins | sample NOBtaG_FD_193484 | JGI IMG/M metagenome (GOLD analysis project Ga0268299, IMG submission 193484) | Activated sludge microbial communities from bioreactor in Nijmegen, Gelderland, Netherland - NOB reactor | ecosystem: Engineered > Bioreactor > Aerobic > Activated sludge | place: Netherlands...
ACTTGTATTGTTGCCATTTTCTTTTTCCTGATTTTTGTTTTTTCTTTTTTGTATTTTATCACTCCTTTTTTTTATAAACAACTTCTTTGGAACACGACCTAGGACTTTTGCATTTTAAGGTGAGATTAGGTGATATATTTTCCGGCTTTTCTGAATTTTAGAGTAATACGTTTTTTAGAAGTTGTCACTAGTATGTAAGAAGGCAAATCGCTTTCTTTTATATAAATCAAACATCATTTGTCTAAGGAGGCAGCAATAGCTGAATATTCACTATGTTATCTTACATACTAACTATATTTCTTTCTATTTTTGGCACTCAGCCAATGTATAACTCAACCATTACACCACCACCGCCACCACCACCAACCCCTGAAACTACTCAGATAACACCCCCTAATTTAGTTAGACCAGGACATTAAATATTATTACGCATTGTTATTTAATGTTAAAGGCGAGTTAAGAGGTTATAGCTTCCAATTTACTTATACAGAAAACATGGGAAAACAAGTAGTAATACAGATGTAAGGCTGAGTAGAAATTTAGTATTGCTTAGAACACTAGTTTAGAAACGAGTTTCGGTCAAAATGAATTCTTGTTCAGTCTTACATTTTGCCCACTATCAATTTTCTCTGTAATTTTTTGTAATTTGTCACTTCATTATGCAAAACAAATTTAATAGGAGGATTTTAAGAAAAATATTATGAAAAGATTAGTAACTTTGTGCTTAATTTTGGTGGGCTTTTTTTGTTTAAACCTGGTAAGAGTAAATCTAAGCGTTCAAGCAATGGCCCAACAGCCAGGAGTAATATTTCCCACATATCAAGGTCTAATAAGTTGTGGTGGGTCTACCTCGCCAACGTACTTTCGTGTAGATGTCCAAAGACCCACTGATCCAAGCAGATACAAAAGCCCAAGAATAGCTGTTTATGGGCCCAATCAACAGATAACTTATTATAGAGTTACAGATTCCTATTGGAAAAACCGAGGTGCTGGGCCTGGTAAAAAAGCTATCTTTTTTGGAAATAATGGATCTAGTGGGGTCAAACTAGTAGTAGATGCTAATGATTTTCAGCATCCCACTACAGCAACTTTAACTATAGCTGGGCAAACAGTTTATTTTTCTAATGCAACTCAAACAACTTCTGGTTACTACTGGACACAATATAGTTATGTAAACTATACAGAATCTTTCACTTGCCCAGAATCCGCTAGTCTTGACCCTACTTACAATGAATGTATAAATAGTGTTAGGTTTACACCTTAATTTGTTATAATAATTATAATTTACCAGTCAATATTTTTGACTGGTAAATTAACTAAGTAATCTCACAGAGTTAAATCTATTTGTTTTCCTGAGCTTGCTTAAAAAAACACAGCACTTTGTACAGCGTTAACAAAATGGTTTTGTCCAGGTTAAGAACATAAGTTTTTTGCTACTTTTAATAAAAATCATCTGCTTTAGTACTTACATTTCGCAAGCCAAAATCGAATTTTGGGAATTATGAGATGACAAAAAGAAAGTAAGGTCGTGTTCCAAGAAATTGTTTATAAAAAAAGAGTGATAAAATACAAAAAAAGAAAAAACAAAAACCAGGAACAAGAAAATACCAACAATACAAGTGAAATGTCCAAGCTGTAATGAAACTCAAGTAATCAAATATTGAATAAATAAGACGTGATTTATTGCAAATAAATTATTGCTAGTTATCTACTTTATGTAAAATATTATAAATATTTTTTAGTAGCTTTTGTGCTGTAAATGGTTTTGCTATTAAAGGAACATTTTGTTTTCTAACTTCATCAGCTAAATCAGAAGTTATCAAACCTGTGACTGCCATAAGTTTTATTGCTGAGTTAATTTTTCTTAAAGCTTTAATAGTAGCAAGTCCATCCAGATTAGGCATCATTAGATCCATTACTACCAAAGATATTCTATCTTTATTGATTGCATAAGTAGCAATAGCATCTGTACCGTCATTTGATGTTAATACTTTATATTGATAAATTTCTAATATCATTTTAGTAAGTTCACGTAATGTTTCTTCGTCATCTACTACTAAAATTGTTTGGCCTTGGCCAGGCAGAATATCTTCTTCTAAGTTTAATAATCTTTCAGCAGTAGACTCTTTATAAAAAGGTAAATAAATATTAAATTCACTACCTATTTCTACTTCGCTATTAACAACAATAAATCCTCCATGTTTTTTTAAGATTCTCATCACAATGGGAAGTCCCAAACCTGTTCCTTTTCCAGATCCTTTAGTAGTAAAAAGAGGGGTAAAAATTTTATTTAAATTCTCTGAAGAAATGCCTGTACCAGTATCTGCAATACATACTAAAACATATTCTCCTGTAGAAATATCTGCATGCTTTTGTTGATAAGATTCATCCACAAAAATATTTCTTACTTGAACACTTAGTTGACCTCCTCTAGGCATAGCATCACGAGCATTAATACATAAGTTTAGTATAACTTGATGTATTTCTGTATTATTACCAACAACTACACCTAAATTTTCTTCTATATTAATACTAATATCAATTACCTTAGGGAAAGTTTCTCTAATCAATAGGTCTATCTCTGAAAATAATTTATTAAAGTCTATTTGTTCTTTTTCTAAGCTTGTTTTACGTGTTAAAGACAGCACTTGCTGAACTAAGTTTGAGCCTCGTTTAATAGTATCTTCAATAGTATTTACTATTTTGTGGTCTTTAACATCGGTAAGTTTTCTTCTAAGCAACTGAACAAACATTAAAATGGGAGTTAAAATATTGTTTAAGTCATGAGCAATTCCGCTAGCTAATGTGCCTATACTTTCCATTTTTTGAGCCTGTATTAGTTGGGCTTGTAGTGCTTTTACTTCCCTTAAATCTAAAATATAAGAAAAACCTGTTTCTTGGCTATTAGAAAAAAATGCTCCTACAAGTAAAATAGGTATTCGACTACCATCTTTACAAAAATACTCTTTTTCAAAAGCAGTATAACGGCCACATTCTTTTAATTCTTTAATAGCAAATTGATCAAGTTCAGCATATTCAGGTGGAGTTAAATCTTTCCAACGAAGTTTTCCCATCAACAAATCTTGTTGGTTATAACCAACCATTTTCAAAAAAGCATCATTAGCTTTAGTTATACATCCATCTAAATTCCAATTAGTTACTCCTAAAATATTAGATTCTACTAAGCTATTTAGCTGTGTTTGGCTTTCTATAAATGATTGTTCTAATAATTTACACTGTGTAATATTTTCATGAGTAATTATTAAAAATAATTCTTCTTCAAGATAAAATCTTGTTACTTTACTTAAAAACCAATATTTTTTTGTTGATGAACAAAAAACATTTTCTATTTCAAACTCTGTTTTACCACTAAATACTTCTTCAATACCTTGGAAAAATTTTTCTAGTTCCTGTGTATTTTCTTTTATATCATCACAAAGCTGAAAATAATTTGCCCCTACTAAAACTTTACTTAGGAAAAAGATATTTTCTTCTCTAAATTTTTGCCAAATTTTATTTGTAAAAACAACTGTCGCATTTATATCTAAAACAGCAATATAAATGGGTAAAGAGTCCAGTATTTTAGATATAAACTGTTTAGGCATAAGCAAAATTTTCTCAGCATTTATCATAATTACACCTCAATAAATATCTATTTTTATCAATAGTAACGTTTTAGAGGAAAATGAAAAATAAGTAAACAGAAAAATAAGTAGGTATAACCTCTAAATTAATATATAAGCTTTTAGTTTTCCCCTTCTATTAGCTAAATTTATTTACAAAAGATATAAAACCATCAAAGGCAAATAGTATTTTAATTGATTGCTCCGATCTGTTATTTTTCTAGTATTCTTCTTTTTATAAGCAAAAATAAAATATCTATGGAGTATTTTTAATGAAGGCTAGGCTATCATTCCTATTAATAATCTTATTTTTTCTTACTTTATTTTTTCCTTTAATAAAAGCCCCTATTTATCTATCAAATAATCAAAATAATTCTACTAGTAATAATTCTAAGGATAAGCGTCAAGTAGTGTCTAACTGGCTTAAAGCTAGGTTACAAGCTCAAATTAATGGAAATAGTTCTGAAGCTTGGCAAAGAGAAGTCCCAACAAATTTTGCTAGCTTACAGAATTTTACTAAAGATAAAAAATTTGTAATCCCTTCAAATATTTTGCCTAAACTTTCTAAAAGTTTACAAAATTATTTTTATCAACAAGCGATTAATGAGCCTTTCCCTTTAGCAGTAAGTGATAATTTTCAAATTAATGATCCTGCTTTAGAAACAGGTGCAAGAGTACAAAATAATACTGCAAGTGCTGTTAGTGGTGACAATATAGTAGTTGCTTATAATGATATTGGCACAAGAATTTCTGCTGTAAGTTACTCTAATGATGGTGGGGAGTCTTGGAAAACTACTCATATTCCAGAACTTACGGGTGGCAGAAATTTTGGTAGCGGAGTAGTTGCAGCACAAGGTAAAGTATTTTATTACACTGGTTTAGCAGTAACAGCACAAGGACAGCCAGCAATTATTTTTTCCCGTTCAGATGATGCTGGAAAAACTTGGTCAAGCCCAGGTTTAGTTGCTGCTCCCAGCGGTTCAGCTTTTCAAGATAAACCCTGGATTGCTGTAGACACTAGCAAAACATCAACTCAAGGTAATGTTTATATTGGGTGGACAGATTTTACAGTGGTTGGAGCTAATATTGGCTCACGCATTGTTTGCGCTACTTCTAAAAATGCTGGTGATAGCTTTACTCGCCCTGTAATTTTAACGCCTGCTGATACTTCGCTAAGTGTTCAAGGTGTAACAATTGCTATTGGCCCGGACGGTGATGTCAACTTAGCTTGGGGTGATGATGCTGCCGCAGGAATTATTTTTGCTCGTTCCAATGATGGTGGCTTGACTTTTACACCACCTGTTTTAGCTGCTTCGCTTGAAACTTATGTTTTACTTGGAATTTTTCTTAATAGCCATTTTGATGCTAATGGATTACCAAGTTTAGCTGTTGATTCAAGCACTTCTGCTAATCGTGGAACTCTTTATTTAACTTTTAGTTCACCTTCTCCTAGTAAACAAACTGATCGTTCAGATGTGTTTTTTGTTCGTTCCACTAGTCAAGGTGCAACTTGGAGCCAAGTTTCTAAAGTCAATGATGACAATACTTTAACAGATCAATTTATGCCTTCTATTGCTGTTAGCAGTGATGGAACTGTTGGTTTAATGTGGTATGACAGACGAAATGATGAATTATTTAATGGAATGTTAGAAGTTTATGGAACAACTTCTAGTGATGGCGGCTTAAGCTTTAGCCAAAATCAACGCATAAGTAATTCTAGTTGGGCGGTTCTAACTACCCCTGTAGGGATACGTAGTAACTATCATGGTGATTATAATCAAATGAGTGCGGTTAATGGTGGATTTTTCTTTAATTGGGGTGATGACCGTAGTGGTAAAGACCCTGATGTTTATGGGATAAAAAAACTACTTCCTTTTAATAACAGTAATTTTATTCTTGCTCCAGTTACACCAGCACAAACCATTATTGCAGGCCAAAGAACGCAATTTAGATTAAAAGCCTTAAATGCTTCTAGTCCATTTACTTTATCTGCTCGTTCAGATACAAATTCAATTAGCTTTGAATTTGAAAACCGAAATACTGCCAATGGTCAAATGGTTAATGTCCGTGCAATTACCAATAATAATACTTCATTAGGTACTCATCCAATTATTATTACAGCTACAAGCAGTGATGGAGCTATAACAAACACAACTTTAAGGTTAAATGTTATTTCTGATAAAAATAATAGTTTCCCTTTAAATGTTTCTAAGTCTATTAGCCGAAGCATTCAACCTCATACAGTTATAGATAAGCAAGGTGCAATCAATAGTGTTTGGAGTGATGATAGAACTGGAGCTTTAAGAATTTATTATTCACGTTCTACAGACAATGGAATTAGCTTTACTGATCCTGTGGATGTTTCTTTAACTGATAATGCAAACATTAGCCCACAAATTTCTATTGCTCCAGATAATAGCATTCATATTGCTTGGCAAGAATGCCCAGATATAGCCTGTCAAATAAGTTATAGCCGTTCAACAGACCAAGGAAAAAGCTTTTCTGAACCAAAAAATATTTCTCCAGATATAGAATTTTCTGAACTACCTAGCATTATCACTAATCCAAATGGTGAAGTAGTGGTTTTTTGGGATGCAGCTAAATCTTTAGGTGAAGCAAAATTTGAAATTTTTGCTAGTAAATCTTCTAATAATGGTGAAATTTTTTCATTTCCTAATGCAGTTGTAAGCGATGGTGGAAGAAATCTCTTTACTACAGCAGCAACAAGCGATGGTAAAGGCACTAGTTATTTAGCTTATGAAAGTTGTAGCAGTGGCAATTGTAGAATTGAAATAAAACGTTCTCAAAATGGTTTTGATACATTTGTTGATGGTGCAACGGCTTCAGGAGATTTAAGTTTTGCTATTCGCCCTGCGCTTGCTACTACAGGAAATGGTGTAATCCAAGCAGCAATGACAGTATCTTTACCTGGACAAGGAAATCGTTTTGAGATTTTTGCCTCAACTTCTAATAACAATGGAGATCGCTTTAACACTCCTAAAAATGTCTCACGTACTACAGAAACTTCTAATGATGCTAGTATCTTAACCATTAACCAACAAGTCTATATTGCATGGCGAGATCTTTCTACAGGAGATCCTGATATTTTGCTAGTTAAATCTACTGATCAAGGTAATACTTTTTCACAACCAACAAATATTACAATTAATAACACTATCTCACAGTTACCCACTCTAGTATCTGATTCTAGCAACAGTGTTTATCTAATGTACCAGGATGAAATTGATGGTAATGATGAAATTTATTACTTAAGAGTAGATGGAAACGCTCCTCCAGCAATGATTGATAGCTTTTCACCTGCTAGTGGGGCAATCGGAACAACTCTAACAATAAGAGGTCGTGAGCTAGCACAAACCTCAACTATAACCATTGGAGGAGAACCAGCAAAATTCTTTTTCTCTTCAGCAACAGAAATCGTTGCCATTATTCCAGATAAAGCAAGAAGTGGAATAATTTCTTTAACTACTCCAAATGGTGTAGTTAATAGTAAAGATAATTTTACAGTAACAACCCCTGTTCTTACTTTACTTGCTCCTATAGGAAAAGAAAAACTAAAAGCAGGAAATAGTTTTGTTATTCGCTGGCAAGCAGAAAACTTTGATGTTGCTAGCTTTGATCTGCTTTTATCAATAGATGGTGGAGCATCTTTCCCAATGATAATTACTCAAAATCTGGTTGCAACAGATAGAATGTTTACCTGGGTTGTACCAAAAATAAAAACCAAAACAGCACGAGTTTCATTAGTTGCACGTACGCAAAATGGTTTAACTTTTACAGATAACAGTAAAAATAATTTCAAAATTAAAGCTAAGTAATTTCTATAGACCTAGGAAAAAATATGACACCAGAAGAATTCCGCCAATTTGGTTATAAAATAATTGATTGGATTGCAGATTATCGAGAAAATCTATCTGATAAACGTGTAATGTCAGATGTCCTACCCTCACAAATTAGTAAACAATTACCTTCTAACCCTCCAAATAAAGCAGAAAGCTTTGAACAAATATTATCAGACTTAAATAAAATATTATTACCAGGCATTACCCATTGGAATCATCCTAGTTTTTTTGCTTATTTTCCATCAAATGCTACATTAGTTTCTGTACTAGGAGAATTACTAAGTGCTGGATTAGGTGTACAAGGAATGAGTTGGCAAACTAGCCCAGCAGCTACAGAGCTAGAAGAAGTAGTAATGAATTGGCTAAGGCAAATGATTGGGCTACCAGAAAGTTTGGTCGGAGTTATTCAAGACACAGCTTCTACAGCTACATTAGTAGCTTTACTTTGTGCGCGTGAAAAAAGTAGTAACCATAGTCAAAACATAGCAGGGCTTCAAGGCGAGGATTCACCTTTAGTTATTTACACCTCTGAACAAAGCCATAGTTCTGTTACTAAAGCAGCACTTCTTGCAGGTTTTGGTAAAAATAACTTACGTTTAATTGATACAGATAAAAACTATTCAATGCAAGTTGAATTATTAGCTAGTGCAATTAAACAAGATTTAGCAAATGGACTTAAGCCTTCTGCTATTATAGCTACAGTAGGAACAACTAACACAACTGCTGTAGATCCAATTAAAGAAATAGCTGAAATAGCTGAAAAATATAATATTTGGCTACATATTGATGCAGCAATGTCAGGCTCAGCAATGATTCTGTCTGAATGCCGCTATATGTGGGACGGCGTAGAAAAGGCAGATTCCATATTATTTAATCCTCATAAATGGTTAGGTGTAGCCTTTGATTGTACAGCTTATTTTGTACGTGACCCACAACATTTAATTCGAGTTATGTCTACTAATCCCACATATTTACAGACTAACGTTGATGGACAAGTAAATAATTTTAGGGATTGGGGCATTCAACTTGGACGACGTTTTCGCGCCCTTAAACTTTGGTTTTTAATTCGTGAGCAAGGTGTGTCGGGCCTACAAGGACGTATCAAACGAGATTTAGATAATGCTAATTGGTTAAAAGAACAAATTGAAACCAATCCCGAATGGGAAATTGTTGCCCCTGTGCTATTTCAAACCCTTTGTATAAGACATATACCTAAGCCTAATATGGATGAGCAAGCAATTGCTACACATAATTTAGCTTGGGTTAAAAGAATCAATGACTCTGGAAAAGCTTATTTAACGCCTTCTATAGTAAAAGGTAAACAAATTGTTCGTATTTCTATTGGTGCTGAAATGACTACTAAAGTAGAAGTTGAAAACTTGTGGTATTTAATACAACAAGTAGTTAAAGAATCTTAAATTTATAAGACTAAGTTCCTCCCTCCAAAACTTAATTTTTACTTACTTTTAGTTAAATTATCTATTAAGTTTTTATTAGGATTTTGTTAGATACATTACATAGACTAAGAGAAAACTCTACTATATAATGTTTTTCCTTTTTAATCCCTTATAATAAATCAATCAGTAAAATCCTAGTAGATAACCTACTGTAACAGGAGGGTGATATGAAAAAATTTTTTACCTCGTTAACCTTAGCTTTAATTTTGGCATTTAGTTCTGGACAACTAGTAAATGTACATGCTCAATCTGGTGCAACTTCAGCAAGTTTGACAGGCAATGTTATAGATGAGCAAGGCATTAATATTGCGGGAGCCATAATAAAAGTTAAAAACTTGCAAACCAATTTTATAAGAGAAATTGCTTCTCAAGAAGATGGTTCTTATTTGCTTACACAATTAAACCCTGGTAGCTATGAAATAATAATAACTGCTGATGGTTTTACCACTCAAACAACTCGCTTAGATTTAATATTAGGCTCTACAGTGCTAGCAAATTTTTCTTTGAAAATAGGTGCTACTTCAGAAATCATTGAAGTAGTTGCTAGTAGTAGTGTTGATGAAGGAAAAACAGAAAGTAGCAGCAATATTGATAGAGGTAATATTGAGTCTTTACCAATTAACCGACGCAATTTTTTAGATTTTTCCTTAACTACGCCAAGAGCAGTTACAGATAGAACCCCACAACAAGGAATTACTGTTAGCTCAATGCTAGCTTTTAATGGGCAAAATGCCCGTTTTAACAATATTACTACTGATGGTTTAGATAATAATGAGCCTGTTGGAGGTTCTGTTAGGTCTAATTTTAGCCAAGACGCTGTACAGGAATTTCAAGTTGTTTCAGATAGCTATTCTGCTGAATTTGGCCGTGCTTTAGCAGGAATTGTTAATATTGTTACTCGCGGTGGTGGAAATGAATTACATGGTAATACATTTCTTTTCTTACGCAATGATACCATTGCTGCAAGAGACGCATTTGCTAATATTGAGCCAGAATTTAAGCAATATCAATTTGGCGGGCTTTTAAGCGGCCCAATCAAAAAAGAAAAAGCTTTTTATTTTCTTTCGTTTGAGCGTTTATCAATAAAACAAAATAATATTATTACTATCAGTGATGAATCTGTGGCTGCTGCCAAGCGTCAAGGATTTTTACTTAATAATGGGCCTATTCCATTTTCTCAAGCAACTACTTCTATACTTGCTAGAACTGATTTTAAGTTAAACCCTAATGATACCTTATGGGTGCGCTATAACTTTGGTGGCTCATATAATGGTGCGGCTGAACCTTTTGGAGGTTTAATTGGTGAAACTAATGGTGGAGTGCAAAAAGCTAGAGAAAATGCAATTGCTTTTAATAACACTTATATTAATGCTGGCCTTAATTTAGTAAATGAAACACGTCTACTACTGAGTAATAGAGAATTAGATTTATCTGTAATAGGCGATGATCCACAAGTACAAATATTTGCTCCTGAAGGAAGGATTGTATTAGGCCGAAGTTCTTTCCTACCACAGTTAAGAGATTTAGATACAGGTCAATTTGTTAATAACACGTCTCTTTCACGAGGCCGCCAACAAATAAAATTTGGTATAGACTTAAAATATATCCGTTTTACTGCACCTCTTGACTTTTTTGCTAGAGGTTTATCTGTATTTACCCCATTAGATTTAACTCCATTTACTGGTACTCCTACAGTTTTATCAGGGCTACAAACATTTGACCCAAACACACGCACTCCAGAACAAAGAGCAGCCTTAAGAAACCTTGCTCCCGTCTTAGCCCAAGTTGCACCAGGTTTTCCAGCAAATCTTAATTTAGAAAACTTCTCATTCCCTACTTTTCTTGCACAAGGGTTTTCTGACCGTGCATTAGAAACTGTTGCAGGTCGTTATTACTCCCCATTTATTCAAAACGACATAAAAATAAGCTCTAACTTCACCCTAAAACTAGGCTTACGTTATGACTTAAATCGCATAGATTTTATGCCTAAGAATGATGGAAATTTTAGCCCTAGAGTAGCTTTTGCTTATCAACCAAAAAAATTCCCTAATGCACGTATTCATGGGGGTTATGGCGTTTTTGCTGGAACACCAATTTATGCAATTCCATTTACTTTAGAACTCCTTAAACGTGATCAAATTAAAGTTTTAGTTGTTCCATTTCCTTTTTCAATCTTGCCCTTTTCTTTACCAAAACGAGGGTTTCCTGAATCTCCAGAAATACCTAGCAATGCTACTTTTGTTCCTCAACTTAGCCAAACTCTAGTCTATGACTCCAATGTACGTAATGGTTATACCCAGCAAGTTAATTTTGGCATAGATTATTCAGTAAAAAGCTCTACTATTTCTCTAAGCTATGCTTTTGTTCGCGGTCTTAAATTCTTATCCAACCGAAATATTAATCCTGTTGTTCGTCCAGTGCCAGGAAACCCAGTTGCAGGCTCAATTACAGGCAGAGTTGACCCAACGCGCGGAGATGTTTTTGAGTTTGAATCTGCCTATGATAGTTACTACAATGCTTTTACTGTAACATTTAAGCAAAAAATTGCTAGCAAATTTAATGTTTTAGCTCATTATACTTTTGCTAAGGCAATAGATAATTTTGTTGATTTTCGTATTGATGTAACCCAATTTAATGACACATTAAAACCTGCTTTAGAACGTTCTCTTTCTGTCCAAGATGTTCGTAGTCGTTTTGTTTTCTCTGGAATTTGGGATATTAACTATGGCAGATCTGAACTGCTTAAAAATTTCCGTCTCTCTACAATTATTAATGCTGAATCTGGCCGTCCTTATAATATTTCTGCTGGAGCAGATCTTAATCAATCAGGAGATTTTCCACCTAATGACCGTCCTTTAGGTTTAGGTAGAAATGTTGGCATTACTCCAGGGTTTTTTAGCGTGGATTTTCGTTTAGAACGTAAATTTACTATCAATGAACGCTACCAAGTTCAAGGCTTTTTTGAAGCATTTAACCTCTTTAATCGAGTTAACATTAGTGAAATAAATGGTATTTTCCCACCTGATGCTAATGGTAATTTTAATTTGCCGGCAAAAGATGGAAGCCGTTTTATTGCACCACCTGAGCGGTTTCGTAGTGCATTTTCTCCTCGCCAACTACAAATTGGTTTTAGATTTTCATTCTAAGTTTTATTTACTACTATCAATAGCATTAGGAATTTTTGATGCTATTGATAGTAAAACCCCAGGATCTAAAAATTATTTCTAAACCTCATCAAAAGTCGATACATCTTTCATTCCATTTAAAAGCATCCAAGCTGCGTTAATATAGCGATTTCACCTAGTCTTAAATATTCAATGCTATGTTATAATTGCCGAAATTTTTTAGTCTGCTGGAGGAAAATTTTAATGAAGAAAGTAAAAATATTTGCGCTGCTGGCTTTTGTTTTTATGCTTTCCTTAACACTAATCAGCCCTGTAATGGGACAAAAGAAAAGCACTAAAAAAAGCAGTGGTTCAGCTAATGTAGGTGCAAAAATCTTTAAAACAGAATGTACAACTTGCCATGCTGGTGGCAAAAATGTAGTAGAAGCAGAAAAAACTTTAGAACTAGCAACATTAAAGAAATTTGGATTTAATGGCCCCGAAGATATTAAAAAACGTATTTCTGAAGGTGCTGGTGTTATGCCAGCTTATAAAGATAGTCTAAAGCCTGCTGAGATAGATGCTGTAGCCAATTATGTTTGGGCCCAGGCTCAAAAAGGCTGGAAGTAACGACAACTCAAACTTTTAATAAAACTAAAGTTAGGAATTTATTTTTCTTAACTTTAGTTTTTTAGTTTATTTTCTCTTTATTTCCTCTTCATTCTTCTAATACTTAATTATATTATCTCTTTATTAGTAAACAATCTCTTTAATTAAGAAATTATTCTTCTTACTTTTTATTTTCTATGTTCTGCAAGTAATTACTTTGTCAAAATTTTACTCCTTGTTGCATTTCCATTAATAAAAAAAAACAATAATATTATAAGAAGTTCTCATGAGCTAAGTTATATAGTTTTTAAGTATGTACAAACTAATATATTTACTACAAGTATTTATAATACTAAGTTGTAGCACAGTTTTTGCTTCTGACTTAACCAATTACAAAAAAGATGAGCAATATCTTTATCAAAATTGGTTAACTCAAGATGGCTTATCTCAAGATACTGTTAAAGATATTTTACAAACAAAAGACGGTTATTTATGGATTGCTTCTACAAGTGGAATAACTCGATTTGATGGAGTTAAGTTTACTAATTTTAACAGCTATAATGCTTCATTAGTTATTAGTAATAGAATAACTACGCTTTCAGAGGACTTAAAAGGTAATATTTGGGTTGGAACAGAAGACAAAGGAATTTATAAATATCAGCAAGGGGAATTTATTAATTATGCTACTGATGCTGGCCTTCCAAAAGCTCAGATTTTTAATATAGTCCCAACATTAGATGGTGGCATATTAGTAGCAACAGGTGTTGGAATATACACTTACCAAGAGCAGGAAAAGAAATTTCTAGTTTATAAAAACACAAATATATTTACTTCTTTACATAAAATAGCTGTTAAACAAGATCAAAAAGAAATTTGGGCTGCTGCTGGTAATAAAATAATTTGTTTTAATGAAAAAAATGCCATTTTTTACAAAATTGCTGAAGAATTAGCTAATGACAAAATAAGAAGAATATATGTAACTCGTAATGGAAATGTGTTGGTAGGTACTGCCCTAGGACTAGCATATTTTGCCCAAGATCAATTTGTTCTATATAAAGATAAAAATGCTCCAAGTACAGAAGTAAGAGCTATTTTTGAAGACAAAAATGGAGTTATTTGGGTAGGAACTGATAAAGTTCATCAATTGAAAAATGGTATTTGGACAGTTTTAGATTATTTTCCAGAAGACACCTTTGAGGTAATAATCCAAGATAGAGAAGAAAATATTTGGATTGGTAGTCGTACTAGTGGACTTTACAAGCTTACAGAAAAAAAGACCCAAGTATTTGGAGAACAAGATTCTTCTTATTCAACAAATGCAGTAACTGAAGACAAATTAGGAAATATTTGGGTTTCGGCTGGTTGTGAAGGGATACTTAAAATTACTAATGGACAAACTACTTTTTATAAAAAAAATGAAGATATTCCTGAGATGTGTGCTTGGGGTATTTTTGCCGATAATGACGGAAAAATTTTTTTTGGTAGTTGGTCACAAGGTTTAGCATATCTTAAAGAGGATAAAGTTACTTTACTTAAAAACGAGCAAACTCTTAATAAAGCTATTTTATCTTTTTATAAAAGTAAGAATGGGGAAGTTTGGTGTGGTACTACAAAAGGACTAGGCAAAATCAAAAATGAAGAGCTAACAATAGTTTATACACAAAAAGATGGCCTAGTTAATAACGATGTAAGATTTATTATAGAGGGTCAAGACAATGATTTATGGATTGGGACTAAAGAAGGTTTGAGCCATTTAAAAAATGGAAAATTTGTTAATTACACTAAAGAAAATGGTTTATCAGACAACTTTGTTAGAGCTATTTATCCAGATATTGATGGTAGCGTTTGGATTGGAACTTATGGAGGCGGACTTTGCCGTCTAAAAGAAAACAAATTTAGTTATTTTACAGAAAAAGAAGGACTTCCAAATAATTTTCTTTCCTCAATTATTGTTGATAGAAGACAAAATTTTTGGTTTAGCAGCAATAAAGGTATTTTTAAGATCAAGAAAAAAGACTTAGAAGACTTTGCAGAAAAAAGAATAAGCCAAATCTATGCAGTTATTTACAATATAAAAGATGGAATGAAAAGCAATGAATGTAATGGGGGAACACAACCTGCTGCACATTTAACAAAAGACAATCAAATATGGTTTCCTACAATTAATGGAGTTGTTAAAATTGATGCAGAAAAAATAAATCTGCTTCCTCCACCCGTTTTTATAGAACAACTACTAGTAAATAAAAAAGAATTTCTTCTTTCTAAAGAAAATATAATTGCGCCTGGCAACATAGATTTAGAAATTTCCTACACGGCTTTAAGTTTTGTTAATCCAGAAAAAGTATTTTTTAAGTATAAATTAGAGGGTTATGATAAAAATTGGGTTGAAGTTGGCTCAAGACGAAATGCTTATTACACAAATCTTAGCCCAGGAAATTATATATTTAAGGTGATAGCTTGTAATAATGATGGCATTTGGAATGAAACTGGAACTACATTAAAGTTTTATATTCAACCTAAATTTTACCAAACAAAACCTTTTTATTTATTTTGTGTTGTTTCTATTGGTTTATTAGGTTTTGTTTTTTACAAAGGCCGGGTTAAACATTTAATTTATCAAACTAAAAAACTAGAAAAAGCTGTCTCAGAAAGAACATTAGAACTTAATCAACATAAAAATACATTACTTTTACTTAATCAAGATTTAGAGAAAGTTAATGAAAATCTACTATCTGTTCTCAATAATTTAAGTGTAGGTGTTTTAGTAATTGATGAAAAAAATCTTATAGAGTTTTTTAATGAAACGGCAGAACAAATTTTTAATCTTGAAAAACAATCTGTCTTACATAAAAATTATCTAGAAATATTACCATTAAATAAATCAGATAAAATAAAGTTACAATATTTAATAGCAAATCCAGAAAATAAAGAAAAAGTGACAATGAAATTAAATCTGGAGAAAGAAAAAGAATGTTGGGCAGAAGTAGAAGTACAAACCGACCCTAGTAGGAAAAGCAGAAAATTAATCTTCTTTTATGATGTTTCAGAAATATATGATTTGCGCTCTTTAATAAAAGAGCCAACTTTATTTCAAGGAATTGTTGGAGAAAGTTCTAGCATACGTGTTGTTTGTAAACAGATTCAAAATCTAGCTAAAGTAGATAGTACAGTCTTAATTTTAGGCCAAACAGGAACAGGTAAAGAACTTGTGGCTCGTGCAATACATAACCTAAGCGAACGCAAGAAAAAACCTTTTATTGCTGTTAATACTGCTGGACTAACAGAATCAGTTTTAACTAGCCAGCTTTTTGGGCATAAACGAGGCTCTTTTACTGGTGCTGTAGCTGATCAAATAGGCTTCTTTGAAGCTGCTGAAGGTGGAACATTATTTCTTGATGAAATAGGTGATATTCCCCTAAATATGCAAGCTACACTTCTAAGAGTTTTACAGGAAAAAGAAATAATCCGATTAGGAGAAACAAAACCACGAAAAATAGATGTAAGAATAATTACTGCTACACACCAAAATTTATATAAAGCTGTAGAAGCAAAAACATTTCGTCAAGACCTATTTTATCGTATAAGTGTTGCAAATATTAATCTTCCAGCATTACAGGAACGACAAGAGGATATTCCTCTACTAGTAGCATATTTTTTAGAAATGGCAGTTTCTACATCTAAAACTCCTGCTAAAAAAATTAATTCTGATGCTATGGAACTACTTATAGAATATAACTGGCCCGGAAATGTTCGTGAGCTAAAAAATGCAATAGATTTTGCTGTTATACATTCTACAAATGAAATTATTCAAATTGATGATCTTCCTCCTTCATTAACTAAAATGGAAATCTTATTAACTGAAAAAAACCTTACCTCTTATATACAAAAAAATAAGGAAAAAGCTAATTTCTCAGAAAAGAAGCGCATTTTAGAAGCATTAGCCCAAGCTAATGGTAATCGTGCTGCTGCTGCAAGAATTTTAGGAATAGCTAGAAGCACTTTGTATAGACATCTAAAGGAATTAGACCTA
>Ga0268299_1003086_pt1 | contig 16673 bp, 14 predicted proteins | sample NOBtaG_FD_193484 | JGI IMG/M metagenome (GOLD analysis project Ga0268299, IMG submission 193484) | Activated sludge microbial communities from bioreactor in Nijmegen, Gelderland, Netherland - NOB reactor | ecosystem: Engineered > Bioreactor > Aerobic > Activated sludge | place: Netherlands...
ACAAAACCGAATGCGTCTATGGGCCCGACGCCCCTCGACCCTGGGACGACGTCGATGAGCTCGAGCTGGCCACCCTGTCCTGGGTCCACTGGTTCAACCACGACCGTCTCCACAGCCACTGCGGCGACGTGCCGCCAGCAGAGCTCGAAGCAGCCCACTACGCTGCCCAACAGACCGACCCCACCAAGGTTGGAATCCAATAGCCCGAGCCTCCATCAGACCCAGGGCGGTTCAGGCGGCGGCCCCCCGAGTTCGGAGGCGGAGGCTCGGGGCGGTGGGGTGGGGGCCCCGACGCTGATGGGGAGCCGGCGTTAGCCGGCGGGGGCGGCAGCCCCCCGAGTTCGGAGGCGGAGCCTCGGGGCGGTGGGGTGGGGGCCCCGACGCTGATGGGGAGCCGGCGTTAGCCGGCGGGGGCGGCAGCCCCCCGAGTTCGGAGGCGGAGGCTTCGGGCGGTGGGGTGGGGGCCCCGACGCTGATGGGGAGCCGGCGTTAGCCGGCGGGGGCGGCGGCCCCCCGAGTTCGGAGGCGGAGGCTCCGGGCGGTGGGGTGGGGGCCCCGACGCCGATGGGGAGCCGGCGTAGCCGGCGGGGGCGGCAGCCCCCCGAGTTCGGAGGCGGAGGCTCCGGGCGGTGGGGTGGGGGCCCCGACGCCGATGGGGAGCCGGCGTAGCCGGCGGGGGCGGCAGCCCCCCGAGTTCGGAGGCGGAGCCTCCGGGCGGTGGGGTGGGGGCCCCGACGCTGATGGGGAGCCGGCGTAGCCGGCGGGGGCGGCAGCCCCCCGAGTTGGGGCTAGGGTCGATCGTCGTGTTGATCGCCGCCTGGAACGTGAACTCGCTCAAGGCCCGGCTGCCCCGGGTGGAGGAGTGGCTGGACCAGACCCGGCCCGACGTGGTCTGCCTCCAGGAGACCAAGCTGTCCGACAAGGCCTTCCCCGCCCTCAGCTTCAGCTCGCTCGGCTACGAGTCGGTCCACTTCGGCCAGGGCCAGTGGAACGGGGTGGCCATCCTGTCCCGCATCGGTATCGACGACCCGCTGTTCGGCTTCGCCGACGGCATCGAGCCCGACGTCGACGCCCGCCTCGTCAGTGCCACCTGCGGCGGGGTGCGGGTGCACAGCGTCTACGTGCCCAACGGCCGGGAGGTGGGCCACGACCACTACCACTACAAGCTGTCGTGGCTGGCCCGGCTGCGCCACCACCTGGCCGCCACCTGCTCCCCCGACGGCGACGTGGTGGTGGCGGGCGACTGGAACATCATCCCCACCGATATCGACGTGTGGGATCCCTCGAAGTTCGTCGGCAGCACCCATGTGACCCCCGAGGAGCGGGGCGCGCTCGACAACGTCAAGGAGTGGGGCCTCGTCGACACGTTCCGCCGCCGCTACGGCGACGACGCCAAGGGCCTGTTCAGCTACTACGACTACACCGCCGGCCACTTCCACAAGCGGGAGGGCATGCGGATCGACTACGTGCTGTCGAGCCCACCGCTGGCCGCGCGCTCGATCCTCGACGTGATCGACCGCAACGCCCGCAAGGGCTCCAAGCCCAGCGACCACGCCCCGGTGCTGGCAGCGTTTCTCTAGATCCCCGCCATGGCGGCGCGAGGTCCCATCTCGACGTCCATGTTGCGCAGGCGGCGGGCCAGCTCGGTGGCCAGCTCGCGGGCCAGGGTGGGTACGTCGTCGAGCACCTGGTCGAACCGGTTGTAGGGGATCACCAGCAGCTGGCAGTCGGTGGCCGTCTCCACCGAGGCGGCGGCGGGGCCGGGCACGAACAGGCCGATCTCGCCCACCATGGTCCCCTCGTCGAGGCGGGCCACTTCCTCTCCGTCCACCAGCACCCGCAGCTGCCCGCTCACGAGCACGAAGGCCTCGTGGTGGTGGCGGCCCTGGCAGATGAGCGTGCGGCCGGCCTCGACGGAGATCTCGTCGGTGGCGGAGGCGAGGTGGCGGATGGCGGTGCGGTCGGCGGTCCGGAACAGCGGCAGCGAGCTCAGCCGCGCCGCCTTGGCGTCGTGGTGATGATGCAGCATCGGGGCTCACATCCTCTCGGGTTGACAACACCGCCATCGTGCGCGGCCCCGGGGTGTGCCGTGGAGGGTCCAAGGTCCCCTGTTCAGGTGCCGGCGGGAACCTTCCAGGTCACGAGCAGGCCCCGGCCGTCGAGGCCCGAACGCACGTCGAGCTCGCCTCCCAGCTCGCGGGCCCGGCGGGCCACGTTGGACAGGCCGTACCCCCGATGGACGGCGTTGGCCATCCCCACCCCGTCGTCGCTCACGGTCAGCTCCACCTCGTTGCCGATCCGGATCGTCACCAGGGCCAGCCCGGCCTTGGCGTGCCGGCTGACGTTCGACAGCAGCTCGTTCAAGGTGGCCACCAGGTGCTGGCCCACCTCGCTGCTCAGCTCGCCGATCGGGCCTTCGATCTCGATCTCGATCTGGTTGTGGCTGGCCCGCCGATGCCGGTCGACCACCAGGCTGATCTCCCGTTCGAGAGGGATCTCGGCCGTGGTGAGCTGGAACACCGTGTCCCGGATGGCGGCGATCGTCTCGTCGAGGTCGGCGATCGTGGCCTGGGCCCGCTCCAGCAGCTGGGTGGGGGAGCCCAGCGCCGCCTGGAGCTGCATGCCGGTGGCGAACAGCCGCTGGATCACCACGTCGTGCAGGTCCCGCCCGATCCGCTCCCGCTCCTCCACCAGGCTGACCCGGGCCTCGCTGGCCCGCAGCCGCTCAGCCGCCATCTCCCGGTCCGACACGTCGCGCGAGATGGCCACCACCGCCCGGCGGTCGGCGCCGATGTCGGGGTACTGGATCCGGATCTCCACCGGCGTCAGCTCGCCGTCGGCCCGCAGCACCTCGGTGCTCAGCAGCACCGCCGGCACCCGGCACGCCACCACCGGCTCGATGGCCTGGCGGAAGCTGTCGTCGGTGTGCTCGGGCAGCACGTGCAGTGGCGTCATCTCGCTCAGCAGGCGCTTGCGGTCGTAGCCCAGCTGTTCCTCGGCGCCCCGGTTCACATAGGTGAGCCGGAGCGACACGGGGTCGAACATGAGCACGGCGTCGTCCACCGCGTCGAGCGAGCGGCGCACCGTGTCGTGCTCGATCTCGGCCCGCACCCGCTCGGTCACGTCCCGGGCCACGGCCACCGTCACGGCCTCGCCGGCCAGGGTCATCGGGCTCAGGGCCACGTCGACGGGGAAGGTGGTGCCGTCGAGGCGGCGGGCCGACAACCGGGCCGACTGGTCGCCCATCACCCGGGCCTTGGGGTCGGCCCGGTAGCGCAGCCGGTGCGCCCGATGGGCCTGGCTGCGGTCCTCGGGCACCAGGGCCTCGATGCCGGTGCCCTCCAGCTCGCCCTCGGGATACCCGAACATGGTGTGGGCCTTGGGATTGGCCAGCGTGATCACCCCGTCGGCGTCGACCACGATGATGGCGTCGGAGGCGGCTTCGAACACGCCGAGCGCGGCGTCGGTCAGCAGTTGGTTCACCCTCGGGATTCCTCAGTCGAAGCGGCGTGATTTGCGCTCGTCGATCCGGGCGGCGTACGCCGCCACCTCGGTGCGGCGGTTCATGTCCAACTTGGCCAGCAGGTTGGAGACGTAGTTCTTGACCGTCTTTTCGGCCAGGAACATCTCGTCGGCGATCTGGCGGTTGGAGAAGCCCTCGCCGATGAGGTCGAAGATCCGCCGCTCCTGATCGGTGAGGGTGGCGATCTTGCCCTCCTCGCTGGCCCGGAGCCGGGACATGCCCATGCGCACCGTGGCGGCGTCGAGCAGCACGCCGCCGGCCGCCACCTTGCGGATCGACGAGATCAGCTCGTTGCCCCGGATCTGCTTGAGGCAGTACCCGGCGGCCCCCGCCACCGCCGCGTCCACCAGGGCGTGGTCGTCGCTGAACGAGGTGAGGATGAGGCAGGCGGTGTCGGGATACTGCGAGCGGATGTCGCGGCAGACCTCGATGCCGTTGCCGTCCTGCAAGCGGACGTCGAGCACGGCGACGTCGGGCCGGGTGTCGGCCACGATCCGCAGGGCCTCGGCCGCCTTGCCGGTCTCGCCCACCACCTCGATCTCCTCGTCGGCCGAGATCAGCTCCCGCAGGCCGCGCCGGACGATCTCATGGTCGTCGAGCAGGAAGACTTTGATCACGGTCGGGCTCCGTTCACGCTCTGGCTCCGATCGATCGGGTGTTGTCAGGGCGAAGCCGCCTTCTTCCAGCATAGGCGATCAATCCTGCGGCCTCCGGGGCCGGCGCCGCCAGGGTCCTTGGCCCCGATCTGCCCCCCATGCGGTCGAGCTTCCGGCGCCACCAGGGCAAATGGACTTTGTTCTCTCATCCGATGGCGCCGTCGGGGCCAGGATGTAATCGTGACCGATGTGCTTGCAAAGACCGACAGCAACAACACCGACCCCACGGTGCAAGGCATCGTCGTGGGCATCGACGGCTCCCCCGGATCGCAGCACGCGCTGCGCTGGGCCGCCGCCCGAACCGCCCGCTTCGGCCCGGTGACGCCCGTGGTGGCCTGGCACTACCCGTGGTGGGCGGTTCCCACCGGGATGCCGGGCGGGCCGCCCGCCCCCTCGGCCCAGGAGTTCGCCGACCAGGCCAAGGCCGAAGGCGAGCAGGCCGTGGCCGAGGTCGACCCGGCGCTCCCGGCCGCGCTGGTGGTGGCTGAGGGCACCGCCGGGCACTGCCTGGTCGACGCCGGGCGCAACGCGGCGTTGATCGTGGTGGGCACCCGGGGCCGGGGCGCCGTGGCCGATGCCGTGCTCGGCTCGGTCAGCTCCCACGTGGTTCGCCACGCCACCGTGCCGGTGGCCGTGATCCCCGAGCACGTGCCGGTGGAGGACACCACCAAGCGGGTTGTCGTCGGCGTCGACGGCTCCACCAACGCGGTGGCCGCCCTGGCCTGGGCCATGCGCTACACGCCGCCGGGGGCGACGCTGGAGGCGGTCCACGCCTGGACCTACCACCTGGCCACCTACCCCGACGCCGCCGCCCTGTCGGTGGAGCTGTTCGAAGAGGAGGCCAAGGCCTCGCTGGCCAAGACGGTGGAGGCAGCCACGGCCCGGGCCAGCGCCGCCGGCGCCCCCGTGCACGACGTCGTGAGCCGGCTCGAGTACGGCGACCCCCGCACCGTGCTCATGGACGCAGCCGCTGAGGCCGACCTCATGGTGCTGGGGGCCCGGGGCCACGAAGGGGTGGCCCACCTCCTGGTCGGCTCGGTGACCACCAGCCTCGTCCACAAGCCGGTGGTCGCCACCATCGTGGTGCCGGCCGGAAGCTGACCCCGGAATCTCCTCATGGACGGTCTCACGGGTGAGACGGTCCATGAGGAGAACCGTCAGCCCACGGTCCGCCCGGTGGTGGCCAGGCCCACCAGGCGCAGCCACAGCATCTGGTTGTCGTCGACCCAGGGGGCGGGATCGTTGGCCCAGGCCGCCTGCAGGGTGGCGGGGTCGCGGATCACCTCCAGGTGGCCGTGCACGATCACGCTCCGGCCCCGCCGCTCGGTCGGTGAGATGCTGTCGACCTCGAAGCACACCCGCTCGTTGCGCACCGCCGCTTCCAGCTTCCCGCCCTGCACGCTGCGGATGAAGATGTCGCCTTCGTGGAGCGAGAAGTTGATCGGCACCACCACCGGCCAACCGTGGTCGACGTAGGCCAGCCGCCCCACCGCCGCCGACCGCAGGACCCCGGCACACTCCTCGGCCGACAGGCTGTCGGCGTCGTCCGACGTGCTGCCCAGCGCGGCCGACAGGTCGTGCAGGGCGTTGAGGTCAACCACCGGCTCCCGAGCCGGTAGCGCCGTGGCGGCCGGGGCCACCAGCACGCTGCCTCCGGCGTCGAGCACCCGGGCCACGGTGTCGCTGAGATCGTCGGGGCCGGTGCCGGTGAGGCGGTGGGCCGCCACCACCAGGGCCAAGGGGGCGTCGGCCGAGTCGAACGCCTGCTCCACGGCCCAGCCCGGCCCCTCCACCGTGGCCTGCACCCCCATCGCCTCCAACCGCACCCGGGCCCGTTCGGCCTCGTCGACGGCGCTCTCGTGCTCGCCGGGCACCAGCCGCAGGCCGAGGTCGAGCGACTGGGACCACACGGTGGCCAGGGCGAGGGCGTCGTCGAGCTCGTCGCCCGCCTCCAGCACCACCAGCAGCGGCCCGCTGGGCTGGCGCCGCTTCGGCCCGTGGGGCACGAGGTAGGTGGGCTGGGCCCCGGCCCGGGCCACGGCCAGCGACTGGTCGTCGGCCGCCGCCACCACCAGGCACGGGGCGTGGGTCACGGCGTGGCGGTGCAGGTCGGCGCCGAAGGCCGACCCGGCCAGCACCAGCACCGGCTCGGTGCGCAGGCCGATCGTGCCGCTGAGCCGGTCGAGCTGCTCGGTGGAGGCGGTGTCGGTGGTGACGAACTGCAGCGATGCCCCGAACCAGGAGGCCAGCACCTCGGCCGCCAGCACCGTCCGTTCGGCGGAGGGCACGGGGGCGCCGTCGAACGGGGCGGTGCCGTCGCCACCGGGCAGGGCCGGCACCGGGGCGTCGAGGGCCACGAGCACCCGGTCGAGGGCACGTACGGTCAGCGGCGGCGATGGCATGGGACGAGCTCCTGGGGTGGTGGTGATGGTGGACACGGCGGGCTCCGGCGGGCGGGGTACCTCGGCTGACGCCTCACCCATCGGAATCCTGGACAACAAGAGATCAGGCCGCCCGCCATCGGCACCAGGGACGAAGGACCACAGCTGATCACCGGCCCACCCCCGCCTCCGCCAGGAGCTGGAGGAGGTCGTCGCCGTACCGGCTCAGCTTGGCCGGGCCCATCCCGGGCATGGAGGCCAGCCGGGCCCGGGTGGTCGGCCGGTCGTGGGCGATGGCCCGCAGCGTCTGGTCGCTGAACACCACGTGGGGCGGAACGTCGGCCGCCCGGGCCCGCCGCAGCCGCCACTGGTGCAGCGCCCGGTAGATGGCCTCCGCATCCTCGCCGGGGGCGGGGCCGCTGCCGGCGGCGCCCCGCCGACCGGCCCGCCGGCCGGCCGGTTGGCCACCGGGGCGGGCGGCGTCGGCTCCGGGGTCGAGGCGGCGGCGCCGGGACGTGGGCGGGCCGAGGGAGCCGTCGGGGCCCACCACCGACAGGCCCGGGTCCGGCCCGGGGCGCCGGTCGCCGTCACCGCTCCCGCCGTCATCGTTCCCGCCGTCGCCGAGCCCGGCGGTGGCCTGGGCCAGGCTCTGGCGGCTGCGGGCCAGCTGGGCCCGCCAGTCGACCCGGTGGGCCGGGCTCACCCCGAGGCGGGCCACCGCGTCGGCCAGCGGGGCCAGGAGCGGGGACGCCTGGCGCTGCACCGTCTTGGCCCCGAACGTGCGTTGAGCCGCCCACGACAGGTGGAGCTCGTCCACCGCCCGGGTGACGGCCACGTAGAGCAGGCGGCGCTCCTCGTTCAGCTGGGCGCCGGTGGTGGCGTAGGCGATCGGTACGAAACCCTCTTCCAGACCGGCCACGTGGACCACCGGCCATTCCAGGCCCTTGGCCCCGTGGAACGTGGTGAGCTCCACCCCGTCGACCGCTGCGCCCACGTCGCCCTGTTGCAGGGTGCCGGCCCACGCCACCAGCCCGGGGCCCGACGGGGCGGGATCGGTGGCCAGGTAGTCGTGGATGAGTGCGGCGAACGAGGCCAGGTTGGCCCGGCGCTCGATCTCGGGCACGGTCATCTCCCCACCGTCGCCGGAGCCGGGCCGGTCGAGGCGGTCGTCGAGGGCTTCCAGGTAGGCGGCGAGGTCGACGCCGGGATGGTCGAGCGTCTTGAGCTCGGCCCGGACCTCGGGGGTGGCCAGCGGCCCGGCCCCGGCCCGGACCCGGCACGGGATGCCGGCGTCGGCCAGCGCCTGCTCCACCGTCAGCAGCTGGGCGTTCGTGCGCACCAGCACCGCCTGGTGGCTCCAGGCCCCGGCCACCGAGTGGGCCTCCCGGGCCCGGCGGGCGATCCCCTCGGCCTCCGAGCGGTCGTCCGCGTAGGCGGAGATCGTGGGCACCGGCCCGTCGGGCCGGTTCGGCTGGAGCGGGGGCGTGGTGGTGAGGCTGCCGGCCACGGCCAGCACCTGGGGGCTGGACCGGTAGTTCTCGGTGAGCTGCACCAGCTCGGCCCCCTTCTCCCGGCGCACGAACCGGTTGAGGAGGTTGGGGTCGGCCCCGTTCCAGCCGTAGATGGCCTGATTGGGGTCGCCCACCACGAACAGGTCGGGCCGGTTGCCCCGCCAGTGGGCCAGCAGCTCGTACTGGAGCGGGTTCACGTCCTGGAACTCGTCGACGTAGAGGTGGCGGTAGCGCCACCGTACGGCCTCGGCGTAGGCCGGGTCGGCCTGGAGGTCGCGGATGGCGAGGTGGAGGAGGTCGTCGAAGTCGACCACCCGCTTGCGCCGCTTCACCTGGGCGTAGGCCACCATCAGCTCGGCCATCTGCTCGGCCGGCAGGGGAGGGGTGCGGCCGGCCTCGGCCGCGGCCGGGCCGTAGTGCTCGGGCGGCACCAGGCGGGCCCGGGCCCAGTCGATCTCGGCCGCCACGTCCATGGCGTCCGCCCGGCGCCCGGCTCCGGAGCGGGGCAGGAGGGGGCTGATCAGGCGGAGCTTGCGGTCCACCAGGGTGGGCGGGGTCATGTTGCGCTCCGCCCACCGCTGGCGGAGCTGGACCAGGGCCAGGGCGTGGAACGTCCCGGCCGTCACCCGGTCGCGCAGGCCGAGGGCCAGGAGCCGCTCCCGCAGCTCGGCCGCCGCCGCCCGGGTGAACGTGAGGGCCATCACCTTGGACGGGTCGGTGTCGCCCCGCAGCACCCGCCAGGCGATCCGCCGGGTGAGGACCCGCGTCTTGCCCGATCCGGCGCCGGCCAGCACCACCACCGGCCCACCCTCGGCCGTCACGGCCCGGAGCTGAGCCTCGTTCAGCCCGTCCAGCAGGGCATCGGCGTGCACCCCTGGAAACTTAGCTGTGTTTTCGGGGGGCTCGCGCCCCCCTCGCACGATCCGCTCCACTGGGATCGTGCTCGCCCCCATCTGCCGCCGGGGCCCCATCCCCGTCGGCCCCGCCGGCTGCAGCGTCGGTTCCGCTGGCGCCCGTGCGAGCGCGTGGGGCCCGTTCCGGGTCGCACGGTTCGGGGGAGAGGACTACTGCCGAGCAGGGGTCCGACAACGGTGGCTAGCATCGGATCGTGCCGTTTCCCAAGGAGCTGTTGAATGCGGGCGAGCAGGTGGTGCTCGACCTCCGCCCCCACTGGTGGTACTTCGCCCGCCAGGGGGCGGCCCTGGTGGTGGCCATCCTCATCGCCGTCATCTCGCTCGTGTTCCTGCCCTCGCCGGTGATGCTGGCCGCCGCCGTGCTGCTCGCCGGCACCCTGGTCTGGTTCGGCTGGCACTACGTGAAGTGGTCGAACACCACCTTCGTGGTCACCACCGACCGCCTGATCGACCGGCAGGGCGTGTTCAACCGCACCGGCATCGAGATCCCGCTGGAGCGGGTGAACACCGTGCTGTTCCACCAGACCCTGTTCGAGCGGATCATCGGCTCGGGCGACCTCGTGATCGAGTCGGCGTCCGAGCAGGGGGCCCAGCCGGTGCCCAACATCCGCAAGCCGCTCCAGGTCCAGAACCAGATCTACAAGCAGATGGAGGCGAACGAGAACCGTAAGTTCGACCGCTTCGGCGCCGCCGCTCCAACGACCCCCCAGCAGTCGATCCCGGAGCAGATCGCCACCCTGGCCGAGCTCCACCGCCAGGGCGTGCTGACCGACGCCGAGTTCCAGGTGAAGAAGCAGCAGCTGCTCGACCGGCTGTGACCTCGTGCCCACCCGGGCGGGTCACCGCGCCGGCGTGAGTGACTGCGCTCACAAAAACCTGCCTTAGAAAGGGCGGTGCCCGGCGCTTGAGGCGGGGTGTTCGGTTAGCTTTGCACCCCATGACTGCCCAACCAGCTGCCCAGTTCTCGGTGACCCTGAAGGTCCGTCTGGCCAACGAGCCCGGTGTGCTCGGTCGCCTGGCCTCCGCCATCGGCGACGCCGGCGGCAACATCTTCGCCATCGACGGCTTCGTGGCCAAGGGCCCCACGCTGGAACGGGACCTGGTGGTCAACTGCTGCAGCGCCGAGCACCAGCTGGAGGTGATCGCCAAGGCGTCGCAGGTGGAGGGCGTCACCCTGCTGGCGTCGTGGGACCGCACGTTCCGCATGCACGAGGGGGGCAAGATCGAGGTCCTGCCCCTGTTCCCGGTGGGCGACCGCGACGACCTGTCGATGGCGTACACGCCCGGCGTGGCCCGGGTGTGCAACGCCATCGCCGCCGACGAGCGGGTGGCCGACACCCACACCATCCGCAAGAACACCGTGGCCATCGTGAGCGACGGCACCGCCGTGCTCGGCCTGGGCGACATCGGGCCCAAGGCCGCCCTGCCGGTGATGGAGGGCAAGGCCCTGCTGTTCAAGGAGTTCGGCGGGGTCGACGGCTTCCCGATCTGCCTCGACGTGGCCACCCCCGAGGAGCTGATCGAGACCGTGGTGCGCCTCGCCCCCACCTTCGGCGGCATCAACCTGGAAGACATCGCCGCCCCCGGCTGCTTCGTGATCGAGGAGGAGCTGAAGCGCCGCCTCGACATCCCGGTGTTCCACGACGACCAGCACGGCACCGCCGTGGTGGCCCTGGCCGGTCTGGAGAACGCCCTCAAGATCGTGGGCAAGAAGATGCAGGACCTGTCGGTGGTGATCGCCGGGGTGGGCGCCGCCGGTGTGGCCTGCGCCAAGATCCTGATCGAGGCCGGTGCCGGCGAGATCGTCTGCGTGGACCGGGAAGGCGCCGTCTACGCCGGCCGCCACAACCTCAACCCGGCCAAGGAGTGGCTGGCCCTCAACACCAACCCCCACAAGCGGTCGGGCACCCTGGCCCAGATGATGCGGGGATCCGACGTGTTCATCGGCGTGAGCGGCCCCGGCCTGGTGACGCGCGACGACGTGGCCACCATGGCCGACGGCCGGATCATCTTCGCCATGGCCAACCCCGACCCCGAGATCCTGCCCGGCCAGGTGGAGGGGCTGGTGTCGGTGATGGCCACCGGCCGCAGCGACTACCCCAACCAGATCAACAACGTGCTGGCCTTCCCCGGCATCTTCCGGGGTGCGCTCGATGCCCGGGCCACCGACATCACCGAGGGCATGAAGCTGGCGGCGGCCGAGGCCATCGCCCAGTCGGTCACCCCCGAGCAGCTGGCGCCCGACTTCGTGATCCCGTCGGTGTTCGACAAGGACGTGCCCCGCCGGGTGGCGGCCGCCGTCTACCAGGCCGCCATCGCCGACGGCGTCGCCCGCGTCGAACGCTGATCTCTCAGCGGACTCTGACACCCCCGGTGCCACATGTCGCCCGCTGGTGTCAGAGCTCCCGAAAGGAGATGGCGGTTTTGGTGGGGTCTGTGTCGTTGACGCCATAGCCCGCCGGAGGTGATGCTGCTGGCATGACCGAGCGGGTGGTGGCAGTCCTTGGGTTCGACGGCATGCAGTCGCTCGACGCCACCGGGCCGTTCGAGGTGTTCGCCGGGGCCAACGGGGTGCTCGACGGCCTGCGCCGCACCGACCCCCGCTACCGGCCCTACCTGGTCGGCCTCCAGGAGGGGACGGGACCGGTGGTGGCCGAGAGCGGTCTCACCTTCGCCCTCAACGGGGCGGTGTGGCGGCCGGGCGCGATCGACACCCTGGTGATCCCGGGTGGCGACGGCGTGTACGAGTTGGCCGCCGACCCCGACGCCTGCCGGGCCGTGGCCGACGCCGCCGATCGGGCCCGGCGGGTGGCCACCGTGTGCACCGGCGCCTTCCTGGGCGCCGCAGCCGGCCTGTTCGAGCCGGGCCAGCGGGTGGCGACGCACTGGGCCCGGGCCGGCCGGCTGGCCCGCCGCCACCCCGAGCTGGAGGTCGACCCCGACGCCCTGTGGGTGCGCCACGCGCGGTGCTGGACCTCGGCCGGCGTCACCGCCGGCATCGACCTCGCCCTCGCCCTGGTGGAGGACGACCTGGGGGCAGAGGTGGCCCAGACCGTGGCCCGGTGGCTGGTCGTGTTCCTCCGCCGGCCCGGCGGCCAGAGCCAGTTCGCCGCCCCGGTGTGGTCGGCCCCGGCCGAGCGCCAGCCGGTGCGGGCCGCCGTCGACCTCATCCACGCCGATCCGTCCCGCCCCCTCGACGTGCCGGCCCTGGCCGCCCACGCCGGGGTGTCGGAGCGCCACTTCCTGCGCCTGTTCCGCACCGAGGTGGGCACCACCCCGGCCCGCTACGTCGAGAAGGTCCGCATCGAGGCCGCCCGGCGCCTGCTCGAGACCGAGGACACCGGCCTCGCCGCCGTGGCCGAGCGGTGCGGGTTCGGCACGGCCGAGACCCTGCGCCGCTCCTTCCACCGCTGCGTGGGCGTCGCCCCCGACCAGTACCGCCAGCGCTTCCGCACCTGACCCGCCGAAATTAGGAGCCTCAGCCGTACTGAGTACGGCTCAGGCTCCTCAGAATCGCCAACCGAGGAGAGATCCCATGCGCATCGCCATCCCCCTGTTCGACCGCCTCACCGCCCTCGACGGCATCGGCCCCTACGAGGTGCTCCAGCGCCTGCCCGACGCCACCGTCACCTTCGTGGGCGAGCGCAAGGGCGAGGTCCGCACCGAGAACGGCTTCCTCGGCCTCAACGTCGACGCCACCCTCGACGAGCTGCCCGACCCCGACGTGATCGTGGTGCCGGGCGGCGTCGGCACCCGAGCCCTGCGGGCCGACCACCCGATCACCCGGTGGGTGGCGGCCGCCCATCCGACCACCCGCTACACCACGTCGGTTTGCACCGGGTCGCTGGTGCTGGGCGCCGCCGGGCTGCTCGACGGGCTCACCGCCACCACCCACTGGTCGGCCTATGAGCTGCTACGCAAGCACGGGGCCGAGCCGACGGGTCAGCGGGTGGTGGAGCACCTCCACCGCCGGATCATCACCGCCGCCGGTGTGAGCTCGGGGATAGACATGGCGCTCCGCCTGGCCGAGCTGCTGGTGGACGACGTGGCGGCCAGGGCCATGCAGCTGATGATCGAATACGACCCCCAGCCCCCGTTCCACGCCGGCTCGGTGGACGCCGCCGGCGACGAGGTGCTGGCCCGGGCCGCCGAGTACGCCGCCGTCAAGGACTGACCGCCCGCCCGTCGGCCCTCAGCCCCGCCCGCCGCTCCAACTGCGCGACGCAAATCGCGCCCCGCCGGCGATCTGCGTCGCGAAACCTGCGGAATCCGTCGAGAAGGTCGCGCAGATCGGGGCGGGGGCGCGATTTCCGTCGCACGGTTCGGCGGGGGTCGGGCGCAGCAACCGGCCCGTCGACCACCGCGTTTTGCGCCGACGGCCGCCGGCGGCCTGAAGTGGGCCGATGGGACGGACCTTCTCGCTGCGCCAGGGCCGGGCTGGCGCATCCCCGGCGGCCAAGGCGACACCCGCTGCGGCCCCGGCGACAGCGCCCACGACGGCGGCCCCCGTGGTGGCCGACCGGGCGGCGTGGCTGGCGCTGGCGACCGGGTCGCTGGCCTTCGTGCTGGGCACGATCAACGTCACCGTCACCAACGTGGCCTTCACCGACATCCTGGCCTCGTTCCCCGGGGCCAGCCCGGCGGTGACCGGCTGGATCCTCACCGGCTACGCCCTCAGCTTCGCCTCGATGATGCTGGCCGCCGGCCGCCTGGCCGACCGCTACGGCCGGCTCCGGGTGTTCCGTTTCGGCCTGGCCGGCCTGGCCGTCAGCTCGCTGGCCGCCGGCGTGGCCCCGTCGGTGCTGCTGCTGGTGACGGCCCGGGTGGTGCAGGGGATCTGCGGGGCCATGGCCGTGCCCGCCTCCCTGGGCCTGGTGCTGCCCCGCTTCCCCCAGGCCAAGCAGGCCACGGTGGTGGGCATCTGGGCCTCGGTGGGGATGATCGCCTCGGGTCTGGCCCCCGTGCTGGCCGCCGCCGCCCTGACGCTGGCCACGTGGCGGTGGATGTACCTCGTCCTGGTGCCGATCGCCGGGCTGGGCCTGGTGGGGGCGAAGCTGTTCATGGACGAGACGGCCACCGTCGACCGCTCCCGCCGCCTGGACGTGCTGGGCATGGCACTGGGCTCGGGCTCGGTGTTCCTCGTGGTCTACGCCACCCTCCGGGGGCCGGTGGCGGGGTGGGGGGCGCCGGCCGTGGTGGGCGCCTTCGTGGCCGCCGCCGTGCTCCTGCCGGTGTTCCTGTGGCGGTCGGCCCGCCACCCCGAGCCCTTGTTCGACCCCCGCCTGTTCCGCATACGCAGCTTCGCCGTGGCCAACGCCGCGGTGGCCCTGTCGATGGTGGGGGCGTTCACCAGCTGGGTGCTGTGGCCCATCTTCCTCAAGAACGTGTGGGGGTACAGCGTGTGGCAGGTGGGCCTGGCCTTCACCGTCAGCCCCATCGTGTCGGGGGCGATGGCCATCGGCGGCGGCCGGTGGGCCGACGCCCGGGGCTACCGCTCGCTGCTGGCGGCGGCGGCCGTGGTGTCGGCCCTGGGGCAGCTGTGGGCCATCGCCTTCCTGGGCGACGAGCCCCGCTACTGGTTCGCCTTCTTCCCCATCACCCTGCTGTTCGGGCTGGGCATGGGGCCGCTGGCCAGCCTGCTCAACGCGGCGGCGCTGGCCGACATCGAGAGCCGGGCCATCGCCACCGCCAACGGGGTGCACCAGAGCCTGCGCTACGCCGTGGGCGGCATGGGCACGGCCGTCGCCCTGGCCATCCTGAACGGCCAGCACGACATCTGGCGCTACAACCTGCTGTGGGCCATCCTCGGCGGCTGCCAGCTCCTGGTGGCCCCGCTCCTTCTGCTGGCCTACCCTCGCTCCGGCACCCGGACCGGGTAGGCGGGCCGGGCCGACCTCACTGGGCCAGCGCCGGGTCCTTGGGGACGGCGAAGGCCAGCGAGTTCCCGTCGGGATCCTGGATCATGACCACGTCGACCCGGTCGTTGCGGATCGGCTCCGGCGGCTCGAGGCCGGCCGCCCGAAGCTGCTCCACCATCTCGTCGATGTCGCTCACCACCAGGGTGCACGATCCGAACCCGGCCCGGTCGGGGGCCTCGTAGACCTGGAGGCCGCCGCCCCGCTCCATCTGCCACTCGACGACCTCGGTCATGGGCTGGGAGCCGGGGCCGAGGATGCTGGCGTACCATCCCTGGGCCGCATCGAGGTTGCGCACGGGGAGGCTGGCGAGTGCGTTCGTCACGAGCATGGCGCGTGACTACCCCGCTGGCGGTGCGGCTAACGGCTCATCACGAGCCGGCGGCCGCCGCCCGGTACTCGTCGAGCAGGTTGCGGGTCCACAGCCCCCGGCGGGTCTCCAGCGTGAGCTGGTAGACGCCGGCCAGGCGGCTGAAGTACTCGGCCACCGTGAACCCGTCGGGACCGGCCACGTGGGGGCCGTACAGCTCGTCGGGGGCGGCCCGCATCACGTCGCCCGCCTTGAGCTGCAGCCCCGGCTCCTCGGGGCTGCGGACCTCCATCGAGCCCTGCATGATCACCTCGAAGCGCTCGCACGGGTGCGAGTGGCGGGGCAGCACCTCACCGGGGCCCATGCGGAACACAGCGAAGGCCGGGGTCTCGGGATCGTGCGGGTCGCCCACGGCGAAGATCGACAGCGGCACGCCGTCGGCTTCGCTCCGCTCGACCAGGGGGCGCAGGTAGTCGGCCGGGCACTGCCCCCAGAACCCGGGGTCGTCGATTCGAAAGTGCATGCTGGTTCCCCCCTGCGTGCGGCTGACGCGCCTAGACGTCGATCTTGAACAGCTCGGTGGCGTTGCCGCCCAGGAACTTGGCCCGGCTGGCCTCTGACAGCGGCTTCACGTTCGACTCGAGGTCGAGGATGTAGCCGGGCGTGTGGTCGGGGTGGGGGAAGTCCGACGCCCACATGAAGCGGTCGCCGAAGCGCTCGATCAGGTGGGGGATCGACTTCTCGTCGGGGTCGCACGAGATCCAGATCTGGTCGGCCAGGTACTCGCTGGGCAGCTTCTTCAGCCGGATCCGGGCCCCCACCGGGGTGTGGGCGTACACGGCGTCCATCCGGTCGAAGAAGTAGGGGGCCCACGAGCCGCCCGACTCCAGCACCAGCACCTTGAGCTGCGGGAACCGGTCGAACACGGCGTAGTCGAGCAGGGTGGTGAACTGGTGGCGCACGCCGTCCGACGCCGTGATCAACGGCAGCAGCGTGAGCTGGCGCACGAACTCCCACGGGCCCATGCGGGTGCCCTTGGTCCACTGGGGCTCGAAGGTGGGGTGGATGGCGAAGGGGACGTCGAGCTCCTGGCAGGCGGCGAACAGGGGGTCGTGGTCGGGGTGGCCGAGGGGCTTGGCGTCGTGGGTGAAGGGGGCGACGAAGCAGCCCCGGGCCCCGGCGTTGACCGCCCGGCGCAGCTCGGCGGCGGCGGCCACGGGATCCGACAGCGACACGTGGGCCGAGGCGATCAGGCGGCCCTCACCGCCGGCGCAGAACTCGGTGACCCAGCGGTTGTAGGCGGTGCAGTGGGCCTGGGTGAGCTCGGTGTCGGTCATGTCCGACTCCCACAGCAGGCCGACCGTGGTGTAGATGATCGCCGCCTTCATGTTCTCGGCGTCGAGCACCTGGAGCCGCTCTTTCGGGTCCTGGGTGCCGTAGGGCAGCATCCGCTCGTAGGTCAT
>Ga0268299_1003087_pt1 | contig 16671 bp, 20 predicted proteins | sample NOBtaG_FD_193484 | JGI IMG/M metagenome (GOLD analysis project Ga0268299, IMG submission 193484) | Activated sludge microbial communities from bioreactor in Nijmegen, Gelderland, Netherland - NOB reactor | ecosystem: Engineered > Bioreactor > Aerobic > Activated sludge | place: Netherlands...
CTGGCCTTCGAGGTGCAACTGATCGGGGTGCTGTGATGAAGACACCGGAGAGCGACGCGTCCGACGTGCGCGATGTGGTCCTGGCCGAGCCGCGCGGCTTCTGCGCCGGCGTCGACCGCGCGATCGAGATCGTCGAGCGCGCGCTGCGGCGCTTCGGTGCGCCGATCTACGTGCGCCACGAGATCGTGCACAACACCTACGTCGTCAACGACCTCAAGGCCAAGGGCGCGATCTTCATCGAGGACCTGACCGAGGTGCCGGCCGGCGCGACGCTGGTGTTCAGCGCCCACGGCGTCAGCCGCGCGGTGCGCGACGAGGCCGAGGCGCGCGGCTTCTCGATCTTCGACGCGACCTGCCCGCTGGTGACCAAGGTGCACGTCGAAGTCGCCAAGCTCGCGAAGGAAGGCTACGAGTTCATCATGATCGGCCACAAGGGCCACCCCGAGGTCGAGGGCACGATGGGCCAGCTGAGCGAGGGCATCCACCTGGTCGAGGACGTCGACGACGTGCAGCGCGTGACGATCACCCACGACAAGCTCGCGGTGGTGACGCAGACCACGCTGTCGGTCGACGATGCGGCCGAGATCCTGGCGGCCGTCAAGCGCCGCTTCCCGCAGGTGCGCGAGCCCAAGCAGCAGGACATCTGCTACGCCACGCAGAACCGCCAGGACGCGGTCAAGCTGATGGCGCCGACGGTCGACGTGCTGATCGTCGTCGGCAGCCAGACCAGCTCCAACAGCAACCGCCTGCGCGAGCTGGCGCAGCGGCTGGGCACGCCGTCCTACATGATCGATGGCGCCGAGCAGCTGCAGGCGGAGTGGTTCGACGGCCGCTCGCGCGTCGGCCTCACGGCCGGTGCCTCGGCGCCCGAGCTGCTGGTGCAGCAGGTCATCGAGCGCCTGCGCGCGCTGGGCGCGGTGTCGGTGCGCAAGATGAGCGGCGTCGAGGAGACCGTGCGCTTCCCGCTGCCGCTGGGCCTGGGCGACAAGACCATGGCCGGGCTGCGCTGAGCCCCGACCTAGAATCGCCGCCTTTCCCGGACCGACCCGCCCCATGCTCGACATCACCCTGCTGCGCAAGGACCTCGATGGCGTCGTCGCGCGGCTCGCGACGCGCAAGTCGCCGCAGCCCTTTCTCGACGTCGAGCGCTTCCGCGCGCTCGAGGGCGAACGCAAGACCATCCAGACCCGCACCGAGGAACTGCAGGCGCGGCGCAACAGCCTCAGCAAGCAGATCGGCCAGCTCAAGGCCAAGGGCGAGGACACGGCGGCGCTGATGGCCGAGGTCGGCGGCATCGGCGATGGCCTGAAGGCCGGGGCCGAGCAACTGGAGGCGATCCAGGCCGAACTCAACACGATGCTGATGGCCCTGCCCAACCTGCCGCAGCCCGGCGTGCCGGTGGGTGCGGACGAGCAGGGCAACGTCGAGGTGCGGCGCTGGGGCACGCCGCGTCGCTTCGACTTCGCCGTCAAGGACCATGTCGACCTCGGCGCGCCGCTGGGCTTGGACTTCGACACCGGCGCCAAGCTCTCGGGCGCACGCTTCACCTTCATGCGCGGCCCGGTCGCGCGGCTGCACCGGGCGCTCAGCGCTTTCATGCTGGACGTGCAGACGCAGGAGCATGGCTACACCGAGTGCTACACGCCCTACATCGTCAACCGCGAGGTGCTCGAAGGCACCGGTCAGCTGCCCAAGCTGAAGGACGACATGTTCTGGGTCACGCGTGGCGGCGACGAGGAACGCAGCGAGCAGTACCTGATCCCGACGTCCGAGGTCTCGCTGACCAACACCGTGCGCGAGCAGGTGCTGGCTGCCGACCGGCTGCCGATCAAGCTCACGGCCCACAGCCCCTGTTTCCGCTCCGAGGCCGGCAGTGCGGGCCGCGACACGCGCGGCATGATCCGCCAGCACCAGTTCGACAAGGTCGAGATGGTGCAGATCACCACGCCCGAGCAGAGCGACGCCGCGCTCGAGCAGATGGTCGGCCACGCCGAGGCGATCCTGCGCAAGCTCGAGTTGCCGTACCGCGTCATCACGCTGTGCACCGGCGACATGGGCTTCGGCGCGGCGCGCACCTACGACCTCGAGGTCTGGCTGCCCGCGCAGGACACCTACCGCGAGATCAGCTCCTGCTCCAACTGCGAGGCCTTCCAGGCGCGCCGCATGCAGGCGCGCTACAAGACCGCGCAGGGCAAGAACGAACTCGTGCACACGCTCAACGGATCGGGCCTGGCCGTGGGCCGCGCGCTGGTCGCGGTGCTCGAGAACCACCAGCAGGCCGACGGCAGCATCGCGATCCCCGCGGCGCTGCGGCCTTACCTGGGTGGGCTCGAGCGGCTGGCGCCGTGAGCTAGAATTCGGGCCTTCGCTCTTGCAGCGGGACCACAGCGAATACCAGGAGAGGTGGCAGAGTGGTCGAATGTACCTGACTCGAAATCAGGCGTGCGGTATCCCCGCACCGTGGGTTCGAATCCCACCCTCTCCGCCAGACGCATAGGAAAACAGGGCCATTTGGGCCCATTTTTCTTTCTGCCCATCATCTCGCCCTGCGGTGACTTGCATCGTGGGTCTCAGCGGCGGCGCATGTAGCGGTCCCAGTAGCCTGCGGCCGGCTCGATCTGCTGCACCACGTCGACCCACAGGCCGGCGGGGTCGGCGAAGCCGAAGCGCCGCTGGCCGAAGGCCTCGTCGGTGAGCGGGTGAGCGACGTGGCCGCCGCTGGCGACGAACGCCGCCTGCGCGGCCTGGGCGTCGTCGACCTGGAGCTCGAAGCACATCCCGGTGCCCGTGAAGGGCTCGGGGCCTGGCGGCGCCGACGGGTGCTCGGGGGTCATGAAGGCGAGCGACAGGGAGCCGTCGGCGCTGGCCAGCCAGACGAACCAGTCGCTGTCGAAGCCGACCTCCAGACCCAGATGGCGGACCCAGAAGTCGCGGCAGGCGTCCTTGTGCGGCGTGACGATGATGGGGTAGCGGTCGCTGAATCGCATGGAGGCTCCTCGAGGAAGGATGGAGAAGGGACGCAACAAACAAACAGACTGTCTGCTTGTAAACAGCATCTCAACAAACAGTCAGTCTGTCAATTACCATGCCGGCGTGGCGACCAACCCGGAACGATCGGCGCAGACGCAAGCGCGGCTGCTGGGCGTGGCGCGGACGCTGTTCGCGCGCGATGGCTACGCCGCCACGCCGACCGAGGCCATCCTCGCGGGGGCGGGTGTGCAACGCGGGGCGCTGTACCACCACTTTGCCGACAAGGCCGCGCTGTTCGAGGCGGTGTGCATGCAACTGGTCGAGGAAGCGCTGCCGGCCGTCGACGCGGCCACGGCCCGGGCGCGCGATCCCCTCGAGGCGCTGGTCCGCGGCTCGATCGCCTGGGTCGAGTTCGTCACGCGCGACGACGTTCGGCGCGTCCTGCTGGTCGACGGGCCGACGGTGCTCGGCTGGCAGCGCTGGCAGGCGCTGGACGACCGGCTGAGCGTCAACGCACTGCGCACGGCCTTGCGCGAGGCGATCGCGTCGGGTCAGATTGCCTTCGGGGGCGATCCCGAACTGCTGACGACCATGGTCAACGGCGCCTTGAACGCGCTCGCCCTGCAGGTCGGCAATGCCGTGCCGGCGCCGCCCGCGCGACAGTGGCAGCGGGCCGTGCGAGGCTTCTGGCGGGCGCTCGCGAGGTGATGGTGGTGACCGAGCCGGGCTGGCAGCGCCTGATCGGCGCCGGAGCGCGTCGCCCGGGCCGGCCGGACTCCCCGCCGCCTTGCGCAGTCAGCCTGAAGGGCCCTCGCCACGAGGGCCGCGGAGGCTGCCTGGTTCGCCCCGGCGTACCGGTCGATGCGCGATGCGCCGCCTCCATCAACAGGACGCACCGACCTTGAACACGCTGCCTGAGACCCTTGCCACGCCGGGGCCGTCGCTCTGGGCTGACCTGCGTGCTGCCCTGCGCGGCACCAACGCCGACTACACGCGCATCCCCTTGAAGCGCGCGGTGCTGCTGCTGGCCGTGCCGATGATGCTGGAGCTGGTGCTCGAGTCGGCCTTCGCCGTGGTCGACATCTTCTTCGTCGCCCAGCTCGGTCCCTCTGCGGTGGCGACTGTCGGCCTGACCGAAACCTACCTGTTCCTGCTGTATTCGATCGCGATGGGGCTGTCGATGGCGGTCACCGCCATCGTCGCGCGGCGCGTCGGCGAGCAGCGCGGCGAGGACGCGGCGCTGTCGGCCGTGCAGGCGATCGCGGTGGCGGTGCTGGTCTCGCTGCCGTTCGCCGTGGTGGGCATCGTCTGGGCACAGGACCTGCTGCGGCTGATGGGCGCGGACGCCTGGTCCATCGAGCACGGCTACCGCTACACGCAATGGATGCTTGGCGGCAACGTCGTGATCCTGCTGCTGTTCGTGATCAACGCGATCTTCCGCGGGGCCGGCGACGCGGCCACCGCGATGCGGGTGCTGTGGGTGGCCAACGCGCTGAACATCGTGCTCGACCCGATCCTGATCTTCGGCTGGGGGCCGATCCCGGCGATGGGCATCGAGGGGGCGGCGATCGCGACCAACATCGGGCGCGGTGCGGGCGTGCTGATGCAACTGTGGATCCTGGTGCGCGGCAGCGAGCACCTGCGCATCGTCCGTGCCAGCCTGCGTTGGCATGGCGCGACGCTGTGGCAGATCGTGCGCACCTCCCTCGGCGGCATCGGGCAGATGATCATCGCGATGACGGCCTGGATCTTCGTCATGCGCATCCTCGCCAGCATCTCGACCGAGGCGGTGGCCGGGGCGACGATCACGCTGCGCATCATGATGTTCACGCTGATGCCGGCCTGGGGCATGTCCAACGCCGCGGCCACGCTGGTGGGGCAGAACCTCGGTGCCGGGCAGCCCGCGCGCGCCGAGGCGGCCGTCTGGCGCATCGGCTGGATGAACATGGCGTTCACGCTCGCCGTGTCGGTGGTGTTCTTCTTCCTGCACGACGAGCTCATCGCCCTGTTCACCGACGATGCCGCCGTGATCGCCGTCGGTGGCGAGTGGCTCTCGATCCTGTCGTACTCGTACTTCGTCTACGGCTGGTGGATGGTGTCGGTACAGGCCTTCAATGGCGCGGGCGACACCGCGACGCCGACGTGGATCAACCTGGTCTTCTTCTGGCTGATCCAGATTCCCCTGGCCTGGGCGCTGGCGCTGCCCTTCGGGGGGGCTCACTCCGGCGTGTTCTGGGGTGTGTTCGTCTCCGAGACGGCGGTCGGCGTGTTCACGCTGTGGCTGTTCAGCCGGGGGCGCTGGAAGACCGTGAAGGTGTGAGCTGCGGATCGCGTGCCGTCGCAGCGTGATGGCGGGACTGCGGCGGTCATCGGGCAGGTCATCGAGCCGCGCGCGACGAGGAGGCCGGGCAGGTCGACGTCAGCGATGACCTGGCACGTCATTGAACCCGCCCCACGGATCGACCAAAGTCCACGCCATGTCAAACGTCCGCCGTCTTCAGGGAGATCGACATGTCCGAGACCATTCCTTTGTCGTCCTCGTCGCGGGGCGAACCCGAGCTGCCCCAGGTGCTTCGCGTGGACGCCTTCACGTGTGCAGCGATGGGTCTGCTGCTCGTCGCTGCCGCCACACCGCTGAGCGGATGGCTGGGCTTGCCGGAACCCCTGTTGTTCTGGGCGGGCGTCGTGCTGTTCCCGTGTGCCTTGCTGATGCTGCTGGCCGCCAGGCGGCCGAGACTCGGGCCCCTCGTCGGCTTGATCGTGCTCGGCAACTTCGCCTGGGTGGCGGCGAGCGCGGTCGTCGCCGCGGTCTTCAGCCCGACCACGCTCGGCCTGGTCTTCGTGCTCGTCCAGGCGACCGTGGTCGCCGTGCTGGCCTGGCTCGAATGGCGTGGCCTGCGGTCGACGTAGCCCGTGGTCACGACATCGGCCCTGCACGAGCAGACAACGCAGCCGTAGGAGACACGAAACATGGGAAGGCGGATCCTGTTCGTCCAGGGCGCCGGTGAAGGGGCCCACGCCGAGGACGAGCTTCTGGCCACGTCCTTGCAGAAGGCGCTAGCAGCCCAGTACCGGGTGAGCTATCCCAGGTTCTCCGGCCTGGAGCATGTTGTCTATGACACGTGGCAGCAGGAGATGGCGACCGAACTGGCTGCGTCGGGCCACCCGGACATCGTCGTCGCGCACTCCCTGGGCGGCGCTGCCGTGCTGAAGTACCTGTCGCAGGGGCGGCGAGACTGGACGCTGAGCGGACTGTTCTTGATTGCCACGCCGTACAAGTGCAAGGACGGGGATTGGGGCACCGACGATTTCGCGCTGGACCTCGACTTCGCGTCGAACCTGCCCCGGATCGGCGCGGTCTTTCTCTATCACAGCGCGGACGATGAATGGGTACCCTTCGCTCATCTCGCGCAATGGGCCGGCAAGCTGCCAGGATCGACGATTCGACAGTTCCGTGATCGAGGCCACTCCTTTGCCGGCGCCGAGTTTCCAGAGCTGGTCGAGGACATCGGCTCGTTGACGCCCATGCACCGATGATCGCCGCACACTCATCGCGTTCCCGCGACAGAGGCATGAACGAGCGTTCTGCACCAGATCCCTCCGAGCTGCGGGCACCGGAGAAGCGGGGCGCGGGCCTGGCGCTGCCGGCGGTGTTGCTGGCGGTGCTGGTCTCCACGGGATGCAGCACGCCGCCGCAGGACACCCCGGTCAAGGCGGAGCCGGGCATGGGCGTGGCGTTCGGGTCGTTCGACTTCCGGGCGTCCGACATCGCCGCCACGCATGTGGTGCTGGTGCGGATCGACCCGACCTAGGTCTACATGGGCGGCGCTGGTGAGCGAAGCACGATCACCTTCACCGGGGGCCAGTTCTATGCGCCCAATCTGAGTCCGGGGATCTACGCCGTCAACGGCTTCTATTCGGGTGACCTGCGTGTGGCCCTCGAGGGCAACCTCCGGGGCAATACCTTCCGCGTGGAACCCGGCGGCGTCGCCTATGCCGGCAGCTACCGTGTCACGTACGCACGCAAGGGGGCGTTCCAGCGCGATGAGGCAAGCTTCGAGCGCGTCGACTCGAAGGCCTCGGAGACCCAGCTGCTGCGGTGGCTGGCCAACGAGCCGAGCGCTGCCGACTGGGCCGAACGCGTTCGTGGACGCTTGAGCACGCTGGATCGACACTAGCCTGACCGTAGCCCCGTTTCGCAGCCCGCGTCATCCATCAGCTCCACCATCCAGTCGATGAACACGCGCAGCTTGGCGCTGACGCGGCGGTTCTGCGGGTAGGCCACGTACATGGGCATCGGATCGAGATGCCACGCGGCGAAGAGCCGCACCAGTTCGCCGCGGGCCAGGTGCGGCTGCGCCATGTACTCCGGCAGCCAGAGGACCCCAAGGCCGGCGAGCCCGGCGGCCAGGTAGGCGTTGCCATCGTCGACCGCCAGCACGTGTCGGGCGTGGACCTCGAGGGTCTGGTGGTCTCGGCGCATCGTCAACGGGACGAGCCTGCCGGTGCGCGGCGACTTGAAGCCGACCACGACATGCGGGGCGGCCTCCAGGTCCGTCGGCTCGGCCGGGCTGCCGGCGCTGGCCAGGTAGGCCGGCGAGGCGAAGACGCCCAGCGACAACTGACCCACGCGGCGCGCGATCAGCGACTCGTGGGTGATCACCCCGCCGCGCACCACGCAGTCGACGCTCTCGCTGATCAGGTCCACCATGCGATCGCTGACACCCATGTCGATCTGGATGCCAGGGTATCGGGCGTGAAAGGTCGGAAGGGCAGGGATCAGGACGGTGCGGGCGAATGGGCTGGGCACGTCGACCCGCAGACGTCCCCGCGGCAACCCGGCCGCACTGGACAGGCTGGTCTCGGCGTCGTCCAGTTCGGCCAGCAGCCGGGCCGCATGCTCATAGTAGGCGGCGCCGTCGGCGGTGACGTTGACCTGCCGTGTCGTTCGGTTGAGCAGCTTCACCTGAAGCCGCGCCTCGAGCTGCTGCACGAGCTGGGTCACGCTGGTCTTGCTGAGTCCCAGCGTCCGCGCCGCGCCGGTGAAGCTCCTGGCCTCGACCACCCGCACGAAGGCGAGCATCGCGTCGAAACGGTCCATGACTCCCTCCAGGCCGGGCCTGCACGCGCATTCGGTGCAGCGTGATGACGACGGGAGCATCCCGCGTCTGCCTCGCGCACCGACGATTGGCAGAATTATCCGGCAGGCTCATGCGCCGGGCGGGCGCAGCAGCCAGCCCTTGTGTCGTCGTCGATCGCCGCGGTCGCCCTCAGCGTCCTGCGGCTTCCGGCAGCTTGGCGATCACCTTGATCTCGAACTGGAAGCCGGACAGCCAGGTGACGCCGATGGCGGTTGCGGTCGGATAGGGCGCCTGGCCCCAGTACTCCGCAGCCACCGTCCAGGCGCGTTCGAAATGGGTGTCCGGGTCCACCATGAACACCGTCACGTCGATGACGTCGTCGAAGCTGCAGCCCGCCTCAGCGAGGATGGCGTTGAGATTCCGAAAGGCGAGGCGCACCTGCTCATCGAGTTGCGGCTCGGGCGAGCCATCGGGCCGGGCGCCGACCTGGCCGGACACGAACAGCAGGCCGTTGGCGCGGATCGCGGGGGAGTAGCGGTGCAGTTCGTACAGGGCGTGGCGTTCGGGCGGGGTGACGACGTCGCGGCGAGTCATGACGGGGATTCCTTCGAGGTGGTTGCGGATGCAGCCACTCTAGGGTTCCGCCGGCCGCGGATAAACCAGCCATTCGCACAATCACTGTTTGGAGTCGCCGAACAATGGCAGGCCGCCGGCGCCTCGGCGCTGACATCGACGCGTCGAGAGGGGCGACGGCGTCGACGACCACGGAGGTAGTTGAGCCGTGGGTCCGGGCGCGAGACGCTAGGCGCCTTCAAGCATCAAGGATCTGGACATCATGCGTGACCGATTGCGATACGCGCTCTGCGGCATCCCGCTGCTCCTGGCGGCGCTGGCATCCGCTTGCGGTGGCGGCGACAGCGATGCGGAAGGCACCGTCTTTGTCTTCCGCTTGCGAGGAGACGACAGCTCTCAGGACTTCAGGATTCGATCGTCCAGCGCCGCGTTCGTCGACACGGCGCGTGCTGAACTGACCCTGCCCGAGAGCAGCCGTCGACTGGCACCGGCCGGAAGCGTCCGTCGCGGAGACGGCAGCCACAACGCGCCTTGGTCGTGGCACCTGACGTCCGAGACCTTGTCCCAGGTGCACGCCGAGGCTTGCGACGGCAGATCTTCGGAAGTCGAGGCGGATCTCGACTACTGGGTGGATCGGCTGGGCCGCTTCTGCCCCTGGACGGCCTACGTCCTGCGCGAGGAACCTTGAGACGCTGCGCCGCATCCTCGCTGGGGTCTTTGCCGAGACGGCACGAGGCACCGGGCGCGCCGTCGTGGGTGGGCGAGCCGGGCCTGCCACCGCTGGCCGAATGCCCGGCGATCGCGCACTCGGCCTGCCTGCTGACGCAGCCTTCGCGGCCGCGGATCGAGCGAAGGGTCGGGTAGCCGGGTGGCCGTGAACTCGAGCTCCGGTCACCTGGCCGTGACGTCCGCCTGCCGAGGTGCTTCGACGTAACTGGCGAAGCTGTCGAGGATGGCCTGCCACCCCTGACGCTGCTGATCGACGGAGTTCTCCGTCTCGGCGTCGAACGTGACCCGGATCGTGACGCCGCTCGCTGCCGCGTCGAACTCGACCTGCGCTCCGCGCTCGCCGAAGATGTACTCGATCCGCTCGTGCTTCACGACCTGGGTGTAGACGCCTTCGAAGTCGAAGCCAGCGCTGCCATCCTTCGCTTCCATGCGCGACAGGAACGCGCCGCCCACGCGCAAGTCCACCGTCGCGCGCGTCGTGTGCCAGTCGGCGGAGGGCGTATTCCACTGCCGGATGTCGGTGGGATTGCTCCACGCGTCCCAGACGCGGTCGATCGGTGCGTTGATCTTGGTTTCGACAGTGATCTTCATCGTGGTGTTCGACAGGCAGTTGAGGGAGCGAGCCGTTCCGACTCGACGGACCGAAAGTATGGGTCGGCCTGCATGGAGCGAGCGATTACCTGTCGAGTCATCGGCACCGCTGCTTGTCGCAGAGGAAGCTCGTCGTGAAGCTGCTTCGACTGCGACGTTTCGGCGAGTGTCGACTTCGGTCCTCGCCGACGGCTCAGGTTTTCGCGACCCGCTGTTTCTGCTCCAATCGTCGCGCTCGCCCACCCCGCGAGCCGATCCCGATGCACACGGCCCCCGACACCTCATGTCTTGCCCAACCAGGAGTTCCGCGATGAGAGCCCTTGTCACCTTCTTCGCACTGGCGACCCTGCTGGGTCCCGCCCATGCGGCCGGCGAGGGCGCCGCCCTCCGGGGCTCGGTTGGCGTCGAAGTTCCGGGCCGCGGACCTCGCGCTGATGAAGGCCAGCGTCGGCCAGGCGCTGAAGGTCGGCCAGGACGGCGAGACGCTGGCGTGGAAGAACGACAAGTCGGCCGCGTCCGGCGCCGTGACGCCGCTGGACCGCCACACCTGGAACGGCATGGACTGCCGCCGGCTGCGCATCGTCAACAGCCACGGTCGTCTCACCGAGCAGGGCGTCTACCGCTTCTGCGAGAAGCCGGCCGGCCGCTGGAAGCTGGTGGGGCCGGCTCGGCTATCCTCGTAGCGAGGCTCATCGGACCGTCGGGCCGGCTGTAGGGGGACGCGCCATGTGCACCGTGTGCATCGACATCCAGGGCCTGATCGCAGCGGACATCGACCCGTGCCACTGCGGCTCGCCGATGACGGTCAAGGCCTGCAAGCGGCTGGACGCGGACCTGCGGCGCCGCGAGTTCGTCGGCGGCGCGGCCGCGGTGCTGGGGCTCTTCGCGGGCTTTGGCCTCGCACCCGTCGAGACCCGGGCTCAAGGCCCGGCCCGTCCGACCTTGCTGACGAACCTGCGCTACTTCGACGGCACGACGCTGCGCATGCAGGAGGGCCGCGACATCCTGGTCGAAGGCGGCCGCATCACCGGCCTGCCGGCGCGTGGCCAGGGACCGAAGGACGCGCAGCTCATCGACTGCGGCGGGCGCGCGGTGATCCCCGGCCTGATCGACGCGCACTGGCACTCCACGCTCATCGCCGTGAGCCAGGTCGCGGCGCTGACCCAGGACCCGGCCTTCATCCACCTGATGGCGGGGCGCGAGGCCGGGGCCACCCTGAGGCGCGGCTTCACCACGGTGCGCGATGTCGGCGGCCCGGCCTTCGGGCTCAAGATGGCAATCGATGCCGGCGCCATCGAGGGGCCGCGCATCTTTCCCTCGGGCGCGATGATTTCTCAGACCTCGGGCCATGGCGACTTCCGCCTGCGCAGCGAACTGCCGCGCATGCCGGGCACGCCGGCCACGCACATCGAGCAGCAGGGCGTCGCGCTGATCGCCGACGGTGCCGACCAGGTGCTGCGCGCCGCGCGCGAACAGCTGATGAAGGGTGCGAGCCAGCTCAAGATCATGGCCGGCGGCGGCGTGGCCTCGCTGTACGACCCGCTGGACGCGACGCAATACACCGAGCGCGAGATGCGCGCCGCCGTCGAGGCCGCGGCCGACTGGGGCACCTATGTCTGCGCGCATGTCTACACCAGCCAGGGCATCCGCCGCGCCATCGCGGCGGGCGTCAAGTCGATCGAGCACGGCCAGCTCGCCGACGAGGCGACGGTGAAGCTGATGGCGGGCGAAGGCGTGTGGTGGTCGATCCAGCCCTTCCTCGCCGACGAGGACGCCAACCCCTACAGCGACCCGCGCCAGCAGGCCAAGCAGCGCGAGGTGTCCGAAGGCACCGTGCGCGCCTTCGACCTGATGCGCCGGCACCGCGTCAAGCTGGCCTTCGGCACCGACATCCTCTTCAATCCGGCCGGCGCAGCGAGCCAGGGGCGGCAACTCGCCAAGTTCGCGCGCTACATGTCGCCGCTCGAGGCGCTGCACAAGGCCACCGGCGCGGCCGGCGAACTGCTGGCGATGTCGGGGCCGCGTGCGCCCTACGGCGGTCGGCTCGGCGTGATCGCGCCGGGCGCCCTGGCCGACCTGCTGGTCATCGACGGCGATCCGGCCAAGGACCTCGACTGGCTGGACAAGCCGGAGACGTCCCTGCGGCTGATCATGAAGGGCGGGCGCGTGGCGAAGCAGGCGCTGGCGTGAGCCGAGGCTCGGGACACACCCGAGCGCGCCCGATCGCCCGATAAGCCGCAACGCGACGCGGCAGTTCCGGCCCAAGTCCACCGCCGGGCGGCCGATATCGAGGGATCGCCCCACTCGCCCGGACCACCCCATGCTCCACACCGCCCTCGCGCTGTCCATGCCGCTCAAGATGCTGTCCGGCATGGAGCTGGGTCGCCTGCGCATGTTCGCCAACGACTACCACCGCATCGCGGTCGGCATCCTCGGTCACCTCGAGTCGCTCAGCACCGGCGAGTTGATCTCGGTCGCGCGCGGCGCCGAGGGGCCGCTGGCCGAGATGGCCGAGGCGGTGGTCTTCGACCGGGCCTGCTGCCTGGTGGTCGGCGAACGTGCTGGCCGGGCCGAGGCCGAGCGGCAGTTCGAGGCGCTGATGACGCGCCTGCTGGACCTGCGTCGAAGCCGCTAAGGTCCCTTGGCGCGGCGCTGCCCGCGCGCTACGTCGACGCGCGCCAGCAGCAGCAGACCCGCGACGAAGAAGACCGCGGTGCTGACGATGGCCACGCGGTGGTTGCCGCTCGACAGCCAGGTGATGAGGCCGTAGGTCAGCGGCCCGACGATGGCCGCCAGCCGCACCGCGAAGGTCCACAGCCCGAAGAACTCGGCGCGCCGGTCGGCCGGCGCGAACAGCGCCACCAGCGCGCGCCCGGCCGACTGGCTGGAGCCCATGCACAGGCCCGCGACGACGGCAGCGGCCCAGAACAGCGCCGGCCCGCGCGCCAGCGCGGCCATCAGGACCATCACGATCCAGCCGGCCAGCGTGATCGCGAGCGCGCGCTTGTGCCCGATGCGGTCCTGCCAGTAGCCGAAGCCGAAGGCGCCCGCGGCCGCGGCGATGTTGACCAGGAACACCAGCATCATCGTGTCGGCCTGCTTGAAGCCCATCGCCTGTTCGGCATACACGGCGGCCAGCGTGATGACCACGGCGATGCCGGCCTGGTAGCAGGCGCCGCAGGCCAGGAAGCTGGCCAGGTCGCGGTAGGCGGCGGCCTGCTTCAGCGTCGTCGCGAGGCGTCGCCACGACGCGCCGAAGCCGTCGCCCGCCACCGCCGGCTGCGCGACGGCGCGCTCCTTCAGCAGCGAGAAGGTCGCGAGGCAGGCCACCGCGTAGATCGCCGCGGTGATCCACATCGTCACCGGCACGAAGGACTCGGCCGTCTGCCCCAGCGACTGCGCGTGCAGCACCCAGGCCAGGCTCACGCCCAGGGCCAGCATGCCGCCCAGGTAGCCGAAGGACCAGCCCCAGCCCGAGACGCGGCCCAGCGCGTCCTCGCGCGCCAGTTCGGGCAGGAAGGCCGCGATCAGCGCCTCGCCGTAGGCATAGGCGATGCTGGAGAGCCCGACCGCGACGACCGCCAGCGCCAGGTCGCCGCGTCCGACGCCGGCCAGCGCCGCGGTGCCCAGCACGCAGGCTGCGGTCATGACCGCCAGCACGCGCTTCTTGGCGGCGCGCAGGTCGGCGTAGGCCCCGACGGCCGGCAGCGTGAGCATCACCACCAGGCTCGAGGCGGCGACGACCAGCGTCCAGGCCAGCGTGCCCCAGGCGGCGCCGTTCGCGACGACACCGACGAAGTAGGCGTTGAACACCGCCGTCAGCACCACCGTCGTGTAGCCCGAGTTGGCGAAGTCGTACATCGCCCAGCCGAACACCTCGCGCTTGCGCACGCCGGGGTTCAGGGCGGTCTGCGGGAAGAGGGGCATCGCGTCCTCGCGTCCCCGGTCCGGGGCAGTGCCGCGGAGTGTGACGCAGACCGCGGGCCGGCACGAGGCCAGGGGACACAGTTCTTTACCCCTCGCGCAAGCCGGCTTCACGACCGGCGCCCACGATGTGCACACGCTCCGATCCGGAGCCTGTCACACGAAAGGACGCCCCATGACCTCGATCGCTTCCCCCCGGCGCAGCCTCCAAGGGCTGGCGCTCGGTCTCGTCATCGCGCTGGCCGGCACCGCCAGCCTCACCGCCTGGGCCCAGCCGCATCACGGCCCGGGCCGCCACGAAGGCGGCTTCGCGATGGGCGGCTCGCCGCGCCACCTGGAGCGCATGCTCGACGGCGTCGGCGCCACCGACGCCCAGCGCACGCAGATCCGCCAGATCGCCGAAGCCGCGGCCACCGACCTGAAGGCCCAGCGCGAATCCGGCAAGGCGCTGCGCGAGCGCCAGATGGCGCTCTTCACCCAGCCCACCGTCGACGCCAACGCGGTCGAGGCGCTGCGCCAGCAGATGCTGGCGCAGCACGACCAGGCGAGCCGGCGCATGACGCAGGCGATGCTGGATGCCAGCCGCGTGCTGACGCCCGAGCAGCGCGTCAAGCTGGCCGAGCGCATGAAGTCGCGCCGCGACCTGATGCAGCGTCACCAGCGCGAGCGCCAGCAGCTCGACGCCCCGGCCGGCTGACGGCTTGTTGCCGGCGACCTTCCTCCCTGCTGGCATCATCAAGCCAGCCTTCCGCCGCAGCCTGCCCCCCGGGGCGAGCTGCGGCTCTTTTGCCGCTGCGGCACCCGGGACGATGAGTGCACGACTCCTGCTGATCGACGACGACGCCCGCCTCACCGCGATGCTGGGCGACTACCTGCGCCAGGCCGGCTACGAGGTCGACACCGCCGGCTCGCTGGCCGAGGGCCGCGAGCGCATCGAGCGCAGCCTGTACGACGCGCTCGTGCTCGACCTCATGCTGCCCGACGGCGACGGCCTGGACCTCACGCGCGATCTGCGCGCCTCGCCGCGCACGCGCAGCCTGCCGCTGCTGATGCTGACCGCACGCGGCGAGCCGATGGACCGTATCGTCGGCCTGGAACTCGGCGCCGACGACTACCTGCCCAAGCCCTTCGAGCCGCGCGAGCTGCTGGCGCGCGTCAAGGCGCTGCTGCGCCGCGCGCTGCCGCACACGGCCGACGACGACGTGCTGCGCTTCGGTCGCCTCGAGGTCGATCCCGGCGGACGCCAGGCGCGGCTCGACGGCCAGCCCTGCGACCTGACGAGCTACCAGTTCGACCTGCTGCTGGTGCTGGCGCGCGCGCCGGGCCGCGTGCTGTCGCGCGACCAGATCATGGACGCGCTGAAGGGCCATGCGCTCGAGGCCTTCGACCGCTCGATCGACGTGCACGTCTCGCGCATCCGCGCGGCGATCGAGGACGACCCGAAGACGCCGCGGCGCATCCTCACCGTGCGCGGCGCGGGCTATGTCTTCGCCAAGAAGCAGGACATGGAAACATGACCACCCCCGTTGCGGCTTCGCCGCTCCCCCTCCAGGGGGCGCCGCTGGCGGACCGGCGGAGCCGGATCCGCGGCGGCTGCTGGCGGGTGCCGCGGCGATGCCGGCGCTGAAGCGTTGAAGACCCTCTATCTCCGCATCTACCTCACGGTCGTGGCCGTGCTGCTGCTGTTCGCGCTGGCCTCGGGCTGGCTGGTGCAGCGCAACTTCGAGATCGAGCGCGCGCGCTTCGAGGCCGGCGCGAACGAGCGCCTGCTGGCCTGGGCCGAACTGTTGCAGAACGCCTTGCCGGCCGCCGAGGCGCCGCCCGACGACCAGGCCGCGGCGCTGCTGGACTGGTCGTCGCGGCTGCGCATGCCGCTGGCGCTGGACGACGGCAGCGGGCAGCGCATCGTCACCTCGCCGGCCTTCGCGCGCTTCACCGGCATGGCCCCGGTCGACGGCCCCGGCGGCGACCGGCCGCCGCCGCCCGATGGCGACGGACCGCCGCGCCCGCCGCCGGTGATGGAGCCGGTGGCGCCGCAGCGCGTGGCGCTGAGCGACGGGCGCACGCTGTGGATCGTGCGGCCGAGCCTGATCCGCGCCGCCGAGCGCGGCGGCGGGCCGCCGCGGCACCTGGGGCCCGAGCCGCCGTTCTTCGCGCGCGGCATCGGCCTCGTCATCACGCTCGGCGTGCTGTTCCTCGCGGTTGCCGGCGGCGCCTACCCGGTGGTGCGGCGCCTGACGCGCCGGCTCGAGTCGCTGAAGCAGGGCGTCGAGACCTTCGGTGCCGGTGCGCTGGACCACCGCGTCGACGCGAGCGGGCGCGACGAGGTCGCGGCGGTGGCGAGCAGCTTCAACGCCGCCGCCGCACGCATCGAGTCGCTGGTGCATGCCAACCAGTCGCTGCTGGCCAACGCGAGCCACGAGTTCCGCTCGCCGCTCGCGCGGCTGAAGATGGCGCTCGCGATGCTGGACGCGACGCCGCCCGAGAAGCGCGCCGCGCTGCAGGCCGAGATCGAGACCAACATCCGCGAGCTCGACGCACTGGTCGAGGAGGTGCTGCTGGCGAGCCGGCTCGACGCCCGCCAGGGCCGCGCCGACCGGCAGCGCGTGCGCGATCCGGTCGACATCATCGCGCTGGCGGCCGAGGAGGCCGCGCGTGTCGAGGCCAGCCTCGACCTGCCCGACGCGGGCGACGAGGCGCCGCCGGCCACGCTGCCGGGCGACGAGCGCCTGCTGCGCCGCGCGGTCCGCAACCTGCTCGAGAACGCGCGCCGCTACGGTGGCAGCGCGGCGCCCGAGCTGCA
>Ga0268299_1003088_pt1 | contig 16671 bp, 12 predicted proteins | sample NOBtaG_FD_193484 | JGI IMG/M metagenome (GOLD analysis project Ga0268299, IMG submission 193484) | Activated sludge microbial communities from bioreactor in Nijmegen, Gelderland, Netherland - NOB reactor | ecosystem: Engineered > Bioreactor > Aerobic > Activated sludge | place: Netherlands...
CAGGACATTGATGTTGCTGGTGAGGGCAGTGCGCATCACGGTTACGTCGCTGGAGAGGCGTGAGACAAGCTCACCCACACGGCGCTGCGCAAAAAAGCCGAGCGATAAAATTTGCAAATGGCGATAAAGCTGCTGGCGAACATCCACGACAATTTTTTCGCCGATATAGTTCAGGTTGTAATTTTCGAGGAAGCTGGTGAGCGAACGCAGCAAAAAAACCAACAGCAGCCCGATGGTGATCTGGTTGAGGAGTGTCAGATCGCCGCGCACCAGCACCGAATCGACGACATTGCTGATGACTGCCGGAAAAACGAGGCTCAGAGCGGCACTGCTGATGAGCGCGATAATCGCCAATGCCAGCCGCGCGCGATAGGGCGAGAGATAGCTGAACAACCGCCGCCATTGAACCGGGCCGGGAGGGATTTCAGGTTTTGGGCCAGGGGTTTCGTCGCGGCGTGATCTTCGACCAAACATACTAACCTGCCTTTGTTAATGCTGTGAATGTAACTCTATATGCGACTAAAGAAAAAGGCTTCGAAAACGGCAGATATTTTTATTTATGGTTGCTTCAGTAGAATTGCGAAAATTTGAGACATGTTTAGAATATTAATAGGAATTATCGTAGATATGTAGGCTTAATTTAATGACATCTCATGATTATTATGAACTTCTCCAAGTATCACCTAAAGCTGATTTAGAAGTCATTAAGGCAGCTTATAAACGTTTGGCTCTGAAATATCACCCCGACACAGGTGGCAAGTTCGCTTCAAGTGACAAGATGAGGCTTTTAATTGAAGCTCATGATATTCTAACTGATCCAGATAAACGCCAAAAATATGACCGTCAACGTGCTACAGAGTCAGATATTTTAGAAAAGTTAAGACTTGCAGCACAATTTATTGATCGAAAAGATTATTTCCAAGCGAAATCAATCTTGGAAACACTAAATCACCCCACAGCGAAGCAGATGCTCAACCAACTAAATATTTTGTTATCTCAGAAAGCGAAAACGAGCGTACCTAAACAGGGTACTTCATCAACGCCAGAATCGTTAGATACAAAAATAGAAAAAGAAGTACATCGTATTCACCAAAAGGCGAAAGCCGAAGAAGATAATCTAAAAAGACAAAAAATCCAGTGGAATAAGCTTATTGAGCAGAAGATAGAGCAGGAAAAGATTCTAATCGGGGTCTATCAAAAATTAGGACATCAAGCATTTGAATGGAAAGGCTTTGTAGATAAGCGTAGTTATATAGGTGTAAGAAAGCTTGTGGCATGGGAATCTATTCAATCAGAAAGATATGAAGAAGCATATTACAATATTTCGTATTTAATTGAGTTTAATCATGCAGATAAAGACGTTAAAGAATGGGAAATATTAATACGACATATAATGGGAAATGAGATTTTCTTAGAGAAACTAAAAAGACTCGGAGGGGGCGGTGTAATAGATTACCCTGTTGAACTACCCGGATGTACATCAAGCTGTGGAGGTTGTTTATTAACACTTATAACGACGGTGTTATTTATAATCGGTTCAAGTAACTTAAAAGATTCGGGAATATTTTTCTTGGTATTAGCAGGTTTATTGTTTTGGCTAGGATCAGAGTTTAAACCAAATTGGAGGAATTTTAAAAGTCGACAAAGTTGATGAATGTAATCTAAATTTCGCGTATCCATTTCTTTAACATAATTAGTGTCTTAAAGTTTGTGATATTAAAACGTTTTTCTACGTTAAACGACCTATTTCTAGTTTAAATCATGCCGACTGCACGACGCTAATCACGACACCCTGCGTATCAATCGGCAGCACCCACGAGCGCGATTTGACGCCAACGCTCTCAAACGCAGCGACCATTGCCTCAGCAATCGGGCTGTGGTTGGACTCGGCAAAAGCGATTAAAGCTGGGCCGTCGCCGCTGAGTGTGACCGCCAATGCCCCGGCTCGGCGCGCGATCTCGGCGGCCTGCTTATAGCCAAAAATGCGCGGAGTCAAAAATGGCGTGTTCAATTTATCGTCCAAAACCTTGCCGATGAGCTTCATATCACCCGCGCGCAGGGCTTCGATCAGCAGCGGGAGGCGCTGGAGATTGTAAAGCGCGTCGGTCAGCGGCACACGTTCCGGCGCAAGCGAACGCGCGGGGTAATCGTCCAATTCCGGCAGCGCGACCACGACCCGCAGCGATTTGACGGGGATTGTTTTATAGATCAGCTTGTCGTCATTCAAAATACCAGTCGTCAGCCCGCCGAGCAGGGAAGCCATGACACTATCCGGCTTTTTGCTGATCTGCGCGGCGAATTCGAGAAGCTGTTCGCGTGTGAAAGCCCCGCCGAGTAGATTATTCGCGCCAATGACGCCCGCCACCAGAAAAGCCGCCTCTGCGCCCAGGCCGCTGTTGAGCGGAATCTGATTATTAATTTTGATGTGGATGCCAGTGGGGGCGCGTTCCAGTTTTTGGAAGATGCGGATCAGTGCCAGCGTCACCGGATGCCGCAAACCCGTGCTGTAACGGCCTGCGCCTTCGCCCTCAGTATCGACAATCAGTTGGTTGTCGGCGCGTTCGCTGATCTCAACCGTCGTATGCAAACCAAGCGCCAATCCTAAAGTGCCGATTCCTGGCCCCAGATTGGTGAGCGCGGCGGGCAGGGTGATTCGGACTTTGCGCATGGCGGGTGCTTTCTATTTGCTGTTGGTGACGGTTGGCAAAATAAAGGTAAAGGTGCTGCCTTCGTTGAGATTGCTCGATGCCCAGATGTCCCCGCCGTGCCGTTTGATGATGGCTTTGGTGATGGTCAAGCCCAGCCCGCCGCCCGGAATTTCGCGCACACGCTCGTCGCGCGAACGATAGAGGCGGTCAAAAATGGCCGATAATTCGTCGTCGGCGATGCCCATGCCGCGATCCGCGACGCTGCAATAGGCTTCGTGATCGTCCCCCCAGGCGTGGATGGCAACCGTCTGCTCAGGGTAGGAATAAATGAGCGCATTTTGCAGAATATTGTAAATCGCGGTCTGGATGCGTTCCGGGTCGCCCATGACAATCGGCATCGGCGACTGCACGGAGACGGCAATCGTGATGTGTCGCCCATAAGCCAGCGCGGTAAGCTGCTCGACCACGCGATCAATAATTTGCGCGATCTGAATCGGCATGTGCGGCATCGGCATCCCTGCCTGTATCCACGCCAGATCGACCAACTCCCCGGCGACATCGTAAATTTTGGTCGTCGTCTGGCGCAGGCGGTTGACGAAATGCTGCTGCTGCTCGTTGAGCGGGCCAAATTTGCCGACCAGTTCCGCAAAGCCATCGAGCGCCGAAATCGGATTGCGCAGGTCGTGGGCGACGCTGGAAATCAGCGCTTCACGGCGCGAATCGAGATCACGTTGCTCGGTCACGTCCTGCAAAATGACCAGCCGTGAGCCGCTTTTGGAGGATGTAGCGATCCCGACGGCGAGGCGTCTTTTGGGCAGGCGCACATCCAATACCTGATCACCGCTGCGCGTAAATAAATTCATCATCGCCGGGTTGTTGCCGAAAATCTGGTATGCGGATTTGCCGAGGACTTCATCGACAGTCACCGATAACATCGCCGCTGCCGCCGGGTTGATCTGCTCGATCAGATTATTTCTGTCGGTTGTCAGTATCCCGTCAGCAGTCGTGCGAAAGATGAATTCGTAAAATTGAGATGCCGTTTCGTCTGGCATGTTGACCTCGGACAGCGCAGCGTTTGTAATCTAAGATTCAATTATCCGCTTTTTTCGACGATTTGGCTTTAGGTTTTTTAGGGGATTTCGCATCCAACGGTTTTAACACTGGCAGGAGCGTGGGATTGGGATCGACGACTTCCTGCCATTCCGCGCCCGCCGCCAGAGTCACCTCATAACCCGACGGGAACGTAATATTCGTGCCCTCGGCACTGCGCCGGACGACCACGCCCTGCTGCGTGACGGTGATCGGCTGTCCCCAGGCGAACGCGCCGCCTGTCCAGACTTTGCCGCCGGAAATGATGCGCACGCCGATGATGCGCAAAAATAGGTGCAGCGGAATGATGCCGTTCAGATGCCCCGGTTCGCCCAATCCGATCAGCTCATCGCTGTGATAGAACTCGGTGAAGCTGCGTTTTTGCTTCAGCGTTTCGACCTGAACATTCAACAGGCGCTTCAACAAATCGGCGGCTTTATCCACTTGCCCGGCTTCGATCAGCGCTTCGCCCATGAGCGTTGCCCAAAACGGCCAGATTCCGCCGCTGCCTTCAGCGTTGGATGGGTCAAAATTGGGGTCTTGCGCGGAATTCATCGTCACGCCGTTGGGACGCCAGAAATGATTCGAATCGCTCAGGAGTTGAATGACCGACTCGGCGCGCTGTGGCGTGAGGCCAACTGACCACAGTGGCAGCAAGGCGCTGATGTCGAGGCGGGTGGTGTCCGGCGTGTAAATGGAAACGCGATAGACTCGGCTCAGACCGTCAAAACGGACGCGATCAATTTGCGAAAAAATCTGCTCGGTGGTGTAGACGCCCCGGTTGCGCTGCCAGATAAAAGCTTTTGCGTCGACTTTTTCGGCAATCGGCGTGCCGCCTTCGCTCAAGCCCTGGATGTGCAAGGTCAGTGTGGGTGTATGATCGACACCGCCTTCGACGCGAACGATTACACGGTTAGCAGGCGAAAGCGTTTGCGCCAGGAACTGTTCTTCGTCGCCGCGTCCGCCGTTCAAAATCGAGACGCTGGCAGCGGTCTGATGCGTATTGCGGTCACGGTAGCCGTAGCGTGATCCCTGCCATAAATTTTCGAGCGAATTTTGCAGCTTTTCGAGGTGTCCGGTTAAGCGCTTTTCGGCATCGGCATTGTGCAGATAATAGGAAATGGCGCGCAGGCTGATGGCTTCGGAAATCAGATAAGCGAGGATGTCCGGCGCTTCGTAAAATCGGATGTCGGCGTTATGTCCCCAGGATTGCCCGATGGCGAATGTCGGCGTAAAGACGTAGCCTGTTTGATTTTCGCTTTGCCATTCGGGAAGGCCATCCTGGTCGGCGTCCTGCGCCAGCCAGCGCTCGAAAAATTTGAGCAGGCCGGGGAAAACATCTTTCAAAAAAACCGCGTCCTCAGTGTACTGAAAAATGCCCCAGGCCAGCCGTGCCAGAATCGGCAGACACAAAATACCCTGCCGCTGACCCGCTAACCCCGGTTTCCAATCGATCCAGCCGTCATTTTGCTGAATCGCGAGGGTGTTGCGAATGACGCCCTGCGCCAGAGCCGGATTGATAGGGGCGATGCCGAGCGCGGCTAAATAGGCGGTGGTCGGCGTTTGCCCGCTCCAGTTACGTCGGTGATCGCTGCCGTCTCCACGCAGGCTGAAGCCTGTGCCGGAATTGCGTTCGGCTACAAATGAGCCGTTGGGCAGGCTGGCAGTCGGTTTGAGATAGGCCAGCACAAGCTGCTGAAGCGAAGCCGCCAATGCCAGATCGAGATTTTCGTCGCCTGTTTCAAAATTGGGGATAAATTCTGCGCCGAGCGCGATGCGTTTAAAAGCCTCGTCCCAATCCTGCGCTAGCCAGCGCTGCGCCAACGCCAGCGATTCGCGCGCATCTGGCAGCCCAGCGTGAACCCAGCGAATGACGACTTTTTTCCTGCCGCCGATGGTCAATTCACGGCCAATTTTTGAACTGCCGGGTTGGTCAGCGCTGCCACCTTCCAGAACGATCACCGGATTCAAATTGCCCGCGTTTTCAAAGTGGAGGACGCTGGTTTTATCAGCCAGTGTGAGAATGCGTACTGGCTGCTCTTTGCCCTGCGCGCCGAGATGCCCGAACAGATCGAGTCGCAGCGTCACGGGTTCGGTATGGGCGTTGCCCAGCGTAAAGCGCGCGCCGACAGCATGGGATTCCATCGCCCAATATTCGACTTGCAGGGCGAGGTTGGGCGTTAATGAAGCCTGAACGCGCAGATAGCCGGGGGCAAATGCCGTAATCGCCGGAGGCATCGAGTAAGCCTGCGCCTGATAGATCATGCGTCCGTCGTGAAACCACATCGGAATCAGGCTGGCAAGCCCAACGCGGCCTCCGTAGCGGGTTTGCAGCACCAGCGCGGGTGAATCCACCGCGCCAAGGGAAAGCTCCCACGTCTGGTCGTCAACATAATCGGTTGCGCTCAGGCGGGCGTCGGCAGCAAGCGTTAGGGAGAATGCTTTGTTCGAGTCTAGCAGCCAGCGGCGCACATTTTTCGTCATTGCTCCCCCAAGATTTTCGATGTTAGCTCAATTGCCAGGTTGAATCCGCTTCGTTAAAACGGAATCCCTCGTTATATAAGCTGAACAGGATGTGATAACCAGGTGCGGTGGGCTGTGCGCCGGGATGGTATTCATAGCGGGTCACGTAGCCAAATTCAGGTGTCACTGCCCAACCCAGCGCTTCACGGATGTCCGGGTTGTCGCGCCAGAGCTTGCCAAAACCGCGCTTAGGCTGTTCCAGTCCGGTTGGCGGGACGAGATCAGGGTCGGACTCTGGATCGCCTTCTTTAAAAGTATTGGTGTAAACCTGCCACGTGCCTTTACCCTCTGCTGTGATAACCATCACCCATACCTGGTCGGTGGGTTGTAACCAGAACATGCGACCATGCTCAAAAACCTGCTCGGCGACTTGAATCTGGGTAATCGTCGGTGTGGCAAGGCCATCGCTGGTGGCTGTCGGCGGTGGGGTTCTCGTTTCAGTTGGAGAGGTGGTGGGTTCCTCGGTTGCCGCCTGTATATCCGCAGTTTCCTGCGTGGGTGTCGGATTGGTGTTGTCTTTTTCGGGCGTTGCCGTTACCACGAGAATAATCTGAGTCGGCGGTGGCCCCTGGCAGGCTGCGATGATAATGGCGAGAGCAATTGCCAGACCTATCAACAAACGTCGATGCATAACGTTCTCCCAAAATGGCAGAATTGTAACCACGATTGTATCAGACAGACCTTTAGATGCAAGGTAATGCTAATAATCGTCAGCGAGACGCAGGTTAATCGTGATAATCGTCAGCAAGCCGGAGGGTAGCGCTGCTAATCACCCGTTCGAAAGGGATAGCGCCGACAATTATCAATCTATGGGATGCGAAACCTATGCTAAAATAGAGCGAGATTATGGAATGCGTAGGAACGATTGGTATGACCACAACGGTGCGCCCCAAGGCCATCACCCTGAACAAAACCGAACATTATCTTGAAATTACCTGGAGCGATAATCAGGTTTGCCATTATCCGCTTTCAGAACTGCGCGAGGCGTGTCCGTGTGTCGAATGCCGGGGCGGACATCAATACATGGGACGCGAACACGAACCGGACAACCTCTTAAAATTGACCCCCAAGCGTTCGTATGCCATGTCGCAGGTTGATCTGGTGGGAAATTATGCCTTGCAACCGACCTGGGATGATGGGCATCACACCGGCATTTATACCTGGGATTACCTGAGACGGCTTTGCCCAGAGGAAGCGTCATGATGGATGAAAATGGGGTGTTGGGTTTGTCCTCGCTTGCTGAACTCAATTATCTGCGGTTGGAAGCGATGGATTTGTTCGAGCGCTGCCTGACGGAAGGCAAAACAGATTTTCTCGAAACCTTTATCGAACAGCAGATTTCGCAGGAGCCGCCGCGTCTGGAACTGCTCCGCGAAGTTGGCGACGATTTGTATCAACGTTTGCTGGCGCTCGAAGAGTATCATGCTGACCTGCTGGATCGTGTCTGGCGGGCGCTGCACGATGATTTTGGTGTCGAGATTGGCACGCTGGATGACCTTTCAGAATCTCAGCCGCAGCTTGAGCGTGAAAATGTGATGCAGCGTTTGCGCGAATATAATCCGCTGCTGACCGAGGCTGATGAAGTGATAGTCAGTAAAATGCTGGATGCTTCCTTGCAAACGGCGTCTCAGCTTCGGGCCGATGTCACGATGACCGAATATCTGCACCAGTATGTGTCCGATTGGGTCGATGGCCTGAGCGCGACGATTGCGCGGCGGATGTGGGTGAATGGTCGAGGCGACAAATACACCAGCGGTTTGCAATAATGCAAGACGCAGCTTTCATTTTCTTATCATTGTTTTCTTTAATATTTGATTGATCCCCATGTTACAAACCAAACCTCGTCACTGTGTAATTTGCTAAACACCTCTCATTTAAGTTTCATAACTTTTGTCTAAACGCGCCACTTGGTCTCAGGCGAGAGTGAGCTATAATACTCAAACTGAACGAAGACGAATTAGGTTTGATTTATGTTGTTCAGTGTAATGCTTAATTTATGAAAGGAAATGTTATATGCGACTCAACAGATTTCTGGCATTAGGTTTGCTTCTCGCGATGCTGATCGGCGTGGTCGGCGTTTCGGCTCAGGATACAGTGACACTCGAATTGTGGCACGCGACGCAGGACGCCGAGGGCGATGGCCTGCTGGCGATGATTGAAGCGTTCAATGCAGCCAATCCAGGCATTGTTGTCGAGCAGGTTTTTAACCCCAGTAATACCATTCTTGACAGCTTCCGTGCGGCGGCTGGCGCTGGTGAAGGCCCGGACATCATTCTGTGGGCCAATGACTCCAGCGGCGAATTTGCCACCAAAGGCTTGATCGCCGACATCAGCGGTTGGGTTGACGACGAACTCAAAGGGCAGGTGACGGACAGCGGTTGGGGAACGTTCACCTATGAAGGCAAAATTTACGGTGTCCCGGTGAACGCCAAGACGCTGGCCCTCTTCTATAACAAGAGCCTTGTGCCGGATGCACCCGAAACCTGGGCCGATGTCCTCAAAATTTCGGAAGAACTGGCTGCGGACGGTGTGACAGGCCTCGGTTTCCAGAACGGCTTCTTCCACAGCGCAGGTTTCCTCTATGCCCTCGGCGGCGCGTTGATGGACGACGAAGGCAATGCGACCTTTGGCCCGGAAGGCGGCGATATGACAGCAGCGATGGAAGCCTACCTGCAATTCCATCAGGATATGTATAACCTGTCGCTCGATGAATCCAGCGGCGTGATTATTGACGGCACATCCCCGCTTCCGGGTTTCCAGACGGGCGACGTTGCGATGGTTTACGATGGCATCTGGAATCTGGCGCAGTTTGAATCTGACCTGGGTGATGACCTGGGTGTCGCGATTATGCCCGCTCTTGATAACGGCAACGTCCCGGCCTTGTTCGCGCAGACCACTGGCTTCATGGCGAACGCCAATATGTCCGAAGATACCGCCAAACAGGACGCTTTTGTCAAATTTATGAAATTTGTCACCAGCGAAGAAGGTCAGCAGATTGGCCTGGATGTCGCTGGCTGGCTGCCCGTGAACCCGAATGTGACGATTGACAGCAATCCGAATCTTCAGGTTTTCGCTGACCAGTTCGCGCTCGGCACACCCTTCCCCAATCGCGCGGAACTCTCACAGTTCTGGACGCCGATGGCTGACGCGATTACGGCTGTGAGCGCAGGCGGCGAAACCCCGGCTGACGCAACGGCTGCGGCCTACGAAACCATCCAAAAGGGTATCGACGAGATGCACGCGGCGGCAGGGTCATAGCCCTAACTCGGCTAGATAAGCATCCATCATGAGCTTTTGGGGTGAGGACGGCACGGTGTCTCCTCACCCTTTTTGTTTAGAACTTGATCTCTGATTCGCTTAGAAACCCTTTGAAAATTCAAAAAATGCGCCTTATAGGGGGCAATCACGCCAAATTATTCTTTGTAGATGTGCAAGAATCCTTATTTGTCGTTAGATTGATTGGAGCAAAACATGGCATCGGCAATCCGCAGCTCGTCTGAAGGCGACATCTCATTGTGGGGGAGTCTGCGCGAGGGGATACGTGCCAGTGGGATACCCTGGCTGTTTATCGCCCCCTCGCTGATCGTAATGGTGATCCTGACATTTTATCCCCAGATTTATCAAATTTCGCTGTCTTTCTACGATTTCCGCGCTGAGAATATGCGGCCTGATAACCCGGCACTGTACGTCGGCCTGCAAAATTATCAGCAGGTTCTCAGCGAAGGTCTGAACGTCCCGAATTACAGCTTTTTCCCGCTGCTTGGCTTCAATATCATGTGGACGGTGGTCAACGTCTTTTTTCACGTCGTGCTGGGCGTGGCGATTGCGATGGTGCTGAATGCCAAAGATGTGTTCGGCAAGCGTTTCTACCGCACGATGTTTGTCATTCCCTGGGGGATGCCCGTCCTGATTACAGGCTTGATATGGAATAACATGTGGCAGAAAAACGGCGGTGCGGTGAATTTGCTGGCGGAAGCGCTGAATAATCGGTTTGGAACACAGTTTGGCACACAGACTGATTGGCTGGGCGACCTGACACCGCCTGTCGATCTGCGCGGCATCATTCCGGCAGTCGTGATTATTGGCTGTGGTCTGCTAGCGGCATGGTTGGCCTGGGGATTGATTAAAAAAGGCGTGACCAACCCCAAAACGGGGAAATGGGAACTCAATCGCGTGGTTTGGAACGGCGGCATCATGATTATTGCAGGGTTAGCCTCCATCGCCACGCTGATCGACGTTCTCAACGGCTCGATCTCGACCTCGGTCATCACGAAATTATTTGACCGCGCGGGCGCGCCTGTGCTGGCCTTTTACTCGCTGCTGATTACCAATGTCTGGCTTGGCTGGCCCTTTATGATGGTCGTCGCGACGGGCGCGCTGCAAAGTATTCCGCCGGATTTGTACGAAGCGGCTGACGTGGACGGCGCGAACAAGTGGGAGCAGTTTAAGAGTATCACCGTCCCGCTGATTCGCCCCGCGATGGTTCCGGCGATCATGTTGGGAACAATTTATACGTTTAACCTTTTCAACGTGATCTACTTCATCACGGCAGGCGGGCCGCGTAACCAAACCGATTTGCTCATCACACAGGCCTATAAACTGATCGCGCAGCCCCCACAGCTTTACGGTGCGGCGTCGGCCTTCGCCATTATCGTATTTTTCATTTTGCTCATTATCACCTTGATTCAGAATCACGTGACGCGCGCAACGGAGGCTTATGATGAATAATATTCAGAAAGCACAGGGAACAGCCAGCGCAGCCGCGCCTATTGCCCCCGCCCGACCAACGACAGCCGTGACCCGATTAGCGTCACCGCGCCGTAACGCGATCATTCGCCAAATTCTGATGCAGATTTTTTTGCTGGCGGTGCTGGCAACCGTAATTTTTCCGGTGCTTTGGATTATCTCGATGGCGATTGACCCGCGCGGCATCTCACGGCCCACCGATTTGACGCTTTTCCCGGCGAATGCGACCCTTGATGCTTTTTATAAGCTGCTGCGTGAGCCATTCAGCAATGTGCTGCCGATCTATTTTGGCGATATGCTGCTCAACAGTCTGTTCGTCGCTTTCGGAACGGCGATTTTTACGGCGTCATTGGGCGCATCGGCGGCGTATTCGTTCTCACGTTTTCGCTTTGTCGGGCGCGAGTCTGGCCTGTTGATTTTCATCGTGCTGCTGATGCTGCCCGCCACCGGAACGCTGATTCCGCTTTTAATTATGTTCAACTCGGTGCAGGTTAGCTCCGGTCTGGCGATTGCCGTCCCGTCATTTTTTGCATCAGGAGTCGTCTGTGCGATCATCTATATGGTGTATCGGATAACGGCGGGCTATCTGAAATTTGACCATGATCGCTCCTTTAACCCGACACCGCGTCTGGTGACTGCCGTCATCACGATTCTGGCACTGATTTCGATTATCCTGACCTTTACGGTCATGCTGGATCGCAACCCGGCGTATAAAGCCGCGATTGATGCGCCGATGATCGCCGCGCAAGCACCGCTGACCGATGCCCAGGATAACTATAACCGCCGTTCCGAAAGCCTTCCGCGCAGCCAGCGCACCGCCGAACGCGAAGAACGTCAGGCCGAAGCTGCCGCTCAGGAAGCCGCCGATATGGTCGCGATCAACGAATCGGCGCAGTCCAGCACCGATTTGAACGCGCTTCTGCAATCGGAAATTGATAAACGGCAGGGGACAGACAGCCTTTTGCTGGAAACACTGACCAACGTGCAGGCCACTCTCGCGTCCGATGGACAGGAAGCCGCGCTCACAGCATTGGCGGACGGCGTAACAGCGTTACAGGTGGAAGCAACCGACGCGGCGGATTCGGCCCAGCGTGCGCGCGAAAACGCCGTCGAAGCCGTAGGGACGCTGGCTGAAGCTGAAACGCAGTTGGCGCAGGCACGAGCGGATTTTGACGTGGTTCAAGGTCGCGCTTTAACCCTGCGCACGAATGTCATGGTCGGCGGATTGCTGCCCTATTATCTGGCGGCATGGGCAGCGGTTTTAATCGGCGCAGCGGTCATATGGGGCATCGTCTACCTGCTGCGCGAGCGTTTTGAACCGCGCCCGTTGGTCAATATTTTGCTCTACGCCCTGCTGGTGGCAGTCTTTATCGGCCTGGGGATTTCAGCTTATCAATCGCGCCTGCCATCCAATGTGCCGCCAACCGTGACGCTGCGGGTGACGCTGTTTGGGCTGGCGCTGGCTTTTCTATCCGGTGGTTTGCCGTTTACGATCTGGAATCTCAAGGGCTATTTTGACACCATCCCCAAAGATTTGGAACAAGCGGCGTTGATTGATGGTGCGGGGCGTGTCGGGACATTTTTCCGCATCATCCTGCCGCTGTCGCTGCCCGCGTTCGCGATTACGATTTTGTTCAGCTTCATGGGATCATGGACGGAATATATCCTGTCGTGGATTTTCCTGACCGGAAATACGCAGGATTATACGCTGGCGATGGCGCTGGTCAGTATGGCGCAGGGCGCGAATTCGCCGCCGCCGGATATGCAAAAATTCGCGGCGATGGCGATTCTCGTGTCGCTGCCGATTCTGATTCTGTTCTTCGCGGCGCAGCGTTACATCGTCAGCGGTCTGACCATCGGCGCGGTGAAGTAGAGCGGGCAAGGACTGAGGACTGAGTGGGAAGTGCTGAATAGAAAGTGAGAGTAATGAGTGATGAGTGAGTGCAGGACTGAGTAAAGCGTGCGGAGCATAAAATCTAAAGTGCTGAGTTTTAGAACCCTATTTGACTCAGCACTTTAGACGCGGCACTTTCTTTCACTCATCAGTCATTACTTTCCACTCATAACTGCATTTCCTCAGTCCTGAGCAGCCTACGGGCTGAACGTGCCGGACATCAATTCCTCGATTAGCGGATTGCCGAGCAGGTTGCATTCGGCGGGGACTTCCTTGCGCTCGATTTCCGGCATCGGCGCATCGGGATTGTAGTAGTTGTAAACGGTGCGCGAAACTTCGGCGACCAGCGGGAAAGATTCGCTGAAATCGAGCCACGTCGGGTTGTAGAGGGTCATCACCAGCACGTAATTGCCGCCGGGTGTAAAAACGATGCCTGCGTCGCCGTGCGTATCGTTAATCCATCCATGTTTATGCGCTACGCGCGTACCTGCTGGAACGCCCGCTTCGATCAATTCGCCAATGGTATTGCCGCTCATAATCTGGATGATCTGCCCGCACTCGTTGCGCGTGAACGCCTCGCCGAAGCGCTCGACCAATGGGCCGCCGGTGCCATAGGCGCACTGGTAAATCCCGCTGAGCAGCCAGCCAATTTCATCGACGGTCATCTGATTCGATGGGTCGGGAAAAGCACTCGACTGATCGGCATCGGTTTGGGGTAGAACAACGGGTATCAACGGCACAAGTGGATTATTCGGGTCGATCACGTAAGGCGCGACGATAAAGGTGCGGTTCAAACCCAACTGGCTCAGAAAATCGGTGGTGTACGCCGCGCCGACAAAAGGATCGCCGCCGCCGATGATACTGAGCATGTCGTTGGTAGACGTGTTCTGGCTGCACACCATTGCGTTGGCAATTGTGATGGCCTCGGCATTATCTGGCGGGCTGTTGAGAACGTTGTAAAGTTCGGTCAAAATCGCGATTTTATTGATGCTCATGCCGCTGAAGGCAACATCATTGTTAAAAGTGACGGCTTCCCCGGTCTGCAAATCTTTCAGGAATAGCGCCCCTTTGCGGCTGGTTTCCGGCTCGAAACCTGCACTCAAGACCATATTCCAGATTTGATTGCCGAGCGCTTCAAAAGCCGGACTCAGCGCGACGGGCGTCCCACCGAGCAAAACGCTGTTCTGCAAAACTTGCGGCGTCGGCGTCAATGTCGGCAGATTGAAAACGGTCTGGGTGATCGACGGCAGGCTGAAAACATCGCCTTCGATTTCGAGCAGTTCCTGCGCGACCCATCCAAAACCGTTGGGCGCGTCGGGATAACGAATTTGCAGCCAGGGAAGCTGGGTATGCCATGCCGTGATTTCGAAACGATCTCCGGCGCGTCCGATACCGATGCGGGGATAATCCGCACCTGGCCCAAAGCGAATGTTGATTTCGCCATTTACCACACCGACCACATTTGCCGATAAAGTCGCTGTGGCGCTCGGCAGGACGACCCCGACGACTTGCGATGAAGTGGTCGGCTCAACAACGGCGGGCTGTGTCGCAGTTGGCGGTGAACCATCGACGACTAAACTGGAATAAGGCACGGTATTGACGTTGCCCTGCGGCGTGACGAGTTCGGCAAAAACCCAACCGAGGGGCGCAAGCGAAGCCGGATCGCCCAGCAGCAGCCAGGGATAAAATTCGCTGCGTCCGATCACCGGATAGCGCGTACCGCTTTGAATTTCGCCGACAAGCTGCGCGCTTACATCCGGCGTGGCGCGTAAATTAGCTTGCCCGATGGCTTCTGCGGTGACTCCGGTGGATTGTGCCGCCAGTGGCAGCGCGGCGGCGATCAGAACAATGCTCAGGATAATCAAATAAATGGTTAATCGCTTCATAGTTGATAGACGTTGACCCATGTGCTTACGTTAATTGGCGCGTTGCCTGTTCCCATTCTTATCGATTCACAGACGCGAATTATAGCATGGTGATCGCGCCGTGAAATGAGCCGATTGTTAAATCTCAATGATAGAAAAACCATTGACCGAGTGATAAAAAGCCATTGACACTAAGCTATTGTCTGATAGAATGCCATTCACTCCAGCCGAATTGGCGGAATTGGCAGACGCGCTACGTTCAGGGCGTAGTTCTCGCAAGGGAGTGTGGGTTCGACTCCCACATTCGGCACAAAAGCTCAGGTCTAGGCCTGAGCTTTTATTATTCCCGCAAATTTTCAATTGGGTGTTTCGCTAACCCTGCGTTTTCCCTACGCTGTTCTTTGCGCCGCAGGAAAGTATCACCATTTTTCCGATGCTATTCTTTGCGCCGCAGGAAAAGCGTGACCTCATGGCGATTGCTCACCAGTTGGCGCACCTGGATGATTTTGTAGACTTTGCGCAGAATCCGGAAGCTGTGATCCATGACCCGCGCAAAATTGCGATTGCGCAGCTTCAGCGTCATGATGGCGATGCCACCCGAACGCAGATGGCGCGCATAATCGACCATCAGGCGTGCCGAATCCTGAACATCGAGCTTCATGTCGTTGACGATCAGATCAAAAGTCGTTTGGCAGCGTTCTAGAAATTCCTCGGCAAGCATCGGCTGATAATTGACACCCTCATCGAACGTGAGCCAGGGATAGAGGGCGGTGGGCGCGACGGCTGTCACCCGCAGGCCGCGCCGACGCAGCAGCGTAGTCCATGCCCCCGGCGCAGCACCCAAATCCAGCGCATGATCGCCATTTCGCAAATGGATAGAAAATACGTCCAGCGATTCGAGCAGCTTGTATCCGGCGCGGTTGGGCACGGATTCGGTAATGGGTATCTGACCGCCTGCCCAGGGCGATAGATTCTGGGTTGCCCACGACACGCCGAGATAAGCTCGATATGCTTGCTGTTCCGGCGTAATCAACACCGACAGCACCCGGCCTCGCGGCTTTTGAATCGATGTTGTTCTGCGATTTCCGCTCAAAAACTGCTGAATTTCCGCAATCGGCCAGCCGGACTCGACGGCGCTGCGGATTTGAAGATCAGCATCCGAAGGCGCAATTTTTTCGATGGCATTTTTGAGCGCTGTCAAGTTATTGAAATTTGTGCCAAGCGACAAAACAGTGTGAACCGGAAACAGATGGTGCAGATAAATCGGGGATCGGTGCCGCCAGGGATGGGTGAGTTTATCGAATGAAAAGGGTGCTTGGAGTAAAGTGTACCCCGGCGCGAGACGTTCAGAAATGGTTACTTGAGGCTGGCAGCGGCTGAGTTCGTTGAGGGCTAAATCGACGAAATACGGTGAGCAGGTTAAGATTGATAGTGTCACGCTCCTTCCAGGGGCCACAACTTCCCAATTATGTGGAACTAGAGTTGCTAAGAACGATTATTTGAGTGTACCAAGAATACCAAGAACGATTTTTTGAGTATACCGAAATCTTCCGAAAAATCACAGCTTGTTGTATAGTTCATAAATAAGTCGAAATTTCGAGGGTTTAAGATCAGTGGCAGCGACAGAAAAACCACCCCGCGTCGAGCGCAAACGAACTGGACAGCTTTCCGGTGTACAGGTGATGTTTGCCGCGATTCTAGCGATTGGTTTGCTGTTGGCGATCAATTTCAGCAGTCGTATCGCCGCTGGACAACCCCTTCTGGAAGCCTATAACCGCGTTAAAGATGAGATAGAGCTGCTGAAACAGGAGCAGGGACGCCTGATTGCCGAGCGCGATTATGCCTTGAGTGATTCCTATGTCGAACGCTGGGCGCGCGACGAGGGCAAGATGGTGCGCGATGGCGA
>Ga0268299_1003089_pt1 | contig 16661 bp, 13 predicted proteins | sample NOBtaG_FD_193484 | JGI IMG/M metagenome (GOLD analysis project Ga0268299, IMG submission 193484) | Activated sludge microbial communities from bioreactor in Nijmegen, Gelderland, Netherland - NOB reactor | ecosystem: Engineered > Bioreactor > Aerobic > Activated sludge | place: Netherlands...
CGCCAAAACGTGAGCCGATACGCACCACGCCCCACAAATTTTGCGAAATGACTTCCGCCGCGCCTGTGTTGAAGAAAACCATCGACTGCTGAATCAGCGCCAGAATATTGGCGGCAACCGCCACCACCAGCGCGACAATCACCATCCATTTCAGGCGATTCATCACGCGCGGCGGCAAAAATCCGGTTTGATGTTCGGCGCTGCCCCAGGCTGGCACTAAAATGAAGCTGTAGACCACGAACACCCCAAACAGCAGCAAGATTGATCCCATCAGCAGGACACGCCAGACAATTTCCAGCGGCATCACCACATATTCCGATGAGCCGATCATCCCGCCAACTTCAGAGCCGACAAAAAAAACGCGGCTTTCCGCGTTGACGTGACCGTCGCTGGCAAAAGCGGGGCGCAGCTCAACGATATATGCGCCATCGGGCAGGCCAGTCGGCACACGCAGCGACATCAATGCCTGATTATTTTCGTCCACGCCGCCGGTGGCTAAAACCGCGCCCGTCTGGTCACGCAAAATCAGACTGCTGAAATCTGGCTCCAGGCCTTCGCTAAACCAATATTGAACGCGGGTGGGAGGGCGTTGCAGCACGGTTCGATCCTGTGGAATCGAACGGACGATATAGCCGTGCGCTGACGCTGGGGTGGTGACCGTCAGCAGCGCGGCAACTGTAACAAAAACAGACAACCGCAGCAGAGAACGCATAAAATTCCTTGAGACAATTTGTGTTGATTCTACCGCAGTATAGCAGACCTTGTTCGATTTTTCACGAACTACTTATGTTGCTATATCCTATGTTATAGTTATGAAAAATTTGATGATGATGAGGCAACGCGAAATATGATTCAATCTGATCTCATTTCCCACTATCAACAAAATGGCTTTGTCACTGTGCCTGGGCTTTTCTCCCAAGAGGAAGTTCAGCACTACATCGAACATTACATGGAATTGAATACCCAAGGGCGTGGTGAAGGCCGGGAAATTGCCGATGAAACCGACCCGCTCAAAAAATACCCACGTTTGATGCACCCCCACCGCCATGACACCATCAGCATGGAGTGGATGCTGGATAAGCGCATTGTGGAATGGCTGGAGATGCTGCTGGGGCCAAAGCCGTATGCCACGCAGACAATGGTTTATTACAAACCACCGGGATCACGCGGGCAGGCGCTTCATCAGGATCAATTTTATCTGCGTGTCCAGCCGGGAACGTGCATGGCGGCGTGGATGGCACTGGATCGTTGCGACGAAGAAAATGGCTGTCTGCAAATCGTGCCGGGGAGCGGCAATCTGCCCGTGCTGTGCAGCGTCGAGGCAGATTTAAACAAAAGTTTCGTCAGCGACACCGTGCAGTTGCCGCAAGGGATGCAGCCGACGCCTGTCGTCATGGAGCCGGGGGACGTGCTGTTCTTCAACGGCAGCGTCATTCATGGCAGCTTCCCCAATACCACGCAGGATCGTTTCCGCCGCGCCATTATCGGACACTACGTCAGTGGTGAAGCTGAAAAAGTTGCCCAGTGGTATAACCCTGTCTGGATGATGGATGGGACGCAGATTAACCTGGAAAACAGCAAATGGGGTGGCACGTGTGGCGTCTGGGTCAACAAAGACGGTAGGCCTGTGGTTGAAATGGCAGGCGTCGAGACGCGCCAGAATTACGAAATTCACTAAAAACAGTGATGAGTGATGAGTAAAAAGTGATGAGTCGGAAACGAGAAGAAGTTACCGTCTCGTTTCGGCTTTGAACGAACTCGTCACTCATTACTTTCAACTCATTACTTGGTATTATCAACTCCCTTATGCCCCACAAACTCGACAATAAAATCGCGCTGATTACAGGTGGGAACTCCGGCATCGGGCAGGCGACGGCGCTGTTGTTCGCACAGGAAAGCGCAAAAGTCATTATTGCCGCGCGCAATGCGGAAAAAGCGAAAATAACTATCGCGCAAATTCAGCAGGCGGACGGGACAGCCGATTTTGTCGCCTGTGACGTGCGCCAGCCAGACGATTGTTCGCGCGCCGTCGAATTTGCGATTCGGAAATTTGGGCGAATCGATATTCTGTTTAATAATGCCGGGATCGTGCCATCGGGGACAATTCTGGAAACGTCGCTGGAAACCTGGGCGGATACCTGGGAAACCAACGTCAGCGGCACATTTTATGTCACACGCGCGACATTGCCCGCGATGATTCAGCAGAGGAGCGGCGTGATCGTCAATAATGCTTCCGACTGGGCGATGGTCGGCGGGCAGAACGCGGCGGCCTACTGTGCCAGCAAAGGCGCGATTGTCGCGCTGACGAAGGCGTTAGCGCTCGATCATGGACGCCAGGGAATCCGCGTGAATGCGGTTTGCCCTGGCGACACGTATGTCGAACGCTGGGATGCGCGCCTCAGTTCGGGCCAGGGTCGCGAAAACTGGCTGCGCGAAATCGGCGAAAATTTTCCGCTGGGGCGCGTTGGCAGGGCCGAGGAAGTGGCCCGCGCCGTGTTGTTTCTCGCGTCCGATGATTCTAGCTACATGACCGGGCAAACCCTGGTCATTGACGGCGGCAACACAGCGGGCGGGACTTCGGCCAAATATTAGCTGCCGAGGGTGTAGGTCACGCGGAAAACCTCGCTTGTCAGATAATCCAGCACGTAGAGCGCGCCGTCCGGCCCAACGGTGACATCAATCGGGCGTCCCCAGGCAGGCACAAATTGCAAAAATAATTGGAAATCCCCGGTAAACGTGCCATCGGCGGTTGGCTGAAGCGGCACAAACACAACCGTGTGACCCTGGAGGATGCCGCGATCAAGCATCGCAGGAACACCTGTGCCGAACTGCGCCACGAATACGCCATTCTGGAAAGCGGGTGGAAATTGCGCGCCGCTGTAATAAACCAGCCCGGAGCTAACTGTCGATGGAAAAAATTCGGTGATCGGCGGTTCGCTGGTATTTCCAGCGGGCAGCAGCTTGCCAAAGGCATCGGGAAAACCATAATTGCGCCCCTGGCGGACGTGGTTGAGTTCTTCCGGTGGGATATAGCGCAGGGTCATATCGAGCTGGTCCGGCCCATTATCGGCGGTGAACAGATCGCCATTGGGTGAAAATGTCAGATCATAGGGATTGCGAAAGCCCGTCGCGAATACTTCTAATTCGCTGCCATCAGGGTTCATGCGCAGAATCGAAGCCTCCCGCTGCTGCTGAATCGGGCCATGATCGGTGGAGGAGCCGACACCGACATAAAGCTTACCATCTGGCCCGAAAGCGATGCCGTTATTCGAGTGAAGCGGATAGAGCAGCGCGGGCAAATCTGTCACGATAGGGTCAATCGAGTCGTAAACTTCATCGCCATCGACATCGAGCATCCGAACAATGCGGCCTTTGTCGGAAATGTAGAGTGCGCCGTCTGGCCCAAAGGCAATCCCAACCGCATGTTCGAGGACAGTTGCTTCGTTGGTGTAGATCAGCTCGCGGCTGTCGGCGGCATGATCGTCCTGAGCATCGTCGCGCAGTCGATAAATTTGACCGTCTACCGTCAGCACGTAGAGAGAACCATCCGGGCCAAAGGTCATTGACGAAGCGCCCGACCTGGCAAGCCCGCCATAAATCTGAATCTCAAACCCTTCAGGAACAAATAACATACGCTCAGCGAGCGGCGGTGGCCCCGATGGTGTTGGCTCGGCTGTGGGTTCAACTGTCACCGTTTCTGCTTGACTCGAACACGCTGCCAGCAGCAGAAGCAGCAGGATTAATTTCAATTGTCGCATCATGCTTAGCTCAGTCCTCAGTTTGGCACGATAAAGAAATTAAATCTTACTACAGATTTTGGCAGACCGAAAAATAAAACCCACTGATTTTAGCAGATCGAAAAATAAAAACGCCGCTGTGTGCGGCGTCTGTTTTTTTAGTTCAAAAATAAGCAGTGTTAACTCATATAATCGCGCAGTTGACGGCTGCGGCGCGGGTGACGCAGGCGGCGCAGCGCACGACCTTCGATCTGGCGGATACGTTCCCGCGTGAGGCCAAACTTCTGTCCGACTTCTTCCAGGGTGTAGCTGCGACCATTTTGCAGGCCAAAGCGTAACCGCAGGATGCGCGCTTCGCGGGGCGTCAATGTGCTGAGGACTTCTTCGATCTTGTCCCGCAGCAGATTGTCATAGGCGCTTTGAGCGGGGGTCGGCGCGGTGTCATTTTCAATGAAGTTACCCAGTTCGCTGTCCTCATCTTCGCCGACAGGATGTTCCAGGCTCAAGGGCTGCCACGATACACGCAGCATCCACTGAACTTTGCGCGGGTCAATATCCATTTCAGTAGCAATTTCTTCGGCGGTGGGTTTGCGTCCATATTCCTGCTCCAGCGTGCGGGCGACGCGGTAGAGGCGGCGAATGCGATCACTCATGTGGACGGGTACGCGGATTGTGCGCCCCTGGTCAGCAATCGCGCGCGTAATCGTCTGGCGAATCCACCAGGTCGCGTAGGTGCTGAAACGGAAGCCGCGCCGATAGTCGAATTTTTCGACAGCTTTCATCAAGCCCAGGTTGCCTTCCTGGATCAGATCGAGGAAGGGGACGCCCCGGCACATATATTTTTTCGCGATGGAGACGACCAGGCGGGTATTGGCTTTGATGAGGTGGTCGCGGGCGTTCACGCCATCCTGCATCAGAAGCTGCCATTCCAGAAGGCGGCGGCTGGTCGGGTTTTTCTTGATTTTCTTCTCAGCGGCGAGTCCTGCTTCGAGGCGCACCGCAAGGTTGATTTCTTCTTCGTTAGAAAGCAGGGGGACGCGCGCCATTTCCTTCAGATAGAGGCCAACGGTGTCGCTGGAAGCCATGACGGATAGATCATAATCCTCGTCATCGTACTCGTCGTCGGACTCCATCTCCTCCTCATCTTCATCGCTGAAGTCGTCATCAAAGGGGAGCGAATCGTCGGCAAAGAAGCTATCATCGAATGAATCGCCCTCATTTCCCCGGATGAGGTCGTCATTGTAGAAATCCATATCGGAAATACGTTCAAAGCGAGAATTCTGAGAGTCGCTAAAATTCATCAAGATACTATCCCCCAGCAAACAATTTTCGATTTATTTACCATCTAAAAGCTCCTTCAACTGTGCAAAGCGCAGGTCAATACCCTCCAATGCACAATCACAGGTTTCGTAATTCAGGTTGGTGCCACACTCTGGACACAGACCTTTGCAATTTTCCCGGCACAAAATCCCCCGTGACAGGACGATCAGCGCTTCGGCGCGCACCAGCGGAGCCAGGTCGAGAATGCCGTCGTCATAGAGGCGGAATTCAGCATTTCCCGGCGATTGATAACCATATAATTCTTCGATTTTGATATTGATACTGCGTGATACAGGCTCAAGACAGCGGTAGCATTCGTCTTCAATGCCAATCTCAAGGTCGCCCTGTACCAGAATGCCTTCTTTTGCGCGGCTGAGGCGGATAGGGCCTTTGATATATTTCAAAAATACATCATCGGCGACGCGCACCGCAGGCACATCAAAGGTTGAGTCGTGGCTGTGACCTGGCCCAGCGGTTAGCAAGAAACCGATGTTGAGTTTCAGGACGCGGTTGCTCACATAGTTGTTGGCAAACGGTTTCACAGCTTATGGGCCTTGTATAATGTGACAGTTCTTGACAAACTTCACAACTCACAATTGGGATTATATGGGAGTTTTTTCTCGTGTGTCAAGATGTGCGACAACGGCTTAACGGAAAACAAACCGAAATTTCGTAAAATTCAAAGGTTTGTGACACAATTTGTCGCAAACCCAATTGTTGTGCTTTCAAACGTTAATGAAACTATTTTATGACGAGATTACTAAATTATAATCAGTTTTTGGTTATTGTAGCGTCTCAATAATGTAATAATATGACATAATCCGAAGATTGTAAAGCATTTGATGGTCAAAAATGCAGCGGTTAAACCCGGCTTATGCTACAATTTCCTGGTACTTATGTACTTGAGAGGTTGCCAAGATGATTGGCACACGGCTTGGGGCGTATGAATTAATCGAAGAAGTCGGCAAAGGCGGCATGGCGACGGTCTATCGCGCCTACCAGCCTGGTGTTGATCGCTTCGTCGCCGTTAAGGTCATTCATCGCTCGATTGCCGGGGATACCAGCGCTGTAGAACGTTTCCAGCGCGAAGCTCGCCTGGTGACCCGCCTCGAACATCCACACCTTCTGCCGATCTACGATTATAACGCCACGCACGACCCACCCTACATTGTCATGCGCTATCTTGAAAGCGGGACACTGAAAGACGTTCTCGATCAAGACCCGATTCCGCTCAAAGAAATTGCGTTTATGCTGCGGCAGGTCTGCTCGGCGCTGGATTATGCTCATCGCCAGAGTGTCATTCACCGTGACATCAAACCGTCAAACATTATGGTTGATCAGGAAGGCAATGCTTTCCTGACCGATTTCGGCATCGCGCGTATTAGTGGTATGTCTGGGCCTGGAATCACGGGGACTGGTTTTGCGGTTGGGACGCCCGGTTATATGGCACCCGAACAGGGCATGGGTTCCGAGGTTGATGCCCGCGCTGATATTTATGCGCTCGGTGTGATGACATTCCAACTCATCACAGGCCGGATGCCATTTCATGCCGAAACCCCGCTGGCATTGATTATTAAGCATATCAATGACCCCATACCGAATGTTACCGATTTTAACCCGAATGTTCCGATTATTCTCGATGGAATCATCAACACGGCGATGGCGAAACTGCCAGCGGATCGCTACCAGACGGCGACAGAGTTTGCCGATGCGATTGTGCAGGCCGTAGGTGCATCCTCGATCAGTACGCCGGTTGTGATGCGCCGCGCCGCCCAGAATACCATCAGCGGAATCCAGGAAGAACGCCAAGATCATAAAGAGATTATCGAAGCCACGATGGCAAAATTTGAAAGCCAGCGTGAGCAGACTGGTGTGCTGGGTGCCAATGAGGTAGGGGTTCCGACCACACGATTGCCAGCCGGCAGCACCCCCATCACGCCCATGCCGATACCCCAGCGGCGCGGGCTGCCGATTACCGCCGTCGTGATTGGCATTATCGCGCTGGCGATTATTGCGGTACTTTTTCTTGCGTCGCGGAGTAGTAACGAACAAACTGCTCTGATAACCGAGACAGCCGCCGCACTCGCATTAGCTGCCAGCGATACGCCGTCCGCCGCAACGGAAACGCCTTTGGCTGTGACATCAACGTCGCCTGCCACAGGTGAGGCAACCAATATTCCGGTTATCCCGCCGACAGATGTTGCTGCATCCGATACCCCTACAGAAACATGGACGCCAACGGAAACGTCAACGCCGACAGAAACGTCAACGGCGACCACGACGCCCACGCCAACCAATACGCTCACATCCACGCCTGCCACGCCCGTCGTTCAGGCTCAGCGTGATATTACGGTGCGCGGCGGCCCTGGGTCACAATATCCGGCAATCGCAACACTGGAAGCCAATAAACAGTTAGAAATCACGGGCATCAGCGATGACGGCTCATGGTTTCAGATTGCGTTAGCTGATGGTCAAAGCGCCTGGGTGACGACTTCCTCGTCGTTTGTACAGACTTATGGCGAATTGAGAGTCGTTCCGGTAGCTGCGCCGCCGACTGAGACCCCCACCGACACCCCAACGGCGACCAACACGCCAACGGACACCCCGACGGCAACGAATACGCCCAGTGATACGCCGACCAACACGCCGACGCCATCGGACACGCCGACGGACATACCAACCGCGACGGACACAGCGACCAATACGCCCACCGATGCGTCGATTGCAAGCCTGACACCGACAAACGCGCTCCCTGCAACAGCCGCGCCTGTTGATTTATCGCCGACTCCAGCAGAGCCATGTGTGATGCTGGCAGAAGGGCGGGTCAGCGTTTTTATTGGCCCAGGACGTAGTGTTCGAAGTGGCCTCAATGCGGGCGCGACCTATACCATCAGCGGAAAATTTATGGACGAAGATGGTGTGTTGTGGTGGCGATTGGAATGGCCGAACGCGCCGGATGTCGAAAAAGATCGTTATTGGGTGATGGATGAGGAAGTCACCACGCAGGGCGGCTGTGAGGCTGTAGAAGATGCCTTGCCGCCGGGGATGATCGCCGCGCCACCACCTCCCAGACCAACGGCAGCGACCAGCGTGACTCCGGCGACAGGTGACACGGGACAACCTGTGACGGCAGCACCGGGCGGCGACCTGGGCGCGGTGGATTGCACGGGCTTTAGAGTCCTCGGCCCGCTGGAAGGGTTGTCCTACGGGCGCACGACGATTTATTGGCAGCGTCCACCCGACGCAGCAGGCATTACGGATTATTGGGTGGTCATTGAGGATGAAAATGGTCGAAGTGTCCTGCTGCAAAATGTCGGCGCAGACCGCGACTATGTTGATGTTGAGCTGGATTTTGACAAGTACGAACCCGGTTACACCATCACGCTTTATGTCCGGCTGAAGATCGTCGGCGAGGCGGGAAATGACCGCGTTTTCGGCAATGCTCCGGTGTGCAGCACGCCCTGGGTGCGTATGCCGCGCGCGATGAGTTAGAAAATTTTCGTAATTCTGTCCCTGAAGGATCAACTGCATGATCGGCACGCGGCTTGGCGCGTATGAACTCATCGAAGAAGTCGGCAAAGGCGGCATGGCGACAGTTTATCGTGCCTACCAGCCTGCTGTTGATCGCTTCGTCGCGGTCAAGGTTATTCACCGCTCCATTGCAGGGGATACCAGCGCTATCGAGCGTTTCCAACGTGAAGCCCGACTCGTCACGCGCCTGGAACATCCTCATCTCCTGCCGATTCACGATTACAATGCGACCCATGACCCGCCGTACATCGTCATGCGCTATCTTGAAAGCGGAACGCTGAAAGATGTGCTCGATCAAGACCCGATTCCCCTCAAAGAAATTGCGTTTATGCTGCGGCAGGTCTGCTCGGCGCTGGATTATGCTCATCGTCAGGGCGTCATCCACCGTGACATCAAGCCATCGAATATCATGGTTGACCAGGAAGGCAATGCTTTTCTGACGGACTTCGGCATCGCGCGCATCAGCGGTATGTCCGGGCCTGGAATCACCGGAACAGGTTTTGCGGTTGGGACGCCCGGTTACATGGCTCCTGAGCAGGGCATGGGGCTGGAAGTCGATTCGCGCGCAGATATTTATTCGCTCGGCGTGATGACCTTTCAACTGGTGACAGGCCGCTTACCATTCGATGCTGAAACCCCGCTGGCGCTGATTATCAAGCATCTCAATGAGCCTGTGCCGAATGTCAGCACTTTTAACCCGAACGTACCCGTCGAGCTGGATGCGATTCTGCACAAGGCATTGGCGAAATCACCCGAAGATCGTTATGCAACGGCGACGGAATTTGCGGAAGCGATTGTCCAGGCCGTCGGCGCATCGTCGATCAGCACGCCGGTTGTCCTGCGCCGCGCCGCGCAAAATACGATTAACCAGATTCAAGAGGAGCGTGACGAACGCAAAACTGAAATCGAAGCCACAATAGCGAAATTCGAAAGCCAGCGTGGACTTCTGAACAATGATACGCCGACCACAAAGCTGACAACGGATAACCCGCCAATCCCGCCGGAATTGATGCCTCGTCGTGGTTTGCCGATCACCGCTATCGTCGTTAGCGTGCTTGCCGTCGTGATCGTCGCGGCGATTCTGATAACGTCCAGCAATAACGCCGCAAATTTGACCCTGACCGAGACGGCGATTGCTATGTTGAGCCAAACGCCGCTTCCAACACGAGAATCGACTGCGATTGCCGCTGGTGATGCGACAGTTGTACCCCAAAATACCGATGTGCCGTTAGCTTCCGATACGTCCACAACGACCAGTACACCCACAAATGATGTAACTTCTACGTCAACCGATACGCCGACGGTGACGGCAACGGAAACCGCGACGGCGACATTTACGCCGACGGATACGCCAACCAATACGCTCACACCAACACCGGCAACGCCGATTGTACAAGCCCTGCGGGATATTACTGTGCGTGGCGGCCCTGGGTCGCAGTACCCTGCTGTTACGACGCTGGAAACCAGTGAGCAGCTTGATATTGTCGGCATCAGCGAGGATGGCTCGTGGTTTCAGATTGCTTTGGAGGATGGCTCAATCGGCTGGATTACGACCTCCTCGTCTCTTGTTAATGCCTATGGCGCGCTGACTGTTGTTCCCGTAGCTGCCGCGCCGACAGAAACCTCGACGGACACGCCGACGGCAACCTACACACCGACAGACACGCCGACAGCAACACCAACGCTGACAAATACGCCAACAGACACACCCACAGCAACCTATACACCGACGGACACGCCGACAGCGACGAATACACCAACGAACACTGCAACTTATACGCCAACCGATACACCAACGGCGACGGTCACAGAGACCTCAACGGCGACATTTACGTCAACAGCCACACCCACAGCAACCGAAACGCCCACAGAAACAGCAACCGATACCGCAACACCAACTTATACGCCAACCGATACACCGACAGCGACGGAGACAGCCACCGCTACCAGCACCATGCCGCCCACCGCTACCGCAACTTTTATCCCTTCGCTTACGCCTGTTCCAGCAGGGCGTTTGCCCTACGTGGCTGATTTTGAAGGCGCTGAATCGGTTTTGGGCTGGGATTTTGACCCGGCAGTCTGGCAGGTGGTCAATGAAGGTGGCGAAAATTTGCTCATCGGCAAGGCGGCGCTGAATCAACCGCTGCGCATTCTGGGCATGGGGCAGCCGGAATGGCTGGACGCGACGGCTTCCGATCTGGTCATCAATTTCAGTCTGAATCTTGATCCCCAGGCGAACGGCGCGCGGCTAATTTTCCGTTACTCTCAGGAGGGCTATAACGTCCTCGAAATTTTGCCGGGTTTGATGATTTTGCGGCGCAATGCCATCACACCAGATATTTTCGCACGCGAAAGTGAGCGTATTCTGCGGACGGTGCAAGTACCGGTGCAGGGCAACACCTGGTACAACGTGACGCTGTGGGTGGACGGCGCGCGAATGTATATCTATCTGGATCGCAAACTGATCGTCACTCAGGAAGATAATATTTTTCCCACGCTTGGCGCTGGCGAAATTATGCTGCAACTGAACAGTGCGACGCGGCCTGTGCGCTTTGACGACATTCTGATCCAGCGCGCGGCCCAGGTGAGCGATCATTTTGGTGTTTCTGGCGTTCCCAGCACGTGGCAAACAACCAGCACGACACTCACGACGATTGGGCAGGAGGACGGCGGCAATCAATATCTGCGGATTCAAGGGCCAGTGACGATCACGCCGCAGCTTCAGCCTGTTCGCGACCTCAATCTGACCTGCCGCTTCTGGGTCGAACAGGGCGGTTATACGATGCGCCTGCGGAAAAATGCGGGCGGCATGTTTGAGTTTGTCTATAGCGCGGGCAACCTGACCGTTTCGCAGCTTGATGGCGCAGGGGGTGTCGTGCGTTCTTTTAACATCCCCAATTTCTATAACCGCAATCGTTGGGATGAAGTGAGTATTTCGTTTATTGGCGACAGGCTGGCAATTTACCGGGACGGGCGCAGCTTCTTCGAGGACACGATTGAAAGCTCACCGCCAGCCGGAACAATTGAATTTGAAGCCGCGCCGATTGATATTTTCCGCATTGACGATTGTCTCATAACGGAGGCGGCTGCCAGCAGCAACGAAGGTGTGCGCTTTGCCTATGCGCTTATCGACGAAGTGACGACGCGCGATTTCCGGCTTTTACGCAGCGACCTGGACGAAAATTTTGATGACCAGTTCCGCACGGACGAATGGTGGCAGGATGGTTTCCGCGCCGCCGGGGAGTTCCGCAGCGACACCAGCACCGCCACGCATCAACTTTTTCTGAGGATGGTTCACCAGGGAGGCCCGACGTGGCGTTTGTTCCGCAATGTTATCGGCGTTGCCCTATTCGGTCAGGGGAACGATACCCGCTCCTATACGGATTCAACCGATTTTTTTGTCAGCACTGAAGTGCGCTTCCCCAATGAAAGTTACGGCACGGCGTGGCTCAGTGTCCGCACGACGCCGACGCTGACCGGAGCGGAATTGACAGGCTATCGTTTGGAACTCCGCCGCAACGCCGACAGCACAACCGACGTGATCGTGCGCCTGCAACGTGAAACCAGCCAGGAAACGTATTATGAAGGGCGGCTGCCAGGGAGCGAAAATGGCCTGCCGGACTGGATTAACCTGACAGCCGTGACTTATAAAGAAAAAGTCGCTTTTTTCGCGAATGGTCAGTTTATCGTCGCGCTGGATAATGTCACCGTTTTAGGTGGAACACTGGCGTTGGGGGTAGACCCCGGCACGACTGCTGACTTTGACACCCTCTTGATTCGCGATACAACGCCACATGGCGAATAATGCGCCTCGTTTTTCGATTCGCGTTTGTTCTCATTTTCATATTTATGGCATCCATAAGCATGATTCGTGCGCGACCCTACGATAATGGTTTGCGCACATCGCTCAACCTTCCGGCGTATGATTGCGAAATGCCGTGTTGGGCAGGGATTCACCCAGGTATGCCCACTGAAACCGCTTCTGACATCCTTCGTCGCCATCCCTGGGTAGATCGCATATGGGGGATTTCGCTCATGCGTTGGGAGTGGAATGGTGAACAGCCCTGGTGGATTGACGACAGCCGCCCCGGAGCAATTTCCAGTCAATATGGCGCAGTCGATCAAATTGGCATCCCTACAAAACTTTCGACGGGCGATTTCTGGTTGCTGTTCGACCACGTTGATCGTGGGGTCATCTTTGATTTGGGTTTATCCGGTTTGGTTTATAATTTCATTAACGTGGAAGATGGCCTGTTCTGGATCAAGGCCGATTTGAAATGCCCGATTCAAACCCAGGATTTCTGGAGAGAACCTACGTTGATTTTGATCGGCGGCATGTCCTCTTTTGAACGCTTCCATGCCGACAATTTCGATGATTATACGTTACCGGGATGGCTGAGGGATGTATCCTGTTGAACCTCATGAAACAACTAAATCACGCCTGCGACTCGCCTGGGATTGGGTGCGACATCGTTCCCCCTGGGTGATTTTTCTGCGCATTTATTCGCAGCTCAAGCGCCGCTTTACCGGAATTCCCCCGCGCCGTTACAGCCAGATCACGCCCAATCTATACGTCTGCGGACAGTATGACGCGCGCGGGCTGGAAGCGTTCAAGTCATGGGGGATTACCGGAGTCGTCAATCTGCGCCGCGAATTTGATGATCTGGCGGCGGGGATCGCCCCGGAGCGGTATCTCCATCTGCCCACCGAGGATAACACCGCGCCATCGCAGGAAAGTTTGCGGAAAGGTGTCGATTTCATTAAGTCCGAGATCGAAAGCGGCGGCTCCGTTTACATTCACTGTGGGGTTGGCGTGGGACGTGCGCCGACGATGGCTGCTGCCTATCTGGTCAGTGCCGGGATGACACCTGAAAATGCGTGGCGCATCATCCGTCATGCCCGCCCGTTTATCTGGCCCAATCGCCGTCAGCTTGCCAGTGTTCGAAAATTTGCCGAAGAACTGCAATGAAAATCTGGCGCATCGCGTCCGGCATGGCTTTTGTGCTGACCATGCTGTTTGGCGTTACGATTGGCCTGATCCGCGCTCGACCCTATGATGACGGCGGCCTGCGGGAATTTCTTCTCGCCCCTGTGGATTGCCCCGCGCCCTGCTGGAACGGCCTGCGCCTCTACTATACCCGTTACGAAGAAGCGCTGGTGCTGCTGGGATCATCGGAAACTATCGAGAATCTTGGCAGCGATATGCGCGCAGATAACGGGCATATTTTCTGGAAATGGATCGCTGTGCCTCCGCCTTTTCTCAGGAATACCGCCGAAGTCGGCTATGCTAACGTCGAAAAAAATATCATCAGCGGCCTGTATTTGCCAGGTTTTCGCTCATTTCTGGATGTCTGGCTGACGTTTGGTGTGCCGCAGCAGGTAATCGTCTATTCCAACGCGCTCTGGGGCATTGAGAATGTCGTTTATCTCGCGGTTTATCCCGATCAGGTCTATGTCGCCAGCGCGATTTTTTGCGCTGCCACCCCGCGCGACCTCTGGATGACTGCGCCCTCGGTTTTTATTGGCGATATGCCGCAATATTCGGCGCTGTATGAGGTTATCTATGAGCCGGGTGATTTTAAGGGCTGGCTGCCGTCACCGCTGTGTTAGCCTGGGGTCAGATTGTCGCCGGGTTTCGTGAAGGGATGTTGAACCCTCATGGGTGTTGTATAGTAGAAAACCCACGTTATAGTTAACAAAAGTACGAGGATGACATCATGCGCTTATTGCTGAAAGCTGCTTTCGCGTTAGTCATCGTATTCACGGTCTTTATCAGCGCTATCCGCGCCCGTCCTTATAACGATAGTGATTTTCGCAGCTTTTTTCTGCCGGCTGAAGACTGTATGAAACCGTGCTGGCAAGGCATCCGCCCTGGCATGACCACAATTAGCGAGGCGGTGATGATCCTGGAAGCGTCGGCCTGGGCGCAGAACATTGTGGTGGATAAGCGCAAAATTAGCTGGCTGTGGCAGGGGGAATATCCGTCTACTGTGGATACGGATACGCCAGGGACGATGTATATCAGCAATGACCGTGTGGCGGCGATTGTCGTGCCGATCAACCTGGCTTTTGGTGATCTGCAAGTGTTTTTTGGACAACCTCGCTGGCGCAGTTCAGGAAAGTTTAACCATAACGTGTCGGTTCAGTTCACCTATCCGCATGAATATCTAACGATGTCGGTACGCCTGGAATGCCCGATGAACATGGTCACCTTCTGGAATGCGCAGCCTGAAATCGTTATGAATAGTATGCCGTCTGCGGGGATGCCTTATACCACCAATCTAGAATTTTTGAAGAACTGCTGAAATGACTTATAAACGCTTTTTGAACGGCCTCATCTTCAAATCGGCACTAATTCTGACGCTGTTGTTCACGCTTTCCATCGCTCTCATCCGCGCGCAGCGGTATGATAATCAGGAATTGCGCGCATTTTTGATCCCTTCGGACTGTTTATCACCCTGTTGGCAGGGAATTCGCCCTGGTGAAACCAACGTTTTTGGCGTCATGGAGCTGCTCAAGGCTAATAAATGGGTTAGCTCAATCCATTACGAAAATTACTCGACGTTCAGCAACGGCTATATCCGCTGGAACTGGAGCGGTCTGCAACCAAGCCTGATTTTGGTTGGGGACTCGACCAATCTGTGGTTTGACAACAATATCGCGCAAAATTTTTATGTTGAAACGCAGGTGAATTTTGGCGACATCTGGCTGCTGTTGGGTAAGCCCGATTGGTTCAATATTTACCGCATGTACAATCGGATTCGCGTTGATGGCATTTATAAAGATCAGGTTTTGATGGTCACGTTTGAAGTGCCATGTTCGCAAGCGATAAGCCGTTTCTGGCTGGCAAAGACCGACATTGTGTGGATCAAAGATTTGCCTGTCGAGGCTGTCCGCGCCGATAATCTGATCGCCTCCTGCCGGTAAATGGTGCGAATTTTTTTGCCCACCGCTTTTGCAGCCACCGCTCTGTTTGCTGCGCTTGTTGGCCTGATTCGCGCGCAACCCTTTGATGATCGGCAGGTTCGTGATTTTTTAGCATTTCTGGATGAATGTGCAGCGCCTTGCTGGCAAGGTGTTCGCCCTGGCGTGACAACGACGACAAGCGCGCTGGTTTTGCTGGAAGCGCACAACTGGGTGAGCGGCGTTGATGAGCATATCTGGTTCAGCACTCCGGGTTCAAGCCTGTTTTCTTGGCTATGGAATGGTCAGCAGCCACACTGGATCAATGACCAGCGCCCTGGCGTGATGACAACACGCCTGAACCGCATCCAGTCGATTAAAATCTCAACTCACATTTCCCTGGGAGAATTATGGCTTTCGATGCCCGAACAGGAGCGCATTGAGCGGCTGGATCAGTTAGCAGGGACGGCAGGAGAATACATCGTTCGTTATCCAGCACGTGGATTTGAAGCCCATATTCCTCTGTCGTGTCCGCTGCATCTCGGTGCGTTCTGGCAATCCAACGCTGAGTTATATTTTGTAGACGAGGCGGCGGCTGTGGACGCGGAATGGAAATATAGTCGGTTGATTTGTAGGAATATGTGATGCGCTTCACACTCAAGCTGATGTTGATTTTGAACGGATTATTTCTGTTGTCGATTGGCCTGATTCGCGCTCAACCCTACGATGGCTCCGATTTAAATGCCTTCCTCACACCGCTGGAAGATTGCCAGATGCCATGCTGGCAGGGTATCCGTCCAGGCGTAACCCGCTTTGACGAGGCGTTGTGGCTTCTTGAATTAAGCCCCTGGGTCAGCGAAATTACGCTGCCAGAAATCCCCTTTGACAAACACACTTATTGGACATGGAGTGCAGCGCGACCCACGCAGATTAATCAATTTATTCGTGGACGTGGCCTGCCGGGTTGGGGGGATACCTGGTCGAGTATTGAAATTTCGACGGCTGTTCCGCTGGGGGATTTCGTTCTTTTACTGGGCAAGCCGGACAGTCTGACGATTCTGGCGATTAAATCAAACACGATTGCCGGACAGAATGCCAAAGTCGAAAAAGTGATGCCGATTGCCGTTTACCACGATCTGGGACTCATGATTTACAATTTTGTCGATTGTC
>Ga0268299_1003091_pt1 | contig 16658 bp, 10 predicted proteins | sample NOBtaG_FD_193484 | JGI IMG/M metagenome (GOLD analysis project Ga0268299, IMG submission 193484) | Activated sludge microbial communities from bioreactor in Nijmegen, Gelderland, Netherland - NOB reactor | ecosystem: Engineered > Bioreactor > Aerobic > Activated sludge | place: Netherlands...
AGGAAGCCGCGGGCCCCGATCCGCAACGCCGCTCGTACGCCACCTATGCATCGTTCCGTGATCCCGACGGCAACCGTTGGTTGCTCCAGGAGATCAAGGAGCGCCTGCCCGGACGCGTGTGATGGACGTCGGAGCGCTCGCGAAGCTCCTGCACGAGACGGCCGAGCATCACGGCGCGTTCGAGAAGGTGTCGCCGCCGCACGACTGGTGGGACTGGTACGCGGCGTACCTCGACGCGCGCCAACGCGGCGCGTCCCCGGAGGACGCGTCGGCGGCCGCGGGTCGCTACATGGCGGAGGTGAAGCGGGTCGTCGTCCCGTCGGGGTGATCCGGCCACGGAACATTGTTCCGTCGGTTCTCACATCCCGAATGTGATGTGTGGCGACGCCGCAGAGAACCGGACGGCGGTCCCGAATCGAGGGGTCGCCGCCGCGATTTCCGTTGCCGGGCCGGCGAGGCTCGTGTTACGGCCGGGCGTCCCGTTGGCCCCCAACCCTCCACCGACGAGGTGATTCCATGACGCGCCCCCAGTCTCGTGTCCTGTTCGGGATGTTCTTGGCCTTGGCCCTGTTCGCGGCGTCCTCGCCCGCTCGTGCAGCTCACGGCATCGAGCCGGCCGGCTTCGTCGGCGGCCTCGGCGGCGCCAGCGCGGTCGCCGTCAGCCCCGACGGCGCGCACGTGTACGCGTCGCTGACCGATACGAGCTCGTTGGCCGTCTTCACGCGCGACGCCTCCACGGGGCTCCTGACGCGCGTCCAGACCGTCAACGGCGTGCTCGGGGCGCCGGGCGTCCACGACGTGAAGTCGATCGCGATCAGCCCGGACGGCAAGCACCTCTATCTCACCTATCGGATTCCGGTCGGCCAGAACTTCCAGGGGGTGAGCGTCTACGCCCGCGACCCCGGCACCGGCTTCGTGACTTTCGTCGAGTCGCAGCGCGAAGGGATCAACGGCGTCACCGGCCTCTACGATCCCGACTGCGCGGTGGTGAGCCCGGATGGTCTCAACGTCTACGTGCGCAGCCGGTACTCGATCGCGTCGTTCTCGCGGAACGCGACGACCGGCGCGCTCACGTTCATCGGCGCCGACACCGGCGACGACTACCTGGGCAACGGCGGCGATCGCTCCGTCGCGATCACGCCCGACGGGACCCAGCTGTACATGATCGGGAAGCCGAGCACGGTGGTGGCGTATGACCGCGATCCCGGTACCGGCGCGCTCACGTTCGCGCTCTCGGTCGAGAACAACGTCGGGGGGATCGTCGGGCTGAACCGCCCCCGCAACCTCGCGTTCAGCCCGGACGGTGCGCAGCTGTACGTCGTGGCGACCGGGAGCTCCGGGACCGGCAACAACGAGCTCACGGTGCTCGCGCGCGACACCGGGACGGGTGCGCTGACCTACGTCGAGCGGCATCGCGAAACGCGGCCGTTTCGTGGGACGAGCACCGTCGCCGTCAACGCGAGCGGGCGGCGCGTCTACTTCACCTCGCACTCGTTCGGCGATGCGGCCGTCGGCTTCTATCAGCGCGACGCGGGCACCGGCTCGGTGACGCTCGCCGGCAGCGTCGCCCACAGGGACGGCGTTCCGGCGGGGACGAATCTCGACGTGCCGCTGTCGATCGCGCTCAGCCCCGACAACGCGCACGTCTACGTCGCGGACGGTGGCACCGACGGCATCGCCATCTTCGACGTGCGCTGCGGCGACGGCGTCGTCGACCCGGGCGAGGGCTGCGACGACGGGAACAATTCGGGCGGTGACGGTTGCTGGACCGGCTGCGTCGTCGAGGGTTGCTGGGCATGCGCGGGATCCCCGTCGGTGTGCGTGCCGGACGACGGAATCTCGTGCGACGACAGCAACGTGTGTACGACCGGCGATACGTGCTCCGGCGGCGCGTGCGTCGGTACGCCGGACGACGGCGTCCCGTGCAGCGATCGCTGGGTCTGCACCACCAATGACACCTGTTTCGGCGGCACCTGTGTCGGGTCGGGCGAGCCCGAGGTCGGGTGTCGCCAGCCGACGGTTCCCGGGGGCGCGAGGATCAAGGCCATGCAGAGCTCGGCCTACCCCGAGAAGAACATGCTGGATTGGAAGTGGCGCAAGGGGCAGGAGACGTTGCTGGCGGACTTCGGGGACCCGACCAGCGGCACGTTCTACACGGCCTGCGTCTACGATCCCGCGACGAGTGTCTTCACGCTGGACATGGAAGCATGGGCAGGCTGCTCCGCCGATCGTTGCTGGACCCCGACGAGCAAGGGCTACAAGTTCAAGGCCCGCACGGGGTACATCCGCCGGATGTCGCTGACGGCAGGACCGGACGGGAAGGCGGCCTTCGATCTCAGCGCGAGAATGACGCCGCAGGAGTTGTTGCCGTTCGCCCCGCAGATCACGGTTCAGCTGAAGGCGTGGCACTACGAGCCGAATGGCGACCCCGCCGTCGATCAGTGTTGGGGGTCGACGTTCAGCAACCCGACGACGAACACCGACGCGAAGTACAAGGCGAGCAGCGACTGACGCGGCCCCCGGCATAACCGATCGGCGTGCGCGTCTACGCCACGATGGATCAGCGCATGGGCCTCGACGCGGTCGAGGCCCATGCCCGCCGCGTCGAAGCCTTGGGCTACGACGGGCTCTGCGTGCCCGACGCCGTCCACGACGGCCTCCTGCTCGCGCACGCGGCGCTCCGGGTCACGACGCGGCTCTCCGTGGCGACGAGCGTGCTCGTGGCGTTCCCGCGTAGTCCCATGCTCGTCGCGATCGCCGCGTGGGACTTGGCCGCGGTCTCGAACGGCCGCTTCGAGCTCGGGCTCGGGAGCCAGGTGCGCGGCAACATCGAACGGCGGTACTCGACCCCCTGGACTGCGCCGGTCGCCCGCATGCGCGAGTACGTCGGGTCGCTGCGCGCGATCTTCGCCACGTTCCAGCACGGCGTCCCGCTCGCGTTCGAGGGCGCGCACTATCGGTTCACGCGCTTGCAGCCCTTCTTCAACCCGGGGCCGATCGCCCACCCGGAGATCCCGATCCATCTCGGCGGCGTTGGGCCGAAGATGACCGCGCTCGCGGGCGAGGTCGCGGACGGGTTCATGACGCACCCGACGAACACGTCGCCGCGCTTCCTGCGGGAGTCGGTGCAGCCCACACTCGCCAGCGGTGCGAGGCGCGCGGGGCACGAAAATCGCCAAATCAATCTGCTCGTCGGCGGCGTCGTCGCGACCGGCCGCGACGACGCCGCGGTCGCGCGCGAGCGCGAGCAGATCCGCGAGCTCCTGACGTTTCTCTACTCGACCCCGACGTACTGGCCGACGCTCGATCTCTTCGGCTGGCGCGACGTCGGCGAGCGTCTCCACCGGCTCACGCGCGAGGGGAAGTGGGGCGAGATGGCGGGGGCGGTCGACGACGCGATGCTCGACGCGCTCGTGCCGCGAGCGCCCTACGACCGGATCGCCGCCGTCCTGAAGGACTGGTACGGCGACCTCGCGACGCGCCTCACGTTCCCCGTGCCGGCCGACCCGGCGGACGACGCGGCCGCCGCGCGGGCGATCGCAGCGCTGCGCGCCTGATCGCCCGCGACGGCGGCCGCCGAACGCGTCGGCCTACGGGCAGGGTGTCGCGTTCGGCGTGCACACGTCGCCGCAGGCGCGCGTGCCGGTCGGGCAGCAGTAGCCGTTGGAGCACGCGTCGCCTGCGCCGCAGACGATCCCGCAGCCGCCGCAGTTGGTGCCGCTCGTCGCGGCATTCACGCAGGTGCCGCCGCAGTCGATCTGCCCGGCCGCGCACGCGCGGCCGCAGCAGCGGAACCCGGCGTCGGCGGCGGCGTACGTCGGCAGCGCCGTGGTGAGGTCGTCGTCGCAGTCGAGGTCGGCCTGGGGGCTGTTGAAGGCGCCGCCGCGGAGCGTGTGGACGGTGTCGCTGCCGACGGTGCGCGGGTCCTCGACCCACTCGCGCAGGTTGCCCGACTGGTCGCGCGAGAGGTCCTGGGCTTCGCAGGTCGCGAGCGAGCCGGTCGTGATCGCGACGTCGTCGTTCGCGCCGCCGGGGACGGGATCGTAGTCGGCGCCGTTGCAGGCGGTCGCGTTGTAGACGTTGCCGTACGGGAAGGTCCGGTTCGACGCACCCTCGCAGAAGCGACCCCATTCGTCGCTCGTCACCACGCCGCTGCCGTCGCGGGTCACGCGGCAGAGCCGCATGCCGGCCGAGGCGCAGGCGGCCTGCGCCTCGGTGAAGTCGCCGGCCGCCCACGGCCGGCGCCCGGCGACCGAGCACGCGCGGGTCTCGGTGGTGCCGGCCGAGGCGAGGGTCGCGTCGGGCCGCGACGCTTCGTAGCGGTACATGACGACGCTCTGGCCGTTGATCGTGACCGGGCCGACCGTCGCGTCGCGCACCCCGAGAAGCCCGGTGTGGTCGTACGGCTCGTCGACGTGCCCGTCGCAGTCGTCGTCGAGGCCGTTGCACGTCTCGCTCGCCGCGACGCCCCCGCCCACCGTGACGTTGCACCTGAGGTCTGTGTTCGCGGCGTTGCAGACGAGCGTGCCGCTGCCGCGGCAGACGCCGAGCCTGCGGGTCGTGCCGAACGTGCCGTCCTCGACGCACGCCGTGCCCTTGAGCGGGAAGGGCTCGTCCGGGGACCCGTCGCAGTCGTTGTCGAGCTGGTCGCAGCGGGTTTCCTCGGCGACGACGTCGCCGTTCCCGTCGAGCTCGATGTCGGGATCGGTGTAGATGCAGTCCCAGCCGCCCGGCCCGGTGCACGTCGGCGTCATCCCGGCGCACTCTCCCTGGGTCTTACAGAAGTTCGGCGAGGCGAACATGAAGGGATCCGCCGCGTCGATGAGGCCGTTGCAGTTGTTGTCGACACCGTCGCAGACCTCCGGTCCCGTGGGAGTGCACTGATACTCGCAGCCGTCCGCGATGACGCCGTTCAAGTTGACCCACCCGGCCTGGCAGCCCGCGACCGTGCAGTTGCCGCCGGAACAGCCGGGGACGGCGTTCGGCAGGTTGCAGCCGGCGCAGTTGGCGCAGTACTGCGGATCGGTCAGCTTGTTGAAGCCGTTGTCGACGACGCCGTTGCAGTCGTCGTCGAGGTTGTTGCAGGTCTCGCTCGTCGGCTCGACGGCACCGACGCAGTCGAGCGCGCCGTCGGTGCAGACCTCGGTGCCCGCGGAGCACTGGCCGGTGTCGGTGCCGCAGGTGCCGCCGCCGCCGGGGTTGCCGTCGTCGATCGTCCCGTCGCAGTCGTTGTCCTCCCCGTCGCAGATCTCGGGGCCCGACGGCGTGCACGCGTGCTCGCAGCCGTCGCCGGCGAGGCCGTTCAAGTCGATCCAGCCCGCGACGCAGCCCGCGACCGTGCACGCGCCAGCGGAGCAGCCGGGAACCGCGTTCGGCAGCGAGCAGCCGGCGCAGTTGGCGCAGTACTGCGGGTCACTCAGCTTGTCGAAGCCGTCGTCGGCCGTGCCGTCACAATCGTTGTCGAGGCCGTCGCAGCTCTCGGCGCCGCCGTTCGACGGGATGCAGCCGGACGGGTCCCAGGGCAGGGAGGCGTCGAGGTCGGCGAGGAACGCGTCGACCTTCGCCTCGATGGCCGCGGTGTCGCCGGTCGTGTTGCAGCCGCCTTTCTCCTCCGACTTCGTGAAGCTCGCGTCGAAAGCGGTCTCGCACTTGGTGAACTTCACGAGGTCGATCGCGCCGCCCTTCTGCGCCTGCTTCGCTTCGAGCGCGCACTTGCAGGCGAGCTTCTTCGCGGCGGCTTTGATCTTCGCGCCCTCGCACTTGTTCGGGTTGGTCCCGGTCGCGACGTCGAGCGCGGTCTGGAGATCGAGGACGAAGGCGCCGACCTTGCCCTCGATGCCGGCCGCGTCGCCCGGCGTCAGGCAGCCGCCCTTCTGCTCGCTCTTGCCGAACGCCTTCGCGAGGTTCGCTTGGCACTTCGCGATCTTCTCGGGGTCGACGGCGGCCCCGGACTGGGCCTCCTTCGCTTCGAGCGCCGCCTGGCAGCCGGCATCCTTGCACGCCGCCTTGAGCTTCGCGGCGGCGCACGCGTTCTCGGCCGGGCTCGGTCCGGGGGTGAGGAGCAGGAACAGCGCGGCTGCGAGGAGAACACGGACCGTCGACGGCATGGCTACCTCCGGAGTTGGGGACTGCACGATTGCCGAGCGTGGTAGCGCGAAAGGCCAGCCCGAATCCTGAGAAAGATGTGGAATTTCTCTGTAAGCCGCGGACGCAATCTATAGGTAGGCGCGATCCCCGCCGGGCGGGGGTCGGCGGGCGGGCCCCTCCGGAGCTTTCTTGACCATGTGCCGGTCCGCGCGTAGTCGTGGCGCGCCCGCACTTACGCGGGACGGCTAGCCAGACGACGACGCGACGTGCTCGGCCCGTCGCAACGCTGTTCCCCCTCCGTCGCTGTCCACCATGCACACGCCACGACGTCACCAGGAGGATCGACGTGCCGGACAAAGACCACACCACGAGCGTCAGCGAGAGCGAAAACCCAGCGATTCCCGCGCCGCAGCCCAAGCGCAGCCGGCCGAGAACGAACGCCGACTGGTGGCCGAACCAGCTCGACCTCTCGGTGCTGCACCACCACTCGCACCTCTCCAGTCCGATGGAAGCGGACTTCCGCTATGCCGATCAGTTCGCCTCCCTCGACGTGCAGGCGCTCCGGACGGACCTCATCGAGCTGATGACCACGTCGCAGGCGTGGTGGCCGGCCGACTACGGCCACTACGGCCCGCTCTTCATCCGCATGTCGTGGCACGCCGCCGGGACCTATCGCATCGCCGACGGACGCGGCGGCGGCGGTGACGGCCAGCAGCGCTTCGCGCCGCTCAACAGCTGGCCCGACAACGCGAACCTCGACAAGGCGCGCCGCCTCCTCTGGCCGCTCAAGAAGAAGTACGGCCGGAAGATCTCCTGGGCCGATCTGCTCGTGCTCGCCGGCAACGTCGCGATGGAGTCGATGGGATTCAAGACGTTCGGGTTCGGCTTCGGCCGGCCCGACGTCTGGGAGCCCGAGGAGATCTTCTGGGGCCCCGAGGACACCTGGCTCGGCGACGCGCGCTACAGCGGCGATCGCGACCTCGCGAAGCCGCTCGGGGCCGTGCAGATGGGACTCATCTACGTGAACCCGGAAGGGCCGGGCGGCAATGCCGACCCGAAGGCCGCCGCGCGCGACATCCGCGAGACCTTCGCCCGCATGGCGATGAACGACGAGGAGACGGTCGCCCTGATCGTCGGCGGGCACTCGTTCGGGAAGACGCACGGGGCCGCGCCGGCGGAAGGCAACGTCGGCCCCGAGCCCGAGGGCGCCCCCATCGAGGCGCAGGGTCTCGGCTGGAGCAACCGGTTCGGAAGCGGGAAGGGCGCCCACACGATCACGAGCGGCCTCGAGGGCGCGTGGACGAACGATCCGATCAAGTGGGACAACGGCTTCCTCGAGAACCTCTTCAAGTACGAGTGGGAGCTGACGACGAGCCCCGCCGGCGCGAAGCAGTGGACGCCGAAGAATCCCGAGGCGCAGGGCACGGTTCCCGATGCGCACGACAAATCGAAGCGCCACGCGCCCATGATGCTGACGACGGACTTGGCGCTCCGAGAAGATCCGATCTACGCGCCGATCGCGCGTCGGTTCCACGACAACCCGAACGAGCTGGCCGACGCGTTCGCGAAGGCATGGTTCAAGCTGCTCCACCGCGACATGGGGCCGCGCGCCCGCTACCTCGGCCCGTGGGTCCCCGCGCCGCAGCTCTGGCAGGATCCGGTGCCCGCGGTCGATCACCCGCTGATCGACGAGAAGGACGTCGCGAGCCTCAAGCGGAAGATCCTCGACTCTGGGCTCTCGATCGCGCGCCTGGTCGCGACCGCGTGGGCGGCCGCGGCGAGCTTCCGCGGCACGGACAAGCGCGGCGGCGCGAACGGCGGACGGCTCCGGCTCGCGCCCCAGAAGGATTGGGAGGTCAACGAGCCGGCGAAGCTCGCGAAGGCGCTCCGCACGCTCGAGAAGATCCAGCAGGACTTCCACAAGCGCTCGGGCAAGAAGCGGATCTCGCTCGCCGACCTGATCGTGCTCGGCGGCTGCGCGGCCGTCGAGCAGGCGGCGAAGAAGGCCGGCCACCCGGTGACGGTCCCGTTCTCGCCCGGACGCACCGACGCCTCGCAGGAGCAGACCGACGTCGGCACGTTCGACGTGCTGGAGCCGGTCGCCGACGGCTTCCGCAACTACGCGCGGCAGGGCGATCCGGTGTCGCCCGAGACGCGCCTCCTCGATCGCGCCAATCTCCTGAAGCTGACGGCGCCCGAGATGACGGTCCTCGTCGGCGGCATGCGGGTGCTCGGCGCCAACTGCGGCGGGTCGAAGCACGGCGTCTTCACGAAGAAGCCCGAGACGCTGACGAACGACTTCTTCGTGAACCTCCTCGACGTCGGCACCACGTGGCGGCCCTCCGCGACCGCGGACGGCGTGTACGAAGGAAGCGACCGTGCGACCGGCAAGCCGCGATGGACGGCAACGGCCGTGGATCTCGTCTTCGGCGCGCACTCCCAGCTCCGCGCGCTGGCGGAGGTCTACGCGAGCGATGACGCACGGGAGAAGCTCGTACGGGACTTCGTCGCCGCCTGGAGCAAGGTCATGAACCTCGACCGCTACGATCTCTTCGCGAAGCGCGTCGGGAAGAAGGTCGCGGCGGGCGGCAAGCGTCGCTAGCGGTCTCCTGTAACGAAGCGCGGGCGATCCTCGATGGGTCGCCCGCGCTTCGCCGCGCATGCCGATCACGCGATGATCGGCATCATCGATTCGCATGGCGATGCACACGCCGATGCGTTCGCCGCGGCGTCGCTGGTGCGCGCGAGCGTCCGCGTTCGCGAAGTGCGCCGAAGTGGATCAGTGCTGCTTTCGTCGGCAGCGCGCGCGACGTCTCACGCGAGTCGATCGCGTCACGTGTCGTCGCGCGCGCCTCACGTCGTGCGCGACGTCGCGGGCACGCGCGTTGCTCTGCCGACTCGCGCGGCCGTGTGGACGGTCGTGGGCACGGGGCACTGGCAGATCCGACGGCGCGTGCGGCGTCGGATCATCCGAAGTTTCGCATTCGACGATGAGGAGAAGTTATGGCGATGCGCGGTCGCACCTGGAAGTTCACACTACTGATGACGACGGTGATCATACTCGCCGGCCATACGGCTGCCTCGGCGGCGCCGCTCGATCTCGAACGGCTCGACGGTCCGACGGCGATCAAGATGATGGAGGAGGGCAAGCTCACCTCGGTGAAGCTCACGCAGGCGTACATCGTGCGCATCGACGCGCTCAACAAGCGCGGGCCGGGTCTGAACGCCGTCACGCAGCTCAACAAGGACGCGCTGAAGGAAGCGGCGCTCATGGACAAGGAGCGGAAGGCGGGAAAGATCCGCGGTCCGGCGCACGGTTTGCCGGTGCTGCTGAAGGACCTGATCGACGTGAAGGGGATGTACACGTCGAACGGCAACTACTCGCTGCGGAACTCCTTTCCGGAGGACGACGCGGGCATCGTGAAGAAGCTCCGCGCGAGCGGGGTCGTCATCCTCGGGAAGCTCGGGCTCTCGGAGTACGCCAACAGCTTCGGCAACCAGCCGTCCGGCTTCTCGAACCTCACCGGTCAGGTGATCCACGGGCTCGACGCCGATCAGAATCCGAGCGGCTCGTCGTCCGGGTCGGGGACGGCGGGTGCGGCGGCGCTCGCGATGCTGATCGTCGGCACCGAGACGTCGGGCTCGATCATCAGTCCGTCGACGGCGCAGAGCCTGGTCGGCATCCGGCCGACGGTCGGGCTCGTGCCGGCGTACGGCATCGGACCGATCTCGTCGTCGCAGGACACCGCGGGACCGATGGACCGTACGGTCGCCAACGCGGCCATGCATCTCCAGTCGATGGCCGGGCGTGATCCCAAGAACGAGGCCGGGTACGCCGAGGTGTTCGGACCGAACTGGGAGCAGTCGATCACGCGCGCGCCCGATCCGCTGCCGAACTACATGTCGGCGCTCGACATCAATTTCGTCCAGGGGAAGCGCATCGGCTACAACGGCACGTTCGAGGAAGGCACGCCCGCGAAGCTCGCGTTCGACGCGCTGGTCGCGGCGGGCGCCATCATGGTGGAGCGGCCGTCGATCGCGGTCGGCGACGTGCCCCCGCTGCCCGCGGGCTACCAGCAGCACAACGCGATCAACCTCTACTACCGGAATCTCGGGCCGAACGCCCCGATCAAGAGTCTGCGCGTCGATGGCCGACGTCACCGTCGGCGGCGCCAACCAGCTCGCCTACCAGGCGGCGATGCCGATCCGGCGCGCGGCGCAATGGGGCGCGATCAACGCGATGATGAACAACGAGACCCCGGACGACCCGAGCGACGACTTCCTCGCGATCCTCGGCTCGGTCCCGAGCGGCGCCACCGCCGGCACGCCGCAGATCACGATCCCGATGGGCTACAACACGACGCACCGCCGCGCGGTCGCCGTGTCGATCCACGGCAATCAGCTGAGCGAGCGGAACCTGATCGGCGTCGCGTACGTGATCGAGCAGTACACGAAGCTCCGGCAGCCCGCCTCCGAGCTGAACCCGAGCATGTATCGCTGCGCCGACACCACGCCGAAGCCGCCCTACGCCGGGCGTGGCGACTGCAATCCCACCTACGACGCGCTCGAGAGCAAGGTCCGGAACGCCAAGGACCTGCCGTTCGCGCTCGAGCTCGAGTCGATCGCCGGGCTGCAAGCGCGCATGGACGCCGGCACGCTCACGTCCTACGACCTGACCAAGGCGTACCTGGCGCGCATCGCGATGAGCAACGCGGAGGGCCCGGCGATCCAGGCCGTGCGGCTCGTCGATCCGGGTGACGCGCTCGCGGCCGCCAACAAGCTCGACAACCAGCGCAAGAAGGGGCAGGTGCGCGGACCGCTGCACGGCATTCCGGTGCTGCTCTCCGACGTCGTCGACGTGAAGGGCCAGCCGACGACCGGCGGCTCGATCGCGCTCCAGAACGCCAAGGCGGCGAAGCACGCGACGCTCGTCACGAAGCTCGAAGAGGCGGGCGCCGTCATTCTCGGCAAGGCCAACGTCACCGAGCTGAACGGGCTCGTCGATGCGAACCTGCCGGAAGGCTACTCCTCGCTCGGCGGCCAGGTGCTGCTGCCGTCGGACACCGACAAGACGGTCGCCGGGTCGTCCGCCGGCGCCGCCGCCGCGACGGCCGCGGGCCTCGCCGCGTTCACGATCGGGCTCGAGACCTCGACGGACTCGGCGCAGCTCATCGCGCCCGCCGGCGTCGCCGGCGTCGTCGCCATCAAGCCGACCGTCGGGCTCGTGAGCCGGAGCGGCGTCCTGCCGGCGGCGCGCTCGCAGGATTCTCCCGGTCCGATCACGCGGACGGTCTTCGACGCCGCCGCCGTGCTGGAAGTGATCGCCGGATACGACCCGGCGGACGCGGGGAGCTCGCCGGCGATCATCGCGCCGGACTATCTCTCGGGCCTCGTGCCGACCGCGCTCGCCGGGAAGCGCGTCGCGGTGACGGACTTCGCGACGGCGCCGTATCCGGCCGTGGTCACGACGCTCCAGGCGCTCGGGGCGACGACGGTCGTGAAGGCGATCGGCACGCCGAGCCCGAATCCGCCGAGCATCGTGCTCCGCGAGCTCGAGCGCGACCTCGACGCGTACCTCCTCGGCCTCAAGATCCCGAAGGGCCAGCCGAAGACGCTCGCCGAGATCGTCGCGTACAACGCGGCGAACCCGGTCGAGGGCCTCAAGTACCAGCAGCGCGAGCTGCTCGACGCCGTCGCCGTGGATCTCGCGAACCCGGACCAGGCGAGCGCGTACGCCGCGGACAAGACCACGGGCGCCGCGGGCGCGGCGGCGCTGATCGACACGCTGCTGAACAACGCCACCCCGACCGATCCGACCGACGACTTCGAGGTGATCGTCGTGCAGAGCGGCCATGCGCTGGTCGGCGTCGCCGACCGCGCCGGCTACCCGGTCCTGACGGTCCCGGCCGGCTTCGGCACCGGCAACGCCGGCCGGAACCCGATCGGCGTGACCTTCATCACGGCGGCGTTCGAGGAGGCGTCACTCCTCGCCGCCGGCTACGCGTTCGAGCAAGCGACGAACGTGCGACAAGCGCCGAGCTTCACCAACCCGAGCATGTGGCGCTGCGTGCCCGGCAGCGAGTTCTTCTCGCCGCACCACTGCCACCCGGGCGATCTGCTCGCGATGGAGTAGGCGCCCGTCCGAGGTAGCGCCCGGCGGCCACGGGGCAGACGGTACGCCCGTGGCCGCTCCTCGGGCGGCGGTTGAAGATTCGACGGAGGTAGCCGTAGGCGATGGAGCTTGTAAAGTCGCCGCGGAGGGCTTCCCCGTGAGACACCGGACCTTGGGCGGCGGACTGCGTGTTTCCGCGCTCGGCCTCGGCTGCATGCCGATGGTCGGGACGGGATTCGTGCACTACGGTGCGGCGGACGAGCGCGAGAGCCTCGCCACCATCGCGCGTGCGATCGAGCTCGGCGTCACGTTCTTCGACACCGCCGAGGTGTACGGCCCGTTCGTCAACGAGGAGCTGCTCGGGCGGGCGATCCGCGGGAAGCGCGACGGCCTCGTGATCGCGACCAAGTTCGGGTTCCGGTTTCCGGAGCTCGCGATCGACTCGTCACCGGCGAACGTGACGCGGGCCTGCGAGGGCTCGCTCCAGCGGCTCGGCATCGAGACGATCGATCTCTTCTACCAGCACCGCGTCGACCCGCAGACGCCGATCGAGGACACGATCGGCGCGGTCGCCGACCTCGTCCGCGCCGGCAAGGTGCGCCACGTCGGGCTCTCGGAGTGCTCGGCGACGACGCTCCGCCGCGCGGCGGCGGTGCACCCGATCACGGCGGTGCAGAGCGAGTACTCGCTCTGGGAGCGCGGCGTCGAGGCGGAGATCCTGCCGACGGCGCGCGCGCTCGGCGTCGGCTTCGTGCCGTACAGCCCGCTCGGCCGCGGGTTCCTCGCGGGCGGGCTCGCGAGCCGCGCCACGCTCGAAGCGACCGACTACCGCCACCAGGACCCGCGCTTCGCCGACGAGAACTTCGCCGCGAATCTCGCGATCGTCGACGTGCTGGCGGACATCGGACGCGCGCACGACGCGAGTGCCGCGCAGGTGGCACTCGCGTGGCTGCTCGCGCAGGGTGACGACGTGGTGCCGATCCCCGGCTGCAAGCGTCGCGTCACGCTCGAGGACAGCGCCGGCGCGGCGGCCCTCACGCTGTCGGACGCCGAGCTCGCCCGGCTCGACGCCGCGGCTCCGCCGGGCCGCACCGCCGGGCCGCGCTACGCGGCCCGGTACATGCGTGCCGTGAACCTGTAGCCGGCGGCGACCGTCGTGCCGACGGCGACCGCACGATGCTTCACGGCAGTGCGGTCGTCGTCACCTTCTGCGTGAACCTGAGCGGACCGGGCAAGCCGGAGACGTTGTTCAGCTGGGGGTAGCCGGTCGGTCCGACGCACCCGATGGCCGCGAGCGTCGGATGGGCCACCTCCGCGATCGGCGGATCCGCCATCCCCTCGGCGACGAGTGTCCCCGTGCCGGGGTTGCCGAATCCGGGGATGCTCCCGGTCAGGAAACAGCCGCGGCTCCGCGACTCGCAGCTACCGAAGCCTCCACCGCAATCGTCGTCGTCGAGGCATCCGCGCTGCAAATGGCCGGACGCGAGGCTACAGCTGTTGTCGACCGGGCCCGCCAGGCATTCGCCTTCGCCGTCCACGGGCGCGGTGTCGGCGCAGTCGTAGACCCCGGGCGTGGCGAGATCGTCGAGACACGCGCTCGGCTTCGTCGGCTCACCCGGGCGCCCACAGATCCCCATGGGGCACTCGCTGATGGCGCTGCACGGCGTGCCGGCGTTCGCTCCGCCGATGCAGCGGTTGCCGCCGCAGATCGGTCCGAGGGGACCCGGCGGCACGGGACAGTCCGCGTTCGTCATGCACGGCTCTTGGTTGATGTTGTTGCACGTCTGGCAGAGGCACTTCTCGCCGGGCGCGGCCGGGCCGCAGTTGGGGCTCGCCGCGGTCACGGACTTCACGACCTGCTCCGTCGAGCTCGCGAGCGGGAGTGTGATCTCGGCGATGAGCCCGCCCTCGCCAGGAGGACAATCGAGGCTCGTGACGCCGAAGTCCGGGTAGCTCGGCGCCGTCGCGTTGCCGTCGCATGCCATCCCGTTGCGGACGCCGCCATCGCAGGTCCCGTTCGCGATCCCGTCGTTCAGGGTGGCGTCGTCGATGCAGCGCGGGCACGGACGGTCGAGCGTGATGCCGACGTAGCTTCGCCGTGTGATGGTCGACGACAGGGTCAGCTCCCCGGTTTCCATCGCGACGGTACCCGCGACCTGGCCTTCGAGCTGGTGCGCGATGCAGGCGGTGAGGCCATAGCCGCCCCGCGGGTGCCAGGAGCCGAAGAAATACTCACACGTACCGCCGCCGCCGGCGCACGCGACGTCACTGGTGCAACGGATGGAGGTGTCGTTGGTGCAGCGCCGGTTCTCGATCTTCCCCGGTCGGTTGGCGATCGGACCCGAGAGGGTGCACGTGCCGCACGGCCGGACGGCAGTGCTGCACCCGCTGACGCCGAGGGTGATCGTGTTGCCCGTCGAGAGCTCCTGCCGATGGCCGAGCCCCGACCAGCCGAGATCGAGCACCGTCTCGGGATCGGTCGCGTCGACGGCGATCTCGAGCCGGGTCGGACAGCTACAGTTGCACGCGGTGCAGAGGAAGCCCGGGCCGCAGGCGCTCCATCCCCAACTCGGCGCCGACGCGTCGCACGCCTCTCCCGGGTCGTTCACGCCGTTGCCGCAGCCGGGGCCCGACGCGCTGAGGGCGGCCAGGCGATCGTCGAAGAAGACGTCGACGCCGGCCTCGATGGCGGCCGTGTCGCCCGTCGTCAGGCACGGCGTCTTGGTCTCGGCGTTCGCGATGCCGGCCGCGAGCCTCGCCTCCGCGTCCGCGAGACACGCGGGATCGACCACCCCGGGCGCGCGCTTGAAGGCGCGGGAGAGGCAGCTGAGCCGGCGGGCGATCGTGTCGGCGACCGCCTTCTTCTTCGCGGCGGAGCACTTGTTGAGGATCGGCGTCGGATAACCCGGATCGAGCTGGGGAACGACGTACTGCACGTACGCGTCCGCCCCGTTGGCGAGCGCCGCGCCGTCCCCGAGGGTGAGGCACGGCAGCTTGGCCTCCGCTTTGGTGACACAGGCCAGGAGCTTGGTGTCGGCCTTCTGCAGGCAGATCGGATCGACCACGGCGCCCCGGTTCTCGGCACGCTGGTGGCACTGGAGCAGCGTTTTCGCGTGCTTGCCCACGCAGAGGGCCTTCGCCCCCGCGCACGGATTCACGAGGACGGTCTGTGCCTGCGCGACGCCGATCCCTGCCGCGAGGGTGAGCATCGTGAGGGCGAAGGCCGTGACGGAAGGGGTGGGTCGCATCGTGGATCCTCCTGCCCGGGAAGCGTGATTTTCGGAGGAACAGTGTGACGTGCGACCGCCGTCGGCCGCGCGTGCGGATCAGTCGGATTTGTCCCTGAGCTGCGTGCCGTCGTTCTTCTTGAACGGCACGCCGTACGTCGCTTCTTAGCAGACGGTGTCGTGCCCACGCATGAGCTGGACGGTCACGGGTCCGGTGAGCGCGCTCCCGAGCACGGGCATCTCGAGATCGACGCCTTTCCCCTCGAGCAGGATCTGCGCTTTGCCGTCCGGCCCCCCGCGACCCGCCTTCCACCAGCCGGTACGCCGTGGAACGGTGCCGCTTCGACGCGTCTCGACGACGCGTCCTCGGAGGATCGATGGAACGCGTCAAGTCGGCCGATGGAGTCGAAGTGTCGTTCGAGCGCTACGGTGCCGGGCCGCCGCTCGTGCTCGTGCACGGCAGCTTCAGCGATCACGTCACGAACTGGCAGGAGGTGCGCGCGCTCCTCACGGATCGCTACACGGTGTACGCCGTCGCGCGGCGCGGCCGTGGCGAAACGACGGCGACCCAGGGGCACGGGCTGCTCGACGAAGCGCGCGACGTCGCCGCGGTCTTGCGGACGATGCCGACCGCGTTCCTGCTCGGCCATTCCTACGGTGCGCAGACGGCGCTCGCCGCGGCGGCGCTCGCGCCGGAGCGCGTGCGGACGCTCGTCCTCTACGAGCCCCCGTACCCGAGCCTCGCGAGCGGGATCCGGCCGCGGCTCGAAGCCCTGGCGGAGCGCGAGGACTGGGACGGGCTCGTCGAGACCTTCATGCGCGACGTGCTCCAGATCCCCCCCGCGGACGTGGCCGAGATCAAGGCGTCGCCGTTCTGGCGCGTGTGGACGGCGGACGCGCCGGCGACGCTCGGTGACCTCCGCGCGCTCGCGACGTATGCGTTCGAGCCGGAGAGGTTCCGTGCGCTCGCGATGCCGGTCGTCTTCCTCGTCGGCAGCGAGAGCCCGCGCGAGCTCTACGCGACCGACGCCCTCGCGGCGGTGCTGCCGCAGGCACGCGTCGTCACGCTCGAGGGGCAGGCGCACGAGGGGATGACGAACGCGCCCGAGCAGTTCGTCGCGACGCTCGACCGGATCTTTCGCTCGCCCACCTGAGGTCGCCGGCGACGCGCGAGCAGCCCGGTGGGTGATCGCGCGCGCGTGCAGGACGTCGCGGCGTACGCGGCGGCTAGC
>Ga0268299_1003092_pt1 | contig 16655 bp, 13 predicted proteins | sample NOBtaG_FD_193484 | JGI IMG/M metagenome (GOLD analysis project Ga0268299, IMG submission 193484) | Activated sludge microbial communities from bioreactor in Nijmegen, Gelderland, Netherland - NOB reactor | ecosystem: Engineered > Bioreactor > Aerobic > Activated sludge | place: Netherlands...
CCGAGATCAGCGAACTCGACGACCTGCTGGCGGCCATCCCCGCGCCGTTCGAACCCCTGGATGTCGTGATGCTCGACGGCTACCTGTGCGGCGTGATCGCCCAGCCCGAGCCGATCGAGCCGGCCCACTGGCTGCCGCCGGTGTTCGACTGGAACGTCGGCGATCCGGACGCGCCGGACGGTGACCGCGAGCTGCGGCCCGACAGCGCCGGGTGGCACGCCGCCAAGCACGAGCGCCTGGTGAGCCTGCTGACCCGTCATCACGCCGTGCTCGAGCGGCAACTGCGCGAGGACGCCTGGTTCGATCCGCTGGTGATGCAGCCCGAGGACGAGCAGGGCCGCCTGCTCGAAGGCCGCGAGGCCATCGGGCCGGCGTTCGCGCCCTGGGCCGTCGGCTTCGAGCATGCGCTGGCCCAGTTTGCGGCGCTGGAGGCCCTGGCCAACCCCGAACTGCCCGACCTGCTGGCCTGCGTGCGCCGCCACCTGCCGGCCCAGGAGGGCGACGACGAGGCGTACACGAAGGCGCTCGACCAGGAGCACCCGCTGCGCAGCATGGACGAGGCGATCGAGGACCTGGTGTCCAACGTCGTCGCGCTGGCCGACCTGGGCCGCGGCGAACGGCTCAAGGTCGACACCGTGCGGCGCGCCGGGCCGAAGGTCGGCCGCAACGACCCCTGCCCCTGCGGCAGCGGCAAGAAGTTCAAGCTCTGCCACGGCGCCTGAGGCGGCCGGCCTCTCAGCGTCGCCGATGCACCTGCAACTGCTGTCGGACCTGCACCTCGAGACCGAGGCCTATGTGCCGCGGCCGGCGCCCGGCGCCGAGCTGCTGGTCCTGGCCGGCGACATCGACAGCCACTGGAACGGCCTGGAGCGCTTCGCGCGCTGGCCGGTGCCGGTGATCTTCGTCGCCGGCAACCACGAGTTCGACCGCCGCGAGCTGCGCGAGGCCTGGCCGGCGCTGCGCGAACGCTGCGACTCGCTCGGCATCACGATGCTCGAGTGCGAGGAACTGACGCTGAAGGCGGCCGACGGCCGTCGCATCCGCTTCGTCGCCACGACGCGCTGGTGCGATTTCGACCTGTTCGGCCCGGCCGAGCGCGAGCGCTGCCAGCGCGCCGCCGGCTACTTCGTGAAGATCATGCGATCGACGCGCGACGGGCGCAGCTTCGACCCCGCGGCGGTGCGCGAGGAAGCGCTGGCCTGTCGCGCCTGGCTGCAGCAGGCGCTGGCCCGGCCGGCGGAGGCCGACGCGACCGTGGTCATCACGCACTACGGGCCCAGCCTGCGCAGCGTCGACCCGCGCTACGGCCACCAGCCGGGATCGGCGAGCTTCTGCAACGCCGACGACGACCTGCTGGCCGGTGCCGACCTGTGGCTGCACGGCCACCTGCATTGCCGGCATGACTACCTGGTTCGCCATCCCGCCGGCTCGCCGCGGCCAGTGACGCGCGTGGTCAGCAACGCGCGGGGCCATGCCCACAAGGGCGAGGCCGACGGCCACGACGGCCTGCTGTGCCTGAAGGTCTGAGGCGCTGCCTGACTGGCGGGCCGGGTCAGCGGGCCGCCAGGCCCTGGAAGCAGGAGCGCAGCACCCAGTCGATGATCCGCTCGTCGGCATGCTGGCCGGCGGCCTTGAGCACGCCGACCACCGGGTCGCAGGCGCGCGCGTACAGCGTGTACAGCACCACCTCGGGCGGCAGCGTCGCATCCAGGCTGCCGTCGGCCTGGGCGGCGGTGATCCAGGCGCCGAGCCGTTCGCTCAGGTCGAGCAAGCGGTCCAGGTAGGGGCGATTGCCCATCAGCGCGGTGCGCAGCGTCGAGTTCTGCGCCGGCAGCGAGGGCATCTCGCCGGCCAGCTGCACCTCCATCGCCCAGCGCACGACGGCACGCAGGCGCTCGACCGGCGTCAGCGTGGCATCCGTGGCCAGGGTCTCGACCACCGCCAGCGCGCGATCCAGCACGCGGATCATGGCGGCGGCGGCCAACTCTTCCTTGGACGTGAAGTGCTTGTAGAGGCTGGCCTTGGCGATCCCGACTTCGGACGCCACCTCGTCGACCGTCATCGCCTCGAAGCCCTTCTCGGCCAGCAGGCGATTGACCGAGGACACGATCGCGTCCTCGCGGGTGCGCAGCATCTGCTCACGGAACGAGGTTCTGGCCATGCCAAATTGTAGGAGGGCCGGTCGACCCACCGGGCGCGGTCTTGCGCGAGGCGCGCTTCGGCGTTCTGATGCGGCCTGACCGCACTCGTCCATGAGCCTCGCCTCCCCGCCCGTCGACGCGCTACCGCGCCAGCATGCCCGCCGCCTGCGCGAGATCTACCGCTCGGCCGGCTGGCCGGCGCGCGACGCGATCGAGGTCGACCTGCTGGCCGCCGGGCTGCTGGAGCGCGTCGGTGCTCCCGACGGCCGCGAGACGCTGCGCGTCACCGAGGCCGGCATCGCCGTGCTGGCCCGGTCGCTGCAGCGCAACCGCGCCGCCTTCGGCGAGCACGAGGCCCTGGTCGAGCGCGTCGTGCTGGAGATGCAGCGCGCCGGGCGCAACGCCTGGCGCACGCTGGCCCTGCGCGCCCGCGTCGACGAGGCCTGGGTCGTGGCGCGACCCGACGTGTACTCGGTCCGGCACACCACGGTCGAGGCCTACCTGAGCCCGGTCGTGCACGAGGTCAAGGTCAAGCGCGCCGACCTGCTGGCCGACCTGCGCCTGGCCGGCAAGCGGGCCGCCTACCTGCAGATGGCGGGGGCCTGCCACTACGTGCTGGCCGAGGACATCGCCGAGGCCGACGAGATCCCGCCGGAGTGCGGCGTCGTCGTGGCCCGGCGCCTGCCGGGCGGCGGCTTCGGTGCGCTGGAGAGCCTGCGCCCGGCGCCGCAGCGGGCCTTCGGCCTGCCGTTCTCGGCCTGGATGGCGCTGGCGCGCGCCACGCCGGCCCAGCCCTTGCTCGACGAGGCCCAGACGGCGCTCGGGGCACCGCCGAGCCGGGCGGACGACCAAGAGCCGCCACTTTGAGACACTTCGGTATCCGACCCTCGTCCACGACCATGCGCTCCACGCCCGCCGCCCTGTCGATCCCGCTGGCCGCCGCCCTGCTGCTGACGGCCTGCTCGCGGCCCGCCGAGAGCCCGACCGTCGAGGCGGCCGCGAGCGCCGCGGTCACGGCCGCCGTCACGCCGGCCGTCGCTGCGGCGGTGGCGGCCGGCAGCGCGCACGAAGACGCCGGCGTCGCGTGGCGCAAGCCGAAGGCCGAGGCCGAGGCGGACGCCGTCTTCGCCGAGGCCAGGAGCCAGGGCAAGCCGGTCTTCGTCTACTGGGGCGCGGAGTGGTGCCCGCCCTGCAGCCAGGTCAAGGCGACGGTGTTCGTGCGCCCCGAGTTCATCGAGAAGAGCCGCGGCTTCCTGGCGGTCTACCTCGACGGCGACCTGCCCGGCGCGCAGAAGCTCGGCGAGCGCTTCAAGGTGCGCGGCTATCCGACGATGATCCTGTTCCGCCCCGACGGCAGCGAGCTGACGCGCCTGCCCGGCGAGGTCGACGCGCAGAAGTACCTGCAGGTGCTGGCACTCGGCCTGGGCGCGGCGCGGCCGATCAAGGAGGTGCTTGCGCAGGCCCGGTCGGCGCCCACCCAGCTGAGTGCCGAGGACTGGCGCCTGCTGGCCTACTACTCGTGGGACACCGACGAGCAGCAACTTCTGCCCAAGGCCCAGCTGGCCGCCACGCTGCAGCGTCTGGCCCAGGCCTGCCCGCCCGATCAGGCCGAAGCCGGTACGCGCCTCATGCTCAAGGCCCTGGTCGCCCAGGCCGGTGCCGAGCCCGCCCCGAAGCGCCTGCCGCCGGCCACCGTGCGCGAACGCGTGCTGGCCGTGCTGGCCGATGACCTGCTGGCGCGCGAGAACCTCGACCTCGTCAGCAACTACGCGCGCGACCTGACGGCAGCGTTGACGGCGCCCAGGACGCCCGAGCGCGAGGAACTGATCGCGACCTGGGCCGCGACGCTCGACCGCCTGACCGCCGACACGCGCTTGTCCCACGGCGACCGGCTGTCGGCGCTGATCTCGCGCATCGACCTGGCGAAGCTCGAGCTCGGCATCGCCGCCAGGCAACCGGCGCCGCTGAGCGCGGTGCTGAAGGAGCACGTGCAGCGCGAGGCGGCCCGCATGGACCGCGAGGTCACCGGCGACAACGAGCGCAATGCCGTCATCACGGGCGCGGCCTATGCGCTGGCCCAGGCCGGCTTGCTGGACGATTCCGACCGGCTGCTGCAGTCGGAGCTGAAGCGCTCGCAGACGCCGTACTACGCGATGCTGTCGCTGGCCGCCAACGCGAAGCGCCGCAACGACAAGCCCGGCGCGCTGGACTGGTACGAGCGCGCCTACCGCGAGTCCCAGGGGCCGGCCACCCGCGTGCAGTGGGGCGTGACCTACGTGACGGCGCTGCTCGAGCTGTCGCCCGAGGACGGCCCCCGCATCGACCGCGCCGCGAGCAGCGTGCTGGCCGAGCTGCAGGGCCAGGAGCACGGCTTCTACGAGCGCAACACGGCCGCGCTCGAGCGCATGAGCGCCAAGCTGCTGGCCTGGAACAAGGGCCCCGAGCAGGCCGCGGTGCTGGGTCGCCTGCGCACCCAGCGCGACGGCCTGTGCGCCGCGCTGCCGGCCGGCGATCCGCAACGCGCGACCTGCGCCGGCCTGCTGGCGACCAGCGTCGCGGCGGGCAAGAAGAAGCCTGCGGCCTGATGCGCTGCGCCGGGATTCACCTGCGGTGGCGGGCGGCATGACGGCGATGAAGACGCCGCCGCGCCTGCACTGGGAAGACTTCGCCGTCGGCACGGTGCGCGAGTTCGGCCACCGCACGCTGGAGCGCGAGGACATGGTCCGCTTCGCCCGCGAGTTCGACCCCCAACCCTTCCACGTCGACGAGGAGGCCGCCAAGGCCTCGCTGTTCGGCGGCCTGGCGGCCAGCGGCTGGCACACCTGCGCGCTCGTGATGCGCATGATGTGCGACGACTACCTGCTCGACTCGTCCAGCCTCGGCTCGCCGGGCATCGACAACCTGCGCTGGCTCAAGCCCGTGCGGGTCGGCGACACCCTGCGCGTGCGCATGGAAGTGCTCGAGGCCCGGCCGATGAACAGCCGGCCCGAGGTGGGCCTGGTGCGTTCGCGTTGGACCGTGCTCAACCAGCGCGACGACCCGGTGTTGACGATGGAGGGCTGGGGCATGTTCGGACGCCGCGATCGAAAGGCCGAAGCGTGAGCGGGCCGCGCGCCCAGGCGCCGGCCTTCACCGCGCAGGACTTCCGTGCGGCGCTCGGGATGTTCGCGACCGGCGTGACCATCGTCACCGCGCGCACCGCGGCCGGCGAGCGCGTCGGCCTGACCGCCAATTCCTTCAACTCGGTCTCGCTCGCGCCGCCGCTGGTGCTGTGGAGCCTGGCGCGGCGCTCCGGCACGATGCCGGCCTTCGCCCAGGGGTCGCACTACGCGATCAACATCCTCAGCGCCGGGCAGCACGAACTGGCCGAGCGCTTTGCCAGCAAGACCGCGGACCGTTTCGTGAGCGTGGCGTGGCGCGAGGGCGAGAGCGGTGCGCCGGTCCTCGAAGGCGCCGTGGCGGTCTTCGAGTGCTTCAACCGCAGCCGCTACGAGGAAGGCGACCACGTCATCTTCGTCGGCGAGGTCGAGCGCTGCAGCGTCACGCCGGGCGCGACGCCGCTGATCTTCCACGGCGGCCGCTACTTCACGGAGCTGCCGCTGTAGGCCGCGGCTGTGAGGCCGGCGCGGCAGCCAGCCTCTCGTCAGGCCTCGGGTCTCAGGCCTGGGGCCGGCGGCGCCGCACCACCCAGCCGACGGCCAGCAGGCCCGCGGCCATCAGCGCGTAGGTGCTGGGCTCGGGCACCGGGCTCACGTTCAGCACCGCGTAGTCGGACTGGTTCGAGCAGCCGTTGCAGCCGGGGCCCGGCAGACCGGCGAGGGCCTCGAAGCGCAGGCCACTGCCGGCGAGGTTGCCGAAGGGGTTGCTGACGGTCCAGGCGCCGGCACCCCGCTCGGTGCCCGGGCTGAGGTTGGTGACGAGGCCACCCAGCGACCAGAGGGCCGACGTCGCCCCCGTCGCGGTCAGCAGGCCGACCTGGTCGGTGCCGAGCAACGAGACGCGCGCCACCTCGCGGACGTCGCCGAACTCGGGACCGTCGAACAGGAAGGCGAGGCTGAACGAGGCGATCGCGACGCGCGACGCGAAGCTCGCGGTGATGCTCTGGCCGAGGTCGATCTCGCCGCCGCTCGCGCCGCCCGCGACGCCGATCGCGGTGACGCCGGCGACGGTCTTCGAAGCGAAGCTGCCGCCTTGCGCGCTGAAGTCGATGCCGTGAACCGAGGCGGTGGTGCGACCCACGGCACCGGCGTTGATCAGGTCTTGCGCGGTGGTGTTCGTCTGGGCACCGGCGTGGCCGGCGCACAGGGCGGCTGCGGCCACGACGAGGTTCAGGCAGGTCTTCTTCATGAGCGAGGTTCCGGGAGGTCCGATGGCAGCGCGGAGGCGCGACCGATGGAAGGAGTCTCCGCGTGGGACCTCGTCGGCACAGCCCCCGAGGCGCGGGTCCGGGCCCCCGCGCTTGGGGGGCGGGCAATCACCCGCCGCTTCGCTGCGCCGCGTGCGAGCGTGCAAAAGTCACGAACCACTCGACGCTGGCGGCATTGGCCATCGCATCGGGGTTCAGCACCTGGCGCGCGTCGGCGCCCATCAGCAGCTTCTTCACGGGCAGTTCCATCTTCTTGCCGGACAAGGTGCGCGGGATCGCGCTCACCTGGAAGATCTCGTCGGGCACATGGCGCGGCGACAGCGCCTGGCGGATCGCGGCCTTGAGCCGCCGCGTCAACGCATCGTCGAGCGCGAGACCCTCGCGCAACACGACGAACAGCGGCATCCAGCTCGGCCGTCCGAGGTACTCGAGATCGACGACCAGGCTGTCGAGCACTTCGGCTTGCGCCTCGACCGCGCGATAGAGCTCGGCCGTGCCCATGCGGATGCCGTGGCGGTTGATCGTCGCGTCGCTGCGGCCGTAGATGACCGCGCCGCCGCGCGGCGTGATGCGGATCCAGTCGCCGTGGCGCCAGACGCCCGGGTACATGTCGAAGTAGCTGTCGTGGTAGCGGCGGTCGCCCTCGTCGGCCCAGAAGCGCAGCGGCATCGACGGCATCGGCTTCGTGCACACCAGTTCGCCGACCTCGTCGTGCAGTTCGCGGCCGTCCTCGCTCCAGGCCTCGACCGCGGCGCCGAGGCAACGGCACTGCATCTCGCCCTTCACGACCGGCAGCGTGCGCATGCCGGCGACGAAGGCGCCGGCGAAGTCGGTGCCGCCCGAGATCGGGTTGAGCCAGATGTCGCGGCCGTCGACCTGGGGGCAGCGGTCCCAGATCCACTGGTAGCACTCGTCCGACAGCGGCGAGCCGGTCGAGCCGACGGCCCGCAGTCGCGACAGGTCGCCTTCGCGCTGCGGCTCGGCGCCGGCCTTCAGGCAGCTGGCGTAGAACGCGGCGCCGGCGCCGAAGGTCGTGACGCCGGCATCCGCCGCAAAGCGCCACAGCGTGCCCCAGTCGGCCGGCCGGCCGGTGCTCGGGTGAGGACCGCCGGGGCTGCCGTCGTACAGGCAGATCGTGGTGCCCGACAGCAGGCCCGAGACCTGCGAGTTCCACATGATCCAGCCGGTGCTGCTGTACCAGTGGTAGCGCTCGCCGGTGGCGAGGGTGCTGCCGATGTCGTTGTGCAGCGCGTTGGCCTTCAGCGCCTCGAGCATCACGCCGCCATGCCCGTGCACGATGGCCTTGGGCAGGCCGGTGGTGCCGCTGGAATAGACGATCCACAGCGGGTGGTCGAAGGGCAGCGGCAGCGGCGCCAGGGCCGCATCGGCGTCGGCGGTCAGCGCCTCGAAGCGATGGGTCGTGCGGCCGTGCGTCTCGATGCCGTTCGTGCCGACGGCCGGATCCAGGTTGGCCACCAGCGCCACGTGGGCGACGCTCGGCAACTGCGCGATCAGCTCGCCGACCACCGCGCGGCGGTCGTGGACCACGCCGCCCGAGACGACGCCGTCGCAGGCGATCAGGACCCGGGGCTCGATCTGCCGCCAGCGGTCGAGCACCGCCACCGGGCCCATGTCGGGCGAGCACACCGACCACACCGCGCCGAGGCTCGCACAGGCGAGGAAGGCCACGACCGTGTCCGGCGTGTTGGGCAGGTAGGCACAGACGCGGTCGCCCGGCGCCACGCCCAGGCCGCGCAGTGCCGCGGCCAGCGAGGCGACGCGGGCGCGCAGCTCGGGCCAGCTCGTCGTCGCGAGCGCACGCCCCATGCGTTCGTTGCGGAACACGATCGCCGGGTGGCCGGCCGCGTGCGTCGCGTGGGCATGGCGGAACACCTGCTGCGCGTAGTTGAGCTGCGCGCCCTCGAACCAGCGCGCACCGGGCATGCGCGCCTCGGCCAGCACCGCGCGCCGGGGCGTCGGCGACTGCAGGTCGAAGTAGTCCCAGACCGAGCCCCAGAAGGCCTCCAGGTCGCGCGTCGACCAGCGCCACAGCGCGTCGTAGCCGGCGTGCGTGGTCGGGTCGAAGCGCAGGCCGCGGTGGCGTTCGAGCCAGCGCGTGTAGTCGAGGATGCGTGGTTCGGGCTGCGCCATGCGCCGGTCTCCTCGGCTGGGTGCGGGCGCGGGTCAGTGCGCCGGGCGATCGTTCTCGTCGATGTCCACGTAGTGCCACAGCTCCTGCCAGAACAGCGGGCGCTTGTAGCCGACCAGGCGCTTGTGCAGCAGGTCGGTGTAGATGCGGTGCACGTGGTACTTGTAGGGCATGTAGGCGGTGTTGATCTTGCTCATCTCGGCCATCAGCGCCAGGCGCTCGGGGCCGTCGGGCATCTCGTTGCTGCGGCGGTAGAGCTCGTCGAACCGGTCGAACTTGAAGCGCGCCATGTTCTGGCCGCCGGCCGCCGGACCGTAGAGGCGCTGGAACGAGGGCTGGCCGTCGGGCGAGGCGGCGCTCAGGCCGACCATCCACAGCATCAGCTTGCCGGCGCGCGCGGCCTTCAGGTTCTCGGGCCACTGGCGTGTGCGCAGCGTCATGCGCAGGCCGATGGCGCGCATGCCGTGCTGCCAGGTCTCGTCGAGCTGGCGCGACAGCTGGTCGGACTGGGTCGAGAACTCCAGCACCAGCGGCGAGCCGTCGGGCTGCTCGCGCCAGCCGTCGCCGTCCCGGTCGACATAGCCGTACAAGTCCAGCAGTGCCTTGGCGCGCGCCGGGTCGTACTCGGAGTTGGTGCTGCGCAGCCTGGGGTCGTAGCCGTAGGTGTGCGGCATGATGCCGGCCTGGGCCGGGATGGCCTGGCCGCGCCGCACCAGGCGGATCTCGCGGTCGACGTCGAAGCCCAGGCTGATCGCCCGTCGCAGCGCCACCTTGTCGGGCGTGTAGCCGCCGATGACGGGGTCCTCCATGTTGAACATCGTCATGCGCACGTCGGCGTAGACGATGCTGTGCTGCGTGATGCCGCGCTTGGCGAGGTTGGGCGCGAGCTTGCCGTTGGGGATCGCCTGGTCGGCGAAGTCCTCCGGCAGCTCGACCGCATCGAGCTCGTCGTTCAGGAAGGCCAGCCAGCGCGGCTGCGGCTCCTCGATGATGCTGACCTCGACGCGGTCGACCATCGGCAGCCGCCGGCCCTTGAAGCGCGCCAGGATCGCCCGGCCGTCGGCGTCGTCGGCGTTGGGCTCGGCGTCGTAGAACATCTCGCGGAACTGCGGATTGCGCTCCAGCACGATCAGCGAGCTGCGACGCCACTGCTTCAGCACGAAGGGGCCGGTGCCGACCGGATGCGCCATGGTCTCGCCGGGGTAGTGCTCGATGACCTCGCGCGCCACCGCGCCGAACAGGTCACCGGTGGCCAGGCCGTACAGGAAGCGCGGCCGCGGCGACTCGAGGCGGAACTGCAGCGTGTAGCGGTCGAGCGCCTTCAGGCCCTCGACCGGCCGGTCGTAGTCGAACGGCGTCTTGTTCTTCAGGGCTTCCTGGCGCAGCTCGTCCAGGCCGAGGATGCGGTTCTCGGCGACACCCGCATAGACCGGGCTCTTGTTCGCCGGGTCGAAGAAGCGCTTGAAGGTGTAGACGTAGTCCTCGGCCACCAGTTCGCGTCGCTTGCCCTTGAAGGCCGGATCGTCGGCGAAGTAGATGCCCGGCCGCAGGCGGATCGTCCAGACGCGGAAGTCGGCCGACACCTCGGGCATCGCCGCGGCCGTCAGCGGCTTGATCTTCGCCGGCCGCGCCAGCGGGTCATAGGTGTACATCCCCTCGAAGATGTGCGGCGTGACGGTGCGCGAGTACAGGTCGTTGATCAGCGCCGGGTCGAAGCCGGTCTCGGCGGCGCGGAAGGCGATGCGCAGCACCTTGGGCTTGGCCGCATCGGCGGCCACGGCCGGCGGCGTCAGCGCCGCCAGCGCCCCCAGCAGCGCCAGCAAGGCGGCGCCCCAACGCCGCGCCGCACGCATCAGCGCGCGGCCGGCCGCAGCGCCGGGTCGATGTCGACGAACTTCCAGAATTCGCGCAGGAAGACGTTGCGGTGGTAGCCGACGACCCAGGGCTGCGCCAGGTCGGTGTAGATGCGGTGCACGTGGACCTTGTAGGGCATGTAGGTGACCATCAGCTTCTGCGCCTCGTCCATCGCGGCCTGGCGCTCGGGGCCGTTGGGCAGCATCTTCTGCCGGTCGTAGGCGGCATTGAAGGCCGGCAGGTCGAAGCGCGCGTGGTTGGCCTGGCCCTTGTTGGGCCCGTAGCCCAGTTCGAGGAAGCCTTCGCCGTCGGGGCCGGCGCTCCAGCCCACACCCCACATCATCAGCTTGCCGCTGCGCGAGGCCTTCAGGTTCTCGGGCCACTTGGCGATGCGGAAGTCCATGCGCAGGCCGATCGCGTCCATGTTCTTCTTCCACTGCTCGGACAGCGCGCGGTTGTACTGGTCGGGCTGGGTCGCGTACTCCAGCATCAGCGGCTGGCCGTCGGGCTGGTCGCGCCAGCCGTCGCCGTCCCGGTCGACGTAGCCGTAGAGGTCGAGCAGGGCCTTGGCGCGGGCGATGCTGAACTCGCTCATCTCGGTCTTGAGCGCCGTGTTGTAGCCCCAGGTGCCGGGGCCGATCGGGCCCTGGGCCGGGATCGCCTGGCCCTTGCGCACCAGCCGGATCTCCTTGTCGACGTCGACCGCCAGCGCGATGGCGCGGCGCAACGCCACCTTCTCGGGCGTGTAGCCGCCGACCACCGGGTTCTCCATGCCGAAGTAGGAGACCGACACGTCGGCGCGCTGGTAGCGGACCATCTGGATGCCGCGCTTCGTCAGGTTGGGCGCGAGCCGGGCGTTGGGCATCACGAGGTCGGCGTACTCGGGCGGCACCTCCTCCACCAGGTCCTGCTCGCCGTTCAGGAAGGCCAGCCAGCGCGGCTGGTTCTCGTCGATGATGCTGACCTCGACGCGGTCGACCATCGGCAGCTTGCGGCCCTTGAGCCGTGTCGCCGCGGCCTGCGCGATCGGGTCATCGGCCGGCGCCTCCTCGTCGTAGAACTCGTCGCGGTAGTTCGGATTGCGCTCCAGCACCATCTTCGAGGCACGCCGCCACTCGACCAGCCGGAACGGCCCGGTGCCGACCGGGTGCTCCATGATCTTGTCGCCGTAGTACTCGACCACCTCGCGCGCGACCGCGCCGACCACCGAGGCGTCGGTCAGGTCGTTGATGAAGCGCGGATCGGCGTTGCCGATGCGGATCTGGAAGCGGTAGCGGTCCAGCGCCCGCAGGCCCTCGACCTCGCGGTCGTAGTCGAAGGGCTTGCCGGTCTTCAGCGCTTCCTTGCGCAGCTCGCCCAGGCCCAGCAGATTGGCGTTCTCGAAGCCGTAGAGGTTGGCGCTCTTGTTCTTGGGGTCGTAGTGGCGCTTGATGGCATAGACGTAGTCCTGCGCCACCAGCTCGCGCTTCACGCCCTTGAAGGCCGGGTCGTCGGCGAAGTAGATGCCGGGGCGGATCGTGAAGGTGAAGGTCTTGTAGTCGGCCGAGATCTCCGGCATCGCCGCCGCGGTGTTGGGCCGTGCCCGCACCGGACGGGCCAGGAATTCGTACTGCAGCGGCGCCTCGAAGATGTTGGCGGCGATGGTGCGCGAATACAGGTCCGAGATCTGCGGCGGATCGAAGCCCGTCTCGGCGATGCGGAAGGCATAGCGCAGCACCTTCGGTCCGCCGGCCTCGGGCGGGGCGGCGCCGGCTATGCCGACGGAGAGGGCGAAGGCCGCGGCGGCCAGCCGTGCGATCGGTGTCATCAGTCCGGCCTCCGGCGCGCGGCGGCGACCGCCGGATCGACGTCCACGTACTGCCAGAACTCGCGCATGAAGACGTTGCGGTGGTAGCCGACGACCCACGGATGGGCCAGGTCGGTGAAGATGCGGTGCACGTGGATCTTGTAGGGCATGTAGGCGATCAGCAGCCGCTGCGCCTCGTCCATCGCGGCCTGGCGCTCCGGGCCGTCGGGCAGCCGCTTCTGGCGACGGTAGACCTCGTCGAAGGCCGGCAGGTTGAAGCGCGCGTGGTTGGCCTGGCCCTTGTTCGGCCCGTAGGCCAGCTGCAGGAAGCCGTCGCCGTCGGGCGAGCTGACGCTCCAGCCGACGATCCACATCATCAGCTTGCCGGCGCGCGAGGCCTTCAGGTTCTCGGGCCACTGCGACAGCCGCACGACCAGGCGCAGGCCGAGCGCGTCCATGTTCTTCTTCCACTGCTCGGCCAGCGCGCGCTTGAACTGGTCGGGCTCGGAGGCGTACTCCAGCTCCAGCGGCGAGCCGTCGGGCTGGTCGCGCCAGCCGTCGCCGTCCTTGTCGACATAGCCATACAGGTCCAGCAGCGCCTTGGCGCGCGACAGGTTGTACTGGCTCATCTCGCTGCGCAGCGCCGGGTCGTAGCCGAAGGTGCCGGGGCCGATCGGCCCCTGGGCCGGGATCGCCTGGCTCTTGCGCACCAGCCGGATCTCCTTGTCCACGTCGACCGCCAGCGCGATGGCGCGGCGCAGCGCCACCTTCTCGGGCGTGTAGCCGCCGACCACCGGGTGCTCCATGCCGAAGTAGGTCATGTGCACGTCCGAGCGCTGGTAGCGCACCATCAGGATGTCCTGCTTCTTCAGGTTGGGCGCGAGCTCGGCGTTGGGCATCACCAGGTCCGAGAACTCGGGCGGCACCTCCTCGATGACGTCGTGCTCCTGGTTCAGGAAGGCCAGCCAGCGCGGCTGGCTCTCCTCGATGATGCCGACCTCGACGCGATCCACCATCGGCAGCTTGCGGCCCTTGAGCCGCGCCACCGCCGCCTGCGCGATCGGGTCGTCGGCCGGCGCCTCCTCGTCGTAGAAGACCTCGCGGTAGTTCGGGTTGCGCTCCAGCACGATCTTCGAGGCGCGCCGCCACTCGGCCAGCCGGAAGGGCCCGGTGCCGACCGGGTGCTCCATCGTCTTGCCGGCATAGGCCTCGATCACCTCGCGCGCCACCGCGCCGGCGCGCGAGGGGTCGGCCAGGTTCTGCTCGAAGCGCGGCTGCGGCTCGGCCAGCCGGATCTGGAAGCGGTAGCGGTCCAGCGTGCGCAGGCCCTCGACCTCGCGGTCGTAGTCGAACGGCGTCTTGTTCTTCAGCGCCTCCTGGCGCAGCTCGCTCAGGCCCAGGATCCTGGCGTTCTCGTACTGGTAGAGCGTCGGGCTCTTGTTCCTCGGGTCGTAGTGGCGCTTGAGCGAATAGACGTAGTCGGCCGCCACCAGCTCGCGCTTCTTGCCCTTGAACGCCGGGTCGTCGGCGAAGTAGATGCCGGGCTTGATGGTGACCGTGTAGGTGGTGAAGTCGGCCGAGATCTCCGGCATCGCCGCCGCGGTGTTGGGCCGCAGGCGCGCCGGGCGGGCCAGGAAGGACATCTGCAGCGGCGCGTCGTAGATGTTGGCCGCGACCGTGGCCGAGTACAGGTCCGACAGCTGGGCCGGGTCGAAGCCGGTCTCGGCGACGCGGAAGGCGTAGCGCAGTACCTTCTTCTCGGCGGCGGGCGGCGCCGTCTGCGCCGGCGCGGCGGCGCCGATCATCAAGGTCAGGGCCAGGATCAGGCCGGAACGCAACATCGACAACTCCTCGGGGCCTCGTGGGCCGGGCCGGCCGGCGTCGCCCGGCCGAAGGCGCGAAGTCTAGGGCCTGGAACCGCCGCGAGCCATGCGGCCGACCCGCATCGGCGGGCTTCGCGTCCCGCTTGGACGGCCGGGCGGCATGCGAGTTGCATGCCGCACCCGGGCGCGGCGCGGGCTCCGGGCAAACGCGGGCCGGGGCCCGCCGGCCCAGGCCCTAGACTCGCGCCTGCACAAGAACGGCAGCCCGATCGCCACGAGCGATCCGGCTGCCGCGGTTTTCTGGAGTACCCCTGACGATGGCGGCCTATCTGACAAGGCGCCTGTGGCAAATGATCCCGACCCTCGCCGGGGTCGTGCTGCTGGTGTTCTTTCTCTTCAAGTTCTTCGGCGGCGACCCCGCCGAGATCCTCGGTGGCCTGAACGCCACGCCCGAACAGATCGACGCGATCCGCGAGCAGCTGGGCCTGAACCGGCCGGTGCTCGAGCAGCTGTGGATCTTCGTGCGGCAGATCCTCAGCTTCGACTGGGGCAAGAGCTGGGCGACCAACGAGTCGGTGGCCAACCTGTTCGCCACCCGGCTGCCGGCCACGCTGACGGTGATGGTGCCGATCCTGCTGCTCGAGGTGCTGCTGGCGATCCCCTTCGCGCTGGCGGTCGCCTATGTGCGCGGCTCGCTGACCGACCGCACGATCATGGTCGTCACCACGGTCGCGCTGGCGATCAGCTTCCTGGTCTACGTGATCGTCGGGCAGTACGTCTTCGCCTTCCGCCTGGGCTGGTTCCCGGTGCAGGGCTGGAGCGACAGCCTGTGGACCAACCTGGTCCAGTACGCACCGCTGCCGGTGCTGCTGGCCGTGCTGGTCGGGCTGGCGCCGCAGACGCGCCTGTACCGCAGCTTCTTCCTCGACGAGATCGGCCAGGACTACGTGCGCACGGCGCGCGCCAAGGGCCTGACCGAGACCACCATCCTGCTCAAGCACGTGCTGCGCAACGCGCTGATCCCGATCCTGACCAACGTGGCGGTGTCGCTGCCCGGCATCTTCGTCGGCTCCTTCCTGATCGAGGTCTTCTTCTCGATCCCCGGCCTGGGCCGCGAGGTGCTGCTGGCAGTGAACCGCAGCGACTATCCCGTCATCCAGGCGGTGACGATCTACATCGCGGTGCTGACGATGGTGATCAACCTGCTGACCGACGTGCTCTACAAGATCGTCGACCCCCGGGTGGTCCTCAAATGAGCGCCGTGCTTCCCTCTTCGTCGGCGCCCAAGGCGGCGGCCGAGCGTTCCGAGGGCGTCTGGGCCTCGGCCTGGCGACGCTTCAAGGGCGACCGCGTCGGCATGGTCTCGCTGGTCATCGTCGCGGGCTTCCTGGTGCTGGTGGTGCTGGCCGGCATCGGCCTGCTGGCGAGCCAGTGGCAGCAGGAGATCGGCGTGCCCAACGCGCCGCCGACCTTCGTCGGCCCGGCCGCGCCGCAGGAGCAGGCGGCCGTTACCGCCTCGACGACGCAGCGCATCGACCTGTCCGACATCGACCCGCTGGCGCCCAGGTACGCCGAGTGGGCCGAGGCCGCCAAGAAGTACGCCACCGCCGAGCAGCCGCGCGCCCAGACCCTGCCCTTCGGCGCCGACCGGCTGGGCCGCGACGTGCTGGCCAAGGCCATCAAGGGCGCCGAGATCTCCATCCTGGTCGGCGTCTCGGCCGCGCTGCTGGCCACGCTGATCGGCACGCTGCTGGGGGCCTTCGGCGGCTTCTTCGGCGGCAAGGTCGGCGACGCGCTGGAGTGGGTTTACAACGTCTTCACCTCGATCCCCAGCATCCTGCTGATCTTCGCCTTCGCGGCGGTCACGGGGCGCGGCGTGCTCTCGGTGGTGCTGATCCTGGGCCTCACCGGCTGGACCGGCATCTACCGGCTGGTGCGGGCCGAGTTCATCAAGCACTCGGTGCGCGAGTACGTGCGCTCGGCCGAGGCCATCGGCGCATCGGCCGTGTCGCGCATGTTCCGCCACATCCTGCCGAACGTGAGCCACGTGGTGCTGGTGCAGCTGTCGATCCACGTCGTGCAGTTCATCAAGGCCGAGGTCATCCTCAGCTACCTGGGGCTGGGCGTGTCGGTCGACCAGGTCAGCTGGGGCACGATGCTGGCCGAGGCGCAGGGCGAGCTGATCCTCGGCTACTGGTGGCAGCTGGCCGCGGCAACCGCCTTCATGGCCCTGTTCGTCACCGCCTTCTCGCTGATGACCGATGCGCTGCGCGATGCGCTGGACCCCAAGCTTCGCGGAGCCGAGTGATGCTGCTGAACGTCGACAACCTGCGCGTGCGTTTCCGCTTCGGCCGCGGCGCCCAGGCCAGCTATGCCGAGGGCGTGGGCCGCGGCGACCAGGGGGTCAGCTTCCAGATCCCCGAGAACCGCACCGTCGCGCTGGTCGGCGAGTCGGGTTCGGGCAAGAGCGTGACCGCCATGTCCATCCTGAACCTGCTGCCCGAGAACGCCGAGCGCCAGGGCGCGATCAGCTTCC
>Ga0268299_1003093_pt1 | contig 16644 bp, 13 predicted proteins | sample NOBtaG_FD_193484 | JGI IMG/M metagenome (GOLD analysis project Ga0268299, IMG submission 193484) | Activated sludge microbial communities from bioreactor in Nijmegen, Gelderland, Netherland - NOB reactor | ecosystem: Engineered > Bioreactor > Aerobic > Activated sludge | place: Netherlands...
CTTGTTGAAAAGATGTTTGGTCAAAAGTTTGCTCACTAAGCTTATAGCCATAATACATCAAGGAATCTGCTTCTAGGTTAGTAAATGAATCTAAATGCGTTCGTACTCGTGCTAATAGCTGTTGAACTTTTGGATCTATGCCAGTTTTATCACTATCTAACTTAGTAGTTGGTAAATCAGGGCTTAGAGAATTATCAGAGTCTGATAAGTGGTGTTTAGTAGTAATTGGAAAGTTTTTTCTTAAATGAATAAAAGCAGTATGGTTTTTATGCTTACCTGTTAGCATTCTTAAGAGTTGTTCTTCTCTAAGTCGATCTCCTAGCATACTTCTTACTCTTAGAAGTAAACCATCTGTACGTAAATCTGGGCGCGTTTCAAACTCTAACGGACGACAAGCATCACTAATAATAAAATCTGTACAACCAAAAGTAAGTAACCCTGCAATTCCTTGGTTATCGTGTACTCCAGCATCAACTAATTGTAGTTGAATATCATCTGGATATAGCCCATCTATTTTTATTGGTGCAAAAACACCAGGCAGTGCAGCAGAGGCAGCAACAGCGTGGCTTAAAAGAAAATTTTTATGCTTATCTTTTAATTTTTGGTAGCTTTCTGGTCTAAGTAATCTAGGGTTTTTATCTACACTTTGCCAATCTAGGGTGTCACGGGGATGTTCTCCCATATGAGTAGCTTCAAAATACCAATTGCGACCAGTGTTTAAGAGGGCAGCATTGATAAGCAAAACGGGGACTTTTGCTTGGCGGGATGGATTATCTTTTAAGGGGTAAAAATTATTATTTTCTCCTTTAGGAATAATCTTTAAATCAGACATTTTTATAGGTTCTTTGCTGTTTTTATTAAAAACTGGTCTATAAAAATGCTCTTCATAAAGCTCTGCTAAACGTATGCTAGAATTATAGTTATCCCCAGCCATACGGATAGTCTTAAAAGGATTCTTATAAGCTGTCATAATAATATTTTTTTGAACAGCTTTAAGAAAATCTACTTCTATTTTTTGTAAGATATCTAAGTAATCTTTATTAGAAATTTCATCGTCAGACTTGGTTTCCAGTAAATTTTTTAGATGTAAATAATAAAGTGCGCCAATAATGGAACCACCTGAGACAGTAGAAATAACTTCCACCTGTCTTAATAATCCTATTTCAGCTAGATGTGCTAGTAGGCCAATATGGAAGAAAGAAGCACGAAAACCGCCCCCAGAAAGTGCTAAGCCCAATTTAGGTAGATTAGGATTAGCATTTTCTAAGAACGGTTTTAACATAATTACCTACTATATTAAGCTAGGAAAGTAAATTTACTTATCGGTAATAAGGGTTTGCACCACCAGCATGATCTGTAGCATCTAAGATTTGTCCAATGCTAGGAACTGCTTCACGAATCATACGTTCAATTCCCATTTTCAAAGTCATATTAGCCGAGCCACAACCTTGGCAACCGCCACCCATGCGAATATAAACATTATTGTTTTCTACATTAATTAAATCTACAAAACCACCATGTGAAGCTACACTAGGATTAATTTGTAGATCTAATACTTCTTGAACTTTTTTTCTAAGCTCTTCTGTTGATAGAGTGTTAGCATAAACTTCTGGTTGTAAAAAAGCGCGAATAAAGCCGCCAATACGTTTTCCAATAACTGACCAATCATCATGACCATCTTTTACAACAGTTAATACATTGTCAGCTATTTCCGCTTTTTTGATTTCAGGAATGCTAAAAAGGTTTTCTGCTAAAGCGTTTCCTTTTGCAGATGTTTTGCTTGTAAAACTAGCAGTACCATTAATTAGCGGTCTATCTGCCATAAAACGGCAAGTATTTATGTCTTGTTTATCTACATTAGCTTTAATCATTATTGCTTGACTCATTATTTTTTATTCCTCCAAAATAAAGTTGTTATTTTGCGCTCATTATAACAACTTAAATAATTAGCTGCGACTAGCTTTGCACTACTTACCGATAAGTGTATTTATTGGAGACAAAAAACTAAGTAGTAAAATCTTGTATTTAATAATAGCTTCTAACATACACATATAATCTATAAGCTATATTTTTTATCCCTACTAAAATATTTAATTTCTTGCAAATAGCTTATTGATTATAATATATTTCTTTTAGCATATTAATTATATATTTATATAGTTATATTATTAAATATAGGTGGGTATTTATGAGTAAATCTTCTAGTAAGCCAAATATGTCAATGGAAGCATTAGAATTAGTGGCAGAACGTTTTAAGGCTTTGTCTGAGCCAATTAGACTTCGTATTTTACAAGAATTACATGATGGTGAAATGAGTGTTTCGGAAATTACACAAGTAATAGATTCTAGTCAGCCTAATGTAAGCAAACACTTAAAGTTATTACAAGATGCTGGCCTACTAGCACGACGACAAGAAGGAAATACAGTTTATTACTCTATTTCTGATAAAGTAATTTTTGATATTTGCGAAATAGTTTGTAATAGTTTACGGGAAAAATTTTCTGCTAAAGCTGATGCTCTTAGTCTTAAATTAAAATAATTATCTTAAGTTACAAAGTTTGTTTTCAGTTATTGCAAGTAAGTCAAAGCTTAACTAAACTTAGCTACCAAGACTCTAACGAAATTAAAAGTTTTAACTGTTTCAATCGACACATTTTTCTAAATTTCTAAAACAATTTAGCTAAACAACAAAAATTTTATTTCATCAGCATATAAAAACTTAGGAGCTTTTATGAAGTGGACTAACACACTAAAACATTTTTTCTTGTTTTTAATTTGTTTTCAATTAATGACTTTAGGCTTGCCAATAGCAAACAATGAAGTTTTAGCTAAACCTAGAACATCAAAAAAGCTAGAAATGAATCCTGAAATACTTCCTGGACTTGCTGCAAAAGTTGATGTTGTGGAAGATGAATTTGGAACGCCACATATTTTTGGCAAAAACTTTAAGGATGTTTTTTTTATGCAGGGCTTTTTGCATGCACGGGATAGATTTTTCCAAATGGATGTTACACGTCGCACGGTTGAAGGCTCTTTAGCTGAATTACTTGGCGTTGGGCCAAATAACAGTATTTTATCTAGCGATGTGCAATTGCGAGGCTTAAATCTTAAAGCTTCTGTCACCAAAGCTTTATCAATGATGCAAAAAGAAACTCGACAATTCTTAAAAGCTTATAGTGATGGTGTTAATGCCTACTTAAAAGACAACCCACTACCAGCAGAATATCAAGCATTAAAAATCACCCAAAAACGTATGTGGACGGAAACAGACTGTTTATTAGTTGGTAAAGGTTTAGCACTAAGTCTTTCTTTTGACACAGGCGATATTAACAACACATTAGCTTTACAAGCTTATCAAGCAGCAGGTATGGCGCAAGGTTTTGATGGTTCAGCACTATTTTTTGAAGATGTATTTCGTGTAGCTCCTTTTGACCCAAGTTTTTCTATTCCTGACGCAACGGGTCGGCCATTTTCTACCACTGGCACTAAAGCTAATAATCAAAGACTTAGTGCTAAAGTCCAAGAGCAGCAAAAATGGGCTAAACATATTTCTGACACAATTAAGCCTGAAACTTTAGAAATGGCTCAAGACTACTTAAATAAAGTTAAAAATATTCCTCTGCTAGCTAATGGTGCTGAAGGTCATGACCCAGATCGTGGAAGCAATTGGTTTATTTTAAGTGGTAGACTAACTGATTCTGGCGCACCGCTTTTAAATAATGATCCTCACTTAGGGTTTAATACTCCTCCAATTTGGTATCAAGTTCAACTTAATGTTACAAAAGGCAAAGGCAAAAAATTACTTAATGTTACAGGAGTAAGTTTAGCTGGGGTGCCTGGTGTGGTTTTAGGCCATAATGATGATATTGCTTGGGGTGCAACCACTTCAAACTTTGATGTTACAGATGTTTATCAAGAACAAATTAAAGCACAATTTGGTAGTGTATCAATTATTCATGATGGCAAAGAAGAACCTGTAATATTTCGAGATGAGTTTTTCCGAGCAAATCAAGTGGTAGATGGTATGAATGATAATTTAGTTATGATACCTGCTAGTGATTCTGTTCCTGGCCGATTTCCTTCTGTTCCACGTCGTAATGGTGGCCCAATTGTATCTATTAACTTATCTGCTCAAACAGCTTTAACACTGCAATATACTGGCTTTGGGCCAACTTTAGAAGTAGAAACATTTCTTGGCTTTAACCGTGCAAAAAATGTTGATGATTTCAAAAAAGCATTAGAGTTTTTTGATGTTGGATCACAAAACTTTTCTGTGATTACCACAACAGGCGATATGGCTTATTTTACAACAGGCGAAGTGCCTATAAGAGAAGACCTAGAAGCAGGTAAAGTTAACGGCGCACCTCCGTTTTTAATTCGTAATGGTGTAACTGGTAATGAATGGATGAGCATTAGAAATCGTCAACCAAACCAAGTCTTACAATATGAAATTTTGCCTTTTAATGAGCTACCTCAAGTCGTCAATCCAACCAACGGTTTTGTAGTTACTGCAAACGCTGACCCAACAGGTATTACAGCCAACAACAACCCATTTGAGCGTAAACGAGCAACAGGGGGAATCTATTATCTAGCTGCTACTGGTTATGCTTCGGGTGCGCGTAATGCACGATTAACAAAAGATATTCAAGAAGCTATTGCAAGCGGGCAGAAAATTACAGTTGAAATGGCCCGACGTTTTCAAGCAGATGTAAGAATGCGTGATGCAGAAATTTTAATGCCATTTATTCAACAAGCTTTTGCTAATGCTACAGCCGCAAATGCTCCAACTGAACTTTCTGCACTAGCCAAAGATGCAGGTATAAGTGAAGCTGTAAATCGCTTTAAGACTTGGGATTTTAGCACCCCTACAGGCTTAAAATCTGGTTATGATTCTTTTGTAGCTTTTGGCAGTGACCCTTCACAAAAACAAATTGATGATAGTGTTTCTACCACAATTTATAGCCTGTGGCGTTCACAAATGGTTAGAGATACTATTGATGCCACACTTCAATCAATGCAATTAACTAGACTTCCTGATAATGCTACCTCTATGGCATCTCTTCGTAATTTACTAGATAAATTTTCATCCAACAAAGGAAAAGGTGTTTCAGGAATATTTTTCTTTGGAAATACTGGTTTAGATAGTGCAAGTCCTGAAGTACAAAGAGATTTTGTTATTTTACGTAGCTTACGACGTGCTTTAGATTCATTGGCGGGCCCAGATTTTGCTCTAGCTTTCCAAGGCTCTACCAAACAAAGTGATTATCGTTGGGGAGCTTTACATCGTGTTTCCTTCCCAAGTATGTTAGGGGTAAATACTGATTTTACAATTCCTTCTGTTAATGGCAAGTTCCAATCTCCAGTTCCAGGGCTTTTTGGACTACCTAGAGACGGAGGTTTTGATGTTCCAAACGCTTCTGGACATTCAGTTAGAGCTAGGGGAGTCAATGATTTTACTTTTAGAAGTGGGCCTAGCAAACGCACAACTATTGTTATGAAACCTGGGGCAATTGATTTTACTACTGCTATACCAGGTGGACAAAGTGCAGCACCTAATAGCAAATTCTTTGATAATTTACTTCAGTTTTGGTTAACAGCAGATGTTTATCCTGTACGTGATATTACTAAGCCAACTGCGGCACCAAATGAAAAACGTACTACTTTTGCTCCATTCAGAAAAGAGTAGGTCTTACTATAAATAAACAATTTTGTTAAATTTTAGCCCAGCAGATAGATCGCTGGGCTAATAATTTGTTGATACTATTATTGTTCTCGATTTTGATAATAGCTTGTCCCAGAAACGGGCACCACATCTTGATTTTCCTTCTAGTTATTTTAGCTAAGTCCAATTAGATAAGTAGTTAACTAATAATACTTGAGTGGCATAGAAGTTTCTTTATAGTTAGCTTGGAGGCATTAAATGGACATTCAGCGCAAAGGCGTTAGTCGCAACCGCAAAATTCGCAATATTGTTTATCTAGTCCTAACACTAGTTGTTATTGCTGGTGTTAGCGTTGGTCTATCAAAGTTAAAACCTGCTGCTCCAACTGTTGAACGCTCTACAATTTGGGTTGACAGTGTTAAACAAGGCGCGATGCTGCGCCAAGTTCGCGGATTAGGAACATTAGTTCCTGAAGACATTCGTTTTATTCCTGCCACAACTCAGGGCAGAGTAGAAAAGATTCTTGTCCGTCCCGGTGCAATGGTGACACCTGACACAGTTTTAATGGTGTTAAGCAACCCAGAGCTTGATCAATCTGTTCAAGATGTAGACCTTCAACTAAAAGGCGCAGAAGCTGATTATGCTACATTACAAGTAAAATTAGAAAGCCAACAATTAGACCAACAAGCCATTGCTGCTAGTGTTCAAGCTGATTATAACCAAGCAAAATTACAAGCTGAAGCAAACGAAGAACTTTATAACAAAGGGTTACTTTCAGAATTACTTTATAAAGTAGCTAAAAATAAAGTTTCAGAACTAGCCACACGTTGCCAAATTGAAGAAAAACGTATAACAATTAGTTCAGAGTCCACTAAAGCCCAATTAGTAGCTCAACAAGCTAAAACTGACCAATTACGCGCCCTTTATCAACTAAGACGAAACCAATTAGATTCGCTTAACGTTCGCGCGGGTAGCAATGGAGTCTTACAACAATTATCAGTTGAAGTAGGCCAACAAGTCACCATTGGCACAAATCTAGCTCGTGTTGCCGACCCTAGTCGCTTAAAAGCAGAATTAAAAATTGCAGAAACTCAAGCTAAAGATATTCAAGTAGGGCAAAATGCTACAATTGATACTCGTAATGGAATTATTGCAGGCCAAGTTACTCGAATAGATCCAGCCGTGTTACAAGGCACTGTTACTGTAGATGTTGCTTTACTAGAAGAACTGCCTAAAGGCGCACGTCCTGATTTAAGCGTAGATGGTACAATTGAGTTAGAAAATTTAACTAATATTCTTTATGTTGGTCGACCTGTTCATGGTCAAGCTAATAGCACAATAGGCTTATTTAAGCTAGATAGCACTGGAAAAGAAGCCATTCGTGTAACTGTAAAACTTGGTCGTAGTTCTGTTAATACAATTGAAGTTATAGAAGGTCTTTCTGTAGGAGAACAAGTAATTCTTTCCGATATGTCTGCTTGGGATGCTTATAATCGTGTCCGATTAAATTAAAAGTCTGATAAATCAAGGAGAACAATAACAATGAGTAAAGCTGACCAGCCCTTAATACGCTTAGAAGGAGTAACTAAAGTTTTTTATACCGATGAAGTAGAAACACACGCCCTTTCAGGCATTGAGCTAGAAATCCGATCAGGTGAATATGTTTCTATTGCTGGGCCATCTGGTTGCGGTAAATCTACGTTACTATCAATCTTAGGTCTACTTGATACACCCAGCCAAGGAAGTTATGCCTTAAATGGTAAACCTGTAGAAAAGCTAACTTTACCCGAACGCGCCAGAATTCGTAATCAAGAAATAGGCTTTATTTTTCAGAGTTTTAATTTAATTGGAGATTTAACAGTTTATGAAAATGTTGAACTGCCGCTAACTTACCGAGGCATGGCAGCTACAGAACGTAGAAAACTAGTCAATGAAGCATTAGAAAAAGTTGGTATGGGACATCGTGCTAAACACCTTCCTAGTCAGCTTTCTGGCGGTCAACAACAACGTGTTGCTGTTGCACGTGCAATTGCTGGGCAACCGCTAATTTTGATGGCTGATGAACCTACAGGAAACTTGGATTCAAAAAATGGTGATGCTGTAATGGAACTTTTAAGAGACTTACACCGAGGCGGTGCAACCATTTGTATGGTGACACACGACCAACGATTTGCCCGACACGCTGATAGAACTGTCCATCTTTTTGATGGTCGCATTGTAGAAGAGCGAATGACTGTCAATAGTGCGACTGCCTAGAACAAAACTACTCCTTGGTTGATGAAAACATGTTTTTACCAACCAAAATCACATTATAATAGCCTAAGTTATACTCTTAGGCTATCTACTGGTTTATTTATGATATCACTACGAGATATAGATAAAGTTTATTCTCATGGCGTAAGTAAAACTTATGTACTTCGCAAAGTAGCCTTTTATGTTTCAGAAGGCGAGTTTATTTCAATAATGGGGCCATCTGGAGCAGGAAAATCCACCTTGCTACATTTGTTAGGAATGCATGATAGTTCTTGGACGGGTGAATATTATTTTTTAGATCATCCAGTTCATAAATTAGGTAAGAGGGAAAGATCAGATTTACATAAAAAATATATTGGTTTTGTATTTCAAAGCTATCAATTACTTGATAATTTAACAGTTTATGAAAATTTAGAAGTACCTCTTTCTTATCGTGATATTAAAAGAAGTGAACGAGATAGCATAGTTTGTGATGTTTTAGATCGCTTTCAAATGGTTGGAAAAAAAGACCTTTACCCTAATCAACTGTCTGGTGGACAACAACAATTAGTTGCTATTGCAAGGGCTGTTATTGCTAAACCAAAGCTGATTTTAGCCGATGAACCAACAGGAAATTTACACTCAGATCAGGGAAGAGAAATTATGGAAATGTTCCGCTTACTTAACCAAAGTGGTACAACTATAATCCAAGTTACCCATTCTGAGCAAAATGCTGGTTATGGTAATCGAGTTATTAGACTTAGGGATGGTTGGATAGTTTAAAAATTTTTTGAGGTTTAGTTAATGAATTTTCCAAAGGTTTTAGTAGCTGATGATCAGCCACATATTTTAGAAGCTTTAAGACTGTTGCTAAAAAGCGAAGGGTTTCAAATAGAAACCGCTACATCTCCAGCAGCCGTTTTAAGTGCCATTAACGCAAGAGATTTTGATGCTCTATTAATGGATCTTAATTATGCAAGAGACACTACATCAGGCCAAGAAGGACTAGATTTACTTTTCCGTCTACACGCAGTTGATAGCACTTTGCCTATAGTAGTAATGACAGCTTGGGGAAGCGTTGAACTTGCTGTTGAAGCAATGCGACGTGGAGCAAGAGATTTTGTACAAAAACCCTGGGAAAATGACCGTCTTATTAGTATTTTACGAAACCAAATTGAACTAGGACAAGCACTTAGAAAAGGACAACGCTTAGAAGCAGAAAATCAGTTGCTTAGAAATGAGGGCCAAAATGTCCCAAAGTTGATTGCTGAATCTGCAACAATGAAGCCTATTTTACAAATAATTTCACGTGTCGGGCCATCGGATGCTAACGTGTTAATTACTGGTGAAAATGGAACTGGTAAAGGCTTAGTTGCACAGGCTTTACACGCGGTTTCTTCACGTTCGTCTAAGTCTTTAGTAACCGTTAATGCTGGTGGACTTTCAGAAGGAGTTTTTGAAAGTGAGTTGTTTGGTCATGTAAAAGGTGCTTTTACTGATGCTAAAAGTGAAAGAGTTGGACGATTTGAATTAGCTGATACAGGAACATTATTTTTAGATGAAATTGCTAATGTTCCACTAAATCTTCAAACTAAATTGCTAAGAGTTTTAGAAACAGGCGAATTTGAGCGCGTTGGATCTTCTCGTACTCGTAAAGCAGATGTAAGAATTATTTCTGCTACCAATGCTGATCTTAATGAAGAAGTTAATATAAACCGTTTTCGTCAAGACCTACTTTTTCGATTAAATACAATTGAAATACGCTTGCCACCCTTGCGTAACCGACGTGAAGATATACCATTACTTGCATCACATTTCTTACGCCAACATTCTCAACGTTACCGAAAAAAAATTATAGGTATTGATGATGCTGCTATGCAGGAATTGCTTAATCACCCTTGGCCCGGCAATGTACGCGAATTAGATCACTCATTAGAAAGAGCCGTGTTGATGGCTCAAGGAACTTCTATAAAAGCCGCAGATTTAGGTTTAAGAGTTGGACGCGAAACTGCCCCACGTTTAGAGGATATGAGTTTAGAAGATGTAGAATGCCTATTAATTAAAAAAGCTCTAGCTCGCTATGAAGGTAATGTTAGTCGTGCCGCTGAAGCACTAGGATTAAGTAGAAGTGCGCTTTACCGACGACTGCAACGCTACCAACTATAAATTTCAAAGGAATGCGGGCATCCTGCCCGCACTCCTTTGAAATTTAATTATTTATTTCCATATCGCTATAAAAAACGCCTATAGGCACACTTTCGCCTTCTGACTCGGCTGTAACATCAGTTAATTTTAGATTAGCTTTTCCTGCTCCAAAAGCCTCAATGTTTATTGAAAAAGTGTTATGTTGATCATTTGGTTCAGGATGTCCAAATGTAGAAATCCCAATACTTGCAACAGTTATTTGCTTATCAACTTCATGAGGAAATAACACAGAAGCATTATTGCCAACAGATCGTTTAACTTTAATTACTTGTGGATTAAACTGTAAGTTAAACTTTAAACTAACAGATTGTTGAGTATTAACAGAAATTCTTATCTCTCCACTTTGACCAACTCTTAAATTTGGATTAAGAGGAGTTACTACAACTTTTATAGGTGAACGTGTTGTTGTGTTTGTTGGATTTTCGACTTTTGAACTAACTTTTCCCGTTGCATTAGAAGCCAGTTCTGTAACTGATTTGTTACCTAAACTAGTAGTATTATTAGTTGTTGGATAAGGGGTAAAAATTATTTCTCCTGTTGTTGGTTCGTTTTTATCACAGACACCATTTTTGTTGTCATCTAAGCAATTTGGATCTTTAGTTTTTGTGTTGGATGTGATTTTGTTATTGTCTAAAAAGCTGTTAACAAAAGGTTTTTTTGACTTTTTAGTACTAGATGAGGCCATAAGACTATTTTGTTTTGTTTTTTTTGAGGGCTTATGGTTTGCAGTTAGAGTTAAGTTTTGATTTTTGCTAATAGCAAAACGGCTAGTTTTATCAATGGTAAGGCGTGTTTCAGCCGTCTTTGGTGAAAGGGCAATATAATAAACTTTCTCTTGGTTGGGAAAGGCTGTATTACTAGATAGAGTAATTTTGCTAGTATCTGTGGAAAATCCAAGCCCAAAACCTCCATAGAAAATTAAGGAAGCAACACTAGTAAGCCAAATAAAAGTTGCTACTCTAACGCCTTTATCCCAGTAGGGGCCTTTATGCGCTTGACCAATATCATTAATAATTGCAATCATAAAAACTTTAGGACTACTAGCAAAATCCCGTAAGCTAGTTTCTACTTCATCAAAGCAATTAGTAATAAGTGGTTTTTGATTTAACAGAGTAAATTCAATAGGTTTAGTTAAAGAAATAGGGTTTGAAATTAGCAATTTAAGTTCTTGCCATTGAGGAGAATCCAAATTAGAAACCCTTTCTTTACTTGGAAAAGTAGAAAGTAACTTTTGGCAATCCTTACGGCAAAATTCGCAGGTGTATAGATGGGCAAAGAGATCTTTACCAATGTTACTAGTTATTTCTTCCAAATAATCTTGGAAGTCGGAGATCACTGTTTCGCAGCGCATAGTTGCTCCTCAAAATTAGTAAATGGCTTAATATTTTCGTTTTAGAGATTGGTTCAGACTGGTCTAACATTAAACTTCAGATAAGCAAAAGAAGTTGCAAATTTTTCTCTTTTTTACGGAACTTTTTTCATGTCAGAACTAGAAAAAAACTTTACTCAAGAAACATTAGAAAAAAGAGTCTTAACCTACCAAAACCGTATCTTACTTTTTAGTTTGCTTACGGGTTTTCCCGCAGTAGTTGTATCAATTGTCTTGCTTTGGAATAACAACTATAGCCCAAAAGTTATTTGGACATTAATTTTAATTATTCTGAGCTTTTGGTTAGGCTTTTCTTTTTCTATTGCCAGAAAAATTGTTTTTAATTTACAAACAGTTACTAATTTACTTGCTGCTCTACGTGAGGGAGATTATTCAATTCGCGCTCGTAGTATTGGACGAGGTGACGTACTAGGAGAAGTAATGCTAGAAGTAAATGCTATGGCAGAAACCTTACGTGAGCAGCGACTAGGAGCATTAGAAGCAAATGCCCTACTACGTAAAGTTATGGTAGAAATTGATGTAGCAATATTTACTTTTGATAGTGAACAGAGGCTGCAATTAGTCAACCGTGCAGGAGAAAAACTTTTATCTCAGCCAATGGAAAGAGTTTTAGGACGAACAGCTAAAGAATTAGGTTTAGCAGAATGTTTACAAGGAGAAAGTAATACTACAGTTACTCGAACATTTCCTGGTGGACGTGCTGGACGGTGGGAAATTAGACGTGGAATTTTTCGGGAAAAAGGCATGGCTAACCAACTACTAGTTTTAACTGACCTTAGCCGCGCACTACGTGAAGAAGAACGCCAAGCTTGGCAACGCTTAGTTAGGGTGTTGGGGCATGAGTTAAATAACTCTTTAGCTCCAATTAAATCTATTGCTGGAAGTTTAGAAAATATGCTGACTCGTAAGCCCCCTGATTGGCAAGAAGATATAAAACATGGTCTTTCTGTTATTGCTGCTCGCGCCGAAGCCTTAAACCGGTTTATGGGTTCTTATGCACGGTTAGCTAGGCTTCCACAACCAAGATTTCATAGTCTTGATGTAGCTGAATGGATTAAGCGTGTTGTTAGGTTAGAAACACGAATGGAAATAAAATTATCCCCGGGCCCAGATTTAATTATTGAAGCAGATGGAGATCAGCTAGATCAATTACTAATAAATTTACTACGTAATGCTGTAGATGCTGCTTTAGAAACTAGTGGTGGAGTTAGCCTTAGTTGGCAAGTAGAAAATAATTATCTTGAAATCTGCATAGAAGACGAGGGTTTAGGTTTAGCAAATACCTCTAATTTATTTGTTCCATTTTTTACTACTAAGCCGCAAGGCTCTGGAATTGGGCTTGTTTTATCCCGCCAAATTGCAGAAGCGCATGGAGGAACACTTTCTTTGCAAAATCGACCAAATGATAAGGGATGTGAAGCAAGGTTAAGAATTCCAATGGCTTCAGATGTAAGTAACTCTATAATATGATATTTAGTAATTGTATGAAATTAGAATTAGTAGCAGAATCAATAGAAATAGGTAGACAAACGCTTTTAATTCGAGATATTGCATTTAGTCCTGATGGTAAGTTGCTGGCTAGTGCTGGGACGGATTCAATAATTAGATTTTGGGATGTTGCCACACAAAAAGAAGTAGGGCAAATTCTATGGGAAAAATTAGTTCCATATGGCTACTCTACTGTTGAATCAGTTGCATTTAGCCCTGATGGTAAATTATTTGCTGCCTGTGGCGGTATTGGCAGTCTAGCCCTTTTTTACACCTCTAACTTTCAATTAATTACAGAATTTCCTTTGCAAAAACGGACAAAACTTATTGAATCAAATGTTGCATTTAGTCCTTGTGGAAGATATCTTGCTGTAGTTGGCTGGAATAACGTTTTGCGTCTAATTTCTATAGAAGAACAAAAGGTAGTTCAACAATTAAATCTTCAAGGCTGGCTACATTCAATAGCTTTTCATCCTACAAAAAAATTATTAGCTGTTGGTGGTTCTAATTTTGTGCGATTATTTGATTTTGAAACTAATCAAAGCTTTAATAATTTGCCAAAGAAAATAGCTCTTGATACTGAAAAGTTAGGTGGTAGCGATCTAGGTTTTAGTAATAATGGAAAATGGCTAGCTATAGCTTGTAGTGATGATAGCGTAAGAATTTACCAAGCCAACAAAAAGGAACCTCAGTTTATTTGTCGTAATCATCGTGGTGGATCTACTGCTGTGGCCTGGCATCCCAAAAATGACTTATTTATTAGTGGTGATGGAAGTAAGTTTATTTATCTTTGGAATGGTGAAAGCGCAGAATTACTTACATCTATTGCTGGTCATCAAAAAAAAGTTTCTTGTCTAAAATGGCGTTTAGACGGTGAGATGTTTGCTTCAGCAAGTTGGGATAGATCCATTAAATTTTGGCAAATAGTTTAGTTATACTTTACAACTTTAAACTAGCTTTAATTAAACTAGCTTTAATAAAGGTAAGAAAATAATGGAAAAAATAATATTAGGGGCAAGCACTGTCAGTATTTAAATCACAGTAATTAGCAGGATAAGACGAGGATCAAACCATAGAAAAAAAGCAAAATCTAAGTATTTATTCTATCCGATATATCCTCTGGCTTATTTAACAACCATCCTCTAGCTTTGGCTAAAAGTGTAAGTTTGTCAGCAGCTTCTTCTATTCTTTCTTTTCTACGTGTTTTTGAAATTTTCCTTTCTTCTACTGCCTTATCTAGTTCGTTAATAAAACTACAAAAGTCTATAAATACATGGGCTGGGTTAGGAGGGTCTATATCGCTTCTGGGATCGTCAATTACTTCAAAACCAGTAATACCTTGCTCTGGCAAGGCAACAGTATTACACTCTGCTACTGTAATGCCATAAATTCCTTCAGACTTTAAATTCTCTCCTGTTTGGGGATTAAGCCGAGAAGTATACAGATCGTAACTCCATTTTGGGCTATTTGAAGGTACAGTTTTCGAGCTACGATCTAAAGATAGTTGTCCTTGGTCTTTTGGTGTAGGGAAAAAAAGTTGTTTTGTTACTACACCTCCCCTCATCCAGTTAGGGTTAACTTGGCGGTAAAGCATTTCGTCAGGAGTTGTTAGTTTTTCTTTACACAAAATAGTTGCCTGCTCCTACGTTATTTGTGAAAACGCTCTAAAAAACTTCTAAGCAAGTCTATCTCTTCGCTAGTATCTTTGAGATATTTTCTTGGAACTTCATTTTCGTGTAAATTAACTGCCCTTACTGCAAGCAGTCTTTCTTCAAATTCTAACCGGAGTGTTACCTCCCAATCTCCGAAAGTCCACTCAGCTTGAACATTTCCTTCTAGCCTAGGATATAAACGCGGAGTTTCTATGCCTTTGAGTTGTTTAATTATGGAGGCTACCCAATTTATATTTTCCCTTTCTATTTTTTCTCCTTCACCATCAAGCCAACCTTCCTCAAGGTTGGCTAATTCTTCTAGTTGTTTATCAATATCTAGAACCTCTAACCTTGTGTTTTCTAGTAGTCTAATTTCCTTTACTTCAATAAAACTTTCTGGCTTCCCTGAAATAGTACAACTAGCAGAACCACTAATTTGCACATTCTTTGAGTATTTATCAGATAAAGCTGTCAGAAAGTTTTTTTCTAAGGGAAGAGGATAATTACCAGATATTTGTTCTTCGGTGTTGGTTTCTAAGACAAAAGTTCTGTTTCTAACATTAAGCTCAACTATGTATCCCGAAATACTTACGGGTATTAACTGCTTGGGTATAGCTTTCCTGTGATGTTCCCACAGAGAAACACAAAATGTGGGATTTTGTAGGGGTTCTGGATATGCTGTGTATACCGCACTTTCATTACTTTCTGGAAGGTGACTTATATCCCTAAGACTTTCTGGGGACATAGCTAAATTAGGTTTCCTTTTTAGCATTTTCATGCTTTCTCTGTTTAGTTCTTGTTGTAGGTCGAAAGGCTGTTTTGTGGCTAGTCTAGTTGCTGACATAATTTTATTCCACGCTTATAAGTTTTAAGTTAGTTTTATTAGCTATTTCTCGTAGTTTCTCTGCTTTTTGTGTAGCGCGGCTTAAACTTTTTGTTAAAACTTGGAGGTCGCTATCATCTAAAGCAAGAAAAAACTCCTTTAATTGCCCGTTGTTTAGGTAAGTCAGTTTTAAATTATGAACTATGCCAACTAAAGCCGGGTCTGTGTCATCTACGCCAAAGTCGAATATAGGTCTAATATCACTTACAACACGCGCATTAGAGAATATATTATCGTATTCTCGCATTAGATCTATAGCTTTAGCAAGTAAATGTAAGTTGTTTATTGATAATAAAATGTTCAGCTTGTGTTTAAAAGCTTCTTCTTTGGCTTGGAAATTTTTGAACCTATCATCATCACCAAGCGGTAAATTATTAAGAATGAATACTATTAAATTATCAACAGGTACTTTATTTCGTAACAGTACAGATATTAAACTTATTATAGTAGTAGTTATGTCGCTTAATTGTTCTGTAGTTAAAGCTTTCACTTCTTCAGCTATTTTGAGAGCGAGGAAGTTAGGGTTAAGTATTGGTTGAGTTTTCTCAAAAGCTGTAACCAAACTTGTAAACACTTCGTCTGTCATGTCACTAATTACACTAAAAGCATTGAAGTGCGTTTCTTGTGTTTCTGCATGTCTGGTAATGCTTGGCATTATTACTCCTATGTTTATAGATGAACTACTGAGCAATTGGGAACGCTGGTAATGCAAACAAGGTTCCTAAATTTTAGGCTTTTTGTTTCATAGTCACTACAAATTTCCCGTTAAAACGCGATACTACCATAGCTTTTGTACAGGAAAAAGAAAAAAGTATAAGCGAAAATACGGAACTTATTTTGTTTGTGAGTAGCACAAAAAAGTAACCATCAAAGTAGTTCATTATTAACAAAAAGTAACCTCAATTTATTTGCCATAATCATCGTGGAGGATCTACTGCTGTAGCCTGGCATCCCAAAAATGACTTATTTATTAGTGGTGATGGAAGTAAGTTTATTTATCTTTGCAATGGTGAAAGCGCAGAATTACTTACATCTATTGCTGGTCATCAAAAAAAAGTTTCTTGTCTAAAATGGCGTTTAGACGGTGAGATGTTTGCTTCAGCAAGTTGGGATAGATCCATTAAATTTTGGC
>Ga0268299_1003094_pt1 | contig 16622 bp, 12 predicted proteins | sample NOBtaG_FD_193484 | JGI IMG/M metagenome (GOLD analysis project Ga0268299, IMG submission 193484) | Activated sludge microbial communities from bioreactor in Nijmegen, Gelderland, Netherland - NOB reactor | ecosystem: Engineered > Bioreactor > Aerobic > Activated sludge | place: Netherlands...
CGCCGAGCAGGTCGCGCGCGAGGTCGAGCGCTGCCTCAACTGCGACGTGCAGACCGTCTTCACCGACAAGCTCTGCATCGAGTGCGACGCGTGCATCGACGTCTGTCCGGTTCTGTGTCTGACCATCGCGGGAGACGGAAGCGAAGCGGAGCTTCGCGGTCGATTGAACGCGCCGGCGCTGAACGTCTCTCAAGATCTTTATGTTTCTGGTCCCTTGCCGCAGACGGGGAGGGTGATGGTGAAGGACGAGGATCTCTGCGTGCACTGCGGGCTCTGCGCCGAACGCTGCCCGACGGCGGCGTGGGACATGCAGAAGTTCGACCTGAAGATCCCCTACGCCGGACGAGGCTCATGCTCCGCCCCAAGGTAGACAGAGGCGGAAGCGAGGCGCCCGAATTCATCTCGGGCGCCGACAGCGCGAACGCACCCGCGTCGAGCCACGTGAACGATTTCGCGTTGAAGCTCGCCAATGTGAACGGCACCGGCTCCGCGAGTGCCAACAGCCTCCTCATGCAGGCGATCTTCCGCATGGGCATCCCGGTGTCCGGGAAGAACCTCTTCCCGTCGAACATCCAGGGGCTCCCGACCTGGTACGAGATCCGCGTCAACAAAGACGGCCACACCGCCCGTACCGCGCGCTTCGACCTGATGGTCGCGATGAACGCCGAGACCTACGCGCAGGACATCGACGAGGTGCGGCCGGGCGGCTGGGTGCTCTACGATTCGTCGTGGCCGCTCGCGACGAGCCTCATGCGCTCGGACGTGACCTTCCTCGGCGTCCCGTACGCCAAGCTCTGCATCGAGCACTTCAGCGAGGCGCGTGAGCGCACGCTGATGAAGAACATCGTCTACGTCGGCACCCTCGCCGCCCTCCTCGACATCGACATGGAGGTCGTCCAGGGCATGCTGACGGAGAAGTTCGCGGCGAAGCCGAAGCTGATGACGTCGAACGCGAAGGCGATCCGTCTCGGCTACGACTACGCCAAGGCGCACTTCGAGTGCCCGCTGCCGATCCGGCTCGAAACCATGAACGAGACCGCGGACAAGGTGCTGATCACCGGCAACACCGCGACCGCGCTCGGCGCCGTCTACGCCGGCGCGACCGTCGCCGCGTGGTACCCGATCACGCCGTCGACGAGCGTGCTCGATGCGTTCACGGAGTTCTGCGAGGAGTATCGCGTCGACGCCGAGACCGGCGAGCGGCGCTACTGCATCCTCCAGGCCGAGGACGAGCTCGCCGCGATCGGCATGGTGATCGGCGCCGGGTGGAACGGCGCGCGGGCGTTCACGGCGACGTCGGGTCCGGGCATCTCGCTGATGGGCGAGCTCGTCGGGCTCGCGTACTACGCCGAGATCCCGGCGGTGATCGTCGACGTGCAACGGGTGGGGCCGTCGACCGGCATGCCGACGCGGACGCAGCAGGGCGACATCCTCCTCTGCGCCTACGCGTCGCACGGCGACACGAAGCACATCCTCCTCTTCCCGGCGAACCCCGCCGAGTGCTTCCAGTTCACCGTCCGCGCGTTCGACCTCGCCGAGCGCTTCCAGACGCCGGTGTTCCTCCTTTCCGACCTCGACATCGGCATGAACGACTGGGTCGTGCCGCGGCTTTCCTGGGACGACGGCTACCGGCCCGACCGCGGGCGCGTGCTGTCGAAGGAGGAGATCGAGGCGCTGCCGAAGTTCTATCGCTACTCGCCCGAGGACGAGCACGGCGTCGCGGCGCGGACGCTGCCGGGCGTGACCCCGAAGGGTGCCTTCTTCACGCGCGGCTCGGGTCACAACAAGCTCGGCGGCTACACCGAGCTTCCGGACGAGTATCAGGAAGTCATGGATCGCCTCGCGCGGAAGCACTTCGCCGCGCGGAACGCCGTCCCCGCCGCCGTGATCGAGACGCAGCCGAACGCGAATTTCGGCGTCGTGACGGTCGGGAGCTGCGACCTCGCGGTGCGCGAAGCGCTCGCCGAGCTCGCCAGGAACGGTCTCCACGGCGACTACCTCCGCATCCGCGGCTTTCCGTTCGGGCCCGAGGTCGACTCGTTCCTGCGCTCGCACGAGCGCATGTTCGTCGTCGAGCAGAACCGCGACGCGCAGCTGCGCGCGCTCCTCACGCTCGAGACCGGCGTGCACAAGCATCAGCTCTACTCGGTGCTGTCGTACGGCGGCATGCCGCTCCAGGCCGATCAGGTCGTGAGCAGCATCGTGCATCAGATCCGTGGCACGGGCCGAGCGACGCCGGTGGGACAGGTGTCGTCACAATGAGTTACATCAAGAAGCCCGCCGCGCGGCACCCGTCGCTCCAGAAGAACGCCCTCGGGCTCACCGTCCGCGACTACGAGGGCGCCATGTCGACCCTCTGCGCCGGCTGCGGCCACGACTCGATCACGGCCGCGATCACCCGCGCGTTCTTCGAGCTCGACATCGCACCCCACATGGTCGCCAAGCTCTCGGGCATCGGCTGCTCGTCGAAGACGCCGACCTACTTTCTCTCCGGCGCGCACGGCTTCAACTCGGCGCACGGCCGCATGCCGGCGATCCTGACGGGCGCGTCGGCCGCGAACCGCGAGCTCCTGTACATCGGCGTCAGCGGCGACGGCGACTCGCTCTCGATCGGGCTCGGTCAGATGAGCCACGCGATCCGCCGGAACGTCGACGCGCTCTACGTCATCGAGAACAACGGCGTCTACGGGCTCACCAAGGGCCAGTTCTCGGCGTCGGCCGATCCGGGCTCGAAGTCGAAGTACGGCGAGGCCAACACCCAGCAGGCGATCGACCCCGTGATGCTCGCGCTGTCGCTCGGCGCGACGTTCGTCGCGCGGAGCTTCTCGGGCGACAAGTCGCAGCTCGTCCCGATCCTGAAGGCGGGGCTCCGCCATCGCGGCTTCGCGCTCGTCGACGTCATCTCGCCGTGCGTGACGTTCAACGACCACGAAGGCTCGACGAAGAGCTACAAGTACACGCGGAAGAAGCAGGAGCCCGTCGTCGAGATGGACTTCGTGGAAGCCGACTTCGTGCCGCCCGCGTCCGAGATCACCGCGGAGTACGGGGACGGCGACGAGATCGCGGTGCCGATGCACGACGGCAGCATCGTGCGGTTCACGAAGGTCCCCGAGGGCTACGACCCGTCCGACCGCGATGCGGTCGTCGGGTACCTCCGCGAGCACCAGGCCGCGGGCGCGATCCCGACGGGACTGCTCTTCCTGGACCCCGCGGGCAGCGAGATGCACGCCGCGAACAAGACGATCGCGACGCCGCTGGCGCAGCTTCCGTACGAGAGCCTCTGCCCGGGAGCCGCGGCGCTCGAGGCGTTGCAGAAGTCGTATCGCTGACGCCGCGCGATTTGGGCTCGGCGTTTGTCCCGTGGTAGTCGGCAAGACGTGACCGAGAATCGTGCCGACGATTGGTGGCGGCAGGCGCAGAACGATCTGAAGTTCGCGCGGGCGGCGCTGCGAGGGAAATTCTACTCGCAGTGCTGCTCCATCTGTCAGCAGGGTGCGGAGAAGGCGTTGAAAAGCGTCCTCTTCGCGCGCGGCGCGCGCGCGGTGTTCACTCACAGCCTCGTCAAGCTCGTGGCGACGCTCAAGATGAACGGCGCTCTGAAGGAGGCTGCCCAGACCCTCGACCGGTACTACATCGCGGGACGCTATCCCGACGGTTTGCCGGCGGGAGCGCCATTCGAGATGTTCAGCGCGACGCACGCGAAGGAAGCGCTGGGGCACGCGAGGAAGATCTACGCAGCCGCGAAGACGGCGCTCGACGAGAAGCGCAAGTGACGACGGCCGCGCGGAATCATTCCCCCGACGTGCTGTGGCCGGCCCCGCCGCCGTTGTCGCGAGCCAAGTTGGTGGCGCTGCTCCGCCGGCGTCTCCCGGCGCACGTGCGAGAGGCGTACGTGTTCGGCAGCTATGCGCGGGGTAGCGCCACGGCCGACAGCGACGTCGACCTGATACTGGTCGCGCCGTCGGAGCGCTCGTTCCCCGATCGGTTTCGAGATTTTCCGGATCTCGATGACGGCCTGCCGCCGATCGACTTGCTGATCTACACGCCCACCGAATGGCGGAGGCTCCTCGCGCACCCGACGCCGCTTCTCCGGACCGCGATGCGCGAGTGGGTCGTTCTTCGCGGCCGTCCCCGGGAGCCTCGTCGGCCGGCGACGGTCCGATAGCGACGGCCGACCGGTGTGGCGGTCCGTTCGCTTCGGATGAGAGAAGCCGAAGCTCGTTCACGGGGTCCGGTCCACGCAGACTGGAACGCCCAGGCGTGTAGGCGGCGATCGTGCACGCGGCTACGATCGTGCAACGGAGGCAAGGCCTACGTGGCAACCGAAAGGGTTCTGCCGCTCGGCGATGGCACGAGTCGAGCGCGTTGGCGGCGGGGCGCCTAGTGAAAGATTCGGCCGCACCAGCCGTCGGACGACTGATGCGCCGTTCGCCTCCACTTCCAATTCTCGCCGCTCTCGCCGTGGTGCTCGCGAGCTGCGGTGGCGGGTCGAGCGGATCGTCCGAATCGACCGACCCGCCATCCCCATCTCCGACCGCGACACTCGTCGCGACCCCCGAGCCGACGGGGACACCGGCGGCGGTGGCCGCGGGCGATCTCGACCCGACGTTCGGGGCCGGCGGTATCGTGCTCTTGCCGGCAGCCGGAACCGCGACGGTCGGGCGGCATTCGCTCCGCGTGCTCGCCGACGGCGGTGTCGAGCTCATCGTGTTGGATCGAGTCACGACGTCGACGACGGTGCGGGTCGCGCGTCTGCTTCTTCCCGACGGTGCCCGCATCGACGACGAGGTCGTGACCGTCGCGACCGAGCCGACCCACGCCGCGTTCGGCAACGACGGCGACGTCTGGGTGCTCGACGGATCGGGACCGGCTCTTCGGTTGTCGCGCTTTTCGCGGAACGGAGGAGTCGTGACCGAGAACGGCGGCTCTCTCGTCGCGCTCTCCCGAGTATCGGAGCTCGTACCGCTTCCCGACGGCGGCATGCTCGCGGTCGGAACGACGGATCGTGCCGCCTCCGGGCTCCAACGCTTCGACGCCAGCGCAGCTGCCGATGCGACGTTCGGCGGCGGTCCGCCTCTCCCGGTCGGCCTCGCGCTGGGGCCGCGACCCGCGGACGGCATCGACATCGACTTCCGAACCGCCGCGCCCGCTGAGAACGGCAGCATCCTGGTCGCCGGCACCCGCTACGAAGGCCTCGCGTTCAATCCCGCGGTGCTCGCCTACGACGCGACCGGCAGGCTGAACGCGTTCGGGCACAGTGGGAGCGCAACCGTCGCCGCGCTCGGAAGCGGTGCGACCATCGCTGCGGTTCCCGGCGGTGGTGCGTTGGTAGGGAATGCGGCGGGTGGCGTCGCGCTCCTCGACGCGCGAGGCGTGCAGGATCCGCGGTACTCCGCTCGCCTCGAGGATCCTCGGCGGCCCGGTCTATTCTCCGCGTTCACCGTGGCCGCGAACGGCGAGGTGACGGGCGTCGGCGTGACCGGGAGGGGGTACCCCGCGCCCGTCGTCTACCGGCTCCGCGCCGACGGTGCGGGTGATGCGCGCTTCGCCGGCACGGGTCTCGTCGTCACCCTTCTCGACGCCCATCGGGCGCAGAACACCGGCTACTACGCGTTCGCGTCTCTTCCCGCCGACCGTATCACCGCCGCCGGCACCGCTTGCCGGCAGCCGGACGCGTGCGACGTCGTCGTCGCGCGCTACGTGGACGTCGCGGACTGACGCGGTCAGTGCTCGTCGACTACGTTTCGTCGCCTGTCCGCAGGGCATCGGCTGCTCGCGCTCTCGCTCGGCGCCACGTTCGTCGCGCGCAGCGTCGTCCGGTTCACCAAGGTCCTCGAGGGCTACGACCCGTCCGACCGCGACGCCGCTGGCGCAGCTCCCGTACGAGAGCCTCTGCCCTGGCGCCGCGGCGCTCGAGGCGTTGCAGAAGTCGTATCGCTGACGCCTCGGGCTCGGGCGCACGCGCCTGATTTTGTCGTGGACACCTAGCCCGAACTTCGGCTACCACCCGATCCGGCCGCGATCCCACCATCGCCATGGCAACGAGAACGAGCTCGACCTTCCGCGGGGGTCATCTGCACGCCGCAAGGTGGCGCGACATCTCGTCGCTTCTGCTCGGGTCGATGCTTGCGCTCTGCGTGAGCCTCCTCACGCCGACGCAGGCCGGCGCCGACTCCTGGAGCTTCGCCGGCAACGACGCCGGGATGATCATGTCGAGCCAGCACTATCAGGCCACGGCGACGTTGCTCCCCGACGGGAGAGTCTTCCTCGTAGGAGGCTCTCAGAGCCCTAGCAGGGCAAAGCTCTTCGACCCGACGACCAACACCTGGAGCGACGCGGCGCCGTTGACGACCGGTCGGTCCGGGCACTCCGCCACCCTGCTGCCGAACGGGCGAGTGATGGTTGCGGGAGGCTCCAATGGAGCACCGGTCGCCAGCGTCGAGCTCTACGACCCCGCGACGAACACCTGGAGTGCGGCTGCGTCCATGGCGACGGTGCGTGCCACCCACGGCGCCGCCTTGCTGCCGAACGGCAAAGTCTTGGTTGCGGGAGGCTCCAGCGGCGGCACCGTCACGCTCAACAGCGCCGAGCTCTATGACCCGACGACCGACACCTGGACTGTGGCCACCTCCATGGCGACGCCTCGCCGCTACCCGTCGGCGACGTTGCTGTCCGACGGCCGACTGCTTCTCGCGGCTGGCATCAACGGGACGACCGTCCTGAACAGCGCCGAGATCTACGACCCGACGACCGACGGCTGGAGCGCCGCCGCGGCGATGACCGGCAATCGCTACAATCACACGGCCACGTTGCTCGGCAACGGCAAGGTATTGGTCACCGGAGGCATCAACGGCGCCGTTTTCCCGAACGGCATCGCCCAGGCCACGGCCCAGCTCTACGATCCGCCGACCAACACGTGGAGCGCCGCCCCTTCCATGGCGGACGCGCGCGACCGGCACACCGCGACCTTGCTGCCCGACGGCAAGGTGCTGGTGGTGGGGGGGTTCGAGGGGACGGTCGAGACCGGGGGCGTGGCTGTCAACAGCGCTCAGATCTATGACCCGAGCGCGAATACCTGGAGCGCTGCTGCCAACGTCGGGACCGGGCGGTACGGCCATACGGCGACGCTACTTGGCAACGGCAAGGTGATCGTCGCCGGGGGGTTCAACAACGACGACTCGTATCTGCGGAGCAGCGAGCTGTACGACCCGATGAGCAACACCTGGATGACCGCGGTCGCCATGGCACACAAGCGCTATCTGCACGCGGCCACGTTGCTGCCGAACGGGAAAGTCTTCGTCGTGGCAGGGTATGACGGCAGCATTTCCGGTGCACCGCATACCGCATTCTATGACCCAGCGACCAACCTCTGGAGCGCGGGGCCGATCATGGCGTTCGGCTCGCGTCGGGAGCACACGGTCACGTCGCTGCCGAACGGCCACGTGCTGATCGTGGGAGGCAATACGGGTCCGACCAGCGTGTTGCTCTACGATCCGGTAGCCAACACGATGAGCACCGCGGCGAGCCTCACCACCGGTCGCTCTCGGCATTCGGCGACGTTGCTGGGGAACGGCAAAGTCCTCGTTGCCGGCGGGTTCAACGGCAGCATTTCGCTGAGCAGCGCGGAGCTCTACGACCCGGCGACGAACACCTGGAGCTCCGCCGGCTCCATGACGGGCACGCGCCACTGGCACACGGCGAGCTTGCTCTCCAACGGCAAGGTCTTGGTGGCGGGCGGCTACAACGGCTCGTTCCTGACCACGGCCCAGCTCTACGACCCGACGAGCAACACGTGGAGCGTGGCCGACGCCCTGGAAACGGCGCGCCAGCGCCACACCGCGACGGTGCTGCCCGACGGCAGGGTGCTGGTGGTAGGAGGTCACTGGGGAACCTTGGTGCTGACGAGCGCCGAGCTGTACGACCCGGCAAGCGACGCCTGGACCAACGCTCCGAGCATGGCCACCGGGCGCTCCGCGCCTACTGCCACACTGCTGACCGACGGCACGGTGCTGGTTACGGGCGGCGAAACGAGCTCGAATAACGAGACCGCCAGTGCCGAGCTGTACGATTCGGCGACCAATTCGTGGGCGAGCGCCGCCAGGATGATCAATTCGCGCTACGGGCACACGGCCACGCTCCTTCCCAGCGGCAAAGTGCTGGTCGCGGGCGGTTACAACGGCGTCTATCTGAGTAACGCCGAGATCTATGAGCCGAACGTGATCGGACCTACGAGCACGCCGACGGTCACGGCGACGCCCGACGTCACTCCCACCCCGACCGGCACGGCGACGTCCACGCCCGTCGTGACGCCCACGCCCGTCGTCACGCCGACCGCCACGCCGACGGCGACACCGACCGCGACCGTCACGGCCACCGCGACGGCCACCGCCACGAGTACGCCGACCGCGACCGTCACGAGCACCTCGACGGCGACCGCCACGAGCACGCCGACGACAACGAGCACGGCAACGATGACGCCGACGCCGACAGCCACGGACGAGCCCACGACGACCCCGACGCCCACGGCGACGCCTAGCGCCTACGAGTGTCCGCCGGCGCCCGAGAGCGGGTGCCATCCGTCGTTGCCGGTCAGAGCCAAGGTCTTCATGACCGACGGCTCGTCACCGGCGAGCGACAAGTTCCAGTTCAACTGGAGCGCGGACGGCGGAAGCGATTTCGCGGCATTTCGCGATCCGGTGAACGGTTCGGCATCGATCCGACTCTGCATCTACGATGCGTCCGCCAGCACCCAGCCGTTGATGAGCGCGCGCGTCGCGGCCGGAGGAACCTGTGGCACGAGGCCTTGCTGGAAGCAGGTCGGCAGTAGCTTCTCTCCCAAGGGCTATGCCTTCAAAGATTCCGCCGGAACGCAGGACGGCGTCACGGCCATCACGCTCAAGTCCCCGCCGTCGAGTACGAGAACCAAGATCGCGGTGAAGGGGAAGGGCGCGCTCCTCCCGCTTCCCGCGCCGCTCTCCGCGCTGCAGGTCCCGGTGACGGTGCAACTCGTCATCAGCGACGGCGCGACGGGATTCTCGTGCTGGCAGGCGACGTTCGCGATACCGAACCGGCACGACGCCAGGCATTTCGGCGCCAAGGGACCCTGAATCGATCCGCCTTCACGGACCGCCGACCCAGAGGCGGGCGGCGGCGAAGTCCGCGGTCGCCATCGGCGGACGGGAGTACCCGGCCGCGACGAGCCACCCGTCCGGCTGCAACGCGAGCGCGAGAATCGCCGAGTCGTCGTTCGGCCGGACGTGCACCGCGAAGATGCCATCGTCACCGAAGGCCGTATCGACGCTGCCGTCCGCTGACAGCCGACGGACCGACGCCGGTCCCGTGAAGCGCAACCCGTCGCCGATCAGAATCTTTCCGTCGGCCTGCACCGCGATGGGTGCCGCGTCGTTGATCGCGATCGCGGACGGTACGATGCCCCCGGCGCCGAAGCTCGCGTCGAGCGATCCATCGGGACGGTAGCGCGCCAAGAACAGCGCCCCGCCGTTACCACTCGCACGCGGAGGCTGTCCTCCGACCCCGAGGGCGAGAATGCCTCCATCGGCCGAGACCGACAACGTGACGATCCGGCTCCGCGCGCCGGGCGTCACGTCGGTCCGGACGATCCCGCCGTCGCCGAACTCGCCGTCGAGCGTCCCGTCGCCGAGGTATCGGGCGAGAAGAAACGTCCCGTCGCCGATGGTCGTGACGCCGCTCCCGCTCCCTCCGACGAGGATCCGGCCGTCGGATTGCACGAGAAGCGCCCGCACCGCCACGTCGGAACCAGCCGTCGTCGAGACCACGCCCCCAACGCCGAACGTCGGATCGAGCGTGCCGTCGCCGCGGTAGCGGAAGAGCCCGATGTTCGAAGTGCCCGGACCCACGAGCCCCGCGACGAGGATCCTGCCGTCGGACTGGAGCGCGACGCGCGAGAAGCTCACGAGATTGCCGGGGCCGAGGACGATCCCATCGTCGCCGAACGTCGTGTCGGGTCTCCCGCTCGCCTCGAGGCGCAGCAGACCGAATCCCTCCGTCACCGTACCGGCGACCACCACCGTGCCGTTCGCGGCGACCACGACGTCGCTCGCGATACCGGCGGTGCCGACGCGTGACACGAGGCGTCCCCCGTCCTCGAAGGCCGCATCGAGCGTCCCGTCCGGCAGATATCGCGCCACGGCGAACGTGGGCAGTCCTTCGACCGGGCTGCTGACGCCGGCCGCGACGATCTTGCCGTCCGGTTGGACCGCGACCGCGTACGCGACGTCGTCCGGGGCCGCGCCGGGAAAGTCCGTGACGGCGAAACCTGCCGTCGCGAAGCTCGGATCGACCGTCCCGGCTCGCGGCAGCGACGTCGCGGTCGGGCTCGGGGTCGGATCGTGGTGTCCGCCTCCGCCTCCGTCGCCGCATCCGACCAACGCTGCGAGCAACGCCAACGTCGCGGCCCACGCACGGATCACGACCGGCCGCCTGTCTTCATGGTGGTGCGCATACTCTCCCCGGACGGTTGGAGCTCGAGGTCCCTTACGCGACGGGTCGTATGTCCTCACCGTCGCGCGGGCACCACGCAGAGAAAGCCGAGCGGCTCGGCACCTTCCGCTTCGAACGCGTGCGGCTCGTGCGGGGAGACGTAGATCACGTCGCCGAACCCTATCGCGTGCTCCTCGTCGCCGAGGCGGACGCGCCCGCGGCCTTGCAGCACCACGACGCCGTGATCGTGGGCGTGGGAATCGAGCGTCGCGGGCCGGCCGGGCGGGACCTCGAAGTAGCGGACCGCGAAGTTCGGCGCCGACTCGGCGGGGCCGATCAGCACTTGGCGCGTCCCCGACGGTACATCCGGTGCGTACGGCTCGACGGCGACCCCGTCCCAGCGCAACGGACCGGCTTTGCCGTCCGATCGATGGAAACCGGTGCCTCCGGCGAACCGTCGCACTACGCCCATCGACGTCCCGGCGTTACGGCTCGATGCCGGGCGCGAGGCAGATCGTCTTCGGCTCGAGGTACGCTCGCAGCCCCTCGGGTCCGAGCTCGCGGCCGAGGCCGGAGTTCTTGAAGCCGCCGAACGGGCCCGTCATCGCCATCATGAAGAAGTTGACGTTGTGGGTGCCGGTGCGGATGCGGCGGGCGATCTCGATGCCGCGCTTCGGGTCGCTCGTCCAGACGGAGCCGGAGAGGCCGTACTCGGAATCGTTCGCGATGCGGATCGCGTCGGCCTCGGTCTCGTAGGGGATCGCGCAGAGGACCGGTCCGAAGATCTCCTCCTGGGCGACGGTCATGCGGTTGTCGACGTCGGCGAAGAGGGTGGGCTCGACGAAGTAGCCCTTCGCGAAGTCCTTCGGCCGGCCGCCGCCGACCACGCAGCGCGCGCCTTCGGCTTTGCCCTTCGCGACGTACCCGAGCACGCGGTCGCGCTGGCGCTCGGCGACGAGCGGGCCGATCTCGGTCGAGAAGTCGGACGGATCGCCGACCTTGAGCGCGCCGACGGCGGCGGCGAGCGCCTCGACGCCTTCCTTGTAGCGCGACTTCGGCAGCAGGATGCGCGTCTGGGCGACGCAGGCCTGGCCGTTGTTCATGGTGCCGGCGCCGACGATCGGCGCGATGACCTCGTCGAGGTTGGCGTCGTCGCAGACGATCGCGGCCGACTTGCCGCCGAGCTCGAGCGTCACGCGCCGGAGGCGCTCGCCGCAGAGCGCGGCGATCTTCCGGCCGGCGGCCGTGCTGCCCGTGAAGCCGACCTTGTCGATGCCGGGGTGGGTGACGAGGTACTCGCCCATCTGCCGGCCGCCGGGAAGGATGCTGACGACGCCCTTCGGCACGCCGGCCTCGTCGAGGACGTCGGCGAGGAGGTACGCGTCGAGCGGCGTCTCGGGCGCCGGCTTGATGACGATCGAGCAGCCGGCCGCGAGCGCGGGCGCGAGCTTCAGCATGATGGTGAAGAGCGGCACGTTCCACGGCACGATCGCCGCCGCTACGCCGACCGGCTCCTGGCGCACCAGCGCCGAGCCGACCATCGAGGGCCGCGTCTCTTCGAACGGGAACGTGCGGGCGAGCTGCGCGTAGAACTCGACGACCATGGTCGTCGCGAACGCCTGGCCGGCGTGCGCGAAGCTCATGGGGCAGCCCATCTCGGACGAGATCAGGCTGGCGATGTCGCCGGAGCGCATCTGGAGACCGGCGAGGAGCTTGTCGAGGACGTCGGCGCGCTCGGCCGGCGTCGACCGTGCCCATGGGCCATCCTCGAAGGCCTGCCGAGCGGCGGTGACCGCTCGATCGACGTCGGCCTCGTGGGCCTCGGGCACGCGCCCGACCCGCTCTTCGGTGAAGGGCGAATAGACGTCGATCATGTCGCTGGAAGAAGGCTTCTCGTGGCTGCCGCCGATGTACAGGGTGTCGCGCTCGAACATGCGGATTGGGCTCCTCGGGGTGGATTGGTGGAAGAGGACGGTGACATCCTACGCAAGCGCCGGCCCGTCAACCCCGCGCTTTTTCCTTGTCCGATGCGCGAACACCATGGCAGTGTCGCCGGCGTGCCGGTTCCACCCGCCGTCGTCTGAGCGTTCCCAAACGCCGCATCTGCATCAGGAGGATAGGTCATGAGCATCGTCACTCGAGCCGTCGTCGGCGCGTTGCTGCTCGCGTCCGCCGCACCCGCCCTGGCCGACATCACGTCGGTCGCCCGTTGCCAGAAGAAGATCGCGACCGCCGGCGCCGACTTCGCCAAGCGCGTGATCGTCACCACCCTGAAGTGCACCGAAGAAGTCTCGGAGTGTCAGGTGCAGTGCGAGGAGGGCGTGTTCGGTCCTTCTTGCGAGAACAACCCGCCGCCCTGCTGTGATCCCGACGATCGCGGGTCCAACGCCGCCTTCGACGCGTGCATGACCGACGCCGACGACTACTGCGACGATCAGGATGCCAAGATCGCCAGCTACGAGTTGACCAAGCAGAACAAGATCATCGCCGCGTGCAGCGAGCTCTCGCAGGACGAGCTCTGCGGCGCGCAGGGGAACGGCCTCAACTTCGCCCTCGTGAACGCCGGTTGTCTCGGCCTGAATCCGAACTACGTCTGCAACCTCGACAACCTCATCAATTGCCTCGGCGGCCCGCTCCAGCGGCAATTGATCGACCAGATCAGCGGCCTGCTGAGCCCGCGCGCGAGCGACGCCGTCCGCGCGGCCAGCCTCCAGTCCAAGTTCCCGGACCTCCCGGTCACCTACAAGCTCCGCGAGGATCTGCCCGGCGCGGGCACCGTCGACGTCTGGTCGGTCACGGGACAGGCGGGCGACAAGGTGATCGTGCGCATCAAGACCCGGGACGACACCGGGAGCGGCCAGTCGACGCTCGAGCCGTCGGTCACGCTGCTCGGCAACGATCAGGCGACGCCGGTCGCGGACACGAACGTCAACGAGGTGCCGTGCTCGGTGCCGAACACGTGCGGCTCCACGTGCCCGCAGATCCAGCGGGTCCTGCCGTTCAACGGCACGTTCTACATGGCGGTGCGCGCGCAGGGCGGCAACGGCTGCGGCGGCGGCAAGTACCGGCTCGTCGTCACGACGCCGGGCGCGGCCGCGCCGACGCTGGTCGCCGACGACGTGACGCCGTAGCTCAATCGATTCGTCGCCAGCCCATCGCGTCGCCGACGACGTCGGCGATGCGGCGGGCGTCGGCGTCGTCGAGCGCCCCGTCGGTCGTGCTGACGACGAGGCTCTCGACGTCGCCGCGCCGGCCGAAGAAGACGCCGGCGCCGGGACGCGCCGGCACGACCGCGACGTGGTAGCCGCCGACGAGCGGCGCGCCGAAGAGATGCGTCCGGTCCGGCAGGAGCGCGTCGGTGTCGGCGAAGTGGAACGAGCAGAAGTCGCCGGCCTTCGTCCACGGGAGCTCGCGAAAGAGGCCGCGGAGCGGGCGCCAGCGCGCGAACGCGAGCCCGGCCCACGCGGCTTCGAGCTCGTCGTTCCGGACGGCGTCGGCGAGCTGGTCGCGGAGCGCGCGCGCGAGCGGCGTCGGGTCGGCGTCGGTCGGGGGAAGCGCCCGCGCGAAGTGGAACGCGAGGTAGTTGCCGAGCACGGGGCCGTGCTCGCCGCGCGGCCGCCGGTTCACCGAGACCGGCATGAGAAACGGCACGTCGGTCGCGACGCCGCGCGCGGCGAAGAGCGCGCGCATCGCCGTCGCGGCGACCGCGAGCCGCCATGGCATGCCGCGGCGCAAGCGGTCGGTCGGCGGCGGGCCGTCGGCCGCGAAGCGGTAGCGCCAATGGCGCGGACCACGGGGTGCCTCCGCGTGCGGCCGCGCCGCGAGCGACACGGGTGGCACCGGCGCCAGCGTTTTCAACTGCGCGACGCTCTTCGTCGCGAGCGCACCCCGCTCGCGAAGCGGACGTGTCTCCGGCGGAGCGACGACGACGTGTGGAGTGGCGAGCGCCTCGCCGCCGCGTTCGTCGAGCGTCGCGAGGAGCCGTACGAGGTGCTCGCTGCCGTGCGGGTCCATGAGCGCGTGTGCCCACGTCAGCACGAGGTGCGTGCGGCTGCCGTCGGCCGCGAGCGTCAGGCGGAGCGGCGGCTCGCGGCGCGGGTCGATCGTCGCGGCGAGCTCGCGATCGATGAGAGCCCCGAGCTCACGCTCGACGAGCGACCCGGGCGCGTTCGGGGAACCGGTGAGCGGCGTCGTCACTATGGGCGGCGGGGTCGGACCGCGGCGCTGGACGCGCCAGGAGAGTCGTCCCCACGGACGCGGGCGCACCAGGCGGCCTCCGAGCCACGGGCAGATCGCGAGGAAGCGCTCGAGCGCGGTCGCGACGCGATCGCGGTCGACGACGCCCGCGAGCTCGAGTGCGAGCACGGCGTTGCTGCTCGGCGTGTCCGTCGTTCGGGGGCCGCCGCCGAGCGCCGCCATCGCGAGCAGGACGACGTCCGGCCCGAGCAACGGAACCGAGCGCGGCGGTCTCGTCGTCACGGCGTCCCGCCTACGCTCACGATGCGCGGCTGCACACGTAGGCCGCGAGCGTCCGGGCCGTGCGCACGACGTCGTCGGTCAGGTCCTCGTCGGGCACCCAGACGCCAACCTCGCGCTCGAGGAACACCAGGACCTTGAGGAGCGCCATCGAGTCGACGCCCGCGTCGGCCAGCACGTCGTCCGGCCCGACCGCGGCCGACGCGGCCATGATCTCGGTGTTGAGGAAGCGGACGACGGCGGCCGTCACGGCCTCGACCGAGAGAGGTGCGCCGGCGGCCATCGCGTCTACTGAATCGCGAGGGTCGCGGGCGAGACGCCGCGCAGGCCGTGGCGGCCGAGGAAGCGCAAGAGGCCGAGGCTGTAGCGCGAGGTGATCGAGGTGCCCGAGGCGAGCCCGGCGATGTTGGCCTCGATGTGGTCCTGGACCGCCTGGGCGAAGCGGCCGCCGCGCTCGGCCATCATGTCGCTGCCGGCGCGGAAGAGCGCCAGCATGCGACCGTCGTAGAGATAGGCGATGAGCTCCATCCAGGCGGCGAGCAGATGCGTGAGCTCGCGCGCGTAAGGCTCGGACGCTTTCGCGAGCGCCGCCGGGCCGGCGGTCTCTCGCGACCCGCGAAACGGCGCGAGGCACGCCGCGAGCATCTCCGCCGAGCGCAGCGCCACGCACACGCCGGGCGAGAGCATCGGGTCGACGAACCCGAACGCGTCCCCGATCGCCGCCCAGCCGGGCCCGATCCCGCGCGTCGAGATCAGTTGGTAGTTGCTGTACGTCGCGACGTCGGTCAGCGGGCGCGCGCCGCCGACGGTGGCATGCAGGATCGGATTCGCCGCGATCGCGGCCGCGAGTCGTTCTTCCGGTGTCGCGCCGAGCTTCGCGGCGGCCGCGCGATTCAGGACGACACCGACCGAGAGGCGGGCGTTCAACGGGATGCGCCAGCTCCACCCGCCGTCGAGGCGATCGATCAGCACCTGTCCGGGCTCCGCGTCCCACGCGTAGCCGTCGTAGTGCGCGAAGTGGGCGACGTCGTTCCGCGGTCCCGTCGTCGCGGGGATCTCGAGCAGTCGCGCCGACACGCGCGCGCGGCCGGTCGCGTCGACGACGAGGTCGGGCGCCGGCCACCCGGTCGCGGCGACTGCATCCGGTGCGAGCACGAGCTCCGCATCTCCGCCACCGCGGGTCAGCCCGGCCCGCATCGTCACGCGACGCGCCCCGACCGCCTCCGCACGCGCGAGCAGCACGGCGTCGAACTCACGCCGAGGCACGTTGTACGCGTACGGCACCATCCACTTCTCGTAGCGCGCGAACCGAAACGAGAACCGGTGCGTCGGCGACCACGTCAAGGTGGCCCCCGGCTTGTGCATCCCGATCGCCGCCACGGCGTCCTCGACGCCGAGACGTCGAAGCGGCGGGATCCCCGCGGGGATCAGCGATTCGCCGACGACGATTTCCGGCCGCCGCTCGTCATCGAAGAGCACGACGTCGTGCCCGTCCTGCACGAGCAACGTTGCAAGCGCCGCCCCGGCGGGGCCGGCGCCAACGATCGCGACGCGCAAACCCTTCGCGTTCCTCACCGTCGTTGGCTTACCCAAGCCCCTCGAACGCGACAAGGTGAGGTCGAGGCCCTCAGGCTAGTGGGTCAGGTCCCACACCATGTGCGCCTTGGGAGCCCGACCGCGACCTG
>Ga0268299_1003095_pt1 | contig 16619 bp, 12 predicted proteins | sample NOBtaG_FD_193484 | JGI IMG/M metagenome (GOLD analysis project Ga0268299, IMG submission 193484) | Activated sludge microbial communities from bioreactor in Nijmegen, Gelderland, Netherland - NOB reactor | ecosystem: Engineered > Bioreactor > Aerobic > Activated sludge | place: Netherlands...
AATCTCATCAACAACGTGTGATGCAGAACAAATAATAATAGGTATTTTACTAACAGGTTCAGTATAAGAACGTAGTAAAAGCATTAAGCGTGGGCCACTAATTACAGGCATCATAACATCTAAAATAATTAAATCAGGTGGGTTTTTTTTAACTTCACTAACGGCTTTTAAGCCATCTTCAGCTAAAACTACTTCATAGCCAGAGTCAGATAAGATGTCATATAAAAGGTCTCTGATATCTTCTTCATCATCTACTACAAGAACTCTTTTCATGCAACAACCCCCTTATAACTAAAGAAAAATGCTTAAGTGAGGAAAATGGATTAAACTTTTTAACCTGTTTCAAGTGGGCTAAAACTCTATGGTATTACGTTTAAGTTGTAGCGTCAAGCATCGATAAAGTAGATATTAAAAAATAATTAATTTTGATTTATTTAATTAGTATAGCGTAAACTAAGTTTTTTGACATTTTTATTTTTTAAAGCCCCAACGGGGCGAAAGATATGTAGTCTAGAGTTTTAACCCTAGGTATAATAATCAGCTATTCCCACCCTTCAAGGCTTGAAGAGACTTAATTATTATTTCCTAGGGCGTAAGCCCTAGGCTACAGTTATGTCGCCCTGTTGGGGCTTAAGATTAAAATATCAGTAAATTTAGTTTACAGAGTAATTAGATTATTTAATAATTCTTTAGCAATTAAGGATTCAATAGGATCAAATTCTGGGTTTAATTCTAATGTTTGTTGAAGATAATTTTTTGCAAGCTCTTTATCACCAAGTGCATTAGAAATCATTGCTGCATGGTAGAAAATTTTAGCATCCTTTGTTCCTAATTTTAGAGCTTCTTTAATAGAAATTTGCGCTATATCTAATTTTCCAAGCTTAAAAGCTGTCCAAGCTAAAGCATCAGCCCCATAAATGTCTTTTCTTATTTGATATTCTGTTTCTGCCTGCTGATAAGCTTGTTCAAGATTTATGTTATGGTTGGCATAAAAAAGGGCTAGATTCCGACTGTAAAGCACTCCATTTAATTGGTTTAATTTAGCTATAGTTTCAAGTAGTTGGTATTTTTGATTTGCTTTTTCTACTTCTCCAGTTAATTTATAAAGATCTGCTAAAGAAGCGATAAATGTTAGGTCAGGTAGAATATCAATAACTTGTTCATAATCATAAATAGCTGCTTTTAAGTCCTGTTGTGCTGCTTTGGTTTGGGCCAGTCCAGCCATTGCACGAAAATACTTTGGAAAAGCTGTTAGAGCATCTAAATAATATTTTTCCGCCATTTTATAATCACCAGTAGAAAAACAGCTTTCTGCAAGCTGGGATAAACACCAGGCAGTTGACTCACGCGAAGGAGGTTGTAGGTTGAGGGAAATATTAAGAGCTTCTAAAAGATAGGTTTTGTTTTTTGCAATATTTCCTTTAAGCTTTTCAAGATGAGCGATTCTAATAACTAATGCAAATCTAGCATTATTACTAGGATCTTTTAGCTTTTCCATTTTTCTAAATATATCTTCTGCCTTTTTGTACTCGCCTAACTCAAGCAGCGAGTCGCCTAATAATTGATAAGGATAAGCTTTATTAGGTTGGAATTTTAATAAAAGCTCGGCGTGTTCTTTAGCTTTAGTAAATTCATGCGAAGAGTATTCAACGGCTGTTAGTAGAGCTAGACCTGCAATATTTTGTTCTGCTGGAAAAACTCTTAGAGATTCATTTGCTGCTTTTTGTGCTAAATCTAAATAAGTGATATTTCCTGTTTCACGTAGGCGTTTAAGATAGCGGTTGCCTAGCATATTGTAGGCTATTAAATCGTCAGGGTCTTGTTTTATTTTATCTTCTAAAAATCTAATAGAAGCTTGGCTAGTGTCTTGATCTTCGGGTAAAGGCTTAGTTATTGGTTGGTAATTTTGCTCTGAAATATTTGTAGAACTTAAAGCTTTACAAGAATTTAGTAAAATAGATAAACAAAAAAGTAGGATTAAAAACTTTTTTTTCATTTGCTAAATAAATCTAAAAGTTTAAATTTTTAGTAAAAAAGTTTGGACAAGGCAATCGCCTTGTCCAAAAGAATGTTATGCTTAGTTAAAATTGTGTAGTTGGTGCATCACTTGGCCGAGGTGGTTGATGTGGTGCAGCAAAAAATGGAAAGGTCTTTCCAAACTCTTTGTCATTAAAACTAACTCCATCTCCTAATGGTGAGAGGCTATTAACAAAAAAGAGAATAATATCAATTACATCATCACCAGGACGACGGCCATTTGGATAACCGGTATAGCCAGAACTACCAAAAGCTTCCCCTACGCCTAGACTACTATTAGGTGTGGAAAGGTTAAGACGTAAGTAATCGCCTTGTTTTAATAGTCCTGCAACAGCACTGGCTGCTTCATCAGAAGTTCTAATAAATCTAAATGAGAATGCAATATCAGAAGTAAATTTACCTGCTGCGTCATCCATTGGGGTTGAGGCATTATATTCATTTTTACGAGCAATAGCAGGTATTAAAACAGTGTTAATAACTGGGTTTGCCATACGGTCTACTTGAACTAACTCACCACTATCTTTAGTTAGACCACCTGGTAAACGAACAGAATTTTTTGCACGAAGTGTAACACCATTTACACCAATAATATTACCACTACCTTTAAGTAATTCTGCTGGCACACTAATTGCAATCATATGGATACTAAATCCAGCAAATGAATCACGGGCGCGAGTAAGGTCGTCTTTAGCTGAAGGATCTCTATCTTGTAGCTTAATCACATAGCGATTAAATCCAACAATATCAAAGAAAAAAGGATCGTCCGTTAAACCTGCATAAAAAGAAACTCCAGAAACAGGGTCTGTTGTTACTCTTAGTGGGTTGGCTACAGAAACATCATTTACATTTCCACGTTGGCTTTGAATAGTAGTAAGTGCTTCAAATGTTCTACCATCGGGCAATTTAATAGATGCAGTTTGTGCAACTCGGCGGGAATTATGGGTTCCAAATTTAATATCAATAAATTTATCTGGTTTGGCATCTCCAGTGTTTTCAATTTCAAATCGATAAACTACATTTTCTGGAAAACAGCAAAGGTTTAGTAATTCGGCTGGAACAACAAAGCCTTCAACATCCATAGCTAAAATAACTTTGCTATTATCATTTGGATCAAGAAAAGCATAAACATCTGCTAGATCAGCCCCAGGATCTTCAACAACAAAAGGTGCTTCAGCATGATCTGCTGCTTGTGTTGGTGGAGAAACAGAAAGCAATGGAAGAGAGAAAAGAAACATTATCACAAATCCAAAAAAGATATATTTAAGTTTTTTCATAAACATAATTTAACCTCAGGTTAAATGAGATAATTGCTAATTTAAGCTAATCTCAAGAGTTAAAAGTTTTTAATAATTTTGGCTGTTATATTAATCAATTTCATTACCTGTTATTCTTAGGTGGTTAATTACTTAGAAGCTACACCTTGAATTCTTTCCCCTAGAGGTAGTTCCATCATTACTTGGGGTTGAATTAACTCTGTAAGAAAACCTGTTTGAGAGTTAATTCTTAATGTATGGATCATATTGCTTCTGGTGTTAGGATCTTTTTGGGAGCATTTATTAGTTACAGCCGAATTTGTAAAGTGAATCCAAGTATCAGCCGGTGAGCCAATTACATGTGATGGTTCTCCACAACCTTCAAATTTTATTAATTGTGTTTCTACTGGAGCTTCAGGATCCGTTAAATCATAGGTTGAAGCGTCGTTTGAGGCTTGATTAGATGTCCACATATGGCGACCATCTTTTCTAATATAAAACCAACATACCGTAGAGCCACCATTAGGCATAGCACGGACAAATTTTAATTTTCCACTATTTGGGTTATATCTAAAAACACCAATTTTGTTTTCAAATAGTAAACCTGTGTATAAGATATTTTTTGATGGATGTATTCCTAGACCAAGCGAAAAAGGGAAATTACCTAAATTGATAGGTAGCACACTTGGGCCTAAAGAACGTATATTAAAAGGTTTAGTTGCTGTTAATGTTCCATCAGGATTAACCTTAAATGGTCGAATCATACCAGCAAAGAAATCATTAACAAAAACAACCTTCTTATCTATACTAGGTATTACTTGAGATGGTGTAGAGCTTTGATTACAAATAACTCCTTCACCACAAGTTGCACCAGGAAATTTAATTTCTGAGTTTGGCACAGGAGTTAATGAACCATTAGAAGCCATTTTATAGGTCATAACACTACCTTGTAGGCCAGGCGGCTTAGGATTACCAGCAGGATCATTTTTATTAACAACAACTACAGTATCAAAAGCTGCAATAGCCACACTAGAAGGAATACGACCTGTCTTAAATGGGGAACCTGGAACAGGTGTTAGATCTAGTCCATCTGCACTAACATCAAATACTGAAAGATCATCAGAACCTTGGTTGCAAACAAAAAGGCGGGTTCTTTCATCATTCATTATCATTATTCCATCGTGTTCAAATGGCCCGATGTCAACAGCAGCAAAAACCCCAGTTGGTGCGCGGTTAAAGCCTGTTACATCAAACATTCCTTTGCCACCAGTTGAGATAGTTTTTAACTTAGTTAAACTACCATCATTGCCACGACGAAAAATCATAATCCCAGAGCCTTGAGAAAGGTTATCTTCTACATAAATAAGATTTCCTGGGCCAGTGGATTGCTGAAATTGTGGAGGAGCATAAACATCCATTAGTGGGATATCTTCATTGTCATCTGGGTAAGAGTTCTCATTCCAATCATTATGGATTTGTTGTTTTTTTTGTCTTTGAGCTTGAGAATTTTCAGTAGAGGTAAAAGACAGAATAAGAAATATCATTGTAAACATCAAAAAGCTTATTATTAGCCGGCCTTTCATATGTTCTTCTCCTTAGATTTTTAGTCACCTAGTAACTAAATAAATCAATTGAATATGTTTATTAGTTAAATCCAAAAAGGATTTAAGAATTTATTTATTGGTATAGAGAATGGTTGATTTTTAAGGGGCTAAGTCTATTATTTACTTTTATATGAGAGATTTAATTAAATTTTCTTAAATCAACTATACCTTATACTTAATGATACTAATAGTCTATTATTTTATACTGATAGTCTATTATTTTGTACTAACAGTCTAAATATATAAGTAAAAATTTAAAAATCAAGCGTAAAAAGGAGTGGTTTTTTACTTACGTTAAGATATTAGTAGGCAGTTATAATAGTTAAAGCTAAACAACAGCTAGAAAATTAGGATTTTGTTATAACCATTTAGTAGTAATTATGCTAGTATAAGATTTTTAAGTAAGATTAAATTCTAACCTAAATAGACCATTGGTTTTGAGGGGAAAATATGAAACTAAATAAATCAATTAAAAAAACAAATATTGAGCTACTTCAAGAAGAGCTTTTAAAAAAACAAATTAAAATTACTGAGTTAGAAGCCCATAATAAGGAATTACAGGTTATTTTACGGCGGTTAATTATTGAGCGAAATGTTACAGAATTATTAAGATCTGCTGTTAGTTTTGATCAAATTTGTGAAAAAATACTAGCAACAGTTTGTGAGAATTTAGGTTTTCAATTAGGGCTTTTTTGGTCTTATGACTATGAATTAAATAGTTTATGTTGCACAAAAATTTGGCGAAGTTCTTTTTTAAGAGAAGAAACAGAGTTTGAGTTAGTTAGTCAACAGACTTTATTTTCTCCTGGTGTAGGGTTGCCAGGTAGATTGTTAATTAGCAATAAACCTACTTGGATTGAAGATGTAGTCAAAGATGATAATTTTCCTCGTGCAAATGTAGCAAATAAAATAGGGCTACATTCTGCTTTTGGTTTTCCTATTTTAATTGGTTGTGAAGTATTTGGAATAATGGAGTTTTTCTTGCAGAATTTTCAGCCAGTAGATGAAAACCTTTTAGATTTGATGGCTAATCTTGGAAATCAAATAGGTGAATTTAATTGGCATAATTGGCATGGAAAGGTCAATAATCAAAGCAGCTATTTTTGCTAGAGTTTTTACTATTCTAAAGAACAACTTTTTAGTAGCAGGGATGCTAGTTTTTTAGCATTTCGGATAGCTGTTTTTGATATTTCTTTGTCAATATTACATAAAATATTTGCTCCTATTATTAACAATATAAATTGCTCAGCTACTTGATTAGGGTTAGCGATATTAGCTAATTTAACTTTATCTAAAATAAGATCTTTTAATTGACTAATAAATTTTTCTGATACTAAAAAAATAGGGTACATTGTGTCTAAGACACGGATTTGAGCATTTATAAAAGGTTCTCCACGATAGTTAGTTTCTTGAAAAGAACTAAATAATAAATCAAATATTATTAATAATTGTTTTTTAGGTAGTTTACTACGTTGGTAAAGTTCAGTAGTAAACCAATTCCACCACTTTTCTTCACTACGTTCTACAACAGCTAATATCAATTGATCTTTGGAGAGAAAGTATTTATAGAGTGTCATTTTAGCAATGCCAGCTTGAAGGACAATTTCATCAACACCAACAGCTTGCAAGCCTTTCTCATAGAATAGCTGTGCTGCTGTATCTAGAATTTTTTCTTGAATTTGGTTTTGTTGGGTTAATCTAGTGACCACGACTTCGATTATATCAAATGTAATTTATAATTTACAAAAACAGACTGCTTTTCCAATAAGTTTTAATTTCTAGATAAATTTTAGGGAATTATTACAGGTTTTTAGTGTTACTTTAAATATAAGGTAAAGGAGTTTTTTAATGTCAGAAAAAAATAAATCTGATGCTTTTCAACAAATGCAAACAGAAATAGCTCAAGTAGTGCAAGAAGTAATTACAGATTATTTATTACCACTACAAACAAAAAAAATTTCAAAAAAAATGATAGAACAAATGTCAGTTGATTGTGCTAGTCAAATTGCAAGTAAAGCAGTTGTAATTAGCCGTAAAACTTCAACTAATCAAACAAGTAAATTAACTAGTGAATTAGCTAGTTTACTTAATGAACATACTTGGAAAGCAGCCCCTCTATTTAATGATAAATTAACTGCTTTAGTAGGAAAAATGACTCCAGAAGAATATGAAAAAGTAAAGGCTGGAGTAGCAAATCAAGTAGTTTCACAGGTTTATAAAAGCATATCAGATTTTGCTAATGCTCTAGGAATTAAGATTTCAGAAAATTCTGCTAATTCAAAAAAATAGTTAGATTCCTAAATTCTAATAAATTTAGTTTTAAGATTGTGTGTTAAGGAATCGTGTATTTATGCTAAGAAATGGACAAGTATTAGATGCTAAATATAGGATTGAAAAGCTACTGGGTCAGGGTGGAATGGGAGCGGTTTACCAAGCTATTCATATAGGCACAGAACGTTTAGTAGCAGTAAAAGTAATTGCCCCTCAATTTATGTCTAATACTGAGTTTGTAGAACGATTTAAGCTTGAAGCTAAAGCTGCTGGACGGCTTCGTCATCCTAATATTGTTAATGTTACTGATTTTGGTTTTACAGAAATAGACTCAAAACGAATTGCTTATCTAGTAATGGAATATCTTAATGGCTCTAACCTTGGAGATATGTTGCAAAGAAAAGGGAAATTAAGAGTTCAATTTGTTGTTGAAATAGTAGAACAAATCTGCGTCGGACTTTTTGAAGCACATAAACAAGGTATTATTCATCGAGACTTAAAACCAGATAATATTTGGTTAGAACCTGATGGACGGGGAGGTTATAACGTAAAATTACTAGATTTTGGTCTAGCTAAATTAAAGAATAATGTTGATGAGACTAACAAAGTTTTAACAGGAATGTTAAAAACTAAACTACCTACTTCTGAAGTAGAAAGTTTACTTAAAACAGGCAACTTGGATAATATTAAAATTGCAATTCAAAGTGTAAAAAATATTGATACTGAAGCAGTAACACAAATTGCTTCAGTTGAAACACAAAAAGTAGTCCAGCAAGCTACTCATTTTACTAATAATGCTACTAATGAATGGGAAACAAAGGTAGGGACAATAATGGGAACACCTCTTTATATGTCTCCTGAACAGTGTGCTGGAACAAAATTAGAGATTCAATCAGATATTTATAGTTTAGGTGTAATAGTTTACCAAATGCTAAGTGGTAAACTTCCCTTTACTGGCGATATGTATCAGCTTATTTATAAACATAGTGTTGAACTTCCACCGCCATTAAAGTCTAGCAAAATACCAAAAGCCGTTTCTAAAATTGTAATGGCAGCTTTGGCAAAAAAAGCAGAAGATAGACCTGTTTCTGCCCTTGCCTTTGCTACGGCACTTCGTACTAGTGCTGATGGTGATATTCCTATTATGCAAGAAGCTTTAGAACTATATCAAAAACACTATGAAACCTTCTTAAAAATAGGAGTTCTAATAAATTTACCATTTTTTCTTATAGCCTGGTTAATTGAAGTATTTCTCTCTCAACAAAGCATTAAATTAGGTTTTTTAGTTGAACAAGGCTTGATTGGTTTAGTAATAATACTTGCTAATATTTCTTATATTGCTTTAGTTGCTCAAACTATTGGACAAGAAAACTTAATAAAAACTAATTTTTCAACAATTTTACTGTCGCTAATGACATTACCTAGAAAGTTATTTTTAATAATACTAGGTAAGCTCTATAGTATATTTTTAATTATATTTGATAGCTTTAAGCTAATTAAACCAGGTCTAAAAAGTTATATTGGTTATACTTTATTAGTTCCAGTAATTATTTTTGAAGATAAGGCAGGAAAAGATGCTTTATCACGTTCTAAACAACTTGTAGAAAGATTGTCAAATGTTATTAGTCCTATTCAACTGCGTAATATTTTTGCTACAGTGTTTACAATAGTTATTTCATGGTTTTTAGTTACTTTAACTGTATACTTATTTGACACATTTAATTTAATTAAAAAAGTAGATTTTTATATCCCTATAATGGTTGCAGCTTTCCCATTTTTAATTTTAAGTGTAATTTATCCACCTATTGCTATAGCTTTTTCTTTAATTTATAGAAGGTCTTGTTATATTGGAGGAGAAGAAACTATTGCAATACTAGAGCAAAATCTATCAGAAAAATTAACTATAACTAATCTATCTCCTTTTAGACGGATGGCTAGTTTATTTATAATAATACTAATAATAGTTACTAGTTGGTTTTTCTCAAAGGATAGTATCCTAATTAATGCAGCTATAACAGGAAATGCTAGTACTATTAAAGCCTTATCTACCTTGGGCTTAAATATAGAAGATGTTAAAGATGAACAAGGTCACAATTTATATTTTCTTGCAATGGTTAATAATCACTTAGAAGCAAGTAAAGAAATAGTAGAAAATGGTTTTTCTCGGTTGCCTGCAACACCTGAAAGCCAAATAATTAATAGTAAAGTTGCTGGCATGGTGCTAATTGGTAGTGGATGGTTAACTCGCCCTAAAATAGAGGATCTAGAATTGGATAAAAATGATCAACAAGTTTATGAAGTATTTGTAGATTCTTTTTATTTAGATCAAACAGAGGTGACTAATAGTCAATTTGAGGAATTTGTTAAAGATGCAAACTATATAACGGATGCCGAACTAGAAGGAGATGATTATAATTGGCGAGTTTTTGCTACTGAAGATCGAAAAGATCATCCTGTTACTAGTGTTAGTTGGCGAGATGCTGAAAGCTATGCAAAATGGGCAGGAAAACGCCTTCCTACAGAAGCAGAATGGGAATATGCTGCACGAGGAGGAATATTTTATAAAAAATATCCTTGGGGTAGTGCAATGCCTTCACTAGAAAAAAATTCTAATTTTGGTCTAAGTCGAGCAATAATTGATTTAGAAAACGTTCCAACCGTAAAAGTAAAAAGTTATGTTCCAAATGGATATGGCCTTTATGATATGTCGGGCAATGTTTGGGAATGGTGTTCGGATTGGTATGACAAAGATTATTATAACTATAGCCCAAAAACTAACCCTACAGGCCCGGCAAAAGGTAAATTAAAAGTTTTGCGGGGGGGATCCTGGTATACTGGGGCTGATAATATAGAAGTTTCTAAGCGTAATTCAGATCTACCTGATGGAAGACAATTTGATTATGGGTTTCGCTGTGCTTTAGATAAAGATAAACTTCCAAAAACTAATTAAGTAGCAAATAAACTTACTTAAACTAAACATTATAAAAGCTTATAACTTATTTTTTATTGTTTAGTTAGCGTTATTGTAAGTTGAAAAGTAAGCAAGAAAGGTTTATATTTCTTGTTGCCCCACCTGTTATTGTTTCAGCAAGGAGATAGCTATGCTAAGAAAACTATCTGTTTTTCTTTGTTTATTTCTACTTATCACTATATCTGTTTATAGTGATGGTACAAATAATACACAAACAGTAGTTTCTTTGCCTGGACAAATACAAAAAAATAATAATGTTGTTTTTAGTTCTGATGGGCAGTATGGCTTTGTTGCTGCTTATCGTCGTCCTGATGGTAGTAATAATAATGAAGTCTATAGTTTTAGCACAAATTCTGGCTTAATAGTTGATCGCAAAGAAGTTGCTTTTGCTCCCACTACTGTTGCAATGGACAATTCTAATACTATGGTAGTAGTTGGTTCAGCCGCAACGGATATTCCTACAGCACAAATTCATATCTTAAAAACTGATTTAGATGGTCGATTTTCTCCTGATAGCTATGTTGCTAGTGTACCTCTACCTGCGTCAAGTTTTGGTGATTGGATACCTAGTCAAATTGCTGTTAGTAATTTAGGTTATGCGGTATTTTCTAATAAAGCTTCTTTATATGTAATTACCATTCAAAATACTTTTAATGGTATTGCTGGAGAAACAACTAGCATTACAGAGGTAGTTAGCCAAGAAACTTATAGTAATTCCAATAGGCTTATAAATATAGATTTTGATAAAAATTCTAATACTTTAGTAACAATTTGGCGTAAAAGTAATGAAAATTATAGTTTACTACTACATAAACTTACTAGTGATGGTAAGCTTTTACCAATAAGTACTACACCAAATAACCCAACAGCTAATGAAGTTGTACTTCCACCAGGAGAAATTATTGCTAGAGGTAGCAATGTTGCTTTTAATAGTAATGCAACAGAAATTTATTTTGTTTCTAGCTCCACAGGAATGATTTATAGCTACCCAATTTATGGTGGAGGTGGTTTAATAGAAAAAGCTCGTTATCAACTGTTTGCTGATGGAGCAATTCAATCAGCCTTAACTAGTCCTAGAAATATTGTTTTTCGTAACGTTCAATTATCAACAGGCTTTCAACCTACACTTTATATTAGTCGTCCTCTTGGAATTAGTCGCCCTCTAGGGGTAAAACCAAACGCTATAGTAACTATTGAAGCTAGTGATGCTAGTTTGATCTCTGCCAAAATATTTGATGAACAAGAAGACACAATGAATACTACAATAAATGAAGCTGGTACTGTAGCCTATATTGCAATGAGTAAGGGAACTTTCTACCGCTTTGATACTTTGTCTGGTGAAACTAGTGCAGCACAAAACTTTTCTAATACTTTATTAAAGGTTTATTTACAAGAAAGAAATGGGCTTTTAGCTCTTACAGGGATACAAGATTCTGTTGGTACAGTTAATTTGATGAGAATAGATTAAGAAAACCTAAAAATTATTAGTTGTTGAGCCTATGAGTACACAGCGCGTTTCCGTTCCATGGTATAAAGCTTTTGATAAACCAAATAAATCATCAAATCAACTTTCTAACATTATCTCTCAAGCAGAAAAATCTTTTGAATCTGGACAATATCAAGAATTAATTAAGTTAATAGAAAATGCTTTAGAACAAAAAGTTGATGACTCTGAACAGGAAGTCATTCTTAGATGTTTGCTTAATGAAGCTCTTTGTGAATTAAGTTTTTATGATGAAGCTGCTGTAATATTAAATGAATATGAAAAACAGCAAACTAACCTACCTAGTAAACTACAAGCAGAACTACTACTTAGAATAGGTGCTACTGCTAGTTGGAGAGCGCAGTACCCAAAAGCAATTGCTAAATTAAATGAAGCAGTCCTTTTATTTACCGTTCTTAATGATAAAGAAGGTATAACAAGAGGTTATTTTGAGCTTTCTTTACTCTATATAAATATTAATGAATATGCTATTGCACGAGATTATTTAACTCGGGCTTATACAGAAGCAGAATTAATAGCTAACCGTCGTTTGACTGCACAAATCTTTTTACGTTTAGGAATGGTAGATCATTATGAAGGTGATTTTGCTAATGCTAAACTCCATTACAACCGAGCATTAAAATTAGTAGCCAATACAAAATCTTATCGTCTTTTAGGTTCTCTGCAAATGAACCTGGCAAATACATTGTTTTTAGAGCAACGAGGCTCAGCACAACAAATTATTAATTTATATGAAAGTGCTATAGAAAACTTTAAGAAGCTAAATAACTCTCATTTTATTGCTCATTGTTATAATAATTTAGGCGATTGTTTATTGCGCTTTGGTATGTGGGAAAAAGCCCAGATGTTTTTGACTCAAGCAATAGAGTTAGCCCGTAGCGCAAATTATCACCATAGCGAAAGCCTAGCACTAATTACTTTGGCAGAACTAAAATTGCGTTGTGGTGATCTAAATGGGGCTAAACGTCTTTTAACACCAGCAATTAAGATTGCAGAACAAACTGATAAAAGCGTCCTAGCTTATGCAAAAAGAGTTTATGGTTATACTTACCAAGCTACAAATCCAGCAGCCTTAAAAGCTTTTAACTCTTCTTTACAACTAGCAACTGCTGTTGGAGATCATAATGAAATTACTTTTTCACTCCTGGCACTTGTGGACTACTATTTTGCAAGGGGAGAGTATGAACAAGCCCGAAATTTTCTTAAACATGCCCAAGAAAGGCTTATGACTAAGCCTTCACCTTATATTTCTGGCTTTGCTCAACGTTTAACAGGAATGCTTAAGTATGTTGAAGGTGTTTTGACGGAAGCAATTCAACATATCAACTCTTCAATTTCAATTTTTACTACTGTAGGGGATCGATATGAACTTGGCAGAAGTCATTTAGAATTAGCAGAAGTTTTAATTAGTAGTGAAAGCTTAACTGCTGCTGAAAGTCATATTTCTCAAGCTCAAGAAATTCTTATAGAACTTAAGGCTCGTCCAGATATTATTCGAGCCGAAAAAATGCAGATTCTTGTTAATGAAAAACTAACATCTCCAAATACTACCAAAACTATTGATAAAAATAGTGTTATACAAAATATTGCAACCCTTTTAGATTTACCTTTATTTAAGCGTTTAGCCCAAGCTTGTATTACTCAAGAAATCTTATTAGAAGAATTTGCAGCAATTACTTTTGAAACACTGCCAATAGCACAATTACTTATTTTTTTACCCTCTAATCAATCTCAAACTCTGCTAATTTCTCATGGAACTAGTCAAAATGAAGCTGCAAAGTTACGTAAACAAATAATTGCTTCAGAAAAAAAATATTTAGATAGTGGACGACTAATCAAACTATCAAGCATTTATCATCAAGATGTTTTTGTTTACTCTGAAAGTAAAACTAACTTTTCATACTTAGAACAAGAACGCTGGGACTTATTTTTAGAATTCTTAAAACTAGGGCTAGAAAATTGCTCGCTACGTACTAATTTTGGACAGGTTAAAAATACTACTAATATATCAGTACAAAATACTACTGAACCAAATATATTAATTCAAGGATTTGTTTATGCAAGTCCGATAATGTGTCGAGTAGTAGACCAGATCAAAAAGATCCGCACTTCTGATGTGACAGTTTTAATTACTGGTGAATCTGGCACAGGAAAAGAGCTAGTAGCACGGGCAATTCATGCAGAAAGTGCGCGTTGTGAAGGCGCATTTGTTGCTTTTAATTGTACTGCTACACCTAGAGAATTAATTGAAAGTCAGCTTTTTGGGCATCGTCGAGGCTCATTTACTGGTGCTACAAGTAATTACTTAGGCGTAATTCGTACCGCTAAAGGTGGAACATTATTTTTAGATGAAATTGGAGATTTAAGTTTAGATATTCAACCAAAGTTACTTAGATTTTTAGAAGCAGGTGAAATTCAACCTCTTGGCGAAGGACGGCCATTAAAAGTAGATGTAAGAGTAATTGCTGCAACCAATGCAGATCTAGGCTATTCAGTTGCAGAGAAACGATTTAGAGAAGACCTTTATCATCGGCTAAACATTATTCGCATACATATTCCACCTCTTAGAGAACGAGCAGAAGAAATTCCAATGTTACTACGTTATTATCTTAACTATTTTGCTAATCGTTATGGGGATAAACAAATAACTTTTTCTGAAGGTGCGATTAATGCTTTACAACAATATCATTGGCCAGGAAATGTTCGTCAATTGCGCAATGAAATTGAAAGATTAATTACTTATTCAGTAAAAGGTGATGTGATTTCTATAGATGATCTTTCTTTAGATATTCAACAATCAAACTCTTTAAGTATGTTACCTAGATTAAGTGAACCTCAATCACAAAATTTAACTTCCTCTCTAGCCAGCAAAAGATCTAAGATACTAGAGTTCCCAGAATCGCCAAAAACGCTAAGAGATGTTGTCCGGCCAGTAGAAAGAGAGTTAATCTTAGCTGCTTTTGAGCGCAACCAAGGCAATTTTAGTAAGGTAGCAAAAGAATTAGGTTTATCCAGACGTGGGTTAAAGCTAAAAATTGATAGCTTAAACCTTTCTGAAATAGTAAGTAAATAAATTTCTCGGCAATTAGTTTAGGAGTAAGTTTTATTAAAATGATTTTGAAAAAAAATTTAATTATTGCAATAGATGGCCCCTCTGGTTCAGGTAAAAGTACTACTGGTAAAGCATTAGCTAACAAACTTGGATATTTATATATTGATACTGGGGCAATGTATAGGGCTGCTGCTTTGGCAGCAATTAGAGCAAACATAGGATTATCAGAAGAAGAAAAAATAATTTCTTTAGTAAAAGATACTAATATAAACTTAAAGGGTAGCCCTTATAAGTTACAAGTTTTTCTTAATGGCGAAGATGTAACAGAAAATATTCGCACTCCAGAAGTTAGCCAATCAGCATCAATTATTTCTGCTATTGGAGGTGTTCGCCAAGCTTTAGTAGCACGTCAACAAGAAATGGGAAAACAAGGTGGAGTGGTTTTAGATGGGCGAGATATTGGAACACATGTTTTTCCTAATGCAGATGCCAAATTTTTTCTAATAGCAGATGTTTATGAACGCGCTCGCCGTCGTAACTTAGAAGAAGTTAACCGAGGAGAAAATTTAACATTAGAAGAAACCTTAAAAGAAATAGAAGAACGAGATCAACGAGATGAACAACGCACTTATTCACCTCTACGGCCTGCGGAGGACTCTATTAAACTTGATACTTCTAATTTAACTCCTAATTTAGTAGTAGAAAAAATCTTAGAACACCTTGAGCCAAAGTTAAATTTAATGGCAAAACCTCTAGGAATTAGCTAAATGTTTACTGGAATTATTGAGGAATTAGGAAAAATTTCTGCTACTAAAATTGGTAGTCAAGGCGGAGAGATTATTGTTTCTGCTAAAGAAATTACTCAAGACCTTAAATTAGGTGATAGTGTTGCAGTAAACGGTGTTTGTCTAACTGTAACAGCATTTACTAGTCAAAATATTACTTTTGATGTTTCTAAAGAAACTTTGCTACGTAGCACTTTGGGCAGTTTATCAACAGGAAATTCAGTAAATTTAGAAAGAGCTTTACGTCTAAGTGATAGATTAGGCGGGCATATTGTCCAAGGGCATGTGGACACAACTGGAGAATTTTTAGCTCGTCAAACTGTTGGAGAAGGCTATATAATGCGTTTTTCTTATCCAAAGGAAATTGCCCATTATATTTGTCAAAAAGGCTCTATTGCTATTGAAGGTGTAAGTTTAACTATAGCAGATTTAAGTTTAAGTGATTTTTCTGTTGCTGTTGTTCCTCATACCTGGAAATCAACTACTCTAAGCTTATTAACTGCAAGACAAAAGGTAAATTTAGAAGTTGACATTGTAGCTAAGTACATTGAACGAATGTTAACAACACGTCATATAACAGAAAAATCTGCTTTAACTATGGAAAAGTTAAAGGATTTAGGGTATTAACATTTATTAATTTTAGTAGTAAGAAAAATTTGGAGGTAATTAACTTTTATGGCAACTGTTCCAGAAATTTTTGAGTCAATGAAAGCCGGTTATAAAAAAGGTTCTATGTCAGATGATCGTAGCTATTATTTTTCTTTGGATGATTATAAATACACAGTAACTTTTTCTAATGACAAAATTAAGGTAGAAGAAGGAAAAACTGTTGATGAAGCTGATTGTGTATTAAAAACATCCGCTGAGATGTTTTCTAAAATTTGGGATGGATATAAACCAGGTATGATGGATTTTATGAGTGGCAAAATAAAAACCAACAACCCTACATTACTTCAAGATTTTGCTGGTGCTTTTACAAAATAATAAGAATTTTTCTTTTCTAAGTTATAAATACGGAAACTAACTAATAGTTTTCGTGTTTATAACTTTTAGATTTTAGAGGGTTTAATGTTTTCTAGTCGTACCCCACCAAAGATGTCTGCTAATAGACTAACTAATATTATTAAAGAAAAAAAATTAAG
>Ga0268299_1003096_pt1 | contig 16616 bp, 19 predicted proteins | sample NOBtaG_FD_193484 | JGI IMG/M metagenome (GOLD analysis project Ga0268299, IMG submission 193484) | Activated sludge microbial communities from bioreactor in Nijmegen, Gelderland, Netherland - NOB reactor | ecosystem: Engineered > Bioreactor > Aerobic > Activated sludge | place: Netherlands...
GGACAGCGAGCAACGGGTGTCATGGCACCCTTGATGGGCCGCTGCCGGCCGCGTGTTGTTGTTCAATCCAGCGTCGCCGTGCCCCCTTGGCATCGGGATGGCACTCCTGACACCGCCAGGCATCCCAAAAGGTCTGGCGCTCGGTGTACTCAAATTCAGAGATGTCCCAGCAGAGTGCAACGCCACAAGAAGCACAGATTGGGGTCAGACCATCATCAAGCGTACTCGGGGTTTGTGTGACGCCCATGAGGATTCTCCAGAGAATGGTTGGGATGCAGCAACAATGTCCCGTTTCTCGCCCGTCTTATTTCGAAGCAAGGCCCGCCAGCCACGTCAGAAGAGCACCGGTACCAAGATTAAGACGTGTACGTGGATGAGTGTTGCGTTAGCGCCCCCTGGTCCGCAAACGAGAAGTACCGACCGCTGCCGATCACCACATGATCGAGGAGTGCGATGCCGAGGAGCTTCCCCGCGTCGGCGATCCGAGTCGTAAGGACGCGGTCTTCCGGGCTCGGAGAACAATCGCCAGATGGGTGGTTATGAACGAGGATCAGACAGGCGGCGTTCAAGAGAACGGCACATTTGAAGACTTCCCTGGGGTGTACGAGCATAGTGTTGAGCGTGCCCATCGACACATGATTCAGTCCGATGGGCGCATGTTTCGTGTCGAGAAAGAGCGCATAGAGATGTTCGCGGTCTTGGTCCGCGCAGATATCTTGGAAGTAGCGGTAGACGTCTTCTGACGACTGACACCGCGTCTGGGCGTGGAACGGCGAGGTGGCCTCTTTGACGAGACTGATGGTGTAGCGGGGAATCTCGTAGCCACGCGGCTGGTCTTGAGCGATTGCAGCTTTCACGGTGGTTCCTCTCTGGTGATGAGACGGGGAGTGCGAACGGGTGCTGGGTTTATTGACGCCAGGCCGTCAGATGACGATGTGTGGCGCGTTGCCGACGGAGGCTATGGAGCCCTTCTCGGAGGATGTAGACAGCCAAGAGCACGAGTCGCCCGCCGAGCGCGAGGATCAGGAGTAGTCCAATGCCACCACACAGAAGGGCAGGGGTGACGACCAGGAGTGCGCGGAGGTTCATGGGATCAAAGGTGTCTGTTGCGGGATTTTCTAACTGGGGCCTCTGGAAGGCAAGCTGTCTTCCGAATGGACGGCTGTTCCACATGATCGGCCTGCCACTCGTGTCCCGCGGGGTGGCGCCGATCTGGCTCTCGTATGGACGGGGTAACGGCGTGCTTGGAAGTGGAGGCGCCGAGCGTCCGGAGGAGCAGCCCGAATCCGGCGCACGCTGACAGAAGTGCTTCCAGACGGCCGGAATATAGGCAGTCGATCCATTGTAGCCGGCAACGGCCCTCCAGGTGCGACCATGCTTCTGAATCGTGGCGTGAAGGATTAAGCTTGAAACGTACAAATTGACACAAGGCTCCAGGAGGTCGTGAGACTGGATTTGGTAGTGATTGGCCAGCCAACCAAGGTGTTGTGAACTGATCTGAGCGATCCCTATGTCGACATTGGATGCTGTTTTGAGGAGACGGTGGAGCATGCCGGCTGCGTCTTCCTGGCGACGGGCAATATAACTGTGTCGTCGTCCCGGCTGGTCGGTCCATCCCAAGGTCCAGGGGTGGCCTGCTGACTCGGTTTGGACGATGGCATGAAAGAGATCAGGATTGATGGCGAGGGATTGTGCATAGTGGACGAGGCATTGCTGCCACGAGGCTGTGAGGACCGGCGCCTCAAGCGGTGGCTGCGCACAGACAAACCGAGGAGCCCAGGGCAGCATGATGAGCAGCATCAATGGAATAGCCGCGTAAGCCTGACGACGCATGGCGTGCCTCCCTGTTGTAATGGATGGACAGGAGGCAACTGTCCTCCGCCCTGCGTGCGACGCACGCCTGAGTGTGATCCTGGTAAAGAGGAGGCGATCAGATGGCAGCGGCTAGATCAGCTCGTGCCGCGGTGGACGTGGATTGTGGAGTCTATCGTTTCGCCGCTTCAGTAGGGGAACGGCTGCGTGAGGGACACGAGTCTAGGTGGAGCGCGATAGGCTCAACATCAGCGTGTCGAGTATCTTCCTTGTTTGATTGCGTCTAGTGCGAATCTCCATATCATCATCTTCACATGGCTCACATTCCTGCAGAGCTTGTGTGCAGATACGTCGGAGCAGTCGGCGCATCGCTGTGGCAACAGAATCATGACGCTCCTCCCATGCGGTGGCGATCTCGCCGTCGTGCGCAATCCTGATTGTGTATCTCCCGTCGTAGGAGAATCGTATGGATACGCTGAAATGACAGTCATGATCCTTGTGACAGGTGTTCGAGATAAGGTTGTACCATGCAGCCGTGGCCTGTTGGACCCGGCCCCAATCGTCATGTGAGAGAAGATCGGTGTTGGAATGGTAGGAAGAGGTGAGTGAGAATTGTTCGTGTATGCGCATGACGCTAGGCACTTAAATGTAAAAATATGAACCGATGATCCGCTTGAGAAGCAATTGCTCCTCGGACGTGTTCCCAGCTCAGCTGGCCGAGGCCACATCCCGGGCGCGGACAATACAGTCGGTCGATGCGTTCGCGTGTGAGGATGAGCTGGATGTGTTGCAGGCTACTCTGAATGAGGGCGAGATCGGATGCGGCACGAAAATCGTGCTTGGTGGGCATGGTCATGATCCGCATCGAGGGAATTGATGCGGGAATGTTCCCGAAACGGCGGAGATGGATTCCAAGTAGCAACGGTAGGCGAGGGAACCGATCCGCGGCCTGTTTGGCAAGCCCCGCTCCCATGACGCCAAGGCCATTCGCTCTTATCACGCCGTTTGTCGTGATGGCGATCCAATAGCCCTGGGCATGAACATCCCAGAGGTCGCCGTGTGCTTCGAGGACTTTCATGCCTTCCCTCCCGACGTAGTCGTGACACTTAAGGCACTGGCTCGCAACGCGAGCCCGCACCGGATGGGTCGGTCAGGACGGTGGCGTGCTCTGAGCGCATCATGCTCACCATCCCGGAAAGACCAGTTGGAGGTCCTCATGATCGAGTGCATCGCTGATGGGAGGGAAGAGCGAACCCTCTGCAGATACAGGGGTGTCGACTGAGACGAGGGGTGTCTGGATTGTGAGGCCACGTTCCGCGTCACTTCCATGGAGAATCGCGTTGGGGAAAGGGAACGCGAGCCAGGGAGCGTACAGGGCGCCGTTGATGAGACATGCCGTGCGGACCAGTGCATCCACCTCGATCCCGTAGAGCGAGAGACTGACGTTCGACGCCAGCAGGAGCATCCTGCCGGTTCCTGATCCTGCGGGGTCGGCAATGGATTTGACCCGCAAGATGTTCCGCTCGGCTGGTGAGAGGCTGGTGGCGTCGGGAAGCATCATGCGTACGATGAGCTGACAGACGCTCATAGGAGTGGGGTAGAAGCCGTTCGGATTGGCCCATGGACCGTGTCCGATGCCCTCCGCGATGATATCGCCCCAATAATCGTAGGGGTGGAGCACCAATTCTTGGAGATTGACGGTTTGGTAGAGCGCGGCCTGTGTGTCGTCTTCGAGTGATGGAGGGGTGTGACTGAGTTTCAAGGAGAATGCGATCCAGGCGATGAGATTGGTGAGGCCTGTCCAGCTGGACTGATGCTCGGCGGCGAGTGTGACCCAGTGGTACAGATGCTTGAGGGTGTCACGATGGGGGGTAGGGAGAAACTCGATCTGGGGAATTGGGGCTTCCGGGAGTTGTCGCGTGTGAAGTATGTGCAAATGATAGCCCCATCGATCCGGAACCGTGGGAAGAACGCGATGCCCTTCCCAAATCATTGGTAGGGCCCATCCGGCGTAGCGATAGGCTGGATTCGGGTCGTCTAACCGTGGGAGACGGCCCCGCTCCCGCACAAACTGACAGAGTTGTGCATACGACAGGAAATCGGAGTCCGCCATGGCCTGGTACATCCCAGTGAGCAAGGGGTGGGTGATGCGGTGGAAACCGGAACGGGGGACGAACGCAGCCGTCTGGATGCGAAGGCGCTCGGAAGACGTTCCACGGATGGACTAGTCTGGTTCCGACGGTTGAGCCAGGAGCAGTGAATCGATGACCTGCCGTAGCCCCTCGAAGGCGAAGGGCTTTTGGAGGAACGGCCACGCAGAGGAGTGGTTCGGTGAGCCCGCGAGCCGCGGATCCTGACCTGCGGACATCAAGATGCCCTTCACTCCCGGTTGCCACTGGCCCAAGGCACGAATTAACTCGACGCCTGACATCCCGGGCATGGAGTGATCAGTAATCACGAGATCCGGGTGGGGCGCGTTCCAGGCACGGAGCGCTTCTTGGCCGGAGCCTGCTTCGACGATGATATGCCCCGCATCTTCAAGCATGGTATGGATATAGCCCCGGATGTCTGAACAGTCTTGACATCCTCCCCGGCTGAAGACCGGAAATTCCTACGGAGCTCGGGCGCGGTATGGAGCCGCCCCTAAGCCGCTTCGGCGGGTTCCTGCTTCCGACCGCCATCGCGGTTCGATCCACAGGCCATCCGGGCGTGTCCCGCCCTTAGAACATTGATCGCGCCGACCACATCGGCGTGTTCCTCGAAACCACACTCCACACACTCGAACCGGGCCTGCGTCTGCCGATTTTCCGCCGACACATGGCCGCAACACGGACAGGTCCGGCTCGTGTTCTGCGGCGGCACGGCAATCAGCCAGCCGCCTTGCCATGCCATCTTGTAGTCCAGTTGACGGCGGAACTCGAACCAGCCTTGGTCGAGGATGGCCTTGTTCAGGCCCGACTTGGCCCGAACGTGTCTTCCCGGTTTCTCAGTACTCCCTGCCGCCGACCTGGACATGTTCCGAACCTGCAAATCCTCGATACACACCATCGCGTGGTTGTGGCTGATGGTCGTTGAGGCCTTGTGCAGGTAGTCGCGGCGGATGTTGCCGACCGTACGGTGGAGCTTCGTGACTCTGGCTTTCGCCTTTCTCCAGTTGTGGCTGAACGTGACCTTCCGACTCAGGGCCCGTTGATATCGGGCGAGGCGGGCGTGCTGCAGTTTGAAACTGTGGACTGGCTCAAAAACCGTTCCATCGGAGAGCGTGGCGAAGCGGGCGATCCCCACGTCGATTCCGACGATGGTCTTTGCTGGGTGAACGGGCTGCTCGACTTCCCGCTCAGTCTGGATACTGGCGTACCATTTCCCGCCAGCGCAGGAGACGGTGATGTTCTTCGCGGTGCCCAGGACATCCCGGCTGTTGCGGTAGCGCAGCCAGCCCAGCTTGGGCAGAAACACGCGGCTGTTGGGTTGGTCGAGCGTGAATTGTTTGGGATCGGGGTAGCGGAAGTGAGCGGACCGTCCTTTCTTCTTGAAGCGAGGGAAGTCGGCCCGCTTCGCGAAGAAATTGCTGTAGGCCCGTTCCAAGTCCTTGAGCTTCTGTTGTAACGGATGAACCGGCACATCGGCGAGCCAAATCGTTTCGGTACTGTTTCGCCATTCAGTGAGCAGCTTGCACAGCCCGGCGTAACCGAGCTTCTTCTCGCCGTGCTCGTAGCGGTCTTTCTGCAACGCCAGCGCCTTGTTGAACACGAATCGGCATGAGCCAGCGAAGCGGCGCATGTGGCGCTGCTGTTCGCCGGTTGGCCTGAGTTCAAATTTGAATGCTTGACGTCGTTGCATACCTCAACAATGCTTCTGGTGTATGAGCACTGACAACGCTATTCGGCATGGACGGCACTGTGTTTTCAAGATACACGTCCATTTGGTCTTTGTGGCGAAATACCGCCGTAGAGTGTTCGACGGCGACGCCATCGTGCGCCAATACATCGAACAGCAGCAGACACCACACTAAAATCCCAGGACGCCTGCGCAGGACGGTTCCCCACTGGCGAGAAAGGCGAAGACGCATGGACTTCATCGGACGTGCTCGCTCATGCCTCATGATCCTGAGTTGTGGTCTGGCCCGCGTGGATGACGGCCAGCTGCAAGCGGGTCAGCCGTCGTCCTTTGATGCCCTCCCGTTTCATAATGGCTTTGAGTGCCTCATTTGCTGCTAAGCGTAGATTGCTCGCCGAGACTCTTATTTCTTGCCGACTGTGTTTGACCAACACTTCAGGGAAAATGACCGATACGGCATACTCCTTTTTCATGGAGTCTCGTGAACTGAGGGACCGGCTTGCGCGCGCGAGACCAACTTCATACGCGTCGTCTTTACCGGAGCAATGATGGTGCTGGGAGTAGGAACTTGGGCATTTGCCGCACAGGCCCAGCAGAGGTAATGCCCGTCCGGAAACCCACAATGCGGGATGTCGTGAGTCATCCTTGGCCTCGGCATATAGCTTTGACAGGGGAATCTCGGGTCCCGTTCCCCAGGAACCCCAACGGGGTTCCCTCGGAACTCTGTTTTCCACCGTCGAAAGGCGAAGAGACAGAGCCATCTCCAGAATCTGGCTTGAAGGGAGATGGATTCACTGCGGTACTCCAGCATCTCGTTCCGAAAGTGGATGGCGAAAGTGGTGGCGCGACGCATATAGACGGTGACCTATTCCAGGGCGGACGTTCATGTAGACGTATTACTGACTGCGAAGGACTGAAGTTGGGATGGGTAGAGCTAAGACTCGAGGGAGTTGCCTTTTTTCACTGCCGGGCGTGTTCGTTCACTACCGCAAAGGTCCTGAGGATAATACGAGGTGACAGAAGATGCAGGCGCAGGTGACCGCGTCCATGAGAAAGGATGGAGGGCCTTAGAAACGTGTGCGATAATTATCGCGTCTGAGGCTCTAGCATCTTGCGAAGGGTCTTTCGGTAGAACGCTAGGCGGAAACAAATGGGGAAATTTTTATTTTTCCCGCATGCTTGCGCATCTCGGTACTGTCATACCAAGCCTGCATCTGAAGGAGCATTTCCATCTTCAGCCGAAAGGCTTTTTCCAGCCGTAACGCCATTTCAGGAGAGAGAGTCGCTTTTTCATGGACGAGATCAGAAAACGTGGCCCGGCGCACGCCTAAGATCTCAGCGGCCTTCGTCACACTCAATCCGAGCTCGTCCAAGACCTCCACCTTGATGAAGTGTCCTGAATGGGCCGGCGTCATTCCGATTTTCATTCCTCTCCGTACCATTAGTGATAGTCCTCCAAGTCTAACAGGTCGACATGGCCATGTTCCTCCAGAAACGTGATTCGCCAATGGCCCGAGGTTGAGATGCTCCAGGTGCCTTTACGGTCTCCCGACAGCTGATGCACCCACCAGCCAGGAGGTGCTCCGTCTCGGAACATCCGAATATTCTCGGCGACGATCAAAGCTGTCAGTATGTTTCGTGTTCGGTCCACCAGGTCTGGGCGCAAGCCGTTGGGTTGATCGCGCTCGACGAAGCGTTTCAATCAACGATGGCGCACGGATCGAATGATCATTGCTTAGAGTGTACGGTAAAACAGTACACCGCGCAAGTCTTATACGCAGTGCGAGCGTGCATTGCTGGAATCTGTGATAAGTCAAACTAAGTAAGGATGGGAGACGACATGACCTTGGATACGGTTGTCTGTGGCTTGATCGATGCGCTCCGCTGGCCATATTGTTTGCGGATTGTGATCCGTTTTTGCAGGATCGCCTCTTCCCAGGTGTCCGCTGTCGTGTGGACGACCGCCATCCGGGTTTGTGTCAACGCAGTCCAGATGAAATGACAGTAGTCCCAGCGGCTCGCTTCTTCAGGGACCTGGGCGATGTGGGTGAGAAGTGAGCTTTCGTCTCTCTCGTTTTTATCCTCCGCGATAAGCCAGCCTTCTCCGCTTCCGTTAAACCATCGCAGTGCAATCTGCCGATGCTCTGGACGAATGAAAATGTCGTAGCGGTAGGAGTCGCCGGTCCACTTTGTTTCGCGGCAAAAGCTGCATGGTCTACCAGGGCCAAAGCGCGCTGCGCACAAGTGTGTCCATTCAGCGGGAGCAATCTGGATCAGAACATATCGGTTTCCATAGGGCGGATGGAGGAGATAGCCTGATTCTTGAATCCTCATCGGGGGAATGGGAGGTTGGTTCATATGCCCTCATGCGTGGTAGGGGAGTGAAGAAGACTACGAGGCCGGCAAGAATCGTGAAGCGGCCGTCGTCTGAAGGATGAATGCGGTTGGCACCGTGATAGAGAAACCTGACAGAAGGGGAATCTACCGGGACGAGGTGAAATCGAAAAAGGAGGCTGCTGCTCGCTCGGTCGGAGCGTGGTTCATCCACCAATTTGTGTCATCCAGCGATGGAGCAGACGAGACTGTGAGGTCGATGCATCGGCCCCGGTCTTCGAGTCGATCGAGGATGCCCTCCTCAATAGCGAAATACTCGCCATCGGTGAAGGTCTCGCAACGAAGGTGGGGGACCAGTGGGGCGATCCCAGGAGGAAGCGGGGCGCCTGGGAGGTACCCGAGCAGGTAGAGGAGAACAACTGTCGACAGCCTCGGCATAAGGCCTCGTCAACTCGACGGCCTCCATTTTATCGGAGCGTGAGAAAGGGGGCAATCGGTTTCGAGGGCTTAGGGATGTGGCTGGTCTTCCCACGGAGAGGCAGACAAAGTCACGTCGGCTGGAGGCCGTTCGCTCTCCTGGACGAGAATCTGCAACATGGCGAGATCGGCCCGTTCTTGTTGCTCATGGGCCTCCTCCTGGGCGAGACGAGGAGTGGATGCGCCTCCGGGCAGGTATCGGATGATGGTCGAAAGAATCTGACGAAGACTAGTGACTAGGGTACGCATACCAACAGAGTACACCTGGCTCGGTTTGGCACAGGACGGGTTACGAGACGACTCGCCGCCATTCCTTGACGCGGGCATCGATGCGCGCGCGCTCGTCAGGGGACAGCTGTGGTCTGAGCGTATCGGCGAGTTCGTTGGCCGGTCGGAATTGATGCCGGGCTGCAAGTAGCGCCCAATAGTAGGCCTCAGGCAAGTCTTGCTTTTGCTTAGCTCTGGCTTCGGAGTAAATGGAGGCGAGCTCGTATTGGGCAAAGGGAAAGTCGGCCTGCGCGGCTTTCCGGTACCAGCGCATGGCTTCCTGGCTGTCGGGTTGACTCTTGATTCCTATCTCAAGGTCTGCGCCTAGAAGCAGCTGCGCATCCGGCAGTCCAAGATCGGCCGCGCGTCGTAACCACGCCAGGGATTCACCCGCGTTCGGATTTGGAGAAAATGAGAGGCAGAGCGTTGCCAGCGCATCTTTCTGCCCTGCCCGGTGAATCCAGTTCTTGATGAGTGCCTGCCGGTTTGGCTGCGATTCGGCCTCAATTTGACATCTCGCGACCGCAGGCAATTCGACGGGCTGAGCCGGGAGGCTTCTCGCGCCGAGGAGTGTCATGCCAAGAGTGCACCCGAGCGTCATGAGTCCGTGGCGGCACCAGCCTTGTATGGGCGACAGAAACGCGCTGCTTTCTGAGAGATGCGAGAGGGTAGTTAGTACGGTCACCATAGTCAGAGCAACTCCTTCCTGAACACAACCTATTCCTGATGACATCCGCGCAGAGGGGATGTCGTCGCTGCCTGTGTATTACCGGATGGGCAGCACTCTCCCTGGTTTGTGGCGAGATTAGGCCGCAGGATTGAGGGGGAAGAATCTGGTGGCTTTCACTTTCATCCCCCGGTCATTCTTATCAAGCACGCCTTCGAGCGCGACGACGGTTCCAGGTTCAAGCCACTCCGTGACATGTCGATAGAGACTTGGAAAGACAATGACTTCCATGGTGCTATCCTGGTCTTCGAGGTGGACAAAGGCCATCGATTGCTGCCGTGTGGTCAGGATGCGTTTGATCCGAGTGATCAAACCCACGATCCGCACTTCTTTACCATCCGGGAGGGCAGTGAGCTGGGTGAGGGGGACGACTTGCAGCCGTTTCAGCTCGTGGTCATGGACGCGCACGGGATGGTGGCTGACATAACACCCGAGGGCCTCTCGCTCGTGGGCCAACTGAATGGGTGGAGACCAGGCAGGTACTTTGGGCAGTACGCGGGCCTTTGGCTCCTCCGGTAAGAGCTGGAGGAGGGTTTGGTGTGTGACGTTCCGCTGTGATCGGGTAGGTTTTGTGGGCGTCGCATCATCGACGATTGCGGACAATTGTGCGCGATGGTCGCAGAACGCATCGAGGGCGCCCGATTTGATCAACGCATCGAGCACGCGTTTGGTGACAGCGCGGCGGTTGATGCGGTCGCAGAGATCAAAGAAGGATGCGAAGTCGCCTCCGGTTGCACGAGTCTGGATCAACTGCATGGCGGGATATTCCCCTACATGCTTGATCGCGGCCAGGCCGTAGAGAATGGCACCGTCAACGATTGTGAACCCAATCTCACTGCGATTGATGTTGGGGGGGAGGAGCCTGACGCCCAGCTCCCGGCATTCACCGGCATACAGAGAGAGTCGCTCATGGTCCCCGATGTCGCCGGTCATCAACGCGGTCATGAAGGCCAGCGGATAGTGGGCCTTGAGATAGGCCGTCCGATAGGTGAGTAGCGCATACGCAGCGGCATGAGACTTGTTGAAACCGTAGCCGGCGAACTTCGTGATCATCTGGAAGAGGTGTTCAGCTGCCTCGCGATCTGTGCCGAGGCCGACGGCCCCTTCCACAAATTGTGTACGCAAGGCGCGCATCTCCGCCGGTTTCTTCTTGCCCATGGCTCGGCGGAGAATGTCGGCTTGGCTCAATGAAAACCCAGCCACGCTGTTGGCAATGGCCATGACCTGTTCCTGATAGACAATCACTCCATAGGTAGTACTGAGAATCGGTTCCAGGGCCGCAATGTCCGTGGAGAGGGGATATTGCCCGCGTTTCCGTTGAATGAACTCCGGAATGAGATCGAGGGGCCCCGGACGATAGAGCGCAATAATCGCTGTGATATCTTCGAACCGATCAGGTTGAAATTCCCGAAGCAGCTCTCTCATTCCGTGACTTTCGAGTTGAAATACTCCGGTGGTACGTCCGCTTCCGAGGAGAGCAAAGGTCTTGGCGTCATCCAGCGGAATGTCATCCAGCGTCAAGGCGGGGGATCCCAGGAATTCCTGGTTGATCAGTGAGAGAGTGTGATCGATCACGGTGAGGGTCTTCAAGCCGAGAAAGTCGAACTTCACCAAGCCAAGCTGTTCAAGATCCCCCATCCCAAATTGCGTCACAATGTCGTCGCTCGTGGTCCGGCACAGCGGGACCGTCTCCAATAACGGTGTGTTGGTGATGACCAGCCCCGCCGCATGGGTGGACGCATGTCTGGCGAGTCCTTCAAGGGATCCGGCGAGCGATAGTAGTGTGCCGACCGAAGGACGCGAGACAGACAAGGCGCCTAATCGGGGTTCTTCAACAAGCGCCTGGGCAATCGTCATGTTGGGCTGAGACGGAACCAACTTGGCAATCGTGTTGACCTCGTCGTGCGGAATCTCGAGGACACGGCCCACATCGCGGATCGCGGCTTTGGCGCCCAATGTGCCGAAGGTGATGATTTGCGCGACATGGTCTCGGCCGTATCTTTCTGTCACATAGTTGATCACCTCCTGCCGTCTGTTCATGCAGAAGTCCATGTCGATGTCCGGGAGGGAGATTCGGTCAGGATTGAGAAACCGCTCGAAGAGGAGGCCGTAGGCAAGCGGGTCTAATTCTGTAATCCCGAGTGCATAGGCCACCAGGCTACCTGCTGCGGACCCACGCCCAGGGCCAACTGGGATGCGCCGCGAACGGGCAAATTTGATGATGTCCCACACGATCAAGAAATAGCCGGCGAACCCCATGGAACAGATGGTGAGAAGTTCGGTCCGCAGCCGGCGTTCATACACTGAGCGGTCGATAGAGCGCGAGTGACGGGCGAGGCGTGCCGACAATCCTGTCTCGGCGATGGTTTCGAGGTAACTGTCGAGGGTGTGCGGGGGAGGCACGTCATATCGGGGGAGTTGTGTCTGGTGCAGAGGAATTTCGAGGGTACATTGCTCAGCAATCAGATTCGTGTGCGCGATGGCTTCAGGTAGCTCTCGAAAAGCTTCGGCCATCTCCTCGGAGGATTTGACGTACAGTTGGTCGGTGTCAAAGCGAAACCGGGTCGCATTGGTGATCGTCGTACCGGTCTTGATGCAAAGTAATAGATCATGGGCGGCCGCATCACCTGGATTGGGATAGTGACAATCATTCGTGGCGACCAGCGAGATTCCCAGCTTCCGGTGCAGGTGAATCAGGCTTTGGTTGACCATCTGTTGTTGATGCAATCCATTGGCTTGGAGTTCGAGATAAAACCGCTCCGGACCAAAGATGGCGAGAAATTCTTGAGCGGCTGCGGACGCGGCATCGACTTGTTCGTGGTGGAGGAGGGTGGGAATCTCACCGCTGAGACAGCCAGACAGTGCAATCAAGCCGGTACTGTGGCTGCGCAGCAGGGTCTTGTCGATGCGGGGTTTGTCATGGAAGCCCTCCGTGTATCCGTGGCTCACCAGGCGAATCAGGTTGTGGTATCCGATGCTGTTCTGGGCCAGCAGGATCAGGTGATAGTAGTCACGGGGCCTCGTCGAGGACGGCTTGTCCAGCCGATTTCTCCTGGCCATGTAGACTTCGCACCCAATGATCGGCTTCACTCCTGCTGATCGTGCTTTGATGTAGAACGGGATGGTGCCAAAGAGATTGCCATGGTCGGTGATCGCGACGGCAGGTTGGTTGAGCCTCTTGATGCGCTCAATGAGGGGATCGAGAAGAATCGTGCTATCGAGCAGGCTAAAGTTGGTGTGTGTGTGTAAATGGACAAATGGTGTCGGCATAGCTCTCCAGATCGATGAGAGGCACCTCCAGGCGGAGGGATCAAGTAAAGGTGTGTTGGGACGTGATGACGTGGCCCGCCCCGATCTGGGGAGAGGGTCTGTGCATGTTTGTGTGGCTCAGAACACGCGCAATACCAGTTAGACGAGGTGCTCGTTACGTAATTGAAGCTGCGCTCAGCCAATGATCGTCGAAAAGTATCCTGAGAGTTTGATCGGCGCGCAGGCAGGCTGTCGACGTCCCATTCATCCTGCACGTCTTTGGCGTTGGACCGTACTGATTGGATCTCCATGTCGAGTGCAGACTACAGTCGCCTGAGAATTCGAAATATATGCGAGGTCGTGAGGTCTACCGTCAAAGAGTGCAAAGAGAGTGGGTGCGGGGCGTGCTTACAGAAACTCGACGTGTTCTTCCATTTCGCCAGCATCGAGGGCCTGGTAGAGTGACATCAAGCCACGGTGATATGGGGTCGTGCTGATCTCGCGTTGTGCATCACCAACGCTATGTTGCGGAAGGCCTTCCCCGAGCGGATGGCGATCGTGCCCCGCTATGAGCTAACCGGCGCCGGCATCATGAACGTGACGCACGACTCCGCGGAGCGATTAAATGAGCGGGAAAACCCGAAGCACCGGTGAGACTGCCAAGACACTTGCCGAAGCGTAACTGTATAACTATATATTCTGGTTGTATTTGCACATTTTGAAAAGCGCAACTTGCCAATTAATGCACCAATAACTATACTGTATGGTTATGAGTGCACAAAGCGGCAACACATCCGTCATAGACTTTTTCTCAAGCCATCCCGTGTTCACGCACGAGGAGTTCCTCGTAGCCCACGCGCAGGCGAAGGGGCGCAGCCGCCACACGAGCAACAACCTCCTCGCCCTTCATCTGGCGGCTGGCCGTCTCGTGCGCGTCCAGCGTGGTCTCTACGCGACCGTCCCCCGCGGTGTCGATCAGAAGGCGGCCGTGGTGGACCCATACCTCGTGGCCACAAAGCTGGCCAATGATGCTGTCGTCGCGTACCATGCGGCGCTGCAGTTCCACGGGAAGGCTTACTCGGTCTCGAACCGGTTCACATACCTGTCGCGCCGCCGGGGCCGCTCGTTTCGCTTCCGCCAGGCCGAGTTCGTTCCCGTTCAGCTCCCTGCCCCGCTGCGCCAACACCCAGATGCTGGTGGAGGCATTGTCGAACAACGGCATGCGGGCGGGGTGGTTCGGGTGACGACGTTTGAGCGAACCCTGGTCGATGTGCTCGACGTACCTGAGCACGGGGGCGGCTGGGAAGAGATCTGGCGCTCACTGGAGACCGTCGAGTTCTTTGACCTCGATGCTGTTGTGGAATACACGCTCAAGCTTGGCTCGGCGCTCTCTGTGGCCCGTGTCGGGTTCTTCCTGGAGCAGCATCGCGAGAAGCTCATGGTCGAGGACCGACACCTGGAGGCCTTGCGCACCCACGCGCCGGCGCAGCCTCGCTATCTGGATCGGCGACGAGAGCCGGGCAAGCTGGTGTCGCGGTGGAACCTTGTTGTGCCCGAACGCGTGCTGTCACGTGCATGGGCGGAGGTCTCGTGAACCTTACGCTGGAAGAGTTGCAGCGGGAAGCCGCAGCCACGGGCTTTCTCAGCGAAACGCTCGAGAAGGCCCTCCGCCTCCTGGCTCTACTCGATGCCTTGCGGAGTCACCCCTTTCTCCGACCCCGTATCGCGCTCAAAGGAGGCACGGCGCTCAACCTCTTCGTCTTCGACGTGCCGCGCCTCTCCGTCGACATCGATCTCAACTACGTTGGCGCCATCGAGCGCGAGGTCATGGTGGCCGAACGGCCTAAAGTCGAACAGGCGGTGCAGGCGGTCTGCGGCCGCGAAGGGCTCCGGGTCATGCGAGTTCCCGGAGAGCATGCCGGCGGCAAATGGCGTCTCACGTATGTGTCGGCCTCCGGCCAGCCAGGGAACCTCGAACTGGACATCAATTTCCTGCTCCGTGCACCACTGTGGCCAACGCGGCCTTCCGACTCACGTCCGGTCGGATTCTACCGGGCGCAGGAAGTGCCCATGCTGGACCTCCACGAACTCGCGGGTGGGAAGCTCGCCGCCTTGTTCTCGCGAACGGCGAGCCGCGACCTCTTCGATACGTGTAAGCTCCTCCGGCGAGACGATCTCGACCGGATCAAGCTGCGCCTCGCGTTTGTTGTGTACGGTGGGGCGAACCGGAGGGATTGGCGAACAGTCTCCCCTGACGATGTGAGGGTAGATCCAGTTGAGTTACAGAGCCAGCTCTTGCCGACGCTCCGCATTACGATGGAAGAGTCGCCCACCAATGTCGCGGCGTGGGGCGAACAACTCGTGTCTGAATGTCGGGACCTGTTAGGGAAAGTGCTGCCCCTGACTGCTGAGGAGCAGGAATTCATTGCGCGCCTGAACGACCGAGGGGAGATCGCACCGGAGCTTCTCACGAGCGATCTCACGATGCAGGCGACGATCCGCGAGCATCCCGCGCTCTGTTGGAAGACTCTCAACGTTCGACAGTATCGCGAGGCGCAGGAAAAGGCCTAGGCGAAGAGGCTAAAGCGCCGAAAGAGTTCCGGTACCGTTTTGATTTCCAACATGAACCTGTGATGAGAGTCTCGATCTCTGCTCTGGTTGCATAGCGTGTGGTGGTAGCCCACTTAGCTCGGATGCCAGTGGGCGCGTGTTTTGTAGCAAGAGCAAGCAGCTTCCTCCGGTCTCCAGTGCTGATGTGAAGATGTGAGTCCGGCGAGCGTCGCCGCTGGTTGCGCCGAGGTAGCATGATCCACAGATCAATGGTCTCGCCGATTCTCCTCTAGGCGAATCTCCCCAGCCGATCCCACGGCCTTCGCAACCGCCCGTTCCACCAGAATTCCAAAGTCGAGGTCGTACGCTGCTCACCCTCTTGTGCTGCCACGCTACTCCCAGGACAGGACAAGCTGGCATCACCTGTGCCAGTGTTCCGAGTCAATGAGAGCACCAAGAGTGTGCAGCGGCTACTGTCAGCCAAAGTGCGGCAGAGATCTTACTTGCCAGAGGGGGTAGGAGCCTCGACGCGTGTAGGAGAGTCGTGTGGGATAACGACCAGTGTGCCTTGTACGCCGGCTGGCAGGATGTATCCTTTCTGGTCCTGGCTTTGATGTGCTAGTGACAACGGGACCCCTTGATACCCGTCGGTTTCAGAAATCACCGTTCCACTGAAAACTCTGGTCTCAAAGCCTTTAGACGTTCGGCACGTGATGGCGTGGCTGCGGATATGGATCCGTCCTCGGTCTGGATCGAGCCGGGCGTCGCCACTCGTCGCGCAGTCTCGTATCGAATCACCAAATAGCACCGACAGCCGTTCGTCCGGCATCAGCCGTAGCCGGATGAGGGACCATGGGGAAAGGGTGGGGTCGCTCGACAGCGGAATTCTGGTTCCACTAAAGACTTCAACCGGAAACCATTGGTTCAGTAGTTCTTGAGGAAGAGGCTGTGCGGCCTGTGCCGGTATTGCCGTAGACATCCACAACGTGGCGGCAAGGCTTGGGCATCGAAGCCAGGCGCTCCATGCGAACAACGTTTGCGAAAAGAGACGCATTCGATGCGGCTCGTCCGAGCCTGATCTCCTACAGTCGGAGGCTTGTCCCTTTGTATTACTGACTGTCCTTCGAGGTGTCGACCGGATTCGGTCAGGAAGACCTATCCGCGGACAGGGCGGGCGGCAAGCCGAGTACACGGACGAGTTCTGTCGGAGTGATGGCCAGAGATCGTGCTGAACCCGTGTCCATGTCGATATAGGTTGCAAAGCGTCGAAGGTCGTTGGTGATGATCAGTCGAAGCAGGTAGTCGGCCATGTGTGAGGCGATGATGCTGTTGATCGTGAGAGATTGAGGGTCGGCTTGAGCCA
>Ga0268299_1003097_pt1 | contig 16613 bp, 13 predicted proteins | sample NOBtaG_FD_193484 | JGI IMG/M metagenome (GOLD analysis project Ga0268299, IMG submission 193484) | Activated sludge microbial communities from bioreactor in Nijmegen, Gelderland, Netherland - NOB reactor | ecosystem: Engineered > Bioreactor > Aerobic > Activated sludge | place: Netherlands...
AGGCCGAGGGGGTCGTCTGCACCGGCGGTGGCGGTGGCGGTGGCGGTGTTGAGACAGCCGGTTGCGTGGGTGTGCCGGGCTTGGCCGATGCGGTCTGCCCTCCGGTCACCGTGAAGGTGATGGGAATACGCAGCGTATTGGAGAAGTTGTTGGGGCCCGACTCCACGATGTACACCACCGCGGTATACGTTCCAGCGGCAAGTCCGGTCGGTTGAGCCGTGATCACAATCTGATCGGTTTCAGTGGTGATGGTTTGCGCGCTGCCGTAGGGCGGATTCATCCACACCCACGATTGGCTTGCGCTGAGCGAGTAGACGTGTTGGTCGGTGCCCGGTTTCCGCAAGGTTAAGGTTCCGACCGCGTTCGTGCTGCTCAGGCTCAAGGCAACCGGTGTCGCCTGGATCGGTCCAGTGGCGACCGGCGTCGGGGCGGGCGGCGCGGGGGCCGGCGGAGGCGGTACGGCAACCGGTGCGGGTGGCGGTGGAACCACGACCGGCGTCGGCGGCGGGGGCGGAGTCACTGCGACCGGCTTGGGCGTCGGCGTGACTGCTGCCGGTGGAGCCGGGGGAGTCGGCGGTGTTGTCTTCACCGGAGTGGCCGTGACAGTCAGGGTGACCGGGATCCGGAGCATGTTGCTGAAGTTGTTTGGCCCCGATTCCACAATGTAGATCACCGCGGAATGAGTACCGGCCGCGAGATTGCCGGTCTGGACGGTGATCACGAGTTGGTCCGTCTCAGTCGTGATGGTTTGGGTGCTGCCGTACGGCGGGTTCATCCACACCCACGACTGGTTCGTGCTGAGGGAATAGCTGTGTTGATTCGTTCCCCCTTTTCGCAATGCCAGGGTGCCGACGGCGGTTTGTCCCTTGGCGGCCGTCAGCGTCAATGCCAATGGACTCGTCACAATCCCGGATGACGGCACAAGGGGCGGGGCGGGTGGCGCGGGGGCTGGCGGAGGCGGTACGGTAACCGGCGCGGGTGGCGGCGAAGCCACCACGGGAGTGGGCGGCGGAGGCGGTGTCAGGACCACCGGTTTCGGTGCGGGGGCCGCGGCCGGCGGTGCCGGGGGCGGCGGTGGCGCTACTGCTTCAGCGGTCACGGTAAGCGAGACCGGTATTCGGAGCATATTGGTGAAGTTGTTCGGCCCGGAATCGACGACATACACCGTTGCCAAGTGTGTGCCGACAGCGAGATTGGCGGTTTGCGCCGTGATGACCAGCTGATCGGTTTCGGAGGTGATGGTTTGGGTGCTGCCATAGGGCGGATTCATCCACACCCACGACTGGTTCGTGCTGAGATAGTAGGTATGTTGATCGGAGCTTGATTTTTTGAGGGTGAGGCTCCCGACGGCGGTTTTGCCCTTTGACGCCGTTAAGACCAGTGCCGTGGGGCTCGGCACTATGGGAGCAGTTCCACTGCCTTGGGCTTTGGTGACGGTTGCCTGAAGGGACGGTTGCTGCAGCAAGCTCACCGACGCCGAGGTGTCTGCGGCAGCGGCGGTCGAGGCCAAGGCTGTTGCGCACAGCGTGGAAGATAAACAACCGGCAACACTGAATACTAACACGCTCCGTGGCGTCTTCATGATGATTCCTCCGGGAAAATCAATCCGACTAATGAGCAACCGGCATGCCAGGTATGACGCGGTATGAATCGGCAGAAAGCCGCGACACGAGCCGATTTGCGACGATTTCGCCTATGCGCGCTGTTCAATTTTTGGAGGGTGTGCAAGTTGGAGCAGACACTGCAGGGGAAAGCCTTCGTCGGTGCCCGTTGGGGACAAAAAGAAGCGTCGCAGGACTTGTCCTCGAGACGCCGGCCGTTCCGGGGCGTGAAACATGTGGTCGGCTGGGCCGCGCTAGGTGGTGGTGTGACGAACAGTCCAGTCCGTGAGCAGGGTCAACATGTGCTGGAAGTCGGAAGGTTTTGTGAAGCGATGATCCGCACCGCGAAGAATTTCCAGGTGTTTGGGGCCGGCCAAGGCATCACAGAGCCGCCGGCTCTGATGCAGTGGGACATACTCGTCCTGATCGCCCTGCACGATCAGGGTGGGGGCGGTGATCCTGCGCGCCGGGTCGTAGGCAATCTGTCGGAGACAGTCCTCGTAGAACGCGTAGTTCAGAGGAACACGAGTGGGGCCGCCATGAAGATCGGGAATGCTATCCGTTCGTTTCCATTCTTGTAGTCCCTGTTCGCCGAGCTCAAGACGCAGCTCTTCACCAAAGTCGACCACGGGACATTTCAGCGCAAGACAAGCCAGAGGCGGAACGGTTGCCGGTTGTGCTGTGTGCGCCTGTGTCCACTCGGCGGCGGCAAGGATCGAGAGGAGTCCGCCGAAACTGGAGCCGATCAGCGCCAGTCGTTGATACCCTCGGGATGCCACATACTGCAAAACATGCACGGTCTGGGCGACTCCGATGGTGGTCGTGAGGGTAGCAAAGGGGCCGTCGCTGTCTCCATGCCCGTAACAATCGAATCGGCATGTGGCGATCCCTCTCTCCATCAGGAGGGTGGCCAGTGCCTGATTGCTGCTGCTGTTCTTGTGCGACAGGAATCCGTGACAGAGTACTGCAATCGAGTCGGTCGGCGACGTTGGTGTGGCCAGTACGGCGGAGAGTCGTGCGCCTGCCTTGTCCTGGAGCGTGACGGGTTCTTCCATGGGATGATGGCCGTTATCGTGTGCCGGAATGTTTTAATTCGTCGGGGTGCGCCCGCTCGTGACCCGGCCCGGTGTTGATGGCTTGTGTGAGTTTGACGGTCACCATGGTGAGGTGAAGTAGAAGTAAGCCCAGGCTCCCCCACGTGGCTGCCTGAATCCAGGGAGAGGAGAGCGGCAGGTTCCAGGTCAGCGAGGCGACCAGAACCAATCCCAAGGCCCCAAAACTGACGGTCGCTACCTGAACTGCCCGCCAGCGATTCATCACCTGCTCCACGATGTCACGGTAGGCTGCGCGCTTTTTCTGATGCGAGATTCGTTGCGCGGCAAGCAGCGGGGGGAGCGTGTAGGAGAGTCCGCCGACGACCGCCTGGAGGAAAAATCCGAGAAATGCGGTGTGGGTGTAGGCCACCAGATGCAGCGTGCCGTAGGGCAGGGCCGGTGGTGTCCATAGGAGGTTGATGCCGAGGGCGATACCGATAGAGGTCATGATGAGCAAGAAGCAGAGCGCCGTGAGGAGGTGATCGGTGGCGGCTGAGCCCGGCTGGCCGGCCTGACTCCAGGTGCGGAGCAGATTGAGGCAGCCGAGCGCCAGAGTTACCAGCAGACAGCCTCCCGCGACGAGCTGGATGTGAATCGACGACAAGAGAAAGCCCGTCAGGAGTCCTGCGGCGCAAGCCGGCAGCAAGAGAAGCACGGTTTGGCCCAATGCCTGGCTGTGTAGTGGGCTATTTAACAGGCGTGGCAGGGCGAGTTGAATAGTGCCGACGCCGGCCAAGGTAAGGAAGAACAACAGGCCGGCATGCACATGGCCGAGCCGGATGATGCCGTGCCAGGTTGGATACCAGGCCCCGGCAAGGAGTTCACCGAGGACCAGGTTGCCGAAGAGCCCGAGAAGCGAAAGTCCGAAAAAGAAGAGGGGCAGCGGCGTCCAACTTGAACCAGTCCGTAGCCCGCGAAGGAGATGGCGTGCCATCGGCACGCAGGCCGCGGCCAGCAGCAGCCCCGCCAGGATAGTCAGATTTGGCTCACGCAGCCACGCGCTCACGGTGAATCCCAGGGCGGCGAGATTGATGCCGAAAAAGAGCAGGCGGTGCTTTGAACGGCTGCCTTCCTGTGCGGCAAGATCACCCGCCGCGAGGGCGAATCCCGTCATCAGCTGGAGGAGGCCGCCGATGAGGATTCCATGGACATGGAGCGTACGTAGCCCTGGCGTAAGCGGGGCACCGTGGACGATGCCCCAGAACGAGGCGAGTCCTAAGAGCGAGGTCAGGAGCAGCCACCCCCAACCCGCCAGCAAAAACGACAGTGGTGATCCGAACCCGCGACTCATAGCCTCTGCTACCCCTGGTGTAAGAAATAGAAGTGATTCGTCGGTCCCTTGCCATGCCCGATCGCCAGGCTGTGCCTGATGGCTTCGGTGAGATAGGTCTTGGCGGTTTGGACCGCGTCAGGCACGGTCTTTCCCCGGGCAAGATGCGCTGCGATGGCCGAAGCCAAGGTGCATCCGGTGCCGTGGGTATGGGGGGTGTCGATGAATTCCCCCTTGTAGATATGAAAAAAACGCCCGTCATAGAGGAGATCGGTCCCACGTTCCTTCGGCAAGTGGCCGCCCTTGATGAGGACGTTGGCACAGCCGAATTGGTGAATGATCTTGGCGGCGCGCCGGGCATCGGCCAGCGAGGCGATCTCGATACCCGAGAGCTGTTGGGCCTCATGGACGTTCGGCGTGACCAGGAACGCGAGCGGGAAAAGGTCTTTCTTGATGGTCTCGATGGCGTCCGGTTTCAGGAGGGGTTGTCCGCTTTTGGCGATCATGACCGGGTCCACGACCAGGTGTGTGACCTGTTGGGGTTTGAGGAGCTTCACGACGGTTTGAATGATTGCCGCTGACGACAACATGCCGGTCTTGACGGCCGCCACGTCGAAATCGTCGAAAATAGCATCGAGTTGGGCGGCGATGATGGAGGTGGGCAGTTCGAACACATCGGTGACGTCCTCCGTGTTCTGGGCCGTGACGGCGGTGATCACCGACATGGCATAGACCCCGTTGGCCGACATGGCTTTTAGATCTGCCTGGATGCCTGCGCCGCCGCCTGAGTCCGAGCCTGCTATGGATAAGACTTGTTTGATCATGACGAGGTTCCCTGTGAAAAAAGATCCGGAGATGATTATCTAGGGTGTGGGGCCCGCCTGGTCCGGCTTGGCGGACGCACCACTGCCAGTGGATGCAGGGCTGTCGATGGTGAGCCCGTCCAGTACGATGATCCGATCCGGTCGCGGCGAGGTCTCGTGGTAGTGCAGTGTCACGGGGCCTTTGGGGGATTGACTGCCCACGAGAAAAGACAGAGTTGCACGCTGCTGCCGTCTGGGCGTGAGTTCCAACCCGCGGGTGCACAGGCCTTCTCGACTCTGGCCGACGTCCTGTTTCCACTGTTCGCCCTGCTCGTTCACGAGGTACGTGTCCAGCAGTTGGCAGCCGAGCTTCGACGGATGTGCCGTGCGGTTCACGAACATCAGATCTACCTCGATGCGGTCGTCTTGCCGGGATATTCCCAGGACGGTGACTGTATACACGTCGTTTTCATGGGTGATCAACACCGGGGTTGTGGATGCCGGTGCTACCGCTGCCGGCTGGGGCTGGGGCGCAGCGGCCGGCTTCAGCAAGGCCGCTAACGGGCCGGATTTCGGCACGATTGTGCGCGAGGCCCCGACGGGATACACCGTATACGGACCAATGAGCTTCGCGGTGACCTGGATGCCTTCCGGTAGTTCGAGGTACGAGCCGGTCACATAGAGATCGGCGCGGAGTGCCTTGGCCACTTTCTTGGCCGCCTTTGCCTGTGAGGTATCGAGATGCGTCAGGCGGTGTTTGTTCATGGTGGCAAGTAGAAGTTTGCGATCCACGACCTTGAGCTCCCCGGCCACCAGCAAATGGGTTGCCAGTTCCTCCGCGAGAAACCGGCCGATAGGCGTGACCTCTCCTGAGCTATCGACGAAATCCAGGAGCGCGAGACGCGATTTTTTCAGTTTGATGGCCTCGGCCGCCACGCCTTCGGCCAATTCCTTCACGCTGTCTTCGTATTTCGAGGCGGCCTGGGAAGGAGCGTGCCAAAGGCCGAGCAGGATTAGGCACCAGAGCAGACGGATCATCGAACGCCACTCATCTCAACGTTAGGCATGGCTCACATTATACTCACGTCATTGATGCTGTCCAGCCTGTGCCGATTTACGCGGTCACTCGCGGTACCAGGGCTTTCGCCAGGGCTCGCCCGAGTCCGTAGCCGACCGGTAAGCTGAGCAGCAAGAGGGCCGGAAGGTAAAAATAGGCGAGAGCTCCCTGGGCATCCGGGTGGATGAGCACGCTGATGTGGGTCCATCCCGCGATGGTCAGCATGACCAACTCCGCGGTGAGGAGCCCCAGCGCTCGGCGGCGGGCGATCAACGCCTGCTGGCTGTCGACGGTTCCCAGGTGCAGAAGGATCATGATGGCGAGGATCACGAAGGGAATGGCCGTCAGCGCGCCCACGAGAAAGAGATTGTAGCCGGGGGCGAACAGATGCAGCGTGAATGATTGCCAGGCCCGGGCAAACGGAACCTGGTGGACCCAGGTCTCCACCCCCAGCATGATGGCCCAGGGGAGGAGAAAGCCGACCAGCAGGGTGAACCAGAAGCCTAATCTGGTCAGGACCCGGAGGCGGGAGGACTTTTCCATGGTAAGGGAGCTCATGGGGGTGTTGCTCCTGCGGCCGACACGGGGCTCGGCGCGATTTCGGACTCCAGCGTGGCGACGGCATCGGTCATGGCCGCCTGGACGATTGGATCGGAGTCCCGTCGTTGCTTCAGCGAGACGAGCGCTGCTTGTGCACCCGGACCCATGCCGGCCAGGGTTTCCACCGCTAAGTACCGAATGAGCGGATGGTCATCGTCGAGCAGAGGCAGGATCGGCGTCAGGGCGTCGCGTGCCGCCGGTCCCAGTTGCGCCAATTGGTGTAAGGCATAGTCCCGCGCGCTGCTGTGTCCGAGCATCATGCCCAGCGATTCGAGGTGTGCCGCATCGCCGGCTTTCGGTTTGTCGAGGGCGGTGCGGGCGAGCGTCGCGATACTTTTGTCTGCATCGTTCAGGAGCGGTGTCAGTGCGGCCGCCGCATCCTCCGACACCGGAACCGTAAACGCGAACTGGGCGACAGCCGTCTGGCGTACGAGTGACGAAGAATCGTGCAGGCCTGCAAGGAGCGCCATGCCGACCGGGCCGGGAGGAATCCCGATACCGGCCAACGCGATGAGCGCGTTGCGGCGTACCAGCGCGTCGGCATCATGGGTTGCCGTAAGCAGCGCGGGCACGGCCGGTTTGGCGACCGGACCAAGGCTGCCCAGGACCGCGCAGGCTGTCCGGCGTTGTTGTACGTCGCTGTCCTGAAGCCGCATGGCAAAGTGAGTCATGACGCGACGAGAGGCCGCTAAATCGATCCACTTCAAGGCTGTTGAAGCGGTCGTATTGGCATGCTGGCTGCCGTCCTCGGTTGCCTGGTTGACCAATTGGGGAATGGCGGCCTTGGCCGCCGGGCCGATCTGTCCCAATTGTTCCGCTGCAACAATACGAGTCGACGGATCATCGTCCTTCAACATCTCGATGAGGGTCGGCACGACCCGCGCTCCGGTCGAGAGCCAATACCACAGCCCCAACAGGCCGAGGAGCAGGACCAGCCCCGTGAGGTGAAGCGTGATCTCGCGAGCGGTGAGCAGAGTCGACGATGTCGTTGTATCGGTCATGCTGAGGTCGACGCGGGCGCTCTGATTCCGTGACGGACCCAGCCTAACATAATGCGGGCTGAAATCTGAGGGGGCGGGCAGCGATGCGGGAGATTGTTGCGGAGGCCAGGGGGAGAGGCAGGCAACATGAACAGGGTTCGCTAATACGGCGCGCGATGCCGTTCAAAGGTCATGGGAGTGAAATCGAACAGCTGCCGGGGTTCGACAAGATCGGAATCGTTGAGCACTCCGGTCCAGAGCCGGCCGGCAGTCGCCCAGACCAGTCTGCTCCCGTCCAGGTCTGCCCACTCCCAATCCGGTTGTGTCAGGCAGATGTCCGGCTGTGTGTGGACCAGTTCATGTTCATCCCAGTAACAACCCTTGCCGGGAGGACCGCCGACTTGGGTATGGGCATATTTTCTCAGCAGCCAGCCGTTGCCGAGCGATTTGTCGAAGATGTCGCATTGGTCGGTGATTCCGGCCGACAGATGCTCAGCATGTCTCCATCCGTCGCGGAGGAGGCGTGGGTAGTAGACGCTCAGACATTCCCCGCCCCTGCCGCCGGTCGGCCGGTCGCTGTCGTTGCGGAACAACCCGGACTCACTACGCGCCTGCCGATCGTCTCCATGTCCGTTCAGCCAATAGCGACCGTTGTCGAGAAAGAGTCCGCCGCCGTTCCAACAGTCGCCTTTGGGATAGAAATCCAGAGCCTTAAGGTACGGTGCCTGTGAAATCGCGGACCAGGAACCTTTCGACAGGCCCTGCCAATTGCCGTCCATGGCGAAGTAGAGGAAGTGCGTTCCATCCGGCGAGAGATCGCACCGTCGTTCGTAGATGCGGCCGTTGAACCACTGGCCGAGGGTGACGGTATCGGTCCGTCGGTCCCAGCGCATCGTGCAGACCTGCCGGGACGGCCCGCGGCGGATGACCAATCCAACCGGTGCCTCCCGTGCGAGCAGGACATGAAGGCGTGGGGGAAACGTCTGCATGCTTGGCTAAGTGTAGCATCTGATCACAGGGAGACGCGTCCCGCGAGGGGGCGCCTGTGTGAAATCTGATTCTCGCCCGCATTATTTTACTCATAAACGCTGCTGCTGCACTCGCCGATCCGCTGTGTCGACAAGCCTGCGGCCGGCGGGCTCGCCACTCCGGTCCGGCCGCCTCACCGACTCGGCGGCGCGCACAGAGGTGGCGCTCGTTCTTCATCGCGCCGTGCGCCCCTCACCGTACTGCGCGAGTACGCGTCGGGTCCTCCCGGCTCCGCACGCCGGGCTCACGACGCGGCTTGGCGATTTCGCGACGAACCGTCATGGATAATCCGGGCTAGGGATGTTGCCACGGAAAACCAGGTATTTCCCTCGTGGCCACCGGCCGCCGGCGGGACTAGCATGACAGTAGGACCACCAGCAACATAGGAGGTCACCATGCCTGTTTATTTTCTCCTCGGCTTAACCGTTCTCATCCTAGTGATTGCCGTGTATGCGACGGTGGTGGAAGAGGTGGAAGAATCGTCCGCGGACTCCACGCGGGATCAAGATTGGGAGGCGCTGACCTACGACCGGCAGCAGGAATACCGGAAGGCGGGTTAGGAGAGACAGGCGTATGCACCGTGTCTGGAGGGGCGGGTCTCGGAGCCCTGTCTTAGGCGTGGAGGGACTTGCCCCTGCCACACTATTCTCTCGTTAGCTCCCCTACAGTGGACTGCGACTGGCGGGTGGGTGTGGTGTCTCTCGGAACGCCCTCAAAGCGCTGGCAGGAGTTCATTCGGCAGCGGGGTGAGGCGCTCTGCTTAGCAGGTCGCGCCTGTTGTTCGAAGCGTCATTTCGTGCTGCGCCGGGAATGACGCAAGTTCAGGCGACAAGCTTCGCTCCCGTGCCGAACGCTGCTGGCGCTTGGTTTCCGGCGTGGAGAGAGACAGCATGGCTACCCGCCCCCTCACACCGGCCACTTCTCTTCATTCCAGGCCATTTCCCAAAACATCCATTCATATTTGGAACTGATCAAGAACGCCTGTTCCATGCGTTTCTTTTCTTCATGTCCGGCCGTTCGCGCCCAGGTGTCGATTCGGGCCCGCATCCATTCCTGGACGGCCTCGAACTCCGGTGAGGCATACAGCATCAGCCAGTCACGGTACGGGTGTTTGGCAGGCGGAGGGCCATGCTTGAGCAGGTGTTTGCCGACGACGCAGTAGATCCATGCACAAGGCAGGGCGACGACGGCAATTTCCGTGGCCGTGCCGCTTTGGGCCACGGCGAGCATGTGACGTGTATAGGCGTAGTTGGTCGGGGACATCGGCTCGTTCAGCATTTCCTGCGGCGTGAGTTTCCAGCGCTTGCCGTAATTTTCGTGGAGGCTGCGCTCGACGGTGATGGTTTCTTCGGCCAGCTTGGCGAATCGCAACGCCGATTCGGCATCCGGTGCGCGCAAGGACCCCGCCGCGAAGACTCTGGCGAGATCTGCGAGGAAGCGGGCATCCTGAAGAATGTAGTAGCGGAATTTCCGTTCCGACAGCGTGCCTTTTCCGAGCGCCAGCACAAACGGGTGGGTCAGTTGCGCGTCCCACACCGGTTGAGCCAATTTGCGAAGATGCGTTGAAAACGACATCCGGTTCCTCCTTCATGGCCCGAAATGGATCTGGGCATTTACGAGATACGAGATACGCGTCACCAGGGACGTTGTGGCTTCACGCTCTCGGGGTCCAGGGCCTGGGAAGCTGATTGATGCCGGCCAGGGCGGCGACGCGATAACACTCCGCGAGAGTCGGGTAATTGAATACGGCATCCACGAAGTAGTCGATCTGGCCCTGATAGGCCATGACGGTCTGACCGATGTGGATGAGTTCCGTGGCGCCGTCGCCGATAGCATGGACGCCGAGCAGTTGCCTGGTCTTGTTGTGGAAGAGCAGTTTCAGCATGCCGATCTCGTCGCCGATGATTTGTCCGCGTGCGATCTCGCGGTACCGGGCGATGCCGACGGCGTAGGGGACGCCGTTTTTGGTCAGGTCGTCTTCGTTGCGGCCGATCATGGAGATCTCCGGAATCGAATAGATGCCGTAAGGCATCAGTTCCGACTGGGTCTGGCAGGGGATACCGAAGGCGTGACAGGCGGCGTGACGGCCTTGTTGCATGGACGTCGAGGCGAGTGCGGGAAACCCGATGATGTCCCCGGCGGCGTAGATGTGGGGGACGGCTGTTTGATAATGCTCGTTGACGGTGAGGCGTCCGCGTTCATCCGCGGAGAGTCCGACGGCATCCAGGTTGAGTGTGGCACTGGCCCCCGTGCGACCGACGGAGTACAGAACGGTGGAGGCGGCGATTTCCTTCCCGCTTTTCAAGCGGACAATCACCTGTTGCCCGGCAGTACGGTCGACGGAAACGACTTCTTCATTGAACCGCAACACCACCCCGATGCTACGCATGTGATACTGCAGCGCCTCGATGGTTTCCTGGTCCACAAACTCCAGCAGGCGGGGGCGGCGTTCGATCAGGGTGACATGGATACCCATGGTCGCGAGGATCGACGCGTACTCCGCGCCGATGACGCCACCGCCGATGATGGTAATGGACTTGGGGAGATCTTTCAGCTGCAGGAGGCCGTCGGTGTCGATGATCGTATGATCGTCGAACGGAATGTGCGCGGGACGGGCGGGGATGGTGCCGCACGCAATGACAATATAGTCGGCCGTATGTTCTATCCGGTCGTCCGGACGTTCGATGAGCAACCGGTGCGGATCGAGGAAGGACGCCGTTCCGAAACAGAGATCGACGTTGTTCCGCGTCATCTGGTTGTGGATGATCTCGATTTCACGGGTGATGACGTGGTTGGCGCGGAAGGTCAGGTCCGCCATGGTGATGTCCTGCTTGACGCGGTAGCTGGCGCCGTACAGGCTGCGTTGATGGAATCCGGAGAGGTAGAGCGCGGCTTCGCGAAGCGATTTGCTGGGGATGGTCCCGGTGTTGGTGCAGACCCCGCCGACGACCCGTTTCCGTTCGACGATGCCGACTTTCTTGCCCAGTTTGGCCGCCTGAATGGCGGCCTTCTGCCCAGCCGGACCGGTGCCGATCACTAGTAGATCATAGTGGGCCATGATGTTTCGATGAGTCTCCGTATGTCGTGAAGCGCGAAGCGTATCTCGCCGGACCACAGAGCCCAGGCCTCATCGAGAATATCTCCTGTATGTCCGTGCTCGAAGCCATTCGCCAGATGCGTTTCTCTGCGTTCGCGAGAGACGAACCACACGTCACGGTGGACGCCGTCCTCAACTCGCCGTGACCAACGTGCGTGCGAACCGGAAGGCTTCCTCCAGATCCGGCAGTTGCGCCAGCTCGGGGGTAATCTGGAGATAGCGAACCTTATTGTCCTTGTCCACCACCATGAGGGCACGGCTCAGGAGATGCAGGTCCTTGAGCAGCAGGCCGTGGGCCTTTCCGAAATCCGCCGCGCGATAGTCTGACAGGAAGGTCACGTTCGCGATCTTCGCCTCCTCCGCAAAGCGCTTTTGCGCAAAGGGCGTGTCGATGCTGATCGTGATGAGCTCGACCATGCGGTCCAGGCCCATGTTTTTCTCGCTCAAATAGTGGGTTTGTTGCTCACAGACCTTCGTGTCGAGCGACGGGACGATGCTGATGATACGGACCTTCCCCTTCCCTTTCGTCTCGTTGATGGGAATCATGGACAGGTCCGGCTGGGCCAGTTTGACGTCGCGCAACTTGTCGCCCACCTTGACCCCCATGCCCGTGAGCATCAAGGGTTTGCCCTGGAAGAGGATGTTGTTGCCTTCACCGGCCACGGCGCTGCCGTCGGCCACCGGCATGTTTTTGTAGGAAAACGCACTCTTGTCGTGACCCGGCAAGGTGCCGCAGGCACTGAGTCCAAGGCAGAAGAGTGTGACCACAACTCGGGAGAGGCGCGCACCGTGTCGTATCGACGGACTATGAGGCAGCATAGGGAGTCTCCATGAACAGGGGAAGGACTGGCGATCATTCAGTCTGTCACTCTATGGCCGGTGACCGGCTCTGTCAAGGATGGAGGAATTCTGTGATGAGTCGGTTGACGGCTTCCGGCTGCTCCCACTGGGGAATATGGCCGGCGTTGGGGATCAGGATGAAGCGCGACTGGGGGATGAGGGCCTGCAGATCCCGACCGACCTGCGGGGGAAAGAGGCGATCCTGTTCGCCCCAGAGAATCAAGGTGGGGTGCCGGATCTCTGTGAGTCGCGTGGCGAATTGCTGTTCCCAGAGCGGCAGGCTGTCCCGGAGCGCCAGGAGTGGCGTGATCATGTCTGTTCTCTGCCGGTTCCGGTTGGAGCGGTCGATCACCAGCGGCGTCACAAGGGCGTGGTCGTAGACGATTTCTTTCAGCATGGCTTCCATCGCGCGGGTTCCGAACAGCGATGCGCCGAAGCGGGCCAGCCAGGCAGGCGCACGCGTGTTGACGGCGCGTCGCATGAGCGGGCTGACGAGGCGTTCGCGCACATGGTCCGGGAATCCGTCGATCAGGACCAGCCGATCGACCCGCTGAGGGTGAGTCAGCGCCAACCCGAGTGCGACGCCGGCCCCCATGGAACTGCCGACAAGGGTTGCGGTCGGCAGGCTCAGGCTGTCCATAAGGCCGTCGATGCTGTCGATCAGATCCTGGGGGCGGTAATCAATGTTCGGTTTGTCGGACAGGCCGGAGCCGATGAGATCCGGCGTGATGACGCGGAATTGTCCGGTGAGGGGGCGCTGATATTCCCACTGCCACATGGAGCCGCCATATCCATGGAGCAGGATCAGCGGCGGACCCTGGCCTTCGTCCAGATAGGCAATGCGGTGGCCGTTCACGGAGGCCGTATGGATGGGGATCCGTTGGATGGCGTCGAAAAAGGGGGGGATCTCTGGTGCCGCCGCGCAACCACTCATCAACAGGCTCGCAAGGACCCAGGCTGCGACAGACTGCGGCGAAACCCTCGTGACGCGGAGGAGGGTGGCCGTGCGTATCACCGGCTAGTCCAGCTGGATGACGGTTTCGTCGATTTTGACGTTGTCCCCTTCAGCGGCCAAGATGGCCGTGACCCGTCCATCCATCGGGGCCGGGACCTGGCTTTCCATTTTCATGGCTTCGATGATCAAGAGCGGATCGCCGGTCTTGACCTGCGCGCCCTCGGTCACCAGGATTTTCACGACGCGACCGGGCATGGGGGGAGCGACATCGCCGGGCTTGGTCGGCCTGGGCCGTTTCGGCTTCGACGTGCCGCCGGCCTCCGGGGATTCCGGCACTCCGGCGAGCACTTCCTGGAGCGGTTCGAGGGACACTTCCTGCAAACGATCGTTGACGCGAATATAGTAGGGTTTGCGCCCGTCGGTCGTGCGACCGGATCCCGAGACGACGACATGGTAATTCTCGCCGTGCACGGTGATGTTGAATTCTGCCGGGGCGAGATGGAGATCGTGCGCCACGGCCGGACCTTTCGCTTCGGCCGGCTCCAGCGGTTCGGGATGGAGATCCCCCCGTTCACGGGCTTCGAAGAAATCCCTGGCGATGGCTGGGAATAGCGCGAAGGAGAGCTGATCCTCCGGTGTGGTCGCCGTCGGGGGCATATCTTTTTTGAGTTTTTCGAATTCGGGCTCCAGCCGGTCGGCCGGCCGGCCTTTCACCGGTTCTTCATCGCCGATGGCGCGAGCCATGATGCCCTTATCGAGCGGGCCTGGCGCACGGCCATACAAGCCCAGAAAATAGTTCTTGGTCTCGGTGGTAATGACTTTGTAGCGTTCGCCCTGCTCACCCGTCAGCACATTCAACGTCGCCTGCGTGCCCACGATCTGGCTGGTCGGGGTGACGAGCGGGGGGTACCCCATTTCCTTCCGCACACGCGGCACTTCGTCGAGCACCTCTTTCATGCGATCCAGGGCATTTTGTTCGGCCAATTGCGCAGCCAGGTTCGACAACATGCCGCCGGGGATCTGCGAGGTGAGGATTTCGGCGTCCACGCCGGTAAAGTCGCTTTCAAACTGTCGATATTTGCGGCGGACGTTGCGGAAATGTTCCGTAATCGGCTCGAATTGCCGGAGGTCCAGTCCGGTGTCGTAGGGCGTGTCCCGCAGGCTGGCGATCAAGGTTTCGGTGGGTGGGTGCGAGGTGCCGCCTGCCAACGGGGAGACGGACGTGTCCAGCATGTCGAGGCCGCCCATGATCGCCATCAGCGCGGACATGGAGGCCATACCCGAGGTGTAGTGGCTATGCAGGTGGATCGGCACCCGCACGGCCTTTTTGAGCCGACGGATCAGATGGTAGGCATCCAGCGGCGCGAGTAGTCCGGCCATGTCTTTGATACAGAGGGTATCGGTCCCCAGGTCTTCCAATTGCTTGGCCATGGACACGAAGCGATCGATGCTGTGGACTGGGCTCACGGTATAACAAATTGTGGCCTCGACATGTTTGCCACAGGCCTTCACCTCGCGGATGGCCCGATCCAGATTGCGCACGTCGTTGAGGGCATCGAAAATACGAAAGACATCGATGCCGTTGGCCGCCGACCGTTCGATGAACTTGTCGAGTACGTCGTCGGCATAATGCCGGTAGCCCACAAGATTCTGTCCGCGCAGCAACATCTGCAACTTGGTGTTCGGCATCGCTTCCCGGAGCGCACGGAGGCGTTCCCAGGGATCTTCTTTGAGAAACCTGAGGCAGGTGTCGAATGTCGCCCCGCCCCAGACCTCCAGCGACCAGTAGCCGATGGTGTCGAGTTTCTGGGCGATAGGCAGCATATCCTCCGTGCGCATTCTTGTGGCCAGGAGGGATTGATGTCCGTCGCGGAAGGCGACATCGGTCAACAACACTTTCTTCCCCGGCGCGGCTTCCAGGCGAACGTCTGGATTTGTCGGGTGCAACGAGCGATCGGCGCGGACGGCCGTCTTTCGGCTGGGCTTCACCGGCGCTTTCTTCGCGGGGCTTTTCTTGGGGGCGGCTTTCTTGGTCTTTTTCGTTGCCATGCTGACGGCCTCGGGGCGGCGGAATCGCTCGCGTAACAGGGTTGAGGTGGTGCTGCCTGGTGGCTGGGAGGTCAGAGTCCTTCGTAGGCGGCGATTGCTGCAGAGATCGCCAGCACCAGGTCCTCGGGCTCCTCGGATTCTTCGTATTGATACAGGTCCGGATGCGTGTCCAGATACGAGGTGTCGAACCGCCCGGCCTGGAAGTCCTGCTCCATCATGACGTTCTTCATAAACGGAATGGTCGTCTTCACGCCGCGCAGCACGTATTCCTCGAGCGAGCGGCGCATCCGGCTGACCGTTTCCTCCCATGTCCGCCCCCGTACGGTAAGCTTTGCCAGCAGCGCGTCATAATACGGGGGGATTATGTAATCGCGGTAGACGGCGCCGTCGATGCGAACCCCAATGCCGCCGGGCGACAGATAGGCTGTGACGGTACCGGTGCAGGGCATGAAGTTGTTGCGGGGATCTTCCGCATTAATGCGACATTGAATCGCATGCCCCTGCAACGTGACGTCCTTCTGCCGGATGTCCAGCGGCTTCCCCGCCGCGATGGAGATTTGATTGCGGACGATGTCGATCGCCGTGATCTGTTCGGTGACGGTGTGTTCGACCTGCAGGCGCGGGTTCATTTCCATGAAGTAGAAATGCCCCTCGTGGTCGAGGAGGAATTCCACGGTGCCGGCGTTGTCGTAGTTTACGGCTTTCGCGATGGCAATGGCCGCTTCGCCCATTTGTGCGCGGAGTTTCGGCGTCAAGACCAGTGACGGGGCGATTTCGATCAATTTCTGATGGCGGCGCTGGATCGAGCAATCCCGTTCTCCGAGGTGGATGATGTTGCCGTGCTTGTCGCCCAGGATCTGGAACTCAATATGGTGCGGGCGCTCGATATATTTCTCGATGAAGATGCTGCCGTCGCCGAATGCCGCCAGGGCTTCACGCGAGGCGACTCCCATATTCTCGCGCAGTTCCTGGTCGGACCGGACCACCCGCAGACCGCGACCTCCGCCCCCGGCGCTGGCTTTGATCATGACTGGATAATGGATGCGGCGGGCGAAGTCCAACGCGTCCTCGACGTTCGTGACGCCCCCTTCGGTGCCGGGAACAATCGGGAGGCCTGCCTGCTGGGCGATTTGCCGAGCCTTGACCTTGCTGCCCATGAGGTCGATGGTTTCGGGCGAAGGCCCGATGAAGGTGATTCCGGAGGCATGACAGAGTCGTGCGAATTTGGCGTTCTCGGA